>Ga0066648_10000793_pt1 | contig 19429 bp, 16 predicted proteins | sample CryGeyCG12114_NA_FD_59537 | JGI IMG/M metagenome (GOLD analysis project Ga0066648, IMG submission 59537) | Groundwater microbial communities from aquifer - Crystal Geyser CG19_WC_8/21/14_NA | ecosystem: Environmental > Aquatic > Deep subsurface > Groundwater | place: USA: Utah: Grand County... | reverse complement strand
CTACTCGCCAATGTCGAACCTCGTCAACATCTCAGAGGCAACTGGCATAAGAAGGGAGATCCCACCCCACTACTACGGACGATTCCGAGAAGCTTTCATCACCGAAGCAAACGAGTTCACTGCTTGCTGCTTGGACAACACCGAGCCACCAATGAAGCTGGAGGGTGCTGTCAACGCTGTCCGAATTGGCCAGGCCCTGCAGGAGAGCTTGATCTCTGGCAAAAGAATCGAGTTCACTGAGAACGGCGACAGAGTCACCGAGGAGGCCAGAGCACGGCTGTAAACGGTGACAATGATGACCAGAACGAGATGATCGAATCATCACTAGCCCGCTATGTCTGTTTTACAGGCTTGACAGTTGGAAAGCATTTCACGGCGTTTTGGGCATTCCGGAGTCGCTGGCCAGGGGCCAGCTAACGTTCCAGATGAGACACGAACGCAAAAGGTAGAGCTAGACTAGAATAGATAATGCTCGACAGACTCTTTGCCAACTTCTCTGGGTTAACTTTCCTTCTTGGTCTGCCTTCCATCACATACGTCCGACAAATACCTGTCTTCATGACAGCGGTATAAGTTTCTTGTTGACTGCATCCATAGCAGCCGGTACGTACCGGGTACGGAGTGGGACCCGGCAAGATCGAGCCGCATTACGGTCGAGCATACGCAAGGCACAACGCACATCTCGACTTTGATAGACATGACGCTGAGGGCGCCTTGCTGGCCAGGTGGATTAGACCACACATCGTTCGTTGCAGTCGCACTCTTTACACTGTTACACAGAACAGAATGCCCCAGCGCATCATCCCTCGTGAAAGGCGAGGACTCCCGCTTCTGTGACACGTCCCAGTCGCTGTGTAGCCTCGGCAGGTGTCGCTAAAATGAGGAGAAGTCCTTGAGCGTCGACCAAAAGCCCACAGCATGTTCTCAGACAAACGCCAACATATAGCCAGCCAACAGTCGGAAGGTAGACGTCTCCTCCAGAGTACAAAATTAAAGCCCTCCCCTTCGTCGCCGGCCTAGCCTACACGGTCCCATAAAGCTGTTATGGCCGCTTTCGAGATCCATGACGCAGATCTCGCAAAGCTGAAGGACCAAGTAGTCCTGCTCACAGGTAAGTGGTTCACCGCCGGTGAACCTGCGTGGTACGCTTCTGAAGATTCCTAGGCGCCGCCTCCGGCATCGGCCTAGGCACAGCCAAGTTACTCCTCGAGAAAGAGGCATACGTCGTAGCCGGAGATCTAAACGAGATGCCAATCCAACACGTTCGACTAACTTTTGTCAAGACGGACGTCACGAACTGGCACGGCCTGTCGTCGATATTCAAGGCAGCGAAAGCGAAACATGGGAAGATCGATCACGTCTTCGCGAATGCCGGGATCGGTAGTAAAGCCACATACCTCGATGAACAACTTGATGAGAACGGCGACCTACTCGAGCCAAATCATCTGACCTACGACGTCAACCTCAAGGGAGTGGTCAACACGTGCGCGCTGGCAATACATTACATGAGACGGCAGGAAGCAGAAGGCAGCATTGTCATTACTGCATCTGCTTCTAGCTTCCAGAGGTTCCGTACGGTCGATTACACGACGACGAAACATGCTGTACTCGGCTTCATGCGAGGCATCGTGCCTTTGTTGCAGGGGAACATCCCCATTCGTGTCAATTGCATTGCCCCGAGCTGGACGGCAACGGGACTAGTGCCTGCGGACCTCATCGAGCAAGTTGCCGGCATTGGCACGCAGACACCAGCTGTCGTGGCCAAGTCAGTCGCTGTACTGATGGCTGATGCTCAGAGAGACGGCCAACTGATCTACTCTGTGCAAGGCAAGTATATCGAGGCAGAAGGCACTCTTTTGGAAGCAGCAGAGGAGATTGTCGGCGATGCAAACGAGGATCTGGTATTTGCGAAGCTTTTGCAAGCTAGGAGCGTCTTTGGTTCCGCAAAGCAGGATGGATCATAAACATTCCAGTGAGCCAAAGCTGGTAGCTGAGGTCGATCGTAGTGATATTGAGGGTTCGAAAACTACCTATAATCGGTGAATCCTACCAAGACGTTAAGGTGGCGCCTGTCAACTTTTACCCCTGAGTTACAGACTTTTGTGACGTAGCTGCATTGGACAAGGCTGTACGAACCGCCTGCGAGCCGTAAGCTCTGAGAGTCTCTATGCTGGCGCTAGGAACACGGCTTAGGCAGATTTGAGCAGCTGAATATCGCAGGAAGAGCTCGTTCATGCCGCGGACGTGTCCCTTCCGTGTTATCTCTTCATCGTAATTCGTGCTTCCAGCTATCTTAAACCAGGGTGATGGTAGTGAAAGGGACATCGTCGAAATAGTCGGTTTGCAATATGGATCCAGCTCCAATCCGGCGATATTTGTCGCCCGGCATATGTGCAAGCACAAGGAGGATATTTTCTGGCGCCATCCCAGGTGAGAAACCATGTGATAACGTCGCCAGCTTCATACAGATCAGGTCACCTTTCAGTGTCCTTCTTTCATCCTCCGCATACCATCCGATGTTGTCAGAAGCTCTGCTGAGGAACTGATGAGGTTTCATCACGGCATTGGCTGAAAGAATATTGGCGGATACGTTCTTGACCTTTGCGCGGACGGTAAGTTGGCTTGCCGTGACTGCACCAAAGAGACCTGTTGATGAATATTCAATACATGAGTCTTGATACTCGAGGCTGGAAGCGACTAAGTGTGCTGTCCCCGTATCTGTTTCTAGCAAGAAAACCACCGGTCCATCCATTGACGCCCAGGACCAACTTGGAGCGCGATAGGATGTCGATCTCGACGGTGTCTGAGTATCCGAGGTAAGCAGATGATTGCCACTGCTCATATAGCCATTCGAACGCGTCACATGCCAGCTCAACCCAACGTGTAAATCTTTCTGCCAGATCCCTGCAAGATAAGGGCACTGTAACAACTCTGATGCGTTCTCTGCAAGGCCAGACAAGGCGACGAGCTTATCAGAACCACGCGTGAGCCGTCTTGTCGTATAGTCCGCGACGATGTAATTCCATTGAGAAATTGTCGACACGTTCGCCAAGGGCTTCGGCACGCTTAACTCTCGGTCGTAGAGATCTCTGACAAACGGCTGACGTTCATTGTGTTCGTTGGCGTAGAAAGTGGTCTGCGGGGTGAGGTCAAGCTGGGGTTCGCTTTCTTGCCACTTACCAGCTTTGCACTCATAATGTAGCTGAAACTTACCGAAGTGAAGCACTCGGGGCGCAAGCCTCTGCTCCTGCAGGCACCACGCACGAGTTGAGACAGGTCCTCTCGCAGCGTCGCCGACATATGACACGTCTTTGATCTCGAAATTGAGCATTGAAGTGGTCGACTTGTCGATACGCAACGGCACTGGAACCATGCAGTCCTCAAAGCTCAATCTCTGCTGCAAGAACCCATTACTTGTATGATCGCAGTTACTGGCACACAGCATGAGCTCACAGCCCTCATAGATGTCGTCCATGCGAGCACCTTCCTGGTCCCAGTCTTCGCGGTCATGTTGCAAGATGCAAAGCGCATCGATCCAAAGATATTCATAGCCAAGCTCGGAGGCCACAGTAATCGCGTCCCTCAAAGTGGCAGGCATGTGATTGAAGTCAAAAACCAAGTCACCTTTCTGAACCATGCGGTGGTACTGCACCCATGGTTCGTCTATCGGTGCTCCCCAACAATAACTTAAAGTTGCGTATCTGAGCCGCATGCCAGCTTCGATCGGTAAAACCGATATTGTACCACTGGTATGGAGCTGCACCAGGCTCAACAATCGCTTTGGAGGGTCCTTTACGTGATGAGGGCTGCGGCAAGACTCATGCTGGCTCCTGCATCCCTGCACAACTTTTCGAGCCCATGACATTGCGTGGTTATGCGCATGAGTTGGAGGGATTGGCCTGCGTAGTGGTGGTTTGAAACGACTTTGTAGCTGGTCGCCTTCGTCTCTGTCAGCCAAGAATCAGTTTTCACAACGGTGCAGTACCTGAGAATACAAAGAACTGCATGACATGCATGACTCTGCAATTATTCAGCTCAAATTTGATACCACACCACTTCCACATTGGTCCACCGTATGTCCTCGACTGAGGTTCCCCTACGTGTGCTAGGAGCCCGACCTTTCTATCAGCGCCCGTGACGAACTTGATCCACGTTGAGGTGTCGTGGCCCAACCACCATTGTCCATCAGTGAGAGGATCCTTTAGACGCTGAGCATCGATAAGATTGTATTCTGCTAGGCTACTTGAATTAGATAATTGCAAATCGATGAAGAAGTGGTATTGATTGGTGTAGTCTGCAAGAGTCTCGGCCACGATCCACGCACATATTCGACAAGTTTGGGCATTGAGTGTGAGAGATGGCCAATCGTCGTGTAGTTGGAACCCAGATTCGCTTCGCAACTGCTCAAGGTCGAAGCACCGGCAACGAGAACACAAATCCATAATGTTGTTGTTTTAGGGTGACGCCGCTCTGATAATTGCAGTGCTACCTTGTGCCTCTGAGAACACACTGGAGATTGCTGGTCTGAGTCAACAAACACATGAGGACATTCACGGCTGGAAAGATGCTTGCAGGAAAGCATTACCCTTGACGTGAAGCTACAAGTTAGGGAGGCGGGAAGGCAAGCCTGCCTCCGCTGGACGAGGTTGAACACTTACTTGTATGTTGCCAAAAGAAAAAAACCATACTAAGACTATGCCTATCATCTAGGGCTTGTCAGCCTCATGTAAGAAGTCTGCCGAACCTGTGAGGGTAACTTTATCAGCAAGGCAGCTCCCTCAGCGTCACCCAAAGCCATATTTCGTAATTTCGCGCTAGTCTACCTAGCGTATATTAACGCAGTATTCAGATTTACTAGCACCCTCAATAGGAACAGCAACTGGACTACTTGCCACGTTGGTCCGCTCCAGATGTATTGATGATGACGGCAACGCCGACGGGTGTTCGTAAGAAGTCCAAGGGATCGTACAAGCAATATTCCAGTGAAAGTGATGTGATCCAGGTTATAAGCCTGTCATCCAGACGGCACTCTCGGATCTTAGCAGAGTGCTTCCACCCTCTTCGGCGCTCGAAACATGCTTGAGATGCATCTTTTACACAGTCTTACTCGCCTCGAGTAGTCTATCAATGTAACGACTCTAACAGCATCCTCTATATAGCAATGCTTGTTGGACACTATTGCTAGCCAGTAAGCTTTGTTGTGGCAATCGAGCTGCTGTAGGAAACCTTCACTTATCACAATTCTATTCATAGTTCCTTCCAACCCTCTTCTCTCAATATCCAATCCATTGGAAGGGCAACATGAGTAGTAAGTACAAGTTAGTCATGGCTCATGAGCACAGACCAAGCTGACTCACCCAAGCCTCAACAGATAGCCTTTTAAGGCGCATGGCAGAACTCAGAGTTCACGTCAACAGCTTGAACAATTCATTGGCTCAGATGAAAGACGACATACCAGGCCTCAAGCAAGCTGCTGAGGCTGCCGATGAGTTTGACGAATCGAAATACAGCCGCGACAAGAACATGAATGAAATGAAGATGTGGCTGGGTGTGCTCAAGGAGAAACTGGACACGTTAATAACAACAATCAGCGACTTTGGTGGTGTAGTACGGGAGGAATTCTCTAACGAGGTGCCCGAGTACAGGACCATACCGGCTAGCACCAAGAAAGATGAAGCTTTGTGGAGGTTCGGAAGCAAGTGGGACGACATGGCTGACTGACGAACAGAGTACAAGGGCAGTAGCTCTGTCACAGAGACAGAAGAGATGATCAGTAGTTGATGGCTTGGCCTTGGTTCATTGTCTGGCGGTTCCACGACGAGGCATAATGGAACTCGGCTAGACTCATCCCGCTTAGACGGCCCTCACTATGCATCACTTGCTACTCACAGCACCAAAATAGCTGGTACTCTGACTTTGCCAGCTGAAAGACCGTCGATAGCCTTCTGAAAGTCCTCCACCTCATGGATACTGGTGCACGGCCTGACCTTGCCTTGTACGGTAAGAACCATCAATCCCACCAAGTCACCCACGAAATTAATTCCGTTCGAGATAAAGTCGGTAGTTGGATCTTGTATCTCATCCCCGTATCCAACAATGGAATAGCCGCCAGCCCGTGGTCCCGGCGAGAACTTCAATTGCTCAAAAGGGAAGGCCAAATCTACCAGTTCGACCTTGCTTTCAAAGAGCACTCGGTGGCTTCAGCACCTCTACCACAACAATGCAGAGGAGATGCCAAGCTGTGTTTTTCTTCCACCGTTGACGATCCATCACGCCGAGATTCTTGGGTGGTGTTGCAAACCGCCTCTTTATTGTCAACCTGGTTCTCTTATCTTCGGGGCCCAGCCGTACACGATGTTAAACGCTCGATAGATGAAGGACCGTTTGCTGAGCTCGCCCCGTTCTAGATTGCCAAATGTATCGCACACTGGTTTCTCGCTCACGGTAGTGCACCGGCCGTACTGCCCATTCGTTGCAGGCTGACACGCATGCAAAGATGATGATCAGGCGAACCAATCTGATATTCCCAGCATGACACTGAAATTCTTCTCAATTCATGTGACCTCTTTGAAGCACTCAGCCCATTCCGCCCCAAGCTCCTCTTAACCTCCTTGCCAGTTGCATGTCCTTTTGCATAATGGTCACTCGCTTCGCATGTATCGCGCAGAGATTTGTGTCTTCAAATAGGTGGACTAAGAATGCCTCGCTCGCTTCTTGTAACGCCATTATGGCTTGACTCTGCCATCTCATTTCTCTTGCGACCTCGAATGGCAGGATGTACTGGCAGATCTCTCGTACCAGACGTTGGAATGGGAGTTTCAACAGCAGGAGATCTGTACTCTGTTGGTAGCGCCTTATTTCTCGGAGCGCGACTGTGCCTGGTCTGTAGCGACGGGGTCGATGCTGTGGTATAGGGTCGCCGGCTGAGACGGTGTTAGTATACATATGGTAATCTCAGGTCCATCAACAGCCCTATTCACTGATTTTCCTGTAGATGAACATGAGCAAATGCTGGAAGGAACTTACGCTGTGCTCTTGGTCTCTTCGTCGTCCTTGATGCGCTGGTAGCAGTACCTGGCGTTGATTTCCCTCCAAGGCTTTTCCTCGGTGCTTTCGTGTTGCGCGGCGTATTTGGGCCGCCCGTGCCTGAGCGGCGTCTTACTTGCTTGGTCTGCGCCATCAGTTCAAGAAGGCGCCCGGCGTGGTAGAAGTTAGGGCGCAAATGCGCCTATTGATGCTGTTGGTCTGACCAACAGGACAAGATGTGCACTCAGGACAGATAACTTGACTGTCGCGTCACAGCTTACGGATTCTACGTGCTGTATGTTGTGACCGAGCTTGCGCTTTTCTCGAAGAAGAGTTTCGAGCTTTGGGCTATCGCGATGCGCCGGACGAGCGAGGGACAGTAACGCTAGCACAACCTTTAAGGTGTATCGAGCAGGAGCGCAGGGCTAAGATCAGCGAGCGAAGAGTAAGAGGTTTCTGTAGGAACGTTATTGTTACTGTAAATGCTTAGATATGATCGAAGGGAGGGTCGCAAACGCGTCGATGCGCGTCGAGAAGATGCAGCTCATCGTGCTTCCTAATTGGGAATAGTACTTAAGCGATTTGTCCAGGTACATTCCCCAGCATCTACCTTATCTACAATTCTCATAGCGTATGAACATCACTGTGTAGGTCTTTCGCGGCATCACCACGTCTTATACTCAGGCCTCACAAGGGGCCCTGCTCGCTGGATTCAGGCATTGTGGTGAGATCTGTCGTGCCTGTTCCACAACTGGACTGGAGTGACTCGCAACATTGTCATCTAACGTACCTCGTGTCGATGTGAAACCCACTATTCTTCTATCATCTGACTCAGGCTCTGCCTTGGTTGCAACGACATCTTCTGGCACTTCATCTGGCTCAAGGTCATATTCATCGTTTTTGATACCATGATCAAGTACTGATAGACCATCTGGATGTATGGCATTCTCGCCACTGTCAAATCTGCTCTGCATTGCCGCCCTTAGGTCTATTTGCGGACTCTTACATCGCGCTCATGTCGACGATTGCGGCGCTTTCTCGTTCACTGCTAGCTCGGCGACGGACTTCTCGGCTCGTAGATGGACACTGTGTGTGCCCGCCGTCCACCTCGGTGCACCAGACGCAATGTCATATCGTCGACGAGCAACGCGCCACCTGCGGTCATAGACGGACTCAAGATCGCTCCGAAGAACGGTGTACTGACTACCAAGTTCTATGACAGCACAGAAACATTGCTACACGGCCTGAAGATCGCCCTTGACAAGAACATCTATGTCACGCTGTACCTCGATTCCAAGTTTGAGTGCACCACACCTCAGCTTCGTGTGGGTTTAAAAAGGCTATGTCAGTCCAAGAAGTTTGCCGGCATGACTATGCTCCTGGACTGTCATGAAATGCCCGAGCGTGTGCCGCACATGGATATTCCGAGAACAGCTGAGTACTGTGGGGCGCAGTTGGCGGTATATGGGTCCTTCAGTCGGACGTACGGTCTGCCGGGTGCTTGTGTAGCTGGGAGAAAGCAGCTGATTAGTGAACTACGATATAGCAGTCGTGAGTACATCTTCACGACTTGTCAGTTGCCATTCGTTATGGGGATGATCGCAGAAGCACTGAAGAGCGGAAAGGAGTCTTCATCATAAAAGGCTCATACCACTATGCGAGCACGAGTTCTGTGATCGCGAGACTTTAGCCGCGACTTGGCGCTGCCGAAGCATTGTGTTCTCCATGGGCAGTCACTATATCACAGTGAAAGGGAGTATCAACGTGAGAGTCCAACGTGTGCATTTGGTCTATAACTCAACGGAATTGCTTCATCCACCGTCTCACTACTGTGCCATTCCCTCACTACTTGAAAGCACTCGCCCTACCTATCCAACAGTACTTGCTGTCCAGCCTCACCCGAATTGCGGCTCCTGCTTCGCTCCCTCCACGCCCTGCAAGTACCCGACCCGATCCTTTGTGTAGAACTCAACCCCGATCTTCCCGTCCAAGCTCGCCGCACCACCATCGAGTCCGCCCGCCTTGACGCAAGTCACGTCCGGCATGACCTCGAGCTCCGTGTACAGCGACGACCCGCACTGGCCGCAGAAGAAGTGCTTGTTGACCTTGCCGGAGTTACCCTTGACGTCCCAGGTTTTGGGCGTGCCGGAGGTCACTTTGAAGTTCTCGCGGGGCACGACAGCGTTGGACGTGTAGGCTGCGCCTGTCCACTTTTGGCAGTCGGTGCAGTGGCAGAGGGCTGGGAGGGGTCAGATATGCAGTAGATGCTGAGGGTGGAAAGATGGGGTGGAGTGGCCTATGCCCTGTGTCTTGGCGCGGAGAGATACATGGATATGGTATGTGAGAGCAAAGAGACTTCGATCCTGGATTGCTGGGAGGTTCGACTCACCTGTCACGGCTGGCTCGCCGGAGTACTCGTACTTGATATCGCCGCACATGCAAGATCCCTTGGTGGAAGACATTGTAGTCTCGCTGTTCTCTGGTCACTTCTTGGTAAGGTCTGTTTAAGTGTATGTCCACTGGAGAGGATGATTGCGCAATGTCAAGAAATTCGCTTGTTTGTGTGTTTGCATCGAGCGAGAGACCACCCAGTTTATATATGTATGCTCTGCCATGATAGAGTTTACCTAATCCGTCTAGACTCGAGCATTCTCCAGCAAGTGCAAGATCGTGGAGAGGAGGTGCAACCGGCTGTACGGGTAGAAGCTGGGCGCCCCCGCAGGGGTCGGGTCCAGTTATTGCCTTCAAGCTTAGATCGCAACATCGAGTCTACCGAGGGGTATATAGTCTTCCCTGGAGCAACGCGAGTCTGCACAAGCATGAACATCGCGATTTGTGCTGGAGGAAGGACGAACTCGGGGCAACTTGAACATCCAACGTTGGCAACGCATATACAAGTACGGCGAAGCATAGAAGAACACAACGACTCGCGACACAAGAAGAACTGGGCAGCCGTAGAACAGCACAGAATTATTGGTGCTGACGCCTCATGGTGATCGGTAAAGGACGTAGCATGTTCCGAGTATTGGTACGTGCGACTTTGAATACAGCGGTGGCTTCTGCCTTGAACAGAGACACTCCGGCTTGCATCATGCTGTCAAACAGCTCAGGTTGTTAACTTCAACCACATGTCGAGAAAGATGCCAACCAGTACCAGTTTCGGTCATGTTATCGACATACAAGGCCCTTGATTTCACCGAATACTCATTCGTCTGTCCCTCTGCCTAGCACAGACAGTATTGGTTGCTAGCGGGGATGACACAGTTTAGTACTGTGTACTGAGGTCAGACCAAAGTGCTTCGGAGTAGTTGCCAGCTCGACGTACACCACATCTCTTGCATTCACAGTTGCTACATTGGCCGGAGCAGGGGCAGCAACCACATGCAACTATACTTGAGCACTCAAGACACTCTTATTGTCTGCATCTTCATTTGTCACTTTCGGCGAGGGTCGAGCTCCGTCGCCTCCTGTTCGCGAAGAGCGCCGTTCTTCGCTGGTTGTATTATAGGCGGCAACGCCAAGTTTTGACTGGCATGAGGGAAGATCTCATACTCTGTTAGAAGGACTTCGAGTCCCTTGCAATCCCGATCATGACCATGAGCGGTGCTTGTTAGCTGAGCGATGTGCGGTGGCGGCCTCGAGCATAGCGAACCTGGCGCTTACTTGCAGCGTCCGGCTCTCTTCGACTGTCCCGAGCGCGTTACAGCGCTTCGAATGCCTGTGGTACGTGACCGTCCGTTTTTCGCTGGAGAACGCAGCGACACGAGGCATTCTGTCGCTCCCTAGACATGCAGAACAGGTGAGTAGGATTAGACCTCAAGGTTGGGTCGATGGCTCGATCAATGACCCGATGGCCATGATGTTGCGGCGATCGCCAGAGTCGCCGACTGACGGTAAGTCGCTGTGCTCATTGTCATCTGCGGCGCTCTCGGATTGCTCCTCGGCCTCGGTGGGTGTGAGCCTACGCTTCCGCTCTTTGGCTTGCCAACCACGTCGTGCTTGATACAGCCGATGGGTTATAGCAGAGTCGAATTTAGGATGAGGAGTTTGAACCAGGGTTTGTAATCGCGTACTTCCCCCCTTTACAATCTCGCCTTTCACCATGGCCCTAGCGTCCTGATGATCGTCGGATGAGAGTGCTTTCCATTCATTATAGGGGTTGCGCCAGACGGCGCTCTTTTGACACATTTTCTGATTAGTTCGTCGGGCGTATACCTGTAGGGTTAAGAAGTTTAGCGAAATATAATCATGTCACTACTCGGCGCACCAACAGTAAAGTTCGACCAATCCTCTCCATCCAATTCTAGCTCGCGCATTATGCTACTTCTACTCGCTCTCGGTGAGAAGGTCGTCTCCGCCATGTCTCCCGCACGGCGCACGCACGTTAATCCGTTGACACTCAAGTCATTCAGGGTGTGGACAAAGTTTTGCCGGTAGAGAGGGCTCGATAGTAGGTGCAACACCCAGGCTGCAATTAGTCACAGCCAGGATAGAGTTGAGGCTGTGGTACTCGGGTAGCACCTGCTTCAGTGATGAGTAAGATGCAAGAACTGTCGGGCGGTGACGCTTGGGTTCACATGTCGACAGTCTCCGCACCTAAGAATTATTGCCCAAACTGTCACACCAGCCGTAGCAAAAGGACAGATTGTAGAGTCAGGCGGATGAAACACGAACCTAGAACGCTCCCCTGTCTGTTCTCACTTGCCCGCTCTAGTATCGGCCATACCTCGAACGATTGTGCTCTGCCTAGTCCGAGAGCATCGATGTCGACTTCCCGGTGACCGTTCTAATCCCACGAAACCATGGCTGACCAGTACGGCGCATACTATGCTGGCGGTCAGCACCTCCAGAACCCCAATGCATACCGTGATCCACGGCAGCAGTACGGCAATGGTTCGCCTTTCCAGCCGTCGATGAGTCCTGCCACACAGCCCTATGGCCAACCTGGCACAGGGCCACCGCATGGACAGCAATTCCAAGGTCAAGACGGCGGACAATATGGGCAGCAGCCACAACAACAGCAAGGGGTCGACGGTCTCAGCTCGCAGATGGCAAACATGGGCGTCGGTGCTCCCTCGAACAGGCGAAAGAAGGAACGCCACGCCTACCATGATCTAGGCCAGTCAACTGCAGCACCTCCTGCAAACCCCAGCTTTCAAGGCGCACCACAATTTCTACAGCAGGGACAACCCTCTCAGCCTGGTCAGAGCCCTGGCATGTCGCCAAACCCTACGTTCAACGCTGGCGATAGACTGCGTATGGGGGAAGAGGCTGTGACAACACAAGGCAAGGTCGATCCCGAGCAGATACCATCTATCGCAAGAGCAAGAGATGCCGCTACACAGATGTACCAAACCTCGGTCTACCCGACCATGGAAAAGCATCTGCCTCCGGCCGCAGCTGTTCCTTTCGTGGCCTACGATCAAGGCAACTCAAGTCCTAAATTTGCTCGACTAACAGTGAATAACATACCCTCCACAGTCGAGGCCATGAACTCCACCGCCCTGCCACTGGGGATGGTACTCCAACCCCTTGCCAACACTCAGGAAGGAGAGCATGCAGTACCTGTGCTGGATTTTGGAGAGGCTGGCCCCCCCAGATGCCGCAGATGCAGGACCTACATTAATCCTTTCATGACCTTCAAGTCTGGCGGAAACAAGCTCGTGTGCAACATGTGCAGCTTTGCCAATGACGTGCCGTCTGAATACTTCGCCCCAACCGATCCATCTGGCGCGCGGGTTGACCGTATGGAGCGGCCAGAGCTGATGCTCGGCACTGTCGAATTCACCGTGCCAAAAGAGTATTGGTCGAAAGAGCCTGTTGGCCTCCGCTACCTCTTCCTCATCGACATCTCACAGGAAGCTACTAACCGGGGCCTGCTAGCTGCGACCTGTCAAGGTATACTGAATGCGCTTTACGGGCCCGATCCTGCGGACGAGGAAGAGGGTGATGCAGACCAGCCAGCTGCACCACGATTACCCACCGGCTCTAAGATCGGAATCGTCACCTTCGACAAGGAGATACAATTCTACAATCTGAGTGCAGGTTTGACATCAGCACAGATGATGGTCATGCCCGACCTTGAAGACCCCTTCGTGGCCTTGGCTTCAGGGTTATTCGTGGATCCAATAGAGTCTAAGACTGTCATCACTTCACTTCTGAAAGCACTACCGAATATGTTCACAATCACCAAGAGCCCTGAACCGGCATTATTACCCGTCCTTAATGCTGCGCTAGCAGCGCTGTCAGCCACTGGCGGCAAAATACTATGCTCCCTGTCTACCCTACCCACTTTCGGACCAGGAAAGCTGATAATGCGGGATGACGGGAAAGGCAGAGACACGGACGCGGAGCGGAGACTGTTCACGACCGAGCATCCAGGCTTCAAGAAGACTGCCAATGCCATGGTGTCGTCAGGCATCGGGGTAGACTTCTTCCTGGCAGCGCCCGGTGGTGGCTACATGGACATTGCGACGATTGGCCATGTGTCCAGGCTGACCGGAGGCGAGGTCTTCTTCTACCCCAACTTCATGGCACCACGAGACACGCTAAAGTATATGACGGAGATGGAGCATGCCATCAAAAGAGAGATAGGCTTTCAAGCACTGATGAAAGTGCGTTGCTCCAATGGACTCCAGGTCGCTTCGTACCATGGTGGTTTCCTGCAGCATTCATTCGGTGCTGATCTCGAGATTGGCACGATTGACGCGGACAAAGCACTTGGGGTGGTCTTTTCGTATGACGGCAAGCTCGATGCAAAACTCGACGCACACTTCCAAGCAGCACTTTTATACACATCTGCATCGGGACAGAGGAGAGTCAGATGCATCAACGTTGTTGCGGGCGTCAATGAAGGCGCGACAGACACAATGAGGACGGTCGATCAAGACGCCGTCGTGAACATTCTAGTGAAGGAGGCTGCGTCGAAAGTGTCGGAGAAGTCACTCAAGGATATCCGGGCGAACCTCACCGAGAAGACCATTGATATCCTTGCTGGGTACAGGAAAAACTTCTCGGGATCACATCCTCCCGGACAGCTGGTGCTGCCAGAGCACTTGAAAGAGTTCTCGATGTACATGCTCGGGGCGCTCAAATCACGAGCATTCAAAGGTAAGCAAGCTTCCTGGTCACAGTCTCTCTGGATGCTAATTTAAGCTTAGGTGGTGTTGAGCCGACCGATAGACGGATCCATTCTGCTCGCATGCTCCGATCGTGCGGTATCACGGAGACAGCACTCTACCTTTACCCGCGGATATACGCCATCCACAATCTCAACCCAGAAGACTGCTTTGCAAACGCCGAGACTGGACAGCTCGTTGTACCTCCGACGATTCGTGCGTCTTACTCTCGGATCGAAGAGGGAGGAGTCTACATTGTCGACAACGGCCAGACAGTGCTCATCTGGTTGCATGCACAAGTGTCACCAAACCTCCTTGAGGACTTGTTCGGCCCAGGGTTCGACTCTCTGCAGACTCTGGACCCACAAACGAGTGAATTACCGGTACTGGAAACACACCTCAACGCGCAAGTACGGAACCTGCTTGCTTATGTTGCCACGCTGCGAGGCTCCAAAGCAGCCACGATACAGCTGGCGCGTCAAGGACTCGATGGGTCGGAATTCGAATTTGCGAGGATGCTGGTAGAGGACCGAAACAATGAGCAACAGAGCTATGTCGACTGGCTTGTACACGTGCACAGGAGTATACAAATGGAGCTGTCTGGACAGAGGAAGAAGGAGCAGGCGGTGGCTGAAGGCGAGGGTGTTGTACAGCAGCTCACTGGACTGAAAGCACCATATTGGAACTAGAGGTCCAATGAAGACCATGTCCACGCACTTTCTGACGAGAGAGATGAGTTACTAGGGGAAAGCAATGTCGATAGTCGCATCCAGGAGGCTGAACAAACAGTCATATCAGCAATCTATCACCGCAACCAGCACATACAGGACAAGGTTTTGACGATGGTCGACGAGTGGGAGGATACGTGTGATGAGCTGAAGGAGAGAAGTAGACGATATTTGAGGGCATGGAGAGAGGCGTGAGTGTGAGAGAGAAGGAAGAATAGCTCGAGGACGTCCACATGCTAATGAGTTGATGAACAAACACGAAGACTATGATGAGCCCTAACAAAAGTATGAGCTCAAGAGCAGAGATAGAGTTGGAGCACATAGCTTGCATGGGGATTCCTGTCATGACCAAAGGCAACCTGGTCAATTGCAGCTACTCTAAAACATAGGTACAGAGTCAAGGGGAGATGTTGTAGCCGCAGCGAAGGAATACCCTTGGGCCGATTGTTTCTTGCTCTGTGTCCTTGGAATGGGTCCGCAGCAGGGTTCAGGCATCAACCAGTCTGGCTGTTGCTGCCTGAGACAGTAGTACCAGTCACGGTAGCCAGCTGTGGTTGGCCGTTGCGGATGCTCGACGTGGTCGCATGTCACAAGCACAATCCCTGCTGTCTAGCCTCAATTCCAGTCCTTGGATCAACGAACAGTCCCTCTCCTCGTCGTAAAGTCTCAGCGTCGAGACACTGGCGCCCATGTTTCCCACGTCCCGACCTCAGTCAGGCCCATAACGAGCTCACACTCTCACTTCCACTCCCACCACCATGGCGCACGCACTGCACTCGGCAGCCTTTGAGATTCTGCGCCGAGCGATCGACGACGACAGCGACTCTGACGAGCAGGAGGATGCGGGCGACAAGGAGTTCTTCACATCATGGGCGCTGTTCATCGTGATAGCCCTGCTGATCGCAGCGCTGTTCACCAGCTACATCCTGCAACAGAGGAAGATCCAGGCTGTCCACGAAACGGTCGTTTCAATCTTTGCTGGCATGGTCGTCGGCTTGATCATCAGAGTGTCTCCAGGCCGATCGATCCAGGACAGTGTCAGCTTCGACTACCAGTTCTTCTTCAACCTCCTGCTGCCCCCCATCATCCTTGCCTCGGGCTACGAGTTACACCAGGGCAACTTCTTTCGCAACATTGGGACAATCTTGACGTTTGCATTCGCTGGAACATTCATATCTGCCGTATCTCTGGGCATTATCTTGTGGCTATGGACCAGAATCCCGCTGGACGGGCTGAGCGTCACATTTGTCGAGGCCCTCTCCGTCGGCGCAACTCTCTCCGCAACCGACCCGGTAACCATCCTGGCCATCTTCAACCTCTACAAAGTCGAGCCCAAGCTGTACACCATCATCTTTGGCGAATCCATCCTCAACGATGCAATCGCCATCGTCCTCTTCGAGACTGCCCAGCGATACCGTGAAGGCGCAGCTGCCGGAAGCCTGACCGTCCTCTCCCTCTTCGAAGCTATCGGCTTCTTCCTCTTCGTCTTCTTCACCAGCGTCGTCATTGGCATAGTGGTAGGAGTTGGAACAGCAATCACCCTCAAATACACCCTGGTCCGCCGCTATCCCAAGATCGAAGCCTGCATTGTCCTCCTCATCGCATACGCTTCCTACTTCTTCAGCAACGGCGTCAAGATGTCGGGCATTGTGTCCCTGCTGTTCTGCGGCATAACACTCAAACACTACGCGTACTACAACATGTCACGCCGAACACAACTCACCACCAAATTCATCTTCCAGATCACTGCCCAACTGTCCGAGAACTTCATCTTCATCTACCTCGGCCTCACCCTCTTCACCGAGACAAAATTGACCTTCAAACCCCTCTTCATCATCGTAACGGTCTTCGGAATCTGTGCCGCAAGATGGCTGGCCGTCTTTCCCTTGTCCAGAGCAATTAATTACATCATCCGTCTGCGCGCCAGGCGCCGAGGCGTCGATGCCCCAGACGAGTTACCGTGGAAGTACCAAGCCATGCTCTTTTGGGCTGGTCTTCGTGGAGCAGTGGGGGTAGCATTGGCTGCTGGTCTTTCCGGCGAGAATGGCCCCGCTCTTCGCGCCACTGTTCTCGTCGTCGTCGTGCTAACTGTCATCATCTTTGGTGGCACAACGGCACGAATGCTCGAGATCCTGAACATCCGAACCGGTGTCGTCGAGGAAATTGATAGCGATGATGAGTTCGACATCGAAACTACAAATGCAGGAACCTACTACAAGCGTAGCGGCTCCGCATTTGGACATACCCCGAAAACGTCGGCAAACATCGGCCTCGACTATTATGACAGCAGTACGAATCTCAATGGAAAAGCCGCAAATGGCTCGGCGAGGAAGTCGCGACCTAGAGTCCATGATCGGGCCTACAGTAGTAGTAACAGGCTCAGCCCCTCGAGTCGTGACAGTGCGCGAATGGCTCGTAAGAACAGTCAGAACAGATCGCAACGCGAGCGGAATGAGCTGGCCCAGCGTCACAATCTATTGTCCAACCAGAACGACACACCAGATACCATGTCTGATCCAGAAGAGTCCGATGACCCAGGCGCGGATCTCGACCTACCGCCCGCTGCACCAAGAAGAAAAGCAACGCCACAGCAGTCAGGCTCTCACCCAAGCCTAGCCATACCAGCAACCGAACTCTTGGCGAACGACGAAGACATAACAGCGCAATCATCACCGACTGCCGCCACCTCACGTATGTCTCACGCCCTGTCGAACGCACACCAATCGGAGCCAACAGCAACCGCGGCAGGCGTCGGAGGCGGTGTAAGCGGGATTAGAGATCTCCTTCGTGGCGCTGCACGCGGCGACGTCGACTCAGTAGCATGGCTACGACAACTCGACGAGAATTTCATAAAACCAACACTTTTACTAGACCAGGGACAAGGGCAGGGGCACGGACATGGACATGGACATGGACATAGACCGGGTGGTGGCGGAGGGTCGGCTGTATGAAAAGGATCATTGGCGTTGTAAATTGTAGGAACAGATGGTCAGATCATCGTGGGACGGGAGATCTATGATCTATCGCATCCAGAAGCATGAAAGGAAGAATTTATGATGCACCACGAACTGAATTAATGCACACGCCCGTCTTTCTATTGCCTCATCTTCCCCGTCTCTCACTCTCACGTCTTCAGAACACATACCACAGCACGAACACAGTACAGCTGTCGGCTCGAACACGAGCGGTCCTAGCGTATCAAGGTTACGTACTAGATGAGACAGGACGAACATGAGGATGGCCTAGCATCAGAACAGATGGGTTCTGCCTGCCATGTGTATGTATGCATAACTATAATGTACATCTACGCTTTTATCTCGTGGCTCAAACTGCCAAGCAAGCGATCTATCGACGGCAAGACAAGGCAAAGCCCAGGCCGAGAAGCGCAACATCAGTGCTTTTTGTTCTTGCAGACCTTGTCGAAATCGCCGTACTTCTCGTTGCCCGCGGCGATGATCTGCTTGAACTCTTCGAACGGACAACTGGCGCCTGGCCCGCCCTGGCACAGCGGCAATGGTCGGGGTGCCGTGTTGGCGATGAAGCGGATGAACTCCTCTCGCACGGTGCTGTCGGGCGCGTGCGTGACTTGTCGCTCGCACGTCATCTTCTCCATGCCGACGTGGCCTAGGAAGGGGATGAGGTTGCTCATTTTCCAGCTCCGCTCCCAGTTGACGTATGTGGTTGGGAACTCGTCGAAGCCGCAGTGTGCGCTCGAGTTGAAGAGGCCGAGCGCGGTCGCAACAGCCGGCGGCACTTCGCGGTGGGTGAAGCTCAGGAAGAGTCGTTGCTCGCTTGGCCACCCTGTGGTTCTGTTGTGTTGGCCCTCTGGGTCAGCGTCGATTTCGTTGAAAAGCTCCGATTGTGCTGTGAGCCACGGCATGCCCATGTAGTTACTCAACGGGTTGGCTGGACCGACCATGTGGAAGTACTTCATGTCCCAGGCGTATTCGTAGGACATCCACTCGCTATCACTGAAGACGCCGCATAGTGGTGAGCGTTTGCCAAGGATGGCGGACTCGTAGCCGCACGTGGACTGCATGGCTAGCACGTCCATGGGCGAGAGGATGCAGTCCTCTGGAGTGTACGGGCTGAGACGCTTCGAGATGGGCGTGGCGTATACATCTATGAACTCGTGCTGTTCCTTCTTGCCGGGCTTCTTGGAGAAAGCGGAGCAGGCTTTATGTGGCAGCAAGGCGCGCGTTCCGTTGTTGAGGTTCTTCTTGTTGAAGCGAACAACCTCGATGTCGTCACTCTCAGGGAAAGATTTGATGAAGTTTTTGGCCGTGTCGTACGTCCTTGGTTTTGTGTCTGCTATGACACGCTTGACGGTGCCTGCGAGATCGGCGTAGCGCTTTTTGATGTGGTGACCAACTTTGTGAGCATCGTCTGCGCCCGAAGGAGTCAAATCTTCGAGACGGTTTTCATCGATAGGTGATTGCCACTTGTTCAGGAACTCGAGCGGACCAGAAAAGCCGCCACGATGCTTCTCGAGCTTGTACAGAAATGGTTTGATGAAGTCTTCGTATTCATCGTCGTTGGCGTAGATCGCGCCGTGGC
>Ga0066648_10000788_pt1 | contig 19502 bp, 14 predicted proteins | sample CryGeyCG12114_NA_FD_59537 | JGI IMG/M metagenome (GOLD analysis project Ga0066648, IMG submission 59537) | Groundwater microbial communities from aquifer - Crystal Geyser CG19_WC_8/21/14_NA | ecosystem: Environmental > Aquatic > Deep subsurface > Groundwater | place: USA: Utah: Grand County... | reverse complement strand
CGGAATGTGCAAAGTCCGAAAATAATAAACAGGAAAGGTGCGGTAGCCCCCGCCCGTACTAAAGCCAAGCATGTAACGCGCGACAGGATCTGCAGTAGGCTTTCTCAACTTACAAGCCTCATTCTTTGAGCTTCTGTGCTGAGATAGCTCAACATTCTCGGGTTCGATCCTTCCCTGAGGAGAAACGTCTGTTTCGCAGGAGCCATATCTTACTGGGTTGGCAGTGTTTCCAGCAGTGTAGGGAGCTGACCAGCGGTAAAGGTACGGCGAGGTATGAAGTTACTAGCTTACTCCTCCACACCAACTTTTCCCTTGCATGTTACCTAGGGACGGACCTCGGTTGCTTCTTACATGGCTCAACGTTTAAGACTGACCTCGTGGTTCGCCATGAACCATCAAATCCAGCCGAACAAAAGAGTGTTCGTACTGTCCCGACGGATGACAAAACAGAAGCTAAACTTCTGCCGACGGAGCTCTGGTGGGGACCCCAGCAAGTGAGGTCGGAGAAGCGTGTTCTGATCGCCACTTTATGCCCTGGAGTGAAGATCTGGCTACTTGTCGCTGTCAACGGCAGGATAGCGGAATGCCTGTAGCATTTACACAGATGTCTGCCGCCGGTCCGATTGCCTAAGTATCCGGAGCACTACGCCTTGACGTTTATCGGCACCTGGCAAGGGACGGTAAGCCGTGTATGGTGCGGCTCAAGCATGGCTGAACAAGAATCACAATGTAAGTAAGCTTTTATACTTCAAGTTTTCTCGACCCTGTCATGCCTGTGATTACCAAGTACAATTATCGCTACCAATATCTTTCGAAGAAGGTCTGGCAGCATGGCACAAGTTGACGTGCCTCCAGCGTCGGTTGACAGCCAGGTGAAGCCATCAGCGCTTGTCACCGCGATCCCGACGCCACCATCCTCACCACCACCTCAAAATGCAAGAACAATCTCAGAGCTTATCTCATTACGAGCACGATTGGCTGGCGACAAAGCGATACTCGGGTATCCAACCGAACGAGTCAACTACGTCGAGTACACGTATGGACAGATTGATGCTTTCACCGTTGCAGGTGCACGCCATTTTGCACCACGCCTACCACTGAGGCCTGACTCAACAGCGGTGGAATCCGTGGTTGCCATCCTGGGACCATCTTCGCTCGACTACCTCGTGACTGTACTTGCGCTGAGCAGATTAGGATTCACAGTACTATTCCTGTCAACAAGGATATCGGAAGCAGCCTACGTCTCTTTGCTGAGATCGACAAATTGCTCGCATATCTGCATTGATCCCAGCTTCCACAGAACCATTGCCGGTGTAAAGGCTCAGCTGCCGGAGCTGAATGTCCTTGAAGTGCTAGGTAGACCGGACTTCGAGACGCTCCGTCAGGATCAAACACTGCAACAGGCACGTCAGCAGCTCGACCTGAACCAGGAAAGCGGCAAGATTAGTTGGATCATTCACTCGTCGGGATCGACGGGTCTGCCAAAACCAATCTACCAGACCCACGGCGCCGCGCTCAGAAATTATGAGAACAACATGGATATGGAAGGCTTCATTACATTGCCGCTTTTTCACGCACATGGTTTGAGCAGTGTGCTAAGAGGATTCACTAGCTACAAGAAAATTTTTATGTACAATGCCTCTATCCCGCTCACCAGCCAGAACCTTCTCGAGATCGGTCGCAAATATTCGTTTGAAATCTTCTACGGCGTACCTTACGCGCTGAAACTGCTCAGCGAAAGTGATGAAGGCATCGAGATGCTCAAAAAGATGAAGGTAGTCATGTTTGGTGGGTCTGCCTGTCCTGACGGTCTGGGCGATCTACTTGTCGAGCATGGAGTAAATCTGATCAGCCACTACGGGACTACAGAAACCGGTCAGCTTATGACTTCGTTCCGTCCGCAAGGGGACAAAGCTTGGAACTATGTTCGAGTTCACGACAAGTTAGAGCCATATGCACGTTTCGAGCCGAAAGGGGGTAACCTTTACGAATTGGTCATCCTTGATGGCTGGCCATCGAAAGTGGCAACCAACCGTGCAGATGGAGCATACGCCACAAAAGATGCTTTCAGCCCTCATCCGACCATCAAAAATGCATGGAAATATGCTTGCCGCTTAGACGATACGATCGTGCTCATGAACGGGGAAAAGGCAATTCCAATCTCCATGGAAATGGCTGTTCGACAGCATGCTTTCGTGAAGGACGCGGTGGTCTTCGGCTCAGGCAAATCCCGGCTGGGCATGATGGTTGTAGCATCAGAGGCAGCGACGGAGCTCGATCAGGATGCATTGATTGACAGCTTATGGTCGTCGATCTCGAAGGAGAACAACGATGCGCCCGCTTATGCTCAGATAGCTCGAGACGCAATTGTGGTCCTCCCTGCCGGAACACCATATCCACAGACTGACAAAGGCACTCTCATTCGACAAGCATTCTATAAGCAGTTTGCCGACGAGATTGCAGCCCTTTACTTGAGTCTCGAAGGCTCAGCAAGTGGCACACTTGTGCTCGACGACTCAGAGTTGCGGCAATATCTGCGAGAAAAGATCGCAGCATTCATTTCTGGAGCAGACCTTACAGATATTACAGACAGCACAGACCTGTTCTCATTAGGCATCGACTCGCTTCAATCGAGCAGGCTGCGTGGCACTATACTGCAAGATATCCAGCTCAACGGCAACACACTATCTCAAAATATAGTCTTTGAGCAGCCCAGCATATCGAAACTAGCCCAGGCCCTCATCAGTATCAGAGATGGAGCTACATCATCCACGGCGAATGTCGAAGTGGAGATGGAAAATCTGATTCAGAAGTATGGCACATTCCCACAGCATGTTCCCATCGAAAGCCAGTCCACGCAGAAGGTTGTGGTTGTCACTGGAGCCACCGGCTCGCTTGGCGCACACGTTGTGGCACAGTTAGCGAGTCGAAAAGAGATTTCCGAGGTTTGCTGTCTGGTTCGAGCATCGTCGAAAGAGACTGCCATGAGCCGCACTCTCATCTCACTGGGTGATCGTGCAGTGCTCCATCAATTGTCACCAGCAGCACGCCAGAAGATCACAGCCTATCCTTCCAATTTCGCCAAAGAGGACCTTGGTCTCGAGCCCGATGTGTATGATCATCTCAAGTCCGGCCTCATGTCACTCATTCATTGTGCATGGTCTGTCAACTTCAACAAGCGGCTTAGCAGTTTCGAAAATGATTGTATCGCTGGCGCCAGAAACCTCATGCTGCTCTGCCTAGCCACCCGCACGCCGAAGCCAGCTTCGTTCAACTTCTGCTCGTCCGTGAGTACTGTTGCCCGTACACCAGGCTCAATCGTACCAGAAGCTCTACCGGAGTCCTTTGCATGTGCACAGAGCATGGGATACGCACAGTCAAAACTGGTCACCGAGCATATCATAGCCAAAGCTGCAGCACAGACCAGCATGGCTGCGCGAGTGCTTCGCATTGGACAAATCGTGGCCGACCAAACGCATGGCATATGGAACGACACTGAAGCTATTCCTCTGATGCTACAAGCCGCAACGACGATCGGCGCTCTGCCGACGCTCAACGAAAGGCCACGATGGCTGCCGGTGGATGTAGTCGCGAGTTCAGTCAACGATATCTCGCTCTCAGAGGACGCGGGTACATTCTTCAACGTCGTAAACCCAAACGCCTTCCACTGGACACAGGACCTCCTACCAAATCTGAAGCAAGCCGGGCTAAAGTTCGACAAAGTTGGCCAACGTGAGTGGATTCAACGGTTACGGATGTCGAACTCAGATGTCGAGGCAAACCCTACTTACAAGCTTCTCGAGTTTTTCACGAGCAAGTACGACCACGACAGAGAGGCCAAGGCTGGTCTTGATTACGAGACGAAAGCGGTCGAGACGTTGTCTCCTTCTATTCGAGATTGTGCTACTTTGACCCAGGATCTGGTGACCAAGTTTGTGAAGCACTTTTTGGCTACTTCGTGGAGTGCGACTTCGTAGAGCAATCCACTTCTGGTATTCTGGTCGGGGTGGGAAGCACGAACATGGTAAGGTGTTATGGAGTACATGAGCGGCGTCAGACAGATACGAAGCGTCTTTCTTGCATGGTGTTTGACTTAGGTATATCATACATAGGATCAAAAGATTTGTGACCTGTAAAGCCTTCTCACTGTCATTACTGTAACAAGCACAAGTGGCTTTGTAGCTCTCTGTACCCCACCTAAACAAGTGTTTCCAGGTGCGGGGAATCCTGAAGACGCTCCCGCACCGACCTAAGCCATCTTTTGAGTCCCCTCTGTTGGCGAGTCTAAGCTTAATTAACCAGCCTGCACCATCCTAAAACAAGTAGTTGGCTTCCTTGGAACCCAAGATTCTGCATCTTTGTTTCTGCTAGCTTTTGAGTGCGTTGTTGGACTGAATGCACCCTGCAGCATGGCAGCACGATTCCAAGAATGGTTTGGCAATCTTCTTGCTGTACAATCAGTTGCCCAGTTTGGTGCTCAGCAACACCACTATCAGGATGATTCTGCTGGCTTAGCAGGATTCGAGTGCTCTTCGTATTTGGTACCAACACCAAAGGGATTCGAATCAACGTCCCTCGCTGTTGTCAAGGACAATCTTGCTGTCATCCCAGAATGGAACGGTGGCGGCATCAGTACGTACAAACCCCTCTACACCAGACCACGGAAACTCACTTGTCCGTTGTAGAATCACCTTGGGTCAATGCCGACTCCGCAGACGCCCAGTTGGAAGGCTGTATGCAGAGGATTAAAGCAGCTGAGTTCGTCGCTTTCGACGAGGCTTTCCTCGAGTTGATAGGGGCTGATGCCAAGCTGGAGATGGTGCAGTCCTTCGAAGGCGAAGAAGCAAACCATGTTCATGAGGCACCAGTGTACGTGCCGCAGACCAAGGAGCTCGTGTTCGCTGATACGAGCGTTGTTGGCTGGCTCTGGGCTTTGGATGTCGAGACGCACACGGTACGCATCCACGGGTTCCATGCCCACACCACATCCCCAGCTGAACCCGGTTTTGCTAATACATCGTCGTCGCTGCAGCACAGGAAGGTCAAGACAAATCCTCCACTTCAGAACGTGAACGGAGGCGCCCTCCATGCATCCAGGCTATTCCTAACGACCAATGGCTCTCCATCACCTGCTGTCTGGAACTGCTCCTTACCGACGGCAAGTGGCAGCACTTCGCTGGTCGAAGAGACAATTGGCTGTTCCCCGGTGGTTAACAACTACCGCCTCGCTCATCTGAACTCACCGAATGACTTGATCTTTACATCTCACGACAACATCCTCTTCACCGACCCAACATATGGCTGGGCACAGTCATGGCCTGGCGTTGGACCGCCCGAGCTGCCAACAACAATCTACTTCTTCGATACCAAGACTAGAAAATTATTCCCACTGAGCAACAACGACGTGATACAACCGAACGGTCTTGCCTTCGGCGCTGATGAGAAGACTCTGTACGTAGCTGATAGCAATAGCACTAGTGGAAAGCCGATCGGAGTATGGGAGGATAGCGTGAGGAACGTATACGCCTTTGACTTTGATGAGAAGACTAGAACACTGGGCAACAGGCGACTCGTGCATGTGGTTGAGAGAGGATGGCCTGATGGGCTCAGAGTCACAAAGATAAACAATGGACGAGAATTGGTGCTCGTTGCAAGCATGGGTGGGGTAGACGTCGTTGATGCCGCCGGTGGGGGTGCCGGTGTCCTGCTGGGGAAATTCAATGTCGGTGATGACATCGTCTTCAACCTCGAGCCTGTCGGTACGACCGGTGTGTGGTTTTTGACGGGCAAGAAAGGCGTGTATAAAGTCGCCATCACCGGTCAGCAAAGCGGCTAATAATCCTGCTGCCGTTGAACAAATCAGTAATGATTGCATCGAAGCATTGGTGACGATAGCCAGGCCTTCAAGCCTCCGAGCCACACATGCCTCGCGAAGGCACATGTGTCCCTTCTTAGCCAACCCACATTCACCCTGTGCGGTCGTATGAGTACTTATCGGTGGTCAAAGAGGTCGACGACCATCGGCAGTACAGTATTTACCATGCAGACGAGGGGGTCAAGCAACATCGCACACTTGTATGTCTTTGGTCGTATTGCTACGCCCAGATAGTCCCTTCTCCATTGGCTCAGCATTGTTTTTTAAGGTTGTACGATCGAAGAAGCCTTTTAGGAGCAGGTGGGTCACGTCCGGTGCCTGCCGAGGCGGTGGACTCGACCCAACTTCAGACCGCCGCGCGTCAACCCTTCTACCTCCGTAGCAGCATTGCAGACCTGCCCATCTTGACTTGTCCCAGATATACGTTCACAACCAAAGATTGCTGTTCAGGATGTGTCGCTGGTTTGCCTACATATCTCCTACTGAGCCTTGTCTGCTCGAAGATGTGCTTATCACACCAAAGCATTCGCTCGTCAAGCAGGTCCACGACCACTATCTTCCGGGGCTGATTGCCCATAACCCCAAAAGCCTCGGAGATGACATCCTCATCAGGGCTCGGAACAGTGCTTACAACATTGATGGACTTGGCGTTGCCTGGTAAGGATCTTTGCGGTAGTCAATGCCGCTACTGACAATCAGCAGGTACACGTCGAGTTCTGCTGATTTCGAGCAAGGTAACAGTGGGCTGTCTACTGATAGCATGTGGAAAGAAGGACTTCGACCTGCTGCGTATAAAACGATCGTACCGCCTATCAACGATATCAACTTCAGGTCAATCTGTGCTAATACCGAATCCCGAGTCGTTTTCGCCCACATCAGGGCGGCCAGCGGAACTCCGATTGTGCATACGAACAATCATCCCTTCTTATTCGGTCGTCATACGTGCATGCACAACGGAGTGGTGTCGAACTTTTCTGTCATCCGGCGGGCCCTGTGTGCTCGCATGAACGACTATGCTTATGCAGCCATCCTAGGCAGCACGGACTCGGAGCACGTCTTTGCACTTTACATGACTTATCTCACCAAGGAGAACGGTGGAGACCAGGCCAGCTGGGAGCGGGAGTACTCCGTCAACGAGATGGCCAAGGCGCTCCACGACGCTGTTGCTACGATACTTAACCTGCAGCAAGAGTATCTTGGCACCAAGAGAACTCCCAACAGTCTCAACCTCTGTGTCACGGATGGAACCAAGCTCGTTGCATATCGTTTGCGGAACCATTGCAACCAAGAACCGCCTTCTCTATACTACAGTACGAAGGCGGGCACCACACTGAACCGCAAGTACGAAGATCATCCCGATGGCGCGCTTGTACAGAATGATTCTGGACGCAAATCGAGGTCGAAGCATGGCAAGCATCTGATCGTTGCCAGTGAACCAAGCACGTACCGCGCCGATGACTGGCACCTGATCGGCAGAGAGCAGATGCTGCTGGCAGATGAGAAAGGTGGTGTTAGGATAGAGGATATTCCATATGACACGAAATGGAATGCAGAGGATCCGACAATCAAATGAGTTACTACAGCAAACTTCACTCTGTGGATGCAATCTGACTCCACAGAACAATCCGATGTTTTTTTCTCTTAGCGAAAACTGTCTTTCGAGTCACCGTCTTGCTCGACCTCGCAGACGTGGACCCCGATACCTTCGATGTTTTCGTTGATTGGCTCTGTGGCAGGATGATCGACCTTTCAGTTTCAGCAGAGCTAGTCTTGGTTCTCGATGTTATTAAGCTTGCAGACAGGTTGATGATCAACAACTTGAAGAACGACCTCCTTGACTCTGGGAAGTATTGGTTCAACGATCACAGTGCCATTGTCAATATACGTTGTCTCCACACTCTGTAGCGCCACGGAGGAACTGACGCGCAGTCGTACCGAATGTGTCTCCGTGACTGCGTGGCTCTGTACATGCGATGTCCGACAGACTTTGATGGCGGCGCATGCGGCATGGACAAGCTGGACGAGAATCCCGAGATTGCACTAGACACGCTCAAAAGCATCCACGAATACAATAAAGCACCCTGGGGCATCACGAATGCAACAGGACGGTGCGAATACCACGATCACAGCGATGGTAGCAAATGTGTGTGATAAGAGAAGTGCTGTCAGCCAAGCCTGGTGACTGACAGAAAACCAGTATACCACAAATCTACGGTAATAATTGTCTTTTTCCTGTGCTAGTGACGATACGCAAGGACAATGCTCATACAGACGTGACGTATGAGGTAAGCTGCTCCGGACGAAAGACAGCTAGCACCGACATTGACAGGACTGAATTCAACAGGTTGACCAAGGATGGCGATGACTGCGGCATGGAGTCACTCAGGGGGTTCCTACCATGGGATAAACAAGCCATCACAGAACGAAGCTTTCGTCAAGACGCTTGCAAACAATGCATATTGAAATTGACTTCATTGCATTGGTCCACTACTGCTATTACACTGCTTGCTTCCATCTACACCAAGTCACTGCTCGCTAGCCTAACAGCATCTCTATCTGTTTCCTCAATGTGGTATCCGATTGAACCATCTCCGTCTCAACTCCTCTCGACCCGGACGTGCAATCTCCACAACCAGAGTCTCGCCCGGTGGCCGTACAGTAAGAGTCCTCATGCCCCGCATGGTGCTCACGCTTTCAATGCCATCCTCCGCCATCTCGCTGAACTTCGCGTCGATCTTCGATGCTACGTCCGTCGGCGCGGCTGGTGCTGACGCCGGGGAAGTCGCGGACTCGACTTTCGAGAGCTTTTCGTCGACGGCTGACGCGGCACTGTGTTTGACGCGGTTGAGCATGTCGTACGCGGATCGGTACTTGTCGTTGATGTAGACTCTGGGCTGCGCGACGGGGGATGTAGCTGCAGACATAGACATAGAGTTAGAGGTGAACATAGAGGTAGGTGTAGATGTAGATGGCACTTTAGTTGTCATGGCAGACGCACGCGTCTTCCTGGCGCGGGCTTCGGACAGCTTACTAGTCTTGGCCGGGACCCGCTCGAAATATTTCGAAGACGCTGTGCTTATTCGGTTGTTTCTGGTCTGTACGCGCGAGTGGTATTTGTTCCACTCTGATGGGTAGTGTTCGCTGAGGGGGATGCGAGAGATTTCGTCTTCATCTGCAGTGCCGGTTGGAGTCGCCGTCGTCGATACCGTGGGTGAGATGGTATGGTTGGGTTTGGGGTTTGCGCCTAGCCAACTAGGGATCCACCATGCTCCAGCCTCCTGATGGATATTGTTAGTCGTCGAGAGAGGTGTTGGGACTGAAGTCTGCACAACATCATGGAGTGTCGTGGAAGATATCGACTCCAAAGTAGACATCGGCGTAGCGATAGGCGTACCGTCAAGGTTACCCAACTGCACCTCGACATCGGATGGCGAGGGTATCCAGGGTAGATTCTCCTCCATGTACTTAACGAGGTTCTCGCTGGCTGCTGTTGCGCTGGAGGTAGATACAGATGCCAACGGTGTGACTGTTTGAATATCTCTTGGTTCTGGGCCGATAGGCAGGTTTCTCCATATGCGGTCGACTAATCCCCGTCCACGGCCAGTGGTCCCTAGAGTACTATCGCTCGTCACAGACACGGTAGCACCCGTAGAAGTGGTGGCACTAGCAGCAATGGTAGCTGTGGTTGTCACAGCGGCCAAGAGCTGCGCCAGGTCGCTTTTGGCGGCCTCTGTCATGTAAGACAATCCGGTCCGTGCACGACCAAAGACACTGAGGGCGGAGGAGCTGCCTTCTGCGCTTGTCTCGCGAATGGCTTGCTCGATCTCGGTAATGTTTGGTCGTGGTATCGCGTTGTTGACTGCAACAATGAATCTGTACCACTTGTATCCCAGAGCTCCTTGGAGGCGGCCCAGAAAGCCTTGCATCTCAACGTGCAGGAGCTGGAGTTCCTCTATGATACTGCGCAGTGGGGTAGCTGATTGCACTAGGTTTGTCAGATGCTGTACGCCAGCAAGTACTTGTGTCGCAGCACAGAGAGCGAGATGAATCGCAGCCGATGAAATCTCTCCTGCAAAACTGAAGACACGAGCCTTCGTGAGACCATAGATTACGAGAAGGACAAATGCGCCCCATTCAATCTTCAGATTGTTGCCGGCGTAGAAGTTCCATAGCCTCATAACAAAATCCTCGCTCTGCGCAATTGATCGAGGAAGGGGTGGGAGGTTGGCGCGTGCTCGTCTGACTGTCGCGCGGAGCCCATTATAGCGCCGGATTGGCTCTTTGCAGTCAAGTCCAGTCCTGAGCTTGAGCTCTTCTTGGTAATCCGATTCCGCTTTGGCCCATTCACAGTAGACTTGGTGTGGGTTCAGGCAGCTATAGTACGTGATCCAACTACCCCGAAGAGGTTGTCCGTCGCCCTGAACGCCGTTGCGTTCAGCGCTTGCTAACCGGTACATTCCATCGTTCGTCGTATCTGAAGAAGATGAACTGTCGCTTTCTGAATGCTCAGATTGACCCGGACCAGCATCACTGTCGTCCGGGTCGCCGCCACCGTCACCCTGTTCTTGCTGCCTGGCACGCTTGTGTTCCAGTTTTGCTCGCAACTCTGCGTTCCTCATATGACTCTCCATCTTCCGTTGATTTCGATGTTCAGTCGGCCAAAGCTCCTCTGGAAGGATGTCCCACGCCTTTTTAGCGTCAGAACACTCCCAGCAGAACTTGTCGTGAGCCTTGTCGAGCACCTTCCTGTTGATAGCTCTACCTTCTTGGGTGAGCTGGTCAACAGCATCAAGGTCATGCTCTTTTCTCGCATGTTCCTCAATTTGAGCCATTTGAATCATGTCGAGGCCATGAGGCACAAACGCTTCGATCCTTGCCCAACATGTCATCTTCACCACAGGAATTGCGTTCTGCTCTGAGGCATCGGGGATTCTATCCATCGTATCCTGATTGACACAGTGCATTGGCGCGGTTGGCCAAAATCGCTTTCCATTCTCCAGTCTGTCAGCGATGCGGATGACTGTGCCGTCTTCACCACTTCGCACGATTGACCAGTTGAGGGCAGCACATTGCGAGATCAGATCGATAAGACTGTGTCTCATCTGCTTTCTTTGAATCTCCCCTAATTTGTTCTGAGGTCGCCCTTGCTGGTCTGCCACACTGGTGCAGCTATGCATAGGCGAGAGTACCGTCAAGAGCTCATCCGCAAGTTTGCTTGCTTCACGTTCAAGCCATTCGGTAGTAGACTCGGTGCTCTCGGCATTGACGAATTGCGCAACGAGCTTGCTGCGCTCTTTGGCTCGGACAAAGCTATCGAAATAGAGGTACGCCGTGTCGGCATCTTCGTGCATCTTCTGTTGTTTAGTTGGTGGAAGTCCAAACGCTGTATCCTTGAAGATCCTTTGGGTGAACCATTCACCGAGGATGGCATAGACCAAGTACTGGCGGTAGTCAGGATGAGCAAAGAACTTTAGCCATCCATGACTAGCACCGTCCGTAGTGGATGCATCAAGGACATTCACAGTTGTGAGATATAGTGCTGGGTACTTGAGTTCCAGATCGTGAATTGGAAATTGCAACATGTTCTTGACAACCTCCTGCACGTTTCCATTGTTGGATCGGCCGTACCATGTACGTGCGAATTCCTCAGTGTGGCTCTGAACGACATGGAAAAGGTCGGATATCTGACTCAGTGACAGTGGCTGAGGATGCTCACGGAGTATGTTAAGTAGGTGGCGATCTGGATTATCTGGCAGCTTCGTTGGCTCGAATAAAATCTCGTCTAGGTCGCTCAAGATGTCATCGCTTTCGACATCCTCCGTGGCTGGACCGATCACGCTTCGAGGAAGCGCAGGCGAACCGGGCGATGGGATGGATCCCTTTACGAACACCTTCGTCTGGTTGTCTCTTGGGCTGAAGCGAACTTTCTTGGGCGAGCTGCCTTGCGAACTAGCAGAAATCTGTCGCTTTTTGTTGTCATTGAGCATTGATCTGGTCGATGAAATCGGGCTCCGAGCTGCACCGCGAGATTCTTCAAAGCGATGACCGTGACCGTAGAGTCTGGAGAACCTACGTGGGCCAGCAGGTCCTTCTGCATCTGCGTGATAGGCTTCTGAAGCGCGATGATACGAAGATTGGCTAGGTCGTGGTTCGTCAGGGATTGATAATTCGTCCTCATCTGAAGTGAGATCCTCAACTCGCGGCTTGGGCGGGAACTTGGTCGAGCTTCTACGTCGACTTGTTGACTGTCTTGTAGATCGCCGTATGCGTTGGTCACGTTTGGCCTTCGGAGCCTTGGAGGCTGCTCTCGCTCGGCTGGTCATCGTAGCTATCGCGTTATCTGCCTGGCAGTAGTAAGCAATTCACAAGATTGTAGGGACTAGGAGCTGCTTGTCAAGAACAAAAGAAACAAAAGCAGGAGCAATCATTGGCGACATGAAGTTCGACGCAGCAGTATGGTGCCGCTTTCAGCTTTATCATTGTTACCGCATGCAGTCCCTTCCGCATGCATACCATCGAATTGTTGAAACACTCGTTGGCGTACACAGGTCCTCCCTACAAGATTGTGTCGCTCTCTTGTCGTCTATTTTCCCTCTTACCTACAAGAACATTAGAAGAAGGAGATGCAGAGTCTATGGGCCTTACCACTCAAGCGCATCACATGGTGATTAGATGTCAGAAGTAGCTGGAGGTGCGAAAGACTGGGGGATGGTCAAAGCTTCGCTGGTCTCCCAGCCACCTCATTTTCATTTCTGTTCGCACAATTAGCAATATATCGTTTTCGTCCTCTTGTATCGCACAAGAACTGCAAACACGGAGCGTTCAACCTACTCACAGATGTGCTGTGCACTCAATTTCGACCTGTGTCTTGGTTAGCAGGAGCGTCCTGAAGACGTTTGTAGTCGCAAGTGCTCACATCAGTGCCAAATGGTAGATCAGCAACAGCGACACACGTCCTCGCCGGTTTTGGGTCGGGTATCATCTCTGTGTATACATGGTTCATAGCGGCGTAGTCTTGCATGTTCTTCAAATAGATGTTGACCTACACGCAGTGCATGATCAGTCGACTGTGCATTCCTCCACACGCCACGCACATGGGGAGAGAGCTCGGAAAGTGCGAAAGTCCAGAGTTGGCCAGTGCACTCACCTTCAGCAAATTGCTCAAGCTAGAGCCCGCCTCCTTGAGCACTATCTCAAGGTTCTGGATGGCTTTCCTCTGATCATGAAGTTACTATCGTGCCTCGTATACCGCTTTTCACACGGCGTCGAGTGACATACTGTTCGATCCGAAACGCTGCCTTCGACCATCTTCATCGTAGTGAAGTCCATACCAACAGTACCGCTGGCATAGATGGTGTCGCCATATTTGATCGCTTGTGAGAGGAGGGGTGACTTGAGGCCGTCGGCGGCAGTAATGACTTTTTTAGTAGGCATGACTTTCGAGGCTATATAGTCGTAGCGATTCCTGATTCTCGCTTCCTGTGACCGCTGATCCTGCTCCGATATACGAAATATGTGTAAGCTAGCTTAAACCCTCAACAGATGGCAAGAGGGTGCTGTAGTAGCAAGTGGATGCGAGGGTGACTGGATAGTCATGGAGATGACCGGACAAGATTTATTCACTCCGCAAAGATCACAAATCCAACACCAAACATAAGAGGGGACGAGAGGACGAGGACAACGAGAGAACTCCCGACCGCCGAATAAGCAGAGGATGAAGCGAAGCAAGATAAACATGATAGTTTTTGGTACTGTAACGAGCTGATACATCGTGGGTATCATCTACTAACTAGTAACAACCACACTCATGCTTTTCCTCGTCTTCATCCGACACCTCTTCCACACGACCGGCGGTCTTGCAACGAATGAGACCTGGGAACTCTATCTTCTTTGGTCCAGCCAAACCCGAGTTCAACTGCTTCTGCTTTCCACGTTGCATACCCTCCTTGTCCTCACCACCTTGCAACGCACCACTGCACATCGCCATCTGATCCACCATTGCTTCCGCCTCATTGCGAGCTGCAGTATTTGCCGCGATCACAGAAGCCCAGGTACGCAACTGGTCCATGTCAGCATTCACTCTTTCGAGTTCAGAGCGGATATCTTCAGCTGACCTTTCATACCCTCCCGGCCATGTCCATGACGAACTACTCGCCGCAGGCTTCAGTATCTTGTTGATCAGATCTGCCGCCTCATCGTGCTTCTTCTTCTCTGCCTCCTCCTTGTCCTTCTTTGCTTTTGTGTGAGCGTCCGCGAATTCTTTAAACTTGTTGAATAGCTTGGCGTTGTTGTAGAAGTCGACCTTTCCATCATCGTTCGTGATTGGTGTGTAACCACCTCGCATCATCACGACATTCTGATGGTGGGTTCGTTGGTGTTGTCGGTGAGGTTGGCAGCCTTGAGGGCAGATTGTGAGCGGACCGTAGCCATGGACGCAGCAATGCCCGTCCTCGTGTCGTGGCAGGAGTCCAAGTTGGTAGCGTGGCGTGTGGCCTCGAGAAGGAAGAACGATGACTGGTCGCCCCCGACTTTGGCGTCCATATCTGTGGCCACCTTTCCCATGGCAGCCAGGCAGAACATTGATGTTTTGTTGGTTGACATTTTGTTGGCATGGGCCACCTGCACCGCCAACGTAGATCGGAAGTTGGTAGGGTGATCGTCCGCGATCAGAACAGAATGCGCAGTCACAGGGCTCGCATTCATCACAGCTGCAATCCATGTCGCCGTCATCATCCCAGCCCGGTGAGTAGGAGCGATGATCGCCAGGTTTGTGGATCTTCTCTGTCTCATGCGAATAGGAGTGTTTGCACTTGGACTTGGACCGCTCGCGAACTTTGTAGTGCTTGCCAGATGGCATCTTGTCGTCCTGGGTGGTTACGCTTGTAACTTTGAGGTTGACTTGACAGTTGTCGAGTGCCTTGAGCGTTGCTGCAGCTCGATCTTTGCATTCACCTAGCTTGTTCAGTAATTGGTCTCTGTAGAAAGCTAGGTCGAAGGACATCCGGATTGTGCTGGGAGGAAGGAAGAATGATCGTTGTAAAAGCACAAAGTATGTATACTAGGAGGATGAGCCCACCTTGACTCTGCCTCGCTAGCATCGTGAGTGCTGCGTAGATGCTTGGGCTTGGTCATAGGTAGATACAAAGAAACTCGGAATGCATAGAAGGATGGTTGGACGTCTCGGGAGCACACATGCATCTGTAAGATGATCAAGCATCTCGCAAGTACTTCGTGCAGCTTACCACGACATTGTCGGCAATGCTCCAGATACACCGCGACCTCTCTTTGTATCACGAAGGTTTGCTGCGCCGGAGCAATAGTTCATGCTTATGACCACCAGTCCAGAACCAGTCGTGCTATACGGGACATGTGACCGAATCCGGCAGCCTGCCTAGCAACAGGCAACTCAGAGCCAAGCGTCGAGAAGCAAACATACCATTGTGCATTTTGTGCGACTGCGGAAGACCACCCATAGAGATGCTGCTGGCGACGTACACAGGCGCAAGCCGCAGACGACTTACTCAAAGGAGGAATCTTGCCGCAATCGAAGTGTGCTGAAGACACATAGCAATGGGCCATACATATGTGTAAGAGGCCAGGGCAACACCGCAGTGTGCGGCATGTCGTTAAGTAGGGCCTGTGGAGAGTGTCGGTCATGGCAAATATACTTGTTCACATCAACAATGTTGGTAATACATGTTACATTTTGCCAGTAGCTTAATGCTGCTCGTTCTTCTCTGCCAATCGCTGGAATGCTCCTCCTACTGAGCCTTGCTCGGTGAACTGTGATCCGATAGCGCCTTGGGACGAAAGAGGACCTGATGTCTGTTGTTAGCATTTGCTGATGTGAAGATGCACAACACTCTGCCAAAAGGTACTGACCTCCGACCTTCTCGCCCACCTGACCAATGTTGCCAGTGGCTGTGAATTGCTTGCCTATGGCGCCGTCCTTGGAGAAGATTGAGGTGCCCTGACCGGTGGCCTTCTCGCCTGCACCAGACTTTCACGCGTCAGCATAATCACCCTGGGGGGCCTTCTCAGAACGTACACCTTGGCTAACATCCTCATGAATACCCTCTGTCATGTCTGTTGCATTCGTAGCTGCGTTGGCACCTTGATCGAGACCCTTGGCAGTGTGGTCGCCATCTGGGCGGGTGGTGTATCCTGCCTGCTCTGACATATTTGACTGCGCCGATTCGGTCTTTTGCTGCTTGAGCGAATCGGGTTGGTAGGCTGGGTTGTTTCGAGGATGGTTTGGGTCGTCGTATCTGTCTCCTGGTAGACCGTTGGAGTTTTTGACGGGGTTGGGAGTCATGATGCTATATGGGATGATGTCTGCGGCTGCGTAGGGTTATGGTTATATTATGGACGAGTTCCTGGCGAGTCACCAAGTGGGCTGCTGTGCAATGAAGTAATCCTTTAGAGCTTCGTTCGAGCACCGAGGAGGGGTCAGACAATGGGGTCAAATCATAATCATTTGCATCATGACGGAACACTGATCGTGCTTTCTCAAGCGATGGAAGCACGCCCGTGGTGCACTCCAACGACATGATGAGCTCAATGAGGTCAGGAGACTGCTTGACCTTGGGAGCTGATGTCATCATCTCGAACTGGAGAACCTTCCCAGGTTGGAGTAAAGCAGGGAGGACCATGCGCATAACATTAGATACGTTCCTGCCCGCCTGCTTGAGCCTTCAGGTACGATCGGACCTCGTCCTAAGTTACCCAGATAGTGGTGAGCTAAGCGATTGCGCATCTCGCTGAGTCTAAAACAGTACTTGATAGTTGCCGCACGCGGCGATCTAAAGTTTATCGTGCTTCAGGCGCTAGGCCCTAGCCCGAGATAGGTAACTACTACATCGTGCTGACGGCGTGAGAAAGAACAGAAGGAGCGTCATCGCTGAAGCTGCTATATTCCAGCAGACTTCGACATGCATGTGCTCACAACCTTGGCGTGTCTGTCAGGTTATCGTACCCGTCCTCAGTGATCAGCACATCGTCCTCGATTCTGACGCCACCAACGTCCCAGTACCTTTCCAACACTTCCTTGTTGATGTACTTGCTTAACTCGGGGTTCTCCAATACCGGCTCGATGATGAAACGGCAGAAGTACACGCCAGGTTCGACCGTAATGACTGCACCAGCTGGCACTTTCCCTCGCACGCGGAGATATTTGAACATGCTGTCCTCGTCCGCATAGTTTGCATGACCCCCTGTATCGTGCGTGTCCAGCCCGAGGTAGTGTCCCAGACCATGCGGGTAGAAGGCCACCGACACGCGCTTATCGAAAAGCTCTTGCTCCTCACCAACCAGAATGCCGGCTTTGGCAAGACCTCTGATGGCGACCTTGTGCGTTGCCGCGTGCACGTCCTCCCACTGTACGTCTGCGTGAAGCATCTTGAATGCTACTTCTTGCATCTCCTTTACAATGTCATAGATTGTTTGTGACTCTGGGGTGAAGGTACCGCTGAGTGGGAATGTTCTCGTGATGTCAGCGCAATAGCAGTCGTACTCTGCTCCTGCGTCCATCAGGACGTTCAGCCTATTTCTCAGCGGCTGGTCGTTCCGTACGTAGTGCAGTGTAGCACATGAGGTGCCCGTTGCACAGATAGAGTGATACGCCTGCTCGTGCGCGCCATTACTGATGCACGTGCCTATGAAGGCGCCATAGAGTTGTTCTTCGTTCGTTGCATGCTGCGCAACCTTTTGTGCTTCGATATGTGCTAGAGTCGAGATCTGGTTGGCCTTTCGGATCAACGCTACTTCATAGCTGTCTTTGACCACTCGACATTCATCGATGGCAGTGCGCAAGCTATCGAGGTTGGTGGCTTTGAAAGGCAGGAATGTGATGTGGTCCGAGACCTGCTCGGGTATAGCATACACCGTCGTCGATTGCGACGGACCATATGCTGCAAGCGCCGCGTTGACCTCGTTCGTGTACTTGACGTAGTCGACGTTGTACTTTGCCAGCGCCTCCTCCTTTGACTCTGGTAGCCCTGACCAGATGACTTCGTCCGGGTCGACTGGTGGAATAAACAGCGTGAGCTTGTCCAGAGGTATACTGTAGATCAGGTAAGCATCAGGCAATTTACAACCAGACAAGTAGAAGAAGTAGCGCCGCTGGCGAAACAGCACAGCCTGGTCGTCATCCTCGACCATGTGCGTCTTTTGAGCCTCAAGATAGATCACGCCGTCACGCGCTTTGCCTTGGTCGGTGAGATATTTGGCAACCCGCCGACAATGCGCCTTGGCCGGGTATTTCTCTTTCAAAGTGGCCTCCATTGTGTGAATGGTTGCGCGATTATGCCGGTGAAGCTTAGGTAGTGTTGATGCTTCGTGAGGTACAAGAAGCGTGCCTGCGACACTGTCGTTCGGCTACCCGCGGGGCGCATCTTCCACCTGTGACGACTTCTGAAAGACCCCATTCGGCTGAATTCGAACAGGCTAGCCGACCGCTTTTAGGCATCCGTTTCAGGCGGATGAACGCGGGGTAACCTTGGCTAAAGGAGCCTAACTCTCCGAACGCCTCTTATGAGTACTCAGCGGCGGCAGCTTCCAGTCCTCACCACAGCTACTCATAGTGCATGCGACATGATACGGCGGACACGTGCTGTTTTTTCGAGGAAGAGCACTGATCGTAGTAGGCAGGTCAAAAGCGATGAAGCGTGGTTGACAGCTTCAGAGCAATGCGAGGGCCTACTTAGCAATTACATCCAATTCTTCGCAAGCTCTCCTTCGCTGTCTTGTCGAGCTGCCACCTCCAGAATGGCATCTGCCATGCCTATGTAAGCAGAAGGTATTGCGATAGGGCTAGGACCACCTCCCCAACCCACCATGTCATTTGACCTGAAAGCCGGCCAGTGTGGTATAAGTAGAGCACAGTCAGTGGTCGGATCTGGTCATCATCATCATTGATAACCAACACGTCTGCCTAAAACCAGAGTCCCGAGCTGTTAAACTAGACGTACCTAGTCTCGACACCTGTGGGTGGTGCCCAAGAATGGTTGATACTCGTAGGCGCGCTGCCCAGATGGCCTTGGCAATCGCGTCTCTGTTGAAGCTCTAGGAGGCCCGTGACCACAGCAAGCTACCCCCTCATACACCATCCTCAAAGCATTATTGCAAACGCGTCCCGACGACTGCGTGTGGTATATCGCGCCTAAAGACCAACCTTTGCAATGCAGGCTTCCCTCGAGCCAATCATTAATTCTCCAAAAAGAGCTGACTCGGAGGAGACCCCGACGCATGATGATAGACCGAGCAGGCCGATGGTGAACTTTCAGTGTGATATGGAGTCACAACGCGGGGTGCAGGCCGGACAAGAGTAGGGCTAGTACACAGCTGACATGAATATGCCAGATAGATGCTACAGCGCGTACTCACTAGTCGACAAGTCTACCAGATCTCGTCTTCATCAGAAACCGCTGTCTCGACCTCAGCTACGACGCATCAAGCTCGATCAGACCAAACAATCGTATCTAGCAAGCGCCTGCTAAGGATTTGAAGTGTAAACAAAGAGTAGCAGCAGCTATTTCTATCTGCAATGGACACGAAAGCTGGAGGCTTCCAGGAGCCCAGATACCTCGAGTTCCCAAAGTCAGACAAGAAAACTGCCGATGGCAAGCCT
>Ga0066648_10000783_pt1 | contig 19605 bp, 25 predicted proteins | sample CryGeyCG12114_NA_FD_59537 | JGI IMG/M metagenome (GOLD analysis project Ga0066648, IMG submission 59537) | Groundwater microbial communities from aquifer - Crystal Geyser CG19_WC_8/21/14_NA | ecosystem: Environmental > Aquatic > Deep subsurface > Groundwater | place: USA: Utah: Grand County... | reverse complement strand
CATGATAGCAACATTTTCCTGGATAGCACTCTGCACTGCTGCAACAATCATCGCGGCTCAACTTTTGTTGGCCCTACCTGCATATTTCATCAACACCTATATTCCCCAACCGTGGCATTACTTTGTTGTCTACCAAGCGATCAATATTGTGGTACTGGTATACAACTTGTTTGTGCTCAAGCGTACTCCTTGGGTTCACAACATCGGATGTAAGTCTTTGATACACCTTGGTTGCGCAAGAATACTGACTGCTGCAGTCGCACTCACACTAGTCACGTTTCTACTCACGGTCGTCGTATGCCTCGCTCTGTCTACGAAACAACCCTCATCGTACGTGTGGACACAACTCCAAAATAGTACTGGGTGGAGCGATGGGGTCTGCTTTCTCACTGGACTCGCCACCCCCTGCTTCATGTATGCTGGAATTGATGCTTCGTTGCATCTTGCAGAAGAATGCACCAATCCCAAGAAGACCGTTCCTAGGGCTCTTTTCTCAACGGTGATTATCGGTTTCGTTACAGCTCTCGTGTTCTCGATCTCCATGTGCTACAGCATTGTCGATCTGGATGCAATGTTGGATACTACGTAAGCAGAACACATTCTTCAGCTCGGCCGATATTAATCTATCTCCTCAGAATGCCAATTTTTGAGCTCTGGCGACAGGCAACCTCAAGCGTGGCCTCAGCGACCGCCTTCCTAGTATCCCTCGTCGTCATCCTTTTCTTCGTTATCAATGCCATGCAACAAACAGCGTCTCATATGATCATGGCTCTCGGACGAGATGACGGACTCATATTTCACAAGCAATTATCAAACATCCACCCTGTACTGGAGGTCCCCGTCTGGGGACTGCTCGCTAATGCTGGCTGCGTGCTCATCACGGGATGTCTATATCTTGCATCTTCTGCAGCTTTCAATGCATTGATTAACAGCAGCATCATACTGCAGATGTTGTCTTTCGCCATACCATGCTTCATGCTGCTACTTCAACGACGCAGCAAGAGCGTCTTGCCGGAGGACAGAGTCTTCAAGGCACCAGAATGGATTGGTTGGCTATCGAACGTAATTGTTATTGTGTCGGCTATTATCCAGACAGTGTTCTTCAGCTTTCCAACCACTTACCCGGTTAGCGGATCCAACATGAGTAAGTCATCGCTCGTGAACTTGACCAGAAGAGGCTGACTTTTGTGAATAGACTATACGTGCGCGGTACTCGCAGTAATGGGCCTATTCACTGTGGCGAACTGGTTCCTTCATGCAAGGAAACATCATAGTGGCCCACTGCTCAATTTGATATCTGATTGAACTCCGAGTGCTGCAACGAGATTCGCCTTAGTCATTCGAAATGACACTCTGTTGAATTACCAATCGATAGCTGAAAAGTCTAGTGAACCATAGTTCAGAGAGTTTCTACTGTCTAGCTCCATTCGGCGCCATCTGGTTTCGCGCGGCCGGCTCGACCACAACTGAGTTTGAAGTTATTTGGCTATGCTACGTGTGTGAGATGATGCAAAGATAGATTGCCGGCATCATGGCAAAGGACGGACCTGACCAGGAATAAGCTGCTTTGCGTCAAGACGTTATGGACACAAGCATGATTCTTGGCAGTATTTAGAGAACAAAGAGGCGTCGAGCCTGACTGGTCCCGGCGTCTCTAGATCTAGAACACCAAGAGAAGATCTCTCATACTGGGCACACTACTGAATGGCCAATCTTGGTTAAGGACAGTCCCTAAATTCCGAGATCTGTTGAAGCTGTGCTACAGTATTCTAGCTTCTTTGTGCTGAAGTGTCGGCAAATTTTCCATTTGTAGTTGAACTGGTCTCGTCTAGAAGCGCCTCGACTAATACTATCATTAGTATCTGCTTCCCCCATACTTTGTCACCGCTCAGCGTCTTGATCTCAGTAGCGGAGTCTTGTGGCAATGACTAACTGCGGCTAACTGAGGCCGGGGCGCGACCAAGGCTAATAAATTCCTGTGAAGGTTATCTTATGAATCCGTAGACAACCCACCATATCGACTTCTCTTTTTCTCCATTCGCTGTTTGCAGGCTATTCTCGGTCTTACAGCTTATGCATGTCCGCGTCAGACAATTGCTCTCGTCCTCCCCATTGCGCTCGACAGGTGGATTTTCTGGACTGTAACCACTCCGATCGCCATTTGGCCTAGTATGTGCCGTTTCAGTTTGCTCAATGCAATGGGTTATTCAACACATCCTGTCAAACTTGAAGATGCTGTATGTGACGACTGCTGCGAGGCGCCCGCTTGACCTCAAGGCATCAGGCGTTGGACAAGTTCCCCAAGGAGTTAGAAGCTGCGCCGAAGGAGGAGGGGGAGACCGATGCCAGAAAGAAGGTAAACAAGATAAGCACGTCCTTGGTCTGAAAGCTATCTGTTGCGGCAAGGACGGAATCGAAGCGCCTCGATCGGTATGTTGTGGCAATGGATATGGGTCTCGAGGCATGTATGTCCTCATAAGAACAGCAGTAGTCCATGTGTCGTGAATCAAAAGAACAACCCAAAGTAAGGGATGTACCTTGGCACAGCTTTTTAAATCTGTTCCTGTTTACTATGATCTCCTTGATACAACAACGAGTTTTGCGCGTAGCCGAGGTCGATTTCATGTGACATGTATGAATTTGGCAACCGCTCTTTGCGACTTTAGCTACTAGTTTTTGTGGACGGGAAGTGGCTTGGCCGTAACGGCGGATTACTGACCTCCTATACAATCTTCACTGATTTCTTATTGAACGGTCTGAATGGTAATAGGCAATAGGCGGTAGGTGGTCCGGAGTCAAGTCCGTAGAAAGGCTCGCTGCGAGTTTCATAGACTGCAGACATCCGAAAGGTAGCAAAAATCTAAGAAGCATAGTACTATCGATTATTGCAGCCTAGAGGCCGATCTGCAGCTATCATGTGCAGGAGTATATGTATGTTCTAGGGCAGAAGCTGTGGTCGAGTCGTAGCTATTTTTATAGCCGTTGTTTTGTGCCCCGTGCTGTTTCTTTGCACCCGGATCGCCGGCCAACAACGGTCCGAGTTTCGAAACAGAAGCACCAATCAACTTTCTCGAAACGAGGGAGCCTGGGTTACATCGGTTCAACGCTTGTTGTCTCTTATGCCATTCAGACAGCAGCAGGCGCCAGCGTTTCTCATGAGTACATATCTCGCTTGATGTGACAAGCCCTTACCACATGGCTGATATTGCAGTAAGGCGGCATGGCAGAGGCCAGCACATACAAATCGACCATGGCTAAAGGGACAGCCGACGCCTCAACAGTGCGTGGCAACACAGACCACCCTAGCCCTCAAGTCGTACTTGGCCGACCAAGCTCACCACTCGAAGTACAAGATCCTCCAGATACAGCAGTGACAGCAGATGATGAGAATGTGGTCTATCCGAAGGGTCGAAACCTATGGCTGACCGTCCTATCGATCATGCTGGCGTCCGTCATGTTTGGCCTCGATCTCACGATCGTTGCGGTGGCAGTCCCAAGTATAACGGATCACTTCAAGACTATAAAAGATATCGGCTGGTACTCTGCAGTTTATGGACTTGTTGGTTCGTCCGTAACCTTCTTCTGGGCGAAATGCTACTCTGTCTTCTCAGTCAAGAAGTGCTACCTGACATCGATGATTATTTTCGAGCTAGGCGCGCTCGTTGCGACCGTTGCGCCAACATCCACAGTCTTCATTCTCGGACGAGCTCTCTCTGGCTGCGGGGGTACTGGTATGAAGAGTGGGCTGTTCGTTCTGCTGACACATATGTTCCCGAATCCGAGCAGACCAATGTGGGGTGGGATTACGGGATTTGCACAGACGGCAACAATGGTTACTGCGCCGCTTATTGGTGGTGCTCTGATCAATAAGTTGAGCTGGCGAGCTTGTTTCGGGATCAACATACCCGTCGGAGTGTTTGCTCTTGTGCTTGTATTCTTCGGCTTCAACAGTCCAATCGTGAATCAGGACGAGAATTTGCCTCTGAAGCAAAAGTTGTGGAAGCTTGATCCGCTCGGCACGGTCGTATTCATTGCCTCGATAACGTGCTTGCTAATGGCACTGCAATGGTGAGTCTGGCCCCTGAACGTTCTCGATACGTCACTGACACGGCATAGGGGTGGTACCACATATAGTTGGAGCGATTGGCGCATCGTCATATTGCTCGTCCTGTCCTCCATACTCATCGTCATCTTCGGCTACATGCAACATCGACTACAAGATAATGCCACGCTTCCACCAAGAATTCTGAAGAACCGTACCGTCCTGGCAGGCTCATTATTCGAATTTTGCTGTGAAGGCTGCTTAGTCGTCACAGAATACTACATATCAATCTACTTCCAGGGTGTACGTGGTTACACAGCCTTCAAATCAGGATATCTGTACATGCCGTTGATAGTGGGCGTGAGCGTTGCAGCTCTACTGGCTGGCTTCGGCATCACAAGAATCGGCTACTACGTTCGTAAGTCTGGAATCACTTCTGCCTTAGAATAAGTCTAACGTTGGGCCAGCCTTCATGCTCGCCGCCTCAATTCTTGGCCCAATCGGCTCTGGTTTGCTAACCACGATAAATCTGGAGACGGATCTTGTCAGTGTCCTTGCTCTCTTAGGTCTGATTGGTGTAGCGATAGGTCTGGGTATCACTGTTCCGACCACCGCATTGATGAATGTCCTTCCCATCAAGGACGTCCCACTCGGGTTAGGTGTCGATGGCTTCGCCGTACGACTTGGCTCAGCTCTTCTCATCTCTACTTCGGCAACGATCTTTCAAGACAGACTGAAGAACGAGATCAGCCACAACGACCCAGGCCAAAATGCCACCGCGTTCGAGGATACAGGTTTGTCGGACCTCCGGCGCGTCATTGGGCAAAATCGCTTAAAAGCTGTCCTACTAGGCTACGATAAGGCTGTCATTCAAACGTTGTACTTGCCTGTGGCGTTGATGGTTGTGAGCCTGCTCCCAAGCCTTGCCATGGAGTGGCGAAGTGTCAAGAAGAAGCGTGAGTGAGCAAAGTCAAAGCTGTAAGCGGTAAACGTACATCCATCAAGTGTTCCTCGCCGGCATCCAATCCGCCGGACAACTTGATACTAAGTAATTGTGTCTTGACCTATCGGTGTTATCCTTTCGATACAGACCTCAAAGATGAGCCCGATCTCACGTTGACACTCTCACGGCTTGGCCTACTCGATGCTCTGCGTGGCAAGGATACGGTATTAGAAAGCCAACAAGGAAGCATAGAATGTTTGCAGACGTTATTGTCGCTGGCCGCGATAGAAAGCGGATCCGTCCGCGGTCCGAGTCAACTGTGATGACGGACATGTGAGCTTGTTCAAAGTGACAGACAGGTGATGAGGACGTAGATAACCTGCAGTAGTCTTGGGACAAGCGCTCCCAGTAGCAGGGCAAGACTGCACATGAGTGCGGCCAAGGACCGGCAGAGTAGAAGTACCAGTTGTCTAGACTTTGCAACAGAGCGAACGGACCGATTCGGCAACCAACATGTCTTCGACGTCTAGTAGTATTGATATATCTGTTACAGATATATTTCGATAGTTTTCGACTTGTAAACAACTACTTGCTACGATGCTCCTCTTTCAGCCGCACTTTTAGCTATTGCAAAAACAATGATAGCCTGACCTTGATAAATCTGCTCGTTGTATGTTGTGGTCATATTCCCTGTGGACATTGGTCTATTGTGACTATAACTTGCGTGCCTCATGCGGGCTGTGGAACGAAGGTCAAGTCCACGCTCGCCTTCCATTTCTGCAATAAAAGGTCGGCAGGCTGAGCTAGCTCACTAGTAAATGAAGTTCACCTAGTTCGACGTTAGTGGAAGCCTCAGATTCAGCCTCAGCGAGCTACGGTCTGCTCGTTATCAGTGCGTACACTGCTTCTATGTTTTAAAACTTCGCACATATACTCCAACAGCCAGCTGCTATTATTGAATCAAACTTAGGGTAGTATCGTTTCCCTAGATCTCTGGCTGGACGGCTTAAAAGTTGGGTGGTGTTCTGAACAGTCTCATTCATCTCAAAGCCAAGCCTAAGCTTAGAGTCATAGGTAAGTAAGGCTAGTATAATGCTTAGCAGCCTTATACGATCTAAAATCCTAGACGTCAAGCTAGTCACAAAAAGAATGCGGACCGCAAATACATAACAAATATTGTGCACAGATAGGCGTCTGCTTGTACTCACTTTCTTGGCGGTCGACTTTTTCCCCAGTACTACCAGTGGTTGATCAGGCAAGTCCCGGACGTATGAGCACCCCTCTTCCCATCTAATCTTTCTGCATCAAGCAATACCACTAAGGTCCTGATTTCCAACTTCTTCGAGCTTGTTGGTAAATCACATTAACACAAACGAGCCGCTCACATGATGAGGGTGGAGGGTCTCAGTGTCTGTGGCGTAGAGCATGGTATAAAACGTTCCGAGCAGCTACCATTATTCAGACATAGCCGGGCCGCGGCTTCGAGACTATTCTAGCCCTCGGTGAACCGCACAGCAGTCGCGTGCACAGTATCCCGCGCAACACATCTCCGAGTGAAGCCCCAATCTGCCCCCACGGTCCCAACTCAAGACCATAGCTACTTTCTGCGTCGACGAGTTATCTTCGCACCTTGCCGAGCTCGACAACCATTTAGTCTCCACAGTCTTGCCCTGAACAAAGAGGAAAATCATTCTATTCGCCCACTCATAGACACTATGAACACCGTCACGGTGAAACGCTGGAAGAGAAAACTTACAACTCCTGACATGCTCAAGAAAGCGAAAGAAGACCCGCATAGATAAGAAGAACATTCTGCGAAATGATAGAATTTGTCTTGCAATGATACCACTACTATAATCCATCTGTAGTGCGTTACAAGGGATCCGTACCCAAAAGACTCACCCACTCGCTAATGCTCCGGATCGCTTTTTTCGATTCGCGCTATGTACCGCACCCACTTCTGACGCCTAAAAACCAGATGATCACGTCAGCTAGTGCTCTACCGAATATCTTGCCTCACTCCCTCAGCATTCCGACCTGAATTCTCAGACCTCGTATGGTTCTGCCCCTCTGTTTACGGCTTGACTTGATGCCAACAACTAGGCGCTCCAAGCACATACTTACTCATTGCCTGAACCTCCGCTTGTACTCCCACGGACCAATGACAGCTGGGCGATTGTAGCCTTCAGGGTCCCCACTTCCTACAACCCCACTCGCCTACATCGCCGCGTTAATAAACCCGCGGTCTTTGATCTAGGACTTGTTCTGCTTTGTCTCTTGTCAATGCCTACCTGCTGCCTAGTCCACATCCGAGTTCGAAGAGCACAGAACCCTCGTAGGTAAATATAGCACCTTGCACGCTGAAATTCCATGATTGACCAAATCGTCGCTCCAGATAGGGACTTCACTCCAAGACTTCTCACATCACACGATGGCAGAAACAGCGCCAAAAAGACAAGCATGCCACGGGTCGTGCCACTGCGGACTGACACAGTACATCGTGTTCCTCACCCTTCCACATCCATTCTCGTCGTCCCGTCCACCACAACCGATCCAACAAGAAGTCTACCGCTGTAATTGCAGCACGTGTTACAAAATGAATTTCTTCCACGTTCATCCTGCCAATCCTCGAGACGATTTCATGCTCCTTTCGCCACTCGATCCAGACCATGAATTGAGTACCTATCAATGTTGCGACAATAAACGGAAATTCTACTTCTGTCCAAAATGTGGAGTGCGATGCATTACGTTTAGTGGTGTGGGCGAGACCGGCGTCGTGGATTTTACAGGGTTAGGTGTTAACAAAGAAGGGAAAAGAGAAGTTTGGCGCGCGAAGTGGGATGGAGAGAACGATACGAGACCGTATGTTTCAGTTAACGGCACTACAATTGATTCTAGAGAGGATTTCGATTTACGTGTCCTCACTGAGGAGAAGAGAGTGCAGTATTTCGATGATCGAAGTGAGCCCGAGGAGAAGAAGAAGGACGCAAGATGGAACAGACCACATTATGGTGGAAGTTATTGATCGGTTGAGAAGGGTAATACTATACTTGCAGTTTAGCTGGAATGTCCCGTGCAAGATTGGGTTGGCGGGATTTACACTTCAGCTCGGATTCGAGGACCTCAAGGGAGGCTGCACAAGGCTCACCATACAGTATTTTGGTGTACGGTCACTGTGTGGGTGATCAAGACTGCTGATCAGGAACAAGATGGAAGCCGCTTGTGAAAAGTCTCTCGGATTTCACCGCTTTTCGACCGTTGCCTATAAGGACATCTGCACGGACTTTTCAGCTTCGAAGTCAACTTGTAGTACTAGTACTATCCTCTCCTAACGACGTCGTTGAAAATTCCTATCAACGAAGCGGGGAAGGCTAAACGATAATTACAGATCAAGGAGCACATGAAGCCTCATGATGGCACTGGAGTGCAGCACAGTGCGATCGTCTATCTTAACTAGGGCTCGGGAAGTGGGGTTCATCAAAGCTGCTGATGCATACTACGATGTCGTGTAACAGAGGCTCGCCCGTGCGAGAACGAGGCTGAATGAGGACTTTGACAGAATGAAAGCACTCGATGAAGAACCACTTCTTACCAGAACGATCAGCACACGTGCACTTGAATATACATCGTCATCATCATTGAAGTCATGCGAATCCTGGGGAAGTTGCACCCAAAATAGCTGCAACCCGATTAATGAAAACAGAGCAGCATTCAGCATCTGCAAGCTCCTCGACAGCATCGCTGTAGGTGCTTGACGGACCTACTTCAGCGAGAGTGCAGGTGCCCCATGTGAGTCCACTAAGTACAAGCACGAGATATGTCTCCATAGTCGTTCTATAGTCGTTCTCCAGAGCTAGGGTCTCAGTCTTCTCAACATTGACGCGGCTGTCGTTCTGGTCGAGAGTCGTCGCAACATGCTCAAGCTCTGTGCTAACAGCCTCCTCCACGTCGATCTTGATCCTAAAGAATTCGATAGAAATAAGTTGATATCCCCAGCACCAGCACTACTAGAAGCTTGGACTGCTTGGTTGAATCTTACGGTCTTGTCTTACCCTTAACTTTGGTGCTCGCCTGGATCCCGATCCAGGTCAACGCCGTTGATGAGCAACGTGCATTTGGGCCGCAAAGAGGGGATGCCATTCAGCTTGCTGCGCAACGAACGCGTGTCTGACTGGATGGGAGCCGCACAAAACTGACCTGATATCTGTCTCTGTGAAGGAAGAGTAGTACTACACCACCATCTATTATACTAGTATTCAATCCCTGCTTTCGGTGCAGCGAGGAACCAATAGACGGCTGCTATAGTCTCCGCCATACCATATCTTCACTTCTCCGAAACTATGCGAGGGTCCCTTGAACTGGGCGAGGTTTTTCGGGTTGGTGAAGGTATTACCTTTGATCGCAAGACGAAGAGTCTCACCGACCTACCAATGAGTGCTGCTTGGCCACAATGCAATGTCTACTTCATTCACGTCACCTGGGCGCAGCCACTGTCTGCGCTGGTGACTATGAACAGAACGCTCTGGTATGCTCTGAGAGGGAATAGGCTCTCGGTGCGATGCCCTGAGCCATCCAAATGAAGCCGACGCCTCCAAATGCTGCGTTGAATGGTAGAACTTCACTTCTTGTCCGTCGTTGTCGAGCTTTTGCATGGCCACAAATAAGTCGACATCTGGATATTGCAGCGCCTGGACGAACAGCTCCACAGAGGAGCATCCCGTAATTTCTGTAGCCTCGCGAAACACATAGTCAAAGGTCACTCACTACGGACTTGGGACACATGCTGGGCATCTTTTTGACCAGCTGAACATGTCAGGCTTAGAGTAGCACTTGAGTCCAGAAAGTATTCAGTCAGCTGAGCACTTGGGGGGAATCAGTTTCCGCTCGTCGAGACCTTTGGTCAGCTGTAGTCCGCACATCAAACTCAACTTTTGGCCACTTGTCCACGTTGTTGGATATATCTTTCAAAAAACGATTCCAGAATTGGAGTTGCTTCTGAATATTAACTTCTTTGTAGTACTCGCTCCGCTCTCGGCCGCCCTGGGATCGTTGTTAATATCGTGACCGGCCAAAAAACCCGAAGCCATCTACCTACATGTATTTGGAGGTACTTTCTAGAAGATGAGAACTTTTTCCACGCTGCAATGGTCCCACGAAGATGCAGGCCCAAAGATGACCAGCCTGTTATCAAAAAGGCCGGAATGTCAATCAAGCGCCAATCAACGACTTTTGACTGCCAGTACTGGTCAAACAATGGATGCTCTACGCTTGCAACTGCGTGATCCTCGCTCCGGCCTAGGCCGTTACCCGTCATATCCATCCAAAGCTGCTGGAAGGCAAGGTTCGGGAGACCACCGACTGTATTGACCTCGCGGTATAGATCAGGAATTCCTTCCCAAAGCATGGTAGCTTCTAGATGTGGTGGGTTCAGCACAGCGGTTTGGTAAGCTGACATAGCAAAATAGGACACGGCTCCCCAGCCAACATTGCCCGTTGACCTAAGACACTTAGCAATTGTAGAAACGAGGTGTGGGATATTGCTCACCAAGACTGCTTCGCAATCCACTCCACAACATCATAGCCATCACGGCCTTCCTCAGGGGGCAAGTAATTAGCCTCGCTTCCTTCTGACCACCAGGTTCCTCTCGGATCTGCAGATAGAAAAGAGTAACCCCATTCTCCACACCATCGCAAAGGGTCTGGGAGCTCCCAGAGGGCGTATTTACTAAGTTCGCTGAAGTCGACATCCATGTTGGCGAACTTCTCCCTCGGCACAGTACCGTGTTTCCCGAATGGTGCGAAAAACACAAACGTTGGAGTCTCAGCAATCAGATCTGGGATCGGACGATACAAGTCGGCGTAGATAGTGATCCCCATCGCGCATTGCTATCGGAATGTCCTTCCCGAAAAGTACTTTCTCCCGATCGAGTACAAATGATTCGTGCTTCAAATCAGGAGCTGGCCGCAACGGAGGTCGAACCCGACAGAATATCAGCTATCGCTTACCGAACTACTCTCCAGCCATTGACCTGTTGCGGGTGGACTGACTTGCGGTAAGTCGCGCCGAGCTCTTTAGTATAGACGGTCATTCCGCTGAATTGATTGGAAACAAGTAGTGTTCCAAAGGTGAAGCGCAAGGGTAAGACAGCTGTTGTGAAAGTGCAGAAGACGGGTTGCTAAGATCAGGACTATCAACTGGATTTGGACACTGTAACTAGCGCAACAGTGATGCAGCTGTTCATTAACTGTGGAATTGCATGCCGAGAGGGTATACTGAGGGAACACACGTGAACACGACACATTTGCTTAGCGCACAGCAGCTGGCCAGTAGGGATGGTCCGGATCATCTTTCGATAAGTCCGGGACATACAGTTCAATTTACCTTGCTTCCTCCTTTCGCGAAACTCTCCCACTTGATAAGTCGGAGCTAGGGCCCAAGTTGCGGGCCGCTCGTTCGGTTAATGGGAAGTCGCACAGAACAAACTCCGGTCCAGTAGGGGCGGCCCGAGGATTTTGGTGTGGTAGCCCCACGATTGTGCTCGAAGCGGTCCGATCAACTCTGAGGGATGCCGGCCCTGGAAGCTCTAACAATTCCCCTGACGTGGTAACTGTTTGGGTAACCAGCGAAACACTAAGTGTTGGCGCGATCCTCACCTTCGCCTCATTCATGGAATAAAAGGTTTCGTTGCAACATTCACGTGCAAGTCCGGTCTCTACATTTCTTCGTTTTGATAACAGCTTCGTACCGGGCGACTCGGACGAGTTTACCGAATCGTTCTTGACTTCACTTCTATTTGATTCACGGTCTTGTCAACAGAATGGCGCCGGTCCACGTTGAGACTGCCGAAGAACACTTTCAGCAGGATATACCAAGCGACCTACCTGTGTTGATTATCGGAGGCGGCCCTGTCGGCCTTTGGCAGGCGTATTGCCTCGCCAGACACGGCAGTAATATACTTTCGAATCCATTTCACGCTCTGCCATAGCTAAGGTTCCATAGTACCGACTATCGTATGCGAACGATACTCCAAAAGATTAGCCGCTCCGAAAGCTCATGCATTGTCGCCTCGTACGCTCGAGATCTGCAGACAGTATGGTCTGGACACAGCTGAGATTCGACGCCTTGGAACCCCGAGAAACGAGGCATTCTGGGTCAACTTCGTTACAAATCTTAGCTCAGAGCAAGTAGGGAGGCTGCCATATGAGAGAATGGACGCTGGTGTCCTCGACGACACTCCAGAAGTGAAGAATCCCGACGAGACTTAAGAGATCCTTAGATTGACAAGGCTTTTCCAGATGATCCACAATGTTCCACAGCCTGTCTTCGAAGAACTGTTGACAAGGAAACTCTCAAAAATGCCTCATGTCTCGATCCACCAGAACATGTCGTTTGTGAGCCTGAAACAGGTAGGTTCGTCGTCTTGTAGTTCGTGCTAGCTAACAGTGCACAGAGTCAAGGCTCCGTTTCGACCACAGTTGAGCATCGCATTACGGGTGATCAGATCCAAATCAAATCACGATATGTTCTTGCCTGCGACGGAATGCGAAGCAAAGTTCGTAAATTTCTAGGAGTCCAAAATATTGGAGAGGAATCTTGTGCGTACCAAAGTCCGTACATGGGAACCAGCATCATAAGCTAACCTCTCCGAAGACGACACGATGATGACCATCCACTTCAATGCAGACCTACGACCAGTTGTCAAGGACCGTGTGGGAATGCTTCATTGGGTTATGGACCCTGAGGTGTCAGGCTTCATCATCGCTTATGACTTAGCTGGCAATCAAGTATTGATATGCAACTTTGATGTTAGTCGGGGTCCATTGGAAAGACCGCACTTTCGTATGCTGACGAATTCCAGGCGGAGAAACACCCAACAGCTTCCTGGAATGAGAAGCTTTGCAGGCAGAAGATTGATGCTGCAATCGGCGGAACGGTCAAGTATAGTGTGCTGAGTTGGCGTCCATGGGTCTTGAGTCGTCAGGTTGCCGAGTCATACCGTGTCGGCGATATCTTTTTGTGCGTGTGCATTTGAAACAACCCTTCCCTCCTTTCCCTACATCAAGCTTACTTCTGAACAGAGTTGGAGATGCTGCCCACGCGTTCCCACCGACCGGTGGCCTGGGATTGAATTCTGGTCTCGCTGATGCGCACAACATCGCCTACAAACTCGCCGCTACCTTGCAAGGCTGGGCCAAGGACTCGCTTTTGACAAGATATCAGCACGAGCGTCAGCACGTAGCCTTTGTCAACTCAGAACAGAGCGTTAAAAACGGCCAGAGAATTTTCGGCTTCCTCAAAACGCTGGGAACTACGGAAAACGACGTAACGCTGGCTCGCCATAATCTGTACCAAAGCATTCACGATACACATAAGAAAGCAGGAATAGACGCGCATATCGAGGGACAGAGGGAACATTTTGATAATGTGAGGTCCACCTATTCTCGTGAATTCATGCGCTGTTCGACTAATGATGCTCTTTCCATAGCTCAACATTCACATTGGCTACATCTACGGTGATAAAACGTATCCCTCCAATGCCTCTAGATTTCTACCTTCCGTCCGACCTGGTGCGCGACTGCCTCACGCCTGGATTCACTTCGCCAAGCGTACGACAGAGCCGAGCTCGAACTCCTTGCTGCCTGTTGACGTGTCGTACATCCGCGAACTTTCGACACAAGATATCAACGCACGTCAATACTCCGCCCTCGATCTATGTCGTCCAGATGCTTTCACTGCGCTTGCCCACATGGACTCGAAGATCGTGCTCTCGGGTACGCTGACGCAAGTGCAGCAAGAGCTGAAGGACAGAAAGGTGCCGCTGGAGATGTACCTTCTGGGCCGGGATTTTGATATCGAGCGCAGCATTCAGAGCGGTAGCAAATGGGTGGATTTACTCGGTCTGGAGAGGGGCAGGGTGGTTGTGGTTCGGCCGGATCAGCATATCTTGGGCGTTTGGGAGGAGCGGGACTTGAAGCATTCAGCAGACAGTCTCAAGAATAGCGTCCTATCGCACTTGGGTCTATGAGGAACAGCAGCTTGGTCGCTATATGGTGAGGTGGCGGACGGTACTGCGGTTTCCCTAAAAGGATATGTCTTTTCTGTCTATTGGCATGTATCCGTCAAATCCTTGGAACACTCTAGCTAGATCACTTTTGAATGTCGATTGTGTTCGGCACTACTACGTTGCCCCAAAGACCTGATCTGTTTAACAAGCTCGATGGCATCACTCCTTCGTAGAACTTCAATTCTCTTCGCAATTACTGTTGAGCATTGCGCCAATAAAATCCAGTTCAGTGACGCATCGATGGAGTTCTCTACTCGCAGCCTCTGGATCTGCCAAGGGGGAAGTATGGCGTACGCTGCGAAGCGAGTCGGGCGTTGTTTGATGAGGCTGGCAAGCTCGTTGTTGACTTTGATGCACGTCACAGCATCGATTGCTATGTTGTTAGCGATATGGCTGATGACCTGAATACTGATACCGCCTGCGTCGAGCGATCGCATGCGGTCTTCTCCGATGTCCATCAGCACGAACATGCCAACGACGCCATCCTCCGAATTGGGCTTTGCGACGCCTTTTATGGCATAGACAGCTCTAGCATAGTACTATTGGGGGAGCCAGTGCTCCTCTACGGTGATCAAAGAATATGGAACACACATTGAGATGTAGACGTCGAACGTTACATTGCGTGCCCGACGGCTCATACGTGGAGATCACTAACTCCTATGTCCAGAGGAGGCAGTGCCCCATCTAGCAACCGATTGTAGCCTTTGAGTTATGCAACCTGACCATGTCGAAGCACGAGGAACATATCGATTGACCAGATACTAGCAGCCCGCGATTTTGTCCGGTTAAGTGGTATATCGTGAGATTCAAGAGTGCAAGAGAGAATGCAGTGACAACAACTGGAAGGACAGCCGAAGGCGGCCTCGCACATTTTGAAGCACAGGAGTAGTCGAAGACTACTCAGACAAAAGTAACCACTCGGACTTTGACAGAACTTTGGTAACCAGGTCAAGTCTCCAGTGGAAACCGCACCTGAGTGTTTGACGGGCAAGCCAGTGAAGAGCTTCTGCAGCCTTGAGTCGCTCATTCAAGCCAAGCACGAACTTTGTTGTGAGATTCGGCGCCGTACTCATCGAGCTGGAGTTAACCGAGCTTACTCGAGGTAGCCAATATCTGTCTTCAGGACCTAGAGGATGCATCGCAGCTGACATGTGACACAACCTTCTAAAAGGAGGAGGAGTTTCGTCCGTACACGCATTGGAGCGATGTTGAACAGGCATAATGGCCGGTACATGGCTTGAAAACGAGCCAGCCTGTTGCCTGGAGGCGTGGGCTAAACCAGCGGTCGATCAATGTTGAGAACTCATGATGAGTTTGAGCTTAGCGTACTGGGTTTTCGGCTGTAGTGAGAAGGCAAGACATCTGAGAACGCAGGACATGTAACAGAAACGAAATCGCTCTGACATGGATGGCGCGTTACGCTTGAGTAAAAGGTTGGTTGAATGAGCCGATAATGACTACTGCCGAGCTCTCAGATGTCACCAGGGATGCTCTGTTCCGTCCCATCTCCAGAAAGTACCACTGACTCTCGCGTCCTTGTCCCTGAGCACCCTTAGCATGTCACTCACGCTTTCCTCAGCAGTAATGACACCTTCAACCTCCCAACCAAGATCAATATTTGCCATCTCGGTGCTGACCTCTCCGGGATGCATTGCAAGCACACAAACCTCAGCTTCCCAGGGTCTGGCGTCGCTTGCGGCGTTCCCACCAGACTGCCAGTCAGACTTAGCATCCTCTTGTTTCTTTGTAGCTCTCCTCCTTAGCTCAGCAGCCATATGCCGTATCATCATATTCAGCGCAGCCTTTGACGCCCCATACGCCGCGAAGCCATCTTCATACTCCCTGAAGTCAGCCATGGAGCCACTATCACTACTCATAAACATCGTCTGACGGCCAACGACAGACGCTTCGTCGCGATCTCTAGCCAAAAGTGCCTGCTCACGCCGTTGGAGTAGAGCAGGTGAATCATTTAGCATGAGCAGCTTCCGCGCTAATACCACATTTCCAATGCAATTGACACGCAGGTGGCGCTCAAGTATCTCGAACTGGACGTCCAATGCGCCAAGACCGCGCTCATATTCGAGAATGCCTGCGTTGAGAACAATGGTGTCAATGTGCCCACCCCTCTCAACGAACAGTCGCATTCTTAGGGCAAAAGCGTCGATGTCTGATGGTAGCGAGACATCACACTGCTCAATAATGCAGCTACCCGGTCTTGAGGTCAAGCCGCCAGTGACCTGCCATAGTTGAGATGCAGTGGAGGGGTCGCGGACCACAGCAATAACCTGGTGTTGTTGTATGAGTAGCTGGCGGGTGAATTCAAGACCTATACCCCGGGAAGCACCGACGATGAGATATGTTCTTGGCTGTGATGGCGGTGGTGGAGTCTTGGCTAGAGCTAGACGAGCTTGTTGTGCTGTGTTGGTGGTACCTGGAATGATCGGACTTGGTCTTGTCATACTTGGTGCGGACCGAGTACCTGACGAAGCCGTCGCCAGAGGCGCGGAAAGTCGGTCAAAGTTCGTGACGATATTCTCTAGTGATGGCGAGGTCAGATGTTGACGCCGAGGACTGTTTGTCGAGATTTGACTCAGCGGTGTTTCTTGCTCGTCATCCATGATGAGCCGCTTCTTCGACGAAGTAGACGCCGGATGATGATAGAAGGAGCTGTTGCCGTGTGCTGCCGTGGATGGTTTTCGTTTCATTGGCATTAGTGACGGATGACGACGAGTTGTGGTACATAAATCTTAGAAAGCGACAAGCCTAACCCAAACATTGGCCTCATTCGGTGATCAGGTCATGGTGCCCGCCAACGCGACATTCTCTCAATGATGCGTACAATTCAGCCGTTCTAAGCTCTGAAAGTCAGAGGCGGTTTGATCTCTCGAATCACTTCAACAAATTTCAAGGGTGTACAGCTTTACTCATTGAAGCTCGAAATCTGCTGCTGATATCCTGCATCGTTCAGACGCGGACACACGCGGAATGTCAAGACAGAAACTTGGTTCCTAGGTGCTCGGAGGAAAGAGAAGGGCAGCTTCGTTGTGGCCCTAACTTGCATGACGACCTGTGACTGTTGACACGCTAGAAACCTTACGCCATGTGCTTCGTCTGTACATACCATCCGACCCCTTCTACTCGTCTGTCCTTGCACGTTCGGAGCAATTTAGAAGGCGCCACGCCCCGCTCGATCAAACGTGGCCGCTAAGGCTGCCTACTCGAAATTGTGCTTAAGGCGCCACGCTGCTCAAAGGGGTCGTGGGGGCCTTGGGACAAGCACGTCACTGGGAATGCCCCCACAGGACTCTACTAGTTGCAGAGCATACAAGGTAATCAACGATTTGCAATTTTGATTCATCAGCTTCATTCACCCGAAGGCTTTTCAAGTGTTATATCTAAGGTCGTTTGCCAAGATCCACTTAAAACACAACCAGTCGACACTAGTCTACAGGAGCTGCTGGAACGCTCTGTTGACGGGCGATCGTGGCTTGATGCCCTTGTAGAAGTCAACAGTAGCCTTAGCTCGCTTGGCAATACCCTCTGGAGTGAACTCAAACTTCTTGTAAACATCCTTGTATGCACCAGATGCACCGAATCTGTTCAAGCCAAACTGCTCGTGCGAGTACTTCTCCCAACCATACGTGGACATGGCCTCGACGGACATGGCTGGAATGCCGTCCGGCAGTACCTTGAGCTGGTACTCCTTGGGCTGCGCATCAAAGACTTCTGTGCACGGCATGGACACAACACGGGTTGTGATGCCTTCGTCTTTGAGCTTCTTGACTGCCTCAACGCAAATCGAGACCTCAGAGCCCGTCGAGACGAGAGTGACGTCTGCGTTCTCAGCTTCGATCAAGGTGTAACCACCCTTGATGCCGTTCTGGACCGTGGAGTTCTCCAGTTGTGGCAGGTTCTGTCTCGTGAGAGCCAGGATGGATGGTGTCTCGTGCGAAGTCAATGACATGTAGTAAGCAGCCGAGGTCTCGTTCCCGTCAGCTGGACGCCATACCATCATGTTCGGCAAAGCTCGGAAGTGTGTAAGGGTTTCGATCGGCTGGTGAGTTGGGCCGTCTTCACCAAGACCGATGGAGTCGTGGGTAGCGATGTAGATAACTCGTTGGTGAGAGAGCGAAGATAGTCGGACTGCACCGGCAGCGTATGAAACAAAGTTCAAGAATGTGCCACCGGCTGGGATGATGGTACCATATGCGGACATGCCGTTCATGATACCAGCCATACCGTGTTCACGCACACCGTATCTGAGGTATCGACCAGCATAGTCACCAATGCCGAGGTTTGGTGGCTGGAAGTCAGTAGCCTTCTTCCATCTGGTGTTGTTCGAGCCAGTCAAATCGGCCGAACCGGAAAGAAGCTCTGGGACAACTTCGTGGATGGCCTCAAGGACGGCCTCCGACAGTTTTCTTGATGCCACGGCAGAATCCGTTGGCTTGTAGATTGGTAGCTTCTTTTCCCAACCCTCTGGCAGGGGCTTCTTGGGATCGATTCGTCGCTTGAGATCGGCTCCAAGCTCCTTGTGTTCTTCTTGGTACTTCTTGAACAAGTCATTCCACTTCTCCTCTGCAGATGCTCCCTCAGCTGCATGCTTGTGGTACATCTCGTAGACCTCGTTGGGCACAACGAAAGATTCCTCAGGGTTAAAGCCAAACTTCTTCTTGACTTGTTTGCAGTCATCCTCCTTCAAGGCGTTACCGTGCACACCACCAGTTCCTTGTAACAAGGAGCCGAAACCAATAGTGGTTCTGAGCTTGATCATCGATGGCTTGTCCTTTACCTCCTTGGCCTTTGCGATGGCAGCCTCGATAGCCTCGAGGTCGTCGTCACCGCCTTCGACGTACTGAACGTGCCAGCCGTAGGCCTCGAATCGTTTCGAGACGTCTTCGGTGAAAGCGCATTTGGTGTCACCGTCTATGGGGAGGTTAGTGGTCGTGTCTTTCGCGGATGTGGCAGCACTTACCAATGGAGATCTTGTTGTCATCGTAGATGGCAATCAAGTTACCGAGTTGCAAATGGCCAGCAGCGGAAGCTGCTTCCGAAGCAATACCTTCCATAGCACAGCCATCACCAAAGAGGCAGAAGGTGTGGTTGTTGATAAGCTCGTAACCTGGCTTGTTGAAGACTGCGGCGGTGTGGGCTTGAGCAATGGCAAGACCGACTGCATTTGCGAAGCCCTGACCAAGGGGACCTGTGGTCACCTCGATACCTGGTGTATCGTGGGCCTCTGGGTGACCCGGGCAGATGCTGTCGACTGTCTGTAACCCAGATTAGCACCACTTCTCGCAGAGACGCTGCTAACACTTACTCTGAATGCCTTAAGGTCATCCATAGAGATCTTGTAGCCGAACAGGTGTAGCAGAGCATACTGAAGCATGCAGCCGTGGCCGTTTCTGGTCTCTTGTCAGCGTCTGTGTTCCTCGTCTTGTTTGGAGCATCTCCAAAACACCACTCCTGGGAGTTTGCTCCATGAGCGCAGGGTAGGTACATACGAGAGGACAAATCGATCTCTGTTGAGCCAGTCTGGGTTCTGGGGGTTGAAG
>Ga0066648_10000781_pt1 | contig 19666 bp, 5 predicted proteins | sample CryGeyCG12114_NA_FD_59537 | JGI IMG/M metagenome (GOLD analysis project Ga0066648, IMG submission 59537) | Groundwater microbial communities from aquifer - Crystal Geyser CG19_WC_8/21/14_NA | ecosystem: Environmental > Aquatic > Deep subsurface > Groundwater | place: USA: Utah: Grand County... | reverse complement strand
AACACGGAATTTGGTGCCCAAGTCGCCTTTGGGCCACAAGTACTGGACCATTTCTTTCATAATGGCCATATCTGCTTTGCGTTGCTCCTTGTTCGAGACGACTGGCTCTGCGAGCAGGTCATTCTTCTTGGCACCAGCATTCTTCAGCGTTGGTTGTGGCTTCTCAGCCGACTCCGGCTTATACGTTTCGGTAGCTTCAGCTCGTACTGGGGCATCTTCTGCGATCTTCGTTGCTTTTGGACCCTGCTGAAGAGGATCTTGTTTGCGTCTGATGATGCAAGCGGAGAATGGACGATAACAAGGGAGGGTGCGAAGTCCGCTGGTCCTTTGTATTGTGACGGGCTGTCTCCATTGCTGGACAGGGGAACGGTTACCCTTCCCCATACAAGATCGTATCCCGCAACGACTGAGCATACTGGCGATCCACAAGGTCCGCTGTGCTTGCTCGTGTGGCAGAAAGATATACCCGGCCTTCACCGGACAACGGCTTCTTAGACTTGACTTACATGAATGTACACAAATTAATGACTAAAAAAGCTGCTCGCTGATCGAAGTAGCTCTTCCAGATATCAGAGTTAAGCCCTTGCCATTTTCTGTCGCTGGGCCCATCGCCATCGGATGCCTTAAGCTTGTCGTCAGTCCTTGGCGTTCAAGTAGAGGTAAAATCAGCGTCCGGCTCACGTGGGCGCTCACCGCCCGCCGCCGCTTTAAAGGTCGCCGCACCCTCGACTCCCCGTCGCCTCACCTTCCACTCACCCTCGCCTACCTTGCACACCGTCGCGTCTCCCCCCTGGTCCGCCATGCGCGACCCTTTCAAATGGACGTTCCAAAAATGGCGCGACAGCAGATCCTCTTTCAGTCCCTTCCCCACCATCCGGCCAGCCCACCTGTTCTGCACGGTGGCATAGAAAGACCCGTTTCCAGGCCCGTCTGAGCCTGCACTTCTCTTCTTTTCCTTCGCACCGCGTCCCCTGCTCTAGTCATCGATTTTCACTACCTGGCCCCTTGTGGCACCCACCTCTAACCCTGCCCGCTTGTGTGCCACCTCTCACACGTCCATGGCTGAACCCTCCGCCGACGAACTGTTGCTGGCCCGTGCTGAAGCCAACGGGTATCGGCGAGGAGCACACAGGGAAGATGACCAGCTCTGCGGCCGTGAGAAACATATAAGCAAGACGAAAAAAGACCAAGACAGGACCCTAAAGCGCTACATCCTATGAGTGTAGCCGACCTTCGCTTCCACCTCTTGTCCAGACAAGGGCTTACTCCGGCTTAGGTGGCACCTCTTAGAGCTGCGGGACTTACACGCACAGAAAGGCCTACCTTCGCCTGACACGGAGACGGCACGCCTACAGTATCTCCAACCCGGTGTCGCCGCTCCAGACCTCGTGAAAGTCAAAGACTTTATCCGATTCTACATTTCGACGAGCAAGCCTCGCCTGGACGCTCGCCGACCGACTATAGATTCCATCAACACCATAGTAGAATAGTTCTTCACTGGATTTACGCGTGTCACCGGCACCGACACCGTTGAACAAGATCGGAGCGAAGTATATTATATAAGCTTTCCCTTCCAGCAATTGCGTACGGCGGGCGGAAGGCCCATGCCTCTTTACTCTAGGAGGTCTAAAGATTAACATTTCGTAGTGGGTACGGATAACATTAACCAGAGAAGAACTCGTTATTAAGAAACATATTGCCAAACATAACTTTACTAACCGGGACCTCGGGCGAGTTTTGCTCGCCCTTCAGACGTATAACGACCTCATTTTCATTCACGAGCGATATCGGGTCCAAGTTACATTCATTATCCACGTATACTACTGGACCGGGGCCCGCCTCGGTACTTTCTTTACGGGCGGCCTCCGCTATAAGGTACGCAGCTTTCGGAGTCTGCGCGCTCCAGACCCCTAAACTTACACTGTCAGGACGTGACGCTTGTATTGCAGCGTATGGAGGGTCGTAGCTAGAGGCTCATCTACAAACTGGACCAGCGATGGGTAAAGAACAACCGTAACCCTAAGAATGTGGTATACGTTCCCTATGAATTTATGATAGTCTATTTCGGTCCGCGGCTAACGTTGTATATTCACTCACCAGGTTCGGCGCAGCGGCAAAGGACCACCACCGACTATTCTACAACGACGCCGGGTTCCTACTTGCTATGGCGATTACGGATGGGGCCCTATTTGGTTATAAGTCGCTTGCAGATGTACAGGAGCAGAGAATCCCTAAGGGTGAAAACGAGCTCATCCTCAGATTCAAAGACGCGGCCTTAGAGCAGCCCATCCTTCGACGGTGCACCAAGAAAAACGGCGTAACCGATCAGCCGATAGCCCGTGACGCTTTTACCGACATCTTCAGGAAGATGCTCCTTAGTACGGGGTATTTTTGCGGCGCGTCGATTCACGCGATCCGGCGGCAACTTAATAAACGTTTTAATGGTGAGTGAGCCTACTCCCTAGAGTCATCTCCCGCGTTTCACTCTACCAACTCTCCGCCTAGAGCGCTATACCGCGATTCAACGCTCGCAGCATCTAACTCAAGGTAATCCCCGAGTTTTTAGCCAGAGTTACGTCGCGAACTATTCCGCAGTAGATAGCTAGGCAGCATTCCGCGGTAAAGACAGCGATTAGCGCCACATCGATTACTTTCAAAGCTTAGAGAAATTCCGTGAAGCGGGTCTACCCTCGCGACTCCCTTCCCACCTTAAAGAGGCCCTAGGCCGCGACCCACAACTTCGTGAAACAAAAGAGAAGATAGAAGCGCTTGCGAGACAGAAGACCAGCGTCGACGCTCTCAATACAGCCAAGAAGCGTCACGCGTCCCATCTCAAGAACTCAGAACGAACGCGCTACGTCAGTACCAGGAGCACTGGGTCAAGGAGCGTCGGGACTGGAAGATCCTTACACGGGGAAATGGGGAGACAAAAGACCAGTCCAAGACTGATTTTGTACAGAGCATCTGTCAATTGACACCAGAACGGGCTCGAATCGCGCACGCGATGGCGGCTGAAGACGCCCTGGATCGGGATGTCATGTGGCAGGCCCTGCAGGATCTCTACACACTTTGTGTTGAAGCCTTTACTGTCCTCTACCTTCCTGAGTGTCGGCCGGTCGACGGGGCGTGCCCCAGTAGGTGCTGTCAACAGCAACTAGACAGGCGAAGTTTCTTTACCTCGTGTGCTCTCTGGGCTTATACTAACAGGATACAGTCTGCCAAAGGCCTCCCGCGGTCAACACATTCAGACCTGTGTCCGTTGGGAAATGGCCAGCCGCCTCGGGCATCTCCAGAAGGATGTTCACTATTGTTATCACTGTTTCAGTTGGGTTATAGGTGAAAATTGGGCTTCACACTGCAAAGGGCACCTTGCCACTGTGGCAACCAAGTGGTGTGGCACAGTCACTCACTGCCACACCTTGATGCGTCCAGCCTACTGTCCTTTTTGTATGGCTGACAAAACAATGCCTCCACCCGAACGGCTTGTGTCTTGGGCACGAGATCACCAGCTGTGGAGTCACGTTGAAGAGCATCTCGAAGTCTGCCACTGGCCCCGCAAATGCCCTCATCCACTTTGTGGTGCTTCGATCTTTAAGGAGCCGGGGGCCTTGCGATACCATCTAGTGGACGAACACCGATTCAGCCGGGCGGGCGCTAGGAAGCCGGCTTATCCAACCGCATCCGACGAGCATGGATGGAAGCGATGTTACTTTGTTGAAGCAGGTGGACAATTCAGCCGCCTCTTGCTTTGCGAGTCCAGACAGTACAAGGGTGACCCCTGCCTCTAATGGCGACGAGATTCTATTCAGCCAATATCTTCGCTCACCTTCGCAGTCCCCCGTCCCTTCGACAGAAGGTACCTTGAGCGAGTCGAGCGAGGCAACTCTGGTTACTCTTCAACAAAATCAGTCGTGCGAGAACTTGAAGCTGTCCTTGGCAACGTCTGCGAACGTGGTGCACGAAGAGCTGACGACTCCACATAAGGGGAGGCCTTCCCACGTCCGTGCAATGCCACGGATCCGGCTCCGAGTCAACCAGCCCAAGATCACACTGCGCCTTAAAGTCTCGAGGATCAGCCCCGTTCCAGGCCACGATGGAATGCAACCTAGCGCCGAGGTAATCAGCAAACCAGAGACGAGAGTGGAGGTGTCAAGTCCAAAGGTGCTAAATCGAAGAAGGCGGAAAGCAAGAAGAGGTGGTAAAAGGTACGTTCATACATAACAAGGAATAGATTGGTATGTTATTGGCGTATGTTTCTGTGCTCAATCAACGTCCTTTATCTGTCTGAAGCTGGGCTAAAGATGACTTAATCTTGTGTGTGGTGTGGTATACCAACGTATTTTCAGTGACCCAACAAAAATAGTAGAAATGTATTGATTTACAGGACGGTAATTTTGAGGAGAAATTATTAGATAAGTTGAAGAAGATGCGAGACGTCACTCTGCCTTTCGTGGCGTCCTTCTACCCAATATAAAGGTGTCGGCCGATAATAATCTGTAGCTGTACCACACATAGAAAGAGGCTCATGTGGTGGATAACGCATTAATATTACTATAGTATACTGCAGCGTGCTGCGGAAAGGAAGATCGTCGTATATAAGCTTCTCGTCGAGCTAAACATTAAATCTAAGCTATACCTACTTATATCCCTGCAATCTTAACAACAAATAAATCTCGACTCTTTGAGGTTTCGTGCTCACACTCCAGCAAAAGCTTACAATGAGCTTGAAGGGAAATCGGGGTGAAAACCTGCCAGGTTAGTATGTGTCTCGAGTCTTACTCCTGATTATAACTTTGACAAGTCTTAGTCGCCGATAGGAGAACTCACGGAGAGACTACGCGCAAGCTAAAGCAAAGCCCCTTTTCACTGTCAATGACCTTGTGAAGGTCAAAAGTCCGGGGGTAATTCTGGATCCAGATCAAGGCCGTGTCGTGGTGCGGCACTTGATTTTCTGAAAATCTTCTTGACGCAAAGATATGTGCTTATAGTCCAGAATATTATAGCGAGAATGGCTCCTGCTATGAGACATCCTATCGTTCGAGTGGATGTTCGTGGATGTGTACAGTAGTAGGTACAGAAAATAGTAATTCCGGTGTATGGCGAGACTCCTTCGAGAATCATGAGTACAGGCATCGTGTTAAGAACGACAAAGACAACAATGGCCGATAGGTATAGCAATATGGCATTAATATAAGGCCTGCTGATTGCTGTGTTTATGAGAACGAACAAACGCTAGGGAAGCGCAGCGAAGGAAGCGGTATTTATAGCATCCTAATGCTTAGCATATAAGTACAGCCGCTTTAACTAGCCCCAGCTCAGGGCTGAAGCAGGGAGCTCGTCACCGGGCTACAAGGCAGATAATAGACCCGCTTGACCCAAAGAACGTCTCCTACAACTCCTGTTCTTTCCTCTCAGAGTCTAGCTTCTGACTACTGTTAGTACGTATTCTACGGGCGATCGATATTTAGTAATATTCTCCGTATATACTCGATTTCCCTAATAGAGCTATATCGGATTACTCCTAATTAGCCACCGTAACCTAGTTAGTATACGCTAAAGTGACGCATAGCCACCAAAGAGCTTAAAGACTCGACAGCCCGCTTCAAGTACTGGTGAGCAGTTCTGCAGCTTGGTATAGTCGTTGATCGAGGTTGCACGATCTGAATGCTGCTCTTACACGGTCGCTAGACAGCCTGTCTCATTGGAGCGCTCACACATCTTAGCCGACCACAAGTGTTCTATGAAAAGTATACAATACAGTGTCTTCTCAGAGACTTTAGGAATTTTTCAAGGGTTGCAATGATGCAAGGAGGGCCTGAAGACTATACCTAATCAAGGAGTTGTCAATCACTGCTAAAATACTTCACTCAATTTACTAATTCAGGTGTCCACACGAACGCAAGCACACAAAGTACTGTACCTCACTCCGCCCCTAATAGCGCCAGCATTTCCGCCAGGTTCCCAAACGCCTGACCCAGAACACATACGCCGAATTGACAAGCGCATATGCCCGTGATCACAAAGGGAAATTCGGCCCTTTCACCCGACCGTTATCATTGCAATCTGCTTCCATTCTTCCCCATCTCCTCCCGCCTCATACTCAATACCCTTGCTCCCGCGACGCCAAGAGCCTCATCTGTCCTATCATACTCGCATGGGCGAACATATCCTCGACACTAACATTCTGGTAGCCTAGCGTGCGATATCGATATGCCAAGTGCGCGGCGGTCAGTGGCTTGCTGCTGATGTCGAAGAAAGGTGTAGCGTTTGACATTGAAGCGGTCTTGCTGGCAATGTCGTTGATCGAGTCGTGGGGGACCTCAGCACACAATGGCGCGGTCGTAACGATCTCGTCCCATGCTGCTTGCACGTCCATGCGAACGCTGGTGGGAATCGCGTCTTGGTCGTCAGCGCGTGTATAAGCGGGGATTTTGGTCGCACTGGTAGGCGAGTTGAGTTGACCTGCTGTAATGGCCTGAGGTGATTTGGCTGCAGGCTTGATATATGGCAGTATTGGCTGGGCTGCGACATCTTGCAACGGCTGCATTGAAGACGCCACTTTTCGCATAATCAAAGCAATTGATTGAGGTTCAGCCCGTCCATCCTCCGTTATGTGGTCCAGTGCAACAGAGAGGCAATCGAGTAGCTGTGCTGCGAAAGCAGGCTCCATAGCCGTACTCGCGTAGTCCAATTTCAACGAAAAACAAGGCCCAGGATGACCCGTAGACTCATCAGCAGGTGCTGACCAGATCCATATATCCGCCACATCATGAGAGGGACTGAAGCCTTCGAAAGTGCCTTGAAGTTGACCCTCGGCGCCGTCGTCATTGAGAAGCTCCGTTGGTACCACATCCTCCTGCAGATTCGTGTGTTGTATGATGCAGCTGTAGCGCTGCCACTTCGGCCAAGATGTGCACTGTTCGAAGATCTTTCGATGGCCGAAGTTCTCGTGTGGGATGCTGGCCATTTGCTGAGCGTGTACGACAGAGATCAATTCTGCAGCGGTGGTGATCTCTGGGCGCAGATTGACGCGCACGGGTAGGATATCCATACATGGACCAACAAGGCGGTCGACATCGGGGATTGATGATACGTTGCGACCGGAATTGACCATGCCGAACACCACATCAGGCTGCCCGGATAGGGCGCTGCACACTATAGCCCATGCAGCCTTGATATGGGTGGCAAACGTTACACCAGTAGGCGACTTCTTTGAGGCTCCTCTCGGAGCTACGATGCGTTCGACATGGCGGTCGAGCCGGTGCAGATAGGGCGGCGGACCAGGAGGCAAGACTGGCGTCATTAGCGAGTCACGCAGCAACGACCCCCAGAATTCACGCGAAGCAGCTGCCGAAGTCTCCGACACTGCTGCCACGAATTGACGACTGCCAGAGGTAGGCGACAATACATTGCCGCAATATGCTGTTGCAAGATCTCGAAAGATGATCGGTAGGCTGATTCCGTCATATTGTGCATGTGATAGCCTCATCACTAAAGTGGTTTTATCAGACTCAAACAACAGCAGCCAGAAATGAAGACTTTGAGAGCCGAACTCTATCCCTTGCCGCAGGTCCGCATCGATCACGTCTTTGTAGACGGATGAACCAGTGCCGAGCTCCCGTCGCTCGAATGCAATAGCAGGTCTCTTGAGTACCGCCTGTTTTAGTTGGGAGCCCGAGAAACCGAACCGTGTTCGCAAAGTCGCATGATGATCTGAGAGCTGTTGACACGCTCGCTCCAAGCGGTCGAAGTCGGGCGTAAGATTGAAGCGAAAGATAAAGTAATTGAGGTAACCGCGCGTTTGAAGCTGATTCGCAGCAAGAGTCCACTGCTGGTAGTCTGTGGCATCGAAGACGTCTTCTACGTCGGCTGGATCTATTTTCAAATGTTCCGGAGCAGCTTGTGGAGATGCAGCTTGCAGGTCACCTTCAGACTTGGCTCCCACCACAGATGTGCCAAGGCTATCGTTTGACAGCCATGTTGCGACGCGACTCATCCGGCTTAACGTTGGACTTTGGAATATTTGCGACACGCTCAGATCTATGCCGTTCCGGCGGGATGTGGCTGCTAAGCGCATCGCGGAGATAGAGTCACCTCCCAAGCGAAGGAAATTCGACTCGGCCATGACAGTCTGTGGGTCTACACCGAGGGCTTTGCTCCAGAGTGCGCATAGAGCCTTCTCCATATCGTTTGTCGGCTGTGTCCTTGCACGTGCGATCGTGGAACAAGACTGGAGGTCGTGTGCCGGCATGGTGGAAAGAAACTTGACGAGTGCATTCCTGTCCTTCGTGCCTTTCCTTGTGAGGGCGAAGAACGATAATCCGACCCCGAGTGCTGGCACCGCGTTATCAGGCAGTATAGCTCGTAGGCTGTCCCAGACATTATTAAGCTGCCATTCGGACATGTGCTCTGTCGAGTAGCGCTGGGGACCATCGATGTCGTTTGTGTACTCTGCAATAGTATCTGTTACAAATGCCACTAGAGTTGTATTAGCGACACCTGACAAGTGCACGGATTCCACGGCCACGTGCAAATTCGGTGATAAAAACGCTGCAACTTTGCTCTCGACGTCATCAATGTTGACCCTCTGTCCATCGATACGGCAGAAGCGTTGCTTTTGTCCAACGATGCGGATTTGATTAGAGTCAATGTATTTGCCCAGGAGGCCCGTGTCGCTGAAGCCCTCCTTCGCGGCCGTGTATGCTGAGCTATGCGGAGTTTTAGGCTGTGCCCAGGACGTCCCATCATTTGCAATGAAGATTGCGCCGACGGCGCCAAGGGCGGCGGGCGTGTCTCGGATCAATGAGTCCTGAATTGAGAGTCTGCGCACCGTGTCCGGTGCGAGCAAGCCGATCTCCTCGGGAGCTTCGATGCGCGAAGGTATTGTCCATAACGTCGCATTCGAAATTGCGTAGCCATTGACGATTCGAGCATGTGGCATCCACTTCTTCACTGTCCGCTCATGGATTGTTTCGCAGGACAAGGCCAGCGTCTGTAGGGTTGGCAAGAGCTCTGGCTCTAGTAAGTCGGCCAGGGTTGGTGATACGCGAAGCCACGAGGCCTGGAGGGTAGTGACTGCGTTCAATACTGACGCAGTTGTCTGGCCGATCGCCCGGTCAACGACACACAGACAGGCCCCAGCAAGCAAGGTGGCAAACAAATCTCCGAAATTGACCTCCTCCCAGTATCGAGAAAGCTGCAGTACTCGCGAAGACGAAGCTATGTGAAGCATTGATGCCTGGGATTTGCTTCTGTTGCAAAGTGTATGGTGGCTGTATGCGATTAGCTCGTCATTTCTATACTGAAGAATCGCTGTAGCAGATGTGGTCGAAGGTCTTCGAAGTGGCAACTCCGTCTTGTTGGACTTCTCGCCCTGGAAAAAGCCTTCGTCAGCGGTCAGTATGCGAATGTTGTTCGGCAATGTCATCGTGGGATCGTCCACCATGAAAAACTTAGCAGCAGACCGTGCGAGCATCTGATCGAGGTTGGTCGCGTCGCACATGTCGACCGGAAGGCAAATCGCGCCGGCTTTTAAGACCGCAATCATGGCTACAATCGCCAAGACCGAGCTCTTGAAGGCGAGTACCACAACATCGCCCTCATGGACATCCATGACAATGAGCTCATGCGCAAGCAGTGACGAGTATTCGCTCAGAGAAGCATAAGTGAAGCCCTTGTCTAAGGTAACGATAGCGGCGGCGTGCGGACATTCGAGGCCGAGCTGGTCAATTTGCTCATGCACCGGTGCAGTCTCAACCCCAACCTCTATTGATTCGATGGACGCAATTTCCTCAGCGTGCAGTAAGCTAAATGCAGAGATGGAGGCCATTGCCTGGGATTCGTCGATTAATAGTTGCCGCAAAATGTGCTCGAATGTTTCGAGGATTCTATGCACCTCTGTCGCCGAAAGAATCTTATCGTCGTACTTGATGGTAAACCCGAGCGTTGACTTTCCTAGTCGGCACTCCATGACGAGCGGGTCGGTCAAAACATCCTCGAGAAAGCTCATTCCTGCTTTATCGCCGACATCAGGCTTCCAGAAATTGCCAAGCTCATCACTGTGGGTCTCTGGCTGCACGACCAGGAAGTTACGGAACCGGGTCGCGCGCTGCATCTCGGGACCATAACGCCTGATATATTGCAAGCCAGTGTGCTCGTAAGGAATCATGTCGGTGAGCTGTACACGAAGAGCATGCAGAAACTGGTCGACTGTACCTTCGCGTGGCACTTGAATTCGCAGGGGTACAGTCGCTAGTGTCGGCGCGATGATTTGAGATATTCCGGGCACAGATGCGTTGCGGCCCGTCAGGGTAAGGCCGAATAACACGTCAGTATTCGAGGTATACCGGCTGAGCAGTATTGCCCAAGCAGCCATGCAAAACGACGACATCGTGTGCTCTGTCGCTCTGCGGCTCGGAATACTGATGTCACGGTCCATCTGCGCAGCTGCTAGCGGTTGGTAGCTCGGATTTGGGAGAGCTGGAAACTCCTCAGCACCCAGGCCCTGCATTTGGCTGGACCAGTATCGTCTCGACTGTTCACGGTTCGTGCGCGATATGTGCTCAACGAATGTAGAGAATGGAGTCCTCAAATGCACACTAATGCTTGTCCCAGAGAGGTAGGCTTGCTCCACTTCTTGAAGCATCAATGGGAGACACCACCCATCATACGCAGCATGATGTGCAGTAAAGACGAAACACTTCTTGCTCAAGGCGGCGTCCTCAATAATAGCCAAACGCACGAGTAGATCTCCATATCGAACGTTTGCTTTTTCACTTGACACGTAGTCTTCGAGTGAGCTTCCAATATCCCACTTTACGGCAGTTCGCAAGACGACTTGATATGTGCCTGCATCAGTAGCGATTATTCGCGTTCTTAGGACCGCATGAGCGTCAATCAAGCTCTCCCAAGCGTATCGGAACCGAGAGACATCGATATCGGGTTGCAGCTGGAAAATACTTCTTGCCACATATGCCCCAGGCTGCTTCAGCGCCAACGACATCAAGCCTTCCATAAGTGGCGTTGTCGGATAAGCATCTTCAATTTGATCGGGTAAGAGCTTGTGGTCTTTTGCGAGCAGTGCGAGGATCTCGTTCTTTGAGATGCCGGGAAGCAAGGAGAACGGCTTTGGCGCCATAGTAGAGGTCGCTATTTGCGGTACCGCTACTGTCGCAAGATCTTGCAGATGGGGCGAGCGGAATATGGAAGCCATGTCCAAGATCAAGCCGTGTTGGTGAGCTACGGACGCTAGCCGCATCGCACTGATCGAATCTCCACCAAGTCGGAAGAAGTGATCGCGCTTAGAGATCGTGCTTGATGACAATTCAAGTATTTCAGACCATAGAGATCTCATGTGCGCCTCTGCATCGGTCAGCAATTCAATGGTAACATCCTCGGCGAGCGAATATTGGCGAAATTGATGTTCATTCAAGTTCGCTGCAATGGTCCGCAACGCTCGGCGGTCGGTTTTGCCTGATGGCAACAAAGGCATTGGGTAGATCGGTATCACCACGTTTGGAACCATATGTATTGGTAGTTTCGAGAAGAGAGTCTCGCGTAACGACAGCAAGACCCCCTTAAGATGGGTTGACAAGTCAACGAGCGTGACTGACGTGTCCAATGTGTCATCCACAACTTCCACGAATGCTGCGAGAAACGTGGACGTGTTCGTCTGTCGTCGGGTGGCATGCTCGACTGCCACTTGCATCGAGGCACCCAGTTCGTCTCTGATGTGAGACTCGATGTCACCGAGTTCTACTCGCTGGCCCCGAATCTTGATCTGGTGGTCTTTTCGACCCACATACGACAGCGATCCATCATTGTTGTAACACACAAGATCGCCGGTCTTGTACACCCTACCACTTGGATCACCCATACCCAACCATGGAGGTGGCTGGATGAACGAAGCCTGGGTCTTCTCAGCATCGTTGAGGTAACCTCTAGCCACCACCACGTCACTTTGCAGCACCAACTCCCCAGTCGATCCAATTGGCACGAGCTCGGAGGCGTCGTCGGGATTGACTATCCAGGCTTTGCTGCCGACCGGATGGCCGATCGTGTTTGGAGGAGTATCGATACCCATGCAATCCATGACTGATGCGAAAATGCAGCATTCGCTCGGGCCATAGCCATTAACAAGTCGTACCTGCCCGGCCCAAGCCCTGAGGTTGTCCGACCCAAGTGATTCTCCACCGAGGACAAGAGTAATTAGGCAGGGTACGTCACTCGGACGGATAGTCCTGATGAAAGAAGGTGTCGCAAACGCCCAATTGACTGACATCCGTCTGGCCGCTGCTGGAGTAGCTCCAAGCCGCTCTGGCTCACCGACGACGCAAATACAGCCTCCAACAAGCAGAACTGCCAATGTTTCCAAGATGCAAGCCTCGAATGCAAAGGACGAGAAATGCAGCGCTCGGGTATGATTGTTTAGTACGACCGGAGCCCTCCAACTCTCCACGGCTGAGCACAAAGCTTGATGCTCTGTCAAGATGCCCTTGGCGGTTCCTGTACTACCAGATGTGAACATAATGTACGCTAAGCTTGACGGCAACGCCTCTGCTCGCAAAAGTTCAGCAGGAGGGATGTCATCATCTAAGGCGCTTTCGATGACATAGACAGCCGTCGTGAGAGATCTTGCAAGCGACGCGTAAGATGCTGAGGACACTACGAGTTTCGCTTTGGTCTGTTCGATGATATTCGCCAGGCGAGCCGGTGGATAGGACGGGTCAAGCGGCACGAATGCTCCTCCAGCCTTGAGAACACCAAGCATGGCTACGACAGCCATGGCCGATCTGTCGAAAAGGAGAGGCACAGGACTTTCTCGATGTATACCGAGGTGTGTTAGGCGGAGTGCAAGGTTCGTACTTGCTCGGTCTAACTCCTCGTAGGTCAATACGCCGTCCCAGGACTCAACCGCTTGGGCGGCTGGCGTGGCCCTGGCGTGTTCCGACACAAGATCGTGAACGCATCTTCGCACTTCTCGAATTGCATACTTTGGATGACTATGCCAGGCTTCGATTTGTTTTCTGTCGGTACGAGACAACCCGAATAGCGCACCCACCACAGTAGTCAAGGGATCCACGATCATGTAGTTGATTGTATCTCTGAAAGTCGTAAGGATCTTCAACACGGAGACTTCGCTGACCAGATCAGGATCGCATTGAGCGAGAAGCGTAAGCGACCCACTGTGCTTCGTAACCTGCATAAGTAGTGGATAAGTGGATGGCGCAAGGTCCATGAATCCATCATCTTTCTGGAGCATTCCAGCCAAGATTGGTGTATCGCAATCGCCGCGAATAGCAAGAAGCGTCTGGAAACTGCACGCAGCTCGTGTATCAGCATTCAGCGATCTGATCTTCTGAAGGCCAAAATGCTTGAAGACGTTCCTTGCCGTGTGCTGATGTTCTGCGCTGTTAACAAGACCCCTAACTGTTGAGCGATGGTCGATGTTGATTCGGACAGGAACTGTAGCTTCAAGATTGCCAACCAGAGCCTTGACATGAGCGACAGGTGCATCACGGCCATCGTCGATGAGTCCAAAGGATATATCAGGCGAGTCCGAGTACTTGGCCAGTACGATGGCCCAGGCCACTTGCAAAAGGATGTCCGAGAATGGTTCACTTGCAGCATGTACTTGCATTGTCTCTAATGTATGCACAGCGTAAGCAAGAGGCGATTTTGAGGAAGATGACACGACTAGAAGGTTCTGCGCAGGGCAGTCCTTCAGAGTCGATCGCCAGAAGTTAGCAGCTTCGATCGAAGAAATTGCCAGAACATGATCCATGAAACTTGACAATCTCGGCGTTTGCGTCAGCGTTCCATCATGATAGAACGAGAGCACCTTTCCCAAAACGAGATCAGAAGATCGCTCGTCGAGAATGGCGTGATGGAATGTCCACTGGAGTATGGTGCTGACAGAAGGCTTTCTAATCATCGAGAATTGGCAGAGAGCTTGGCCATAGCCCATGCTCAACTTCGAGTCAATAGTAAAAGTCCCTTCCCCGGACACCATGTCGAGCCAGTGCATAGGCTCACGGAGTGTGACTTGTAAGGTGCCTGACTGTTCTGTATGTATGACTCGAGACCTCAAAGACGGTGTCGAGTTATAGACCGCCTGCCATGCGGACCGGAGGCGGCCAAGGTCAACATGATCCGGGATTTGCCATCGACGGTTGGCGACGTAGGCACCTGGTTGCTTTGCCGACAATGCCATAAGACCTTCGGAAAGAGCAGTACAGGCAGAGACATCTTGGACGAGATCGCGCCCGATACTGTACTGATCTGACAGGACGTGAAGAATTTCTTCGGTCAGAGTCTTTGCCACTTTGACCATGTCCGAAAATTGTGGCTGGGAAAAGATGCTTGCAACTGTTAAGGAGATCTTGTTCTTTCGTGCTTCAGTGGCCAATGCGACCGCACTGAGTGAGTCTCCTCCTGAACGGAAGAAGTTGTCCTCTGCTGAGAAGTAGCTGTCGCTGGGCATTTTGAGTACCTTCGCCCAGAGTCCCTGCAGCAGCGATTCGATGACGGAAGCAGGTCGCACTTCTGAAGGATTGAAATCTTTGCGCAAAGGCATGTATTGAAATTTTTGCGACATGGACAAGGAACCCGCGACTCTTCGCAATTCCCGCCGGTCAATCTTGCCGTTGACTGTCAATGGCAGAGTTCGAAGAGGAATAAAAATTGAAGGGATCATATACACAGGCAGGTCTTGTTTCATCAAATCCATCGCTGCACGTAGTGAATCTCGGTCGGCGGCGGAGAGCGGCAGGGCCTGAGTTGAAGTCTTGGAAGTTAAGCCTGGGACATGCTGTTGCACGGCGCAAAAGAAGGCGGCCAACGAAACCTCATCATTGCCGGTTCCGATTGATGTAAGCTCGACTGCGACAGCTGCTGCTATCGACAAGTGACGATCCAGACTTACCTCTATGTCACCCAGTTCCACGCGGCGCCCATGGAGCTTGACTTGTGTGTCCTTTCGCCCAATAATGTCCACGGACCCGTCTCTATTTTGCCTGACTAGATCACCGGTCTTGTAGAAGCGTCTGTCAACGCCTTCGGCCCACTTAACGCGATCAAGAAAGGCCGACGCCGTTTTTGCGGAATCTCCCAAATAGCCTCTGGCGAGACCAGCGGATCGTATCAGTAGCTCTCCAACAGACCCCGAAGGAACAAGTTGCTCGTGATTGTCTTGATCGACCACATACAACTCACATCCAATGGGATATTGGAGCGTGGCAGGGTTGTCACCCGCAGCCAGGTGCGGAGAAAAGGCATTCCAGATGGCGCACTCTGCTGGGCCATAGCTGTTAATGAGATTGAGCTCATCGCGCCGCCCGAATTGTTTGATAAGATTTGCTGTAGCTGGCTCACCTCCAAGCACTAATGTCTTCAATGTCGGTGTCTTCTGATCGGTCAAGAGGACCTTGGCGGTACTTGGTGTCAGGAACAGCCAGTTGGCACGGAAGGAGGCGAGGCTCGAAGCCAAGTTGTCGAGACGGTCCACATCGGACGGCACGCACACACATCCTCCAACACAAAGAGTGCTTAAAATCTCGCCCACACTGACATCGTAGTTGTAAGACGCAAATTGATAGACACGTGAGCTTTTGTTCAGATCAAGTGCCTCCGTGTGATTTCTCACACCATGCATAAAGGCACCATGCTCCATGACAATACCTTTCTGCTTTCCGGTGGTTCCAGACGTGAAAATCACGAATGCTGGATTTTTAGGTTGCACGGCTCGATGGAGCGCAGATCCATGCTCATTGAGAAGCTGTATAAGATTCCGGTCAACACAGAGGCCTGTGACAGTGGTGGACTCGAATTTGGGGGAATATTCGGCCGACGTGAGCACCAAGGTGGCTTCTGTACTTTGCAGCACTTCGTGTTTACGTGATGCTGGAGCCTCCGGATCGATCGGTACATAGGAGCCTCCTGCTTTCAAGATTGCCAATATTGAGACAACTGCCCAGCCAGATTTCTCGAAACAAATTGGAACCATAATTTCTGGTCCAACACTCAACTTCTGGAGATGAAGAGCGAGACTTGTTGAAAGGTGTTCGAGCTCGCTGTATGTAAGTTGCAAATCCCATGCGTCGATTGCTTCAGCGTTAGGCTGTTCGCCTGCACGTTGACCAATCACATCATGGATGCAGAAGTCGAGATTGATGTTGGTATTGTCAGGGTCGCAATGAGATAGAGACAAATCGGTTGTTCCAAGCGGAAGAAGTACTTCGTTGATAGAGACATCATCGTCGAGAGTTGTGAAGGCAACAAGGGCGCGTTCAAGATCTGTCAAAAATGCGGACACTTCAGCCTCTGACACGATGCCGCCATCGTACGAGGCAGCGATATTCACCATGTCACAATCAAAGTCGCATGCAACTACTAACGGATGCGTGAGGAAGCCAGTGGAGTTGGCACCATGGTCGAGGCTCCAGAAAGTAGGTGAGGACTGCTGCTCGGTTGTTGGTTGCACGACTAGTAAGGTATTGGATCCACAACTCATTCGCTCCTCTGGTGTAGAGCAGTGCTCGTTGATGTACTGTAGACCTGTGTGTTCGTATGGAATCATTGCCGATATTTGAGTTTGCACTTGTTGCACCAGGCTAGCAATAGTCTGGGTAGGTTGGTAACTTATTCTCACAGGAGCAGTGGTGATGCATGGGCCAACAAGCGACATGATGTTGTCGACCGGGGCAGTCCGGCCGGACAGCGTTGCATCAAAGCTTACATCAGTTGACTGAATATTTTGCGCCAATACAACAGCTAATGCGGCTCGAATGACCGCAGACGAGAATGGGCGCAAAGCATGGTCTCGCGGGATAGTCAGCGTCCGATCGGCATAATTGTCCATTCGCTCGCTGATTTGACCATCGTGAATGACTGGGTAGCGAGCACGATTCATACCGAGGAGCTGATTTCTCCAGAACTGACCAGCACCGTTTCCATCGATACTGATAATGTGCTGCACAAATTGAGACATGCTTGCTGCACTGGATGAGGGTAGAAGCTGCGTCGAAAAGCTATCTAGTGCTTTGTAGCAACTTTCGACATCTGAAAGGATCAGATGCAGGCTTTGACCATCATAGAGAGCATGATGGATGCTTATCGTAAGCTTTCGCGAAGTTGACGAACTGTGGGCCAGATGAAATTCACAAAGGCTTCCTCCAAGTACTTGTCCAAGTGATGGACCGTTGGCTAGACTTCGTTCATCGTTCGTTGTGTCGTGCCAAGGAGGCAGACTGTTGAGAACAAGCTGCACAAAGCCGACGTTAGACATATGGATGATCCTTGTTCTCAATATGGCATGCCGCTGTGCCACAAACATCCAAGCTTGGCGCAATGTACGGACATCTAATTGTGAATCGAGCTCAAAGGTCATTCGCGCGATATATGAGCCGGGAGACCTCAACGTAAGCGATAGCATGCTTTCTTGTAGGGGAGTACAGGGGTATGCGTCTACGACAGCATCCCTAGCAATCCCGAAGTCCTCGTGCGCGACCCGCAAAACCTCTTCGTGAGGCAGTTGCAGTAGCGCGAACGGCACTGGTGGCGGCGTGTTTTCTTTGCGAGCGTGCATCTTCTTCGCCATCTGACGAAGTTGTGGATTCATGAGGATGTCGTGTACCGTGAGTTGCAGGTCCTCGGTTCTGGCTTCGGCGACCAGACGCATCGCTTTGATGGAATTACCTCCTAGCAGCATGAAGTCATCAAAAGGGCTCAGGCCACTTTCCTCCATAGGTAGCACACGGCACCAAAGCTCGCATAGCTGAGATTCGCGCCTCGTGAAGCGATTGATCCTGTCTCTCGTGCTGGGCAGACTAATCTGTCTGAGGCCCTTCATATAATCGCTCCCGACCTCTTGAAGTCTGTTACGGTCCAGTTTTCCATTCGTAGTAAGGGGAAGCTCGCTGACAGCCAGGAAATGATTGGGCATCATGTATGACGGCAATCTTGTCGCCAGTTCTCTTCGTGCTCTTTCCAAGACCTCCTGGTCTTTATCTGAGACAGGCACTATGAGACATTTGTCCGTGGAAAATGTTCCAGCGCTGGTGCTACAGAAGTATACCACTAATTCCAGGTTATTCGGAGCTTCAGAGCCTGGCACAACATCAATGACAGTTGTACCAAGTCGATCGCAGAATATCTCATGCGTCTTGATCTCGATCTCACCAAGTTCCACTCTCTGCCCGAGTATTTTAATCTGCTTGTCTTTGCGTTTCACAAAGCTGAAAGATCCATCTTCATTCTGGACAGCAAGGTCGCCCGATCGGTAAAATCGTCCAGTGGATTGCAAGCCCAGGCTTCGGTGCCAAGCTGGAGTGTCGAGAAATGCATTTGCGGTCTGAAGACTGTCTTTGTAGTAGCCGCGAGAGACCAACGGACCTTCAATGATCACCTCGCCTACGCAACCAAGAGGAAGCAGGCGCTCAGGGTCGTGCTCATCAACAATCCATATGCGACTTGACAAAGCTGAGCCGAAGTTCCTTGGATCGTCAGATAGCTTGACGTTCGTCGCAATCGCACAAAAGATTGAAGTTTCTGCTGGCCCATAGCAGATGAATAAATTTATCCGTTCGGCCCACATGCGCAAGGCTTCCGTGGGCACGATATCGCCGACCAGGGCCATACTCTGAAGCGTAGGTACTGCCGACACTTTCAAAGATGTTGCAAGACTTGGGGTCAGGCATGCGAAGTCCACTCGGAACTCTGTCATGAATTCCGTGAGTCGGTTGAGACGATCGAACTCCGAAGGAACACAGACACAACCACCATGGATCAAGGTTGTGAACATGTCTTGAATGCTGATGTCGAATGCAAATGATGCAAATTGTAGCACTCGATTCTGATGTTGGAGGCCGACACGAGCACTCTGAATGTTGAATGTCGAACCATGAGCAATGCAGCTAGTGTAGAGGGCTTGGTGATCAAGCATTATTCCCTTTGGCTGTCCAGTCGAGCCAGATGTGTACACAATAAAGGCCAAGTTACTGCATCCGACTGTGTCCGACATCAGGCCACTGTGACTTGATAGGCCCTCAAACAGCGCCGCATCGATGACAATGGCACGTGGTACAAGACCGGTGAACTCGCTTCGTCTATCGGCGTCGGTCAAAATCACAGGAGCTTCAACGTTGCGAACTATTTCCCTCAGACGAACGACCGGCTGGCCAGCATCGAGACCGACGCAAGCACCACCAGCTTTGAGTACAGCAAGAAAGGTGACGATTGCAAACCGAGACTTGCGAAGAAGTATCGGGACCGGCGTCTCAGGACCAACGCCGGATTCTTGGAGTTTCTTGGCTAAACGAGTTGATAGCTCATTCAGCTCATAGTAAGAAAGATCGCCATCCCATGCAGATATAGCCGTTGCCTGGGGCTGCACTACAACCTGATCGTGTACAGCTTGATGAAGTGTTTTCCTCATAGTTGATGTCGGAGGCCCTGCAATTCTGGCAAGTGCTCGCTTGGCTGTGGGACTCAAAGAGTGAGCATCAGCAACAGTAGCACTGTCCTTCTGTTCAAGTCTCAAAATCTCCAGCAGTGTCCATGAAAACTGTTCAAGGATGGCCTGCGCCTGTTCGGTTGACCTGAGACTGCTATCGTAGTCGAGGCTGAGGTCGATCTGGACCTCGTTGAGTCCGCACTCTACCACGAAAGG
>Ga0066648_10000777_pt1 | contig 19726 bp, 16 predicted proteins | sample CryGeyCG12114_NA_FD_59537 | JGI IMG/M metagenome (GOLD analysis project Ga0066648, IMG submission 59537) | Groundwater microbial communities from aquifer - Crystal Geyser CG19_WC_8/21/14_NA | ecosystem: Environmental > Aquatic > Deep subsurface > Groundwater | place: USA: Utah: Grand County... | reverse complement strand
GTGCTCGAATGGGTGCGGCCTGGACTTTGGTGTCAAAGACGGAAAGATTGTGGGCGTTCGAGGACGGGAGAAGGACAGGGTGAGCCACGGTCGGCTTGGCCCCAAGGGTCTATATGCGTGGAAATCGCTGACCCATCCTGATCGACTGAAGTACCCCATGATTCGAAAGCATGGTAAGCTGGAACGAGCGTCATGGGACGAAGCCATGTCTTTGATTGTGGAACGTACCAAGGACATCCAAAAGCGCCGTACTAACCATGGGATCGGCTTCTACACAACAGGACAACTCTTCCTCGAAGAGTACTATGCTCTAGCTCTGGTTGGTAAGGCAGGTCTGAACACTCTCCACATGGATGGCAACACCCGACTGTGCACAGCCACAGCAGCAGCGTCGATGAGAGAGAACTTCGGATCGGATGGTCAACCAGGTTCTTATACAGATATCGACCATACATCTTGTATCATGATGGTTGGCCACAATATGGCTGCCACCCAAACGGTCTTGTGGTCAAGGATTCTGGACAGACTAGCTGGTCCCGAGCCCCCGGAGCTGATTGTCATCGATCCACGAAGTTCCCACAGCGCAAAGCATGCTAGCCTACATCTTGCACCTCGGATAGGCACAAATTGTGCTTTGCTCAATGGTATCGAATGCCTTCTGTTCAAGAAGGGCTACGTTAACGAAGAATGGGTCAGTAAGCATGTCTGCCAACGCGAAGAGCTCTGGAACGTTGTGAAAGAATATCCTCCCGACGTCGTCTCTAAGATTACCGGCGTTCCCGAAGCAGATATTGAGAAGGCTGCAGACATCCTTGGAAAAAGCTCATCCCTCTTGTCGACAGCCCTCCAAGGTGTCTATCAGTCCAATCAGGGAACTGCCTCCGCGTGCCAGATTAACAACATTAACCTGCTTCTTGGGCACATTGGCAAACCAGGCTCTGGTATCTTCCAGATGAATGGTCAACCCACAGCACAGAACAATCGCGAAACTGGTTGCGATGGGGAGGCCCCGGGGTTCAGGAATTTCGGCAACCCAAACCACATGCAAGAGCTTGCGGACCTCTGGAACATTGAGTATGCAAGGCTCCCACACTGGAATGAACCGACCCATATCGAGAACATGTTGAAGTACATCAAGGGTGGTCTCATGGAAATGTTTTGGATCAGTGGCACTAACCCACTGGTATCACTACCAAATCTGCCGAACGTTAGAGAGGTACTTACTCAGAAAGACCTGTTCCTCATCGTGCAAGACATATTCCCCACCGAGACGACAGCCATCGCTGATGTGGTATTGCCGGCTGCCGCTTGGGGCGAGAAAACAGGCTGTTTCACCAACGTTGACCGCACCACGCATATCTCCCTCAAGGCTGTGGAGCCCCCAGGAGAGGCAAAACCCGACATAGACATCTTTGTTGACTTCAGCAAGCGAATGGACTTTAGGACAAAAGACGGCTCGCCACTGATGGACTCCGCCGACCCCGAGAAAATGTTCAAATCGTGGCAAGGGCTATCCAAAGGGCGTCCCTGTGACTACACTGGCATGTCGTATGAGAAATTGAAGGACGGGGTTGGCATACAATGGCCGTGCAACGACGAACATCCCGACGGCACAGAACGTCTGTTCAGTGACGGCGTTTTCTTCACAGACACAGAATATTGCGAATCGTTCGGCCATGATCTCGAGACAGGTGCACCCTGGACAAAATCACAATACGATGCTCTCAACCCCGCGGGAAGAGCGATTCTTAAACATTGCCACTACCATCCCGAGCACGAAGCAACAAATGACGAATACCCGCTTCAGCTGAGTACAGGTCGTCGAACCAGGCACTTCCACACCCGCACGAAGACCGGTCGAAGTAAGGAACTTCAAGACAAAGACCCAGAAAACTTCATTCAAATTTCTGAGCATGATGGGAAAGAACTGGGTATCAGCGACGGAGACATGGTTGTCGCCGAAAGTCGCCGAGGCAAAATTGAGGTTGTGGCCCGAGTTGGCGGCATTGCCAAAGGCCAAGTCTTCACACCCTTCCACTACGGATACTTCGACAGCAAGGACGGTCGCGCCCGTGCAGCCAATGAACTAACCCAAGATCAGTGGGACCCAGTCTCCAAACAACCTATGTTCAAATCCGGTGCTGTCAAGGTGCGTAAGGTCTCATCACCATCCTCAGATGGCGAAGTCCAAATCCATGCTCGAGAGCAGCAAACGCCAGCAGTCAAGCGCGTTGAGGAGCAAAGCTCCGAGTTCCCTGGTCCGAAGAACGTCCATCTAAACGAAGGCAAACTCGAGCGCATGCTCGAGTACTGGCTCGGAGCAACGTACAAAACGTTCCAGTCCTTTGATGACATTTGCCAGCATCTAATTCCAGGCCTCACCGGTGAGGACTACGAGGTCGGCGAAGGTATGCGCGTCATACACCGCATCAACAACAGCTGTATCAAGAAACTTGAACCATCCGTCAAGTATTATGGCATCGACGAGGAACTCGGACACGCGGTCTCGGAAGCCCTGAAGAAAAACATCTTCCCCAACGACGTGCTTGAGGCTATCGAATCGCCAGCCTACACTACCTTGGTTGTCCTGCAGGGAATATATCTCTACCTAGGCCACATGGAAGGCCATCTGATCGCCTTGCAGCCGACCAGTCAAGCTGCTTGGGACAAGGACTTTGATGAGGCCACCAACTTTTGCTCGGTGCAGATCGAGCGCATGAAGGCTTGGGTGAAGCAGCAGCTGCATAGTCGGGGCCCGCAGACACTGTTGGTGCCCTGCAAGCAGGCTGTGGGTATGAGGGAAAGGATTGAAGAGAGAGTGAAGCAGGCTAAGCAGAAGGACGCGCAGTCGTGATGCTGCTGAGCTTTGCGCTGCATCGCTGAAGAATGAGTGCCTTTCGAGACCCCCCTGCACGCGCGTACATAAGAATACACATTTTGTTTTGATCGAGTCTCCCACTCCCAAGGCATGCCGCCATGAGTCGACGCATAGCTAATTTACCATGGGGGGAAATACCGCTACTCGTTTCAGCTAGAGCTCTATCTCCTCCTCGTACTCCTGCTCACACTAGCCGGCTCAAATGCATCCTCATCATCATCATCCTCGACATCGCTAACGCGCTGACTCCGTCCATTTCCGAACACACTAGCCTGACTGGTGCTGAAAGTCAATGTCCCCTGCTTCCCTCGCGGAGCCGCAGCTCGTGCCGGCGTCTTCCTCGTGCTTGGCGCAACTGTCGTCGTAGAGGGCATCTTCCGCTTTGTCGCAGTAGTGCTACTCGCGACTGAGCCTGCACGCGAGCCTCGAACTGAGGCGTTGCCGTTCTTTGCTGGCGCTTTCTTGGGTTTGGGTTTGGGTTTTGGGTCAGCGAAGAACATCGCTTGGGAGTCGGAGTCGGCGTTACCGGCACTACTGGCGTCTTCGTCTTCCTCGTCGTCGTCGAGCATGACTATGTCTTCGTCTTCGTCTTCTTGTTCTTCTGATTCCGAGGCAATTTTCTTTCGCCCCTTGCTCCTACCGTTTGCGGCTGCTTTTGTGGCGGTACTCTTCGCTGCTGCACCGCCTCGTGCTCTTGTACTTGTAGTTCCCCCTCTTGCTCCTCTTCCCCTGCCGCGACCTCGGGCGGCAACTGGCTTTGGCGTGCTCTCTTCATCAAACATGTCATCGTCGCTCTCCTGTTCGACTGTGATCAACGCAGCTGGTTGGTCTTCCCAGTCACCATCCAGATCACTGTCCCAGTTGTCCGGTTTTGGTCGGTACTTCGCCTTGCGACCTGCCTGGTTCTTCAACTGACCCTTCTGGAACATCTCCTCCATTCGGTTCCTGAACTCATCGAATTGAGCGGCTAGATCCTCCTCCTCTTCGTCCTGCTGGTCGTCTTCGTTCATGCTGACCAGGTGACGTATCTGCTTGGTGAGCGAGTCATTGATGAAGAGATCCATGGCGTGCTTATCATCTTTGTCGATGTATTGATTCACCGCGTCGCCGAAGTAGTTCTGTGGGAGGATCGTAAGGGATTGTGCGTTCAAGAACTCTGACACCAGTTTGGCGACTTTGATGTTTTCTGCGACTTCGGATTTGAACATCATTTCCTTCAGTTCTTCGGAGGCTTTCAGGCGATTTGCTTGAGCGGTGCGCTTCTTGATGTGAAACTGTACTACATCGTGGCTATTTGCGACTCGCCCACTGAATCGATTGGAAAAACGTTGGGGGTTCTCGACCTCGAATTTAGTGATACCGCCGTTGGGCGATGAGTGTTCTACCCGCAGTCGGATGAGAGGCAGTGGTGGATCGGGAGGATCATCCGGGTTGTAGTCCGGGTCTTCTTCCTGTGCTTGCTCCCATTGCTCTGTTGCTTCGGCTATTAGCTTCTCGACTTGTGCCATTAGCCATTCTGTTAATTTCGATCTGTAATTGTCTTTGAACTTTTCAGTGAGCTTGAGCACTTCCTTCTCATTGCCGAGAACGACGTCTTTGTAGACGAAGGGTCGGACGGTTTTCAGAGGGATAGGATCTGACTTCATCTCTCGGCCAGTGATGCTGAGAATGGTGACGTGCTTTGGAACGGCCTCACCAAGGGCAAGGGACGTTGCGACCGACGAGCCTGGCTGCATGACTTTGAAGCCCATTTCGGCATTTGTGCGTGGTTCGATGGCACATTCGTGCTCGTGACCCCAGATGACGAGGTCCAGCCACTCTGGCAGGAAGCTTTCCGGCAGGTACGAAGTGGCCGTATGAGCGGCGTGATTCTGGTGGACAACACCAACATGGTACCAGTCCTTCTCCTGTATGCCGGGACGGTAGAATTTGACGTTTCCGTCCCTGAAGCTTCGATACATTCGTTCATCTCTCACGTTTGAAAGGCCAAAAAGAGCTAATTTGGTAGTACCCTTCTGAAAACAAAGAGGCCTTACCTTGATGTCGTCGCTCTGAGGAACTCTGCCGAAGTAGTTGATCAGGCCCGACATTTCCAGGATATCGAGGGCGGCAAAATGACCGTCGCCAGATGGATCGTCATGGTTTCCGTGTATGGAGAACACAGGTATCGCGACGTTGATGTTGGCATCTTCGTAATTGGCATGTCCGATACTAGCATCAAAATGTTCAGAGCCATCGCTCAGGAGTTGAAGCTCACAGGGTTTGTCTCCATAGCAGTTCATTCGTAGAGATCGCATGACATTATACAAAGACTTTCTTGAGGGAACATTCTCGTGGAACAGGTCGCCACCAAGCAAGACCATGTCGACATCTCGTTCTTTAGCCAAGCACATGATTTCGTGGAAGGTCTTCCAGGAATCATCGCCACGGACTGGATCTCTTTCATTGTAGCCAACATGATTGTCGGTAGCAATCAGTATCCTGATAGTGTCAGACATATCGTCTGTTTGAGACGGCATGGTGGCAAGACCTGGGGTGTCTTGCGCTCCAACCGATGTTTGTGATGGCCACTCGGTGGAAATGGCGCTAACGTTCTGCTGCCTGCTCGACAGTCACTGGGCAAGGTCTGCTACTAAAAGAGCAAGCTCATTCTGCTGTCATTATGGTCATTGAGCAGTTAGACGCGTCTTGATACTGCCAAAACGCGTCGTTCAATGGTCCAGAGTATGTGCAGAATGAATGCGAAACTGACACTTGAAACCACAAACGCCGAAGGAACGACTAGGAGAAGAATACAGGTCGTGTAGCTACCAGACGTCCATCATGACGTCGCTTGAACAACTGCTAGTCTTGCACAGCTGACTTCGAAGCATATAAATCTTAGATTCACCGCTAGCTCGTTGTAATTGAGTGTTTCCCTCGCTGTTGCCGTCGCCGTACGAATAGAGTTAGGTCCAAGCTTATCGATAACAAAAGTACAAAAGTCGGTCGTCGAAGTGCAGCGTAGGTTGACAGCATTGAATCAGTGTGAACACATTCAACATCTACAAAATTGTCCAACATGGCTAAAAGAAAGGTTATCGCTGAGCAAGCCAACGGCGGTGTCGAGAAAGTCCTCAAGGAAGAGCCGGAGGGAAGCGACGATGAGGACTTCGACAACCTCGATGTCGAGTTCGAATGGTTCGACCCTCTACCAGAGATCGACTTTCATGGCATCAAGTCACTGTTGCAGCAGCTGTTCGACGTGGACTCGCATATGCTCGACTTGTCTGCACTGACAGATCTTGTCCTGGCTCAACCATTACTCGGCTCAACAGTCAAGGTCGACGGCAAAGAGACCGACGCATACGCATTCTTGTCCGTGATCAACCTGCACGAGCACAAAGACAAGCCGTTCATCCAGACTCTGATCCAGTACATCAAAAGCAAAGCCAACTCGAACCCTGCCCTCTCTGCATTGTCCGAGCTGCTAGCACAACCCGATGTGCCGGCGATCGGTCTCGTCCTCACTGAGCGCTTGATCAACGTTCCAGCCGAAGTGGTCCCTCCCATGTACACTATGCTGTTGGAAGAGATCCAGTGGGCGATCGAAGAGAAGGAGCCGTACCAATTCTCCCATTACCTCATTCTGTCCAAGACGTACACAGAGATCGCGTCTGCACTGGACGAGGAGGACGACCGGCCGAAGAAGAAAAAGAAGGCTACCAGTGCGCCCGAGACACTATACTTCCACGTGGAAGATGAGGTGTTACAGCGACATGCAATCTGTGCGGGCGGCTACAGCTACACCACGCCACAGGACCATGGGCATTCGGACTCGAAGAGAGCGTTCCAAGAGTTGGGCATCAGACCCCAAAGCCATGCGATGCTCATCGAGGCGTCTAAGTTCGAGGCTACGGTCAAAGACGTTGCACAATATCTTGCACCACGGGGTTGAGGTTAGGCTCAAGATGAGTCCCACTCGGTGCCTTTCAGTCTCTGCATGAGGTACTCCACTTCGACGACTTTGGTCAGTGGTATGACGACCTGGGCATACATCTTGACGACGGCGTCGACATTGATCTTCTCGTCCTTGGAGCCACCCAGCGCTGGATCGGTGCCGTAGGTCTTGGCCTTCAGGCCCAGTCTCTCGAGCACTTTCTTCTCGACCGTGGCGTCTGTTATGGCGGCGTCAATGCCTTCCCGATCTTCGGCCTTGATCAGCTTGACAAAGCGATCGGTCTCCTTGCGGAACTTGCTCTCGGCTACGAACTTGCCAAAATGTACTCTCCTGCTCAAAGCCTGCAAGCAAGCAATGTCACACGTGGCAGCACTGCCATAGTTCTCCTTGGTCTCTCCTCGATCCGTGCGGCCAAAGTCTCGACACGCTTCCGGGAGGATTTCACTGATGTACTTCTCTTTGATGATGGAATTGACGTTGACGTCGTTGTGGTGAAGGATCCTCGGGTATTTGATTGGTTGCATGACGGGCCTCTGAAGGACTTGGGGGAAGAATGGGTACTCGTCGGGCGCGTCATATCGGCGGACAAGTGAGTGCAGGCGCTCGGTCTCTGCCAGCATATAGTCGGCGAGGGACAAAGCGGGTGGCAGTGCTAGGTTGCTGGTCGGGATAGGAAGGACAGTGGGGTCATAGATGGCGGCATTGAGAGGAAACTGAACCCGCTCGATGAGGTGAAATGTGATTGTGTCTTCAAGACGACTGCGAGGGTCAGCGCCTAGAAAAACACGCTGCCAGTCGCACTCTCACATCAGCTGAAAGCGTATGTTTGCCAGATCGAGAGCCTTGGAGGGGTCGGAGAGATCTATGGCGGTGTCCATACTTGCGAGCAATGCGAGACTCATGCAGACAGGTCGATGTTCGTTTCGCACAAGACCGGAAAGTCGAGTTGTTGCTGTAAATGCTGTGCTACACTCTCAGCTTGTTGACTAACAAATGCGCAAAGAGTTTAATTCGTCGAGTCGTGTGGCTGATGTGCCGTGCGCGCAACGTTATGCGTGGTCTGCGTGATGAACAGGGATGCAGCGATTGCTGTGCCTCGTGCTGTAGTGGATCGTGCCCTCGAGCCTCCTCCCTCCCGCAAGCACGCGACCCATCCATCAGCCCAAGGCCATCCCATTCACGAGTCGACAGCGTCAGGTGCCTTCGTATGGCCTCTCACAGCCGCAATGCGTCGCAATCACGAAGAGCCAACGACAGCGAGAATGAGTCCATCCTCGGCGCGGTCATCGATGTACCAACACCCGTATTGCCATTGCCCACAGCCGCACCTACTAACAGCTTGACCAGACACGCCAGCTCGAGGCCTTCAGCCGAAAGGTGACCACGACGGCCAGCCACTTGATGGGCGACCCCAGTTCAACGCCACATTACCACAATGCCATGTCCTCGATCAAACGCTCCATGCGCCAGCCTGGCATGCAGAGATCCATGCTCTCCTTCACCCAGGCAGCACCGACCGAGCTAGTCAGGAGCAAGATCAGCACCAGCGAGATAGCCCACCGAGCAGTAGCCTTCATCAGCGACGACCAGCTCCACAACATCCCCGAGACCGACCACTCCTACAGTCTGTTCCAGGGCTTCCAGGCCAGCCTGCCCGATGTGGAAGAGAACGAGCACAGAAAGGGCCATAGGCGGCGTGGTCAGCCAAAGCTTCTAACCGCTGGCCCAGGCGATCTCGACGAGGATGGCCCGCCTGATCTAGCAAAGGTCAAGAAGAGGCGGAACAACACCAACCACCGCCTCGAAATGATGGCCATACGGAAGAACATGTGCAGCTCGGAGATCAGAGACATCGACAACAAGATCGCCAACCTCAGTGCCATGCGGAGGATCGTGCTCGATCGTCTCGCTGGCCTGGAGAGCGACGAGGTGGAGGTGGAGCAGGAGCTGCTCCAACTCGACAACCAGATTGAAGACATGCAGGAGGTCGACGAAGCAGTGGCACACCTCGAAGCCTCGACAGCCACGCTGGAAGGTGAGCCAGGCCAGCTGACACCCACCGAAGACCAAGCAATGGACGCAAGCTTCATGTCCGAGTCAATCTACGAGAAACTGCCGGCAGTCAAATCACCTGCTTCACCCAAGACTAAGAGGAGGCCGACTTATACAAAACGGAAGAGTATGCCTGTCCTGCACGAGCACCTTGAGCCAGGCTCAAACATACGTACCGTACCAGCACACAACGATATCATTACAGCGCTCGACTTCGACGCCCCTTTCGGCACAATGGTCACGTCCTCACTCGATGACACGGTCCGAGTCTGGGACCTCAACCTCGGTCGCTGCATGGGCTTCCTCGAAGGGCACGTTGCGTCTGTCCGTTGCTTGCAGATTGAGGACAACGTGGTGGCCACTGGTAGCCTCGACGCCACAATCCGTCTCTGGGACGTCAGCAGAGCAAAGTACGAGCCATTTGAGCGTAACGTGAGCAAAGAAGACGACGATGGGCTGGGCTTCGGTAATGAAGGAGAAGACGAGGTACCGCCTCCACCACCAGACGCCATGAGCGACTGTCACCTGACCACGCTCGAAGCACACGTCGACGAAGTCACGGCTTTACATCTACGAGGCGACACACTGGTGTCAGGCTCTGCAGACAAAACTCTCCGTCAATGGGATTTGGTCAAAGGCCGCTGCGTGCAAACCCTCGATGTCCTTTGGGCCGCAGCACAAGCCAGCGCATCACTCTCCACCGATGACTCGACATGGCGGCCAACAGGACGAAGTGCAGACTCCAACGCCGACTTCGTGGGAGCCTTGCAGGTCTTCGACGCAGCACTGGCGTGCGGAACCGCAGACGGCATGGTCCGCCTTTGGGATCTGAGAAGCGGGCAGGTTCATCGTAGTCTAGTCGGACATACCGGCGCCGTGACATGTCTTCAGTTCGACGATGTCCATCTGGTAACCGGTTCAGCTGACCGTTCCATTCGTGTAAGTTTCTTCCTGGTCTTGTCGACTACATACTGATTCGTGATAGATATGGGATCTTCGCACAGGCACGATCCATGACGCCTACGCCTACGACAATCCCATAACCTCGATGCAATTCGACGCTCGCCACATCGTCGCCGCAGCAGGCGAGGATGTGGTCAAAGTATACGACAAGACGGACGGAAGACATTGGGATCTGGGCGCCGGCGTGTCTCATACAGTGGAAGATAGCATGGAGGGCAAGACAACGAGTGTGATTGAAAGAGTGAGGCTGAAGGATGGTTTTCTGGTTGAGGGAAGGAGGAGCGGTGAGGTAGGTGCTTGGACGTGTTGAGCTGTGCTATTGCAAATACTGCAGCGTACATGCGAATAGCATTCGTAGGCTGGCCCCAAATTAATGAGTCGTGCTCTGGTGTAAAGCAACCCCAACTTTACAGCTTGTGCTTTCTCCTGCCGATTGGTGTTTAAGAACCAAGGGGTGACGCAGCTCGATTTCATAGCGCTGCAAGCGATGTAGTTGTCTTTGGATCTACCACGATTTAGACAAGGTTGACGTCCACTCTGTCTGACATTACAGCTCTGCTACCACCTCGTACACAAGGACACTACTTTGTACCGACTAACATTTTATTCAATTTTTTCAAATTCCTTACATAGTGTGCATGAAACGCACTGCGCCGGTGTAACCCTGATGGGCAAGCTCAATCAAAAGCGCGCCAACCGCCACCACTTTGAGGTTTGGCGCGTGTAGCCCCGTGCACGGGTCAGTATTGCTGCTGCCCTGATGGCTTTTCAGGCGCTTCCTCCCCTTGGTTAATCTCGCTGGGGCTTTTAAGGTAAAGAAGAGTCGACGTCATTCCGTCCGTCCTACGGCTGACACGCGCTACCTTCCTTCTTCAGTGTACGCATGCAGCATATATCGGAGGGCATCGCCAAGCGAACAGACGAACCCCGGAGCAGTCATACTGTTCTGCAGTGGTTGCGCTGCGTGACAGGACGCCACAGTTGCCATTTCAGCAAAGCTGAAATTGAACTGTTCTGCGCCTCTGATCACGGCTTCCAGATCGTCAAGGAACCCTCTCTGGTTATTCGTTCCTGAACTTCTGTTCCTCATCCACTTTTGCACCTTTCTAATTCCCTCTCACAACACTGTGCCATGGCCACCGTCGGAACGATGATGACGATCGAGTCGCCCAACTTGCTTCCACGCCCCGACATCGGCGCCATGCATCTCAGGCTTGGCAATGAACTCCCTTGTCGCCCAGCACTCCAGCTTTGTCCGCAGCCAAGACAGGAAGTGGTGTGATCCGAAGAAAAGATAAGATAAGATCTTCATCCATCTTATCTGATCCGAGATCTGATTCGCCGGCTTCCTCCATTGTCACCTGCACATACTAGCGCTGTGGCTGTATCTGGTCACCTCTTGGTGATCCTCAAGCGAGCTCACGAGTCGTTACTCCTCTCCCAAGACCGAGGGACGGCAGCCAAGACTGACACGCCCCTCTTCGCCGTACAGCGCTCCTGTTCGTACCCTGCCTCGACCGTTGGTTGCATTATTGCGACCCACCTTGCAGGCGCGAATATTGCCGATCGCAGGGCCGAGGGACTTGATTGTGCTACTTTCCAGTCCCGTCGTATCCGTCTGTGACTGCGCGCACGCGGGTTCTCCCAGAGTAGCAAGACACTGGTCGTAGGTATAAGTATGGCCGCCATGTTCTGTAGGAATTCCCTTACTCTCTACTCTCCTCTGCACCCTCAAGCTTCCTCTCGATCTTGCACATCAAAATGAAGTCCACCCTATCCTTCCTCGCAGCTTCTCTCCCTCTAGCATGGGCCTCTTTCAAGCCCGGCTGTGAGAGCGCACCTTGGGATTCAGAGATCGACTTCTGGAACACCAAATACACCTCGAGTGATGCTCTCCCCTTCGCGCCAGAGTACAACAACACCTTCGCGAGGATCAGGAACAGACAACGCCGGGAGATCATCCTCCACTGCACCGATGAGGCCCCCGAGATTGAGTTCTCGCCCGACAGGGAGCCGCTCATAGTCAAGGTGCCCGTGGAGAACGTGACTGCACTAGACGGGTACAGCCAGCATTTGATCGATGTAAGAACGCTTGACCGCCGGGTGTCGAGGTGCACAGAACGCTGACGATCGCAGATGCTCGGAATGTCCAGCAGCATCAAGAGGGTGCAGGAGCAGTCTACCTCGTCTTGTATTCGCGGTCTTACGCGCGAGAACAACACGTACGAGATAGAGGACTGGTCTGCTGCGCCAGAGACGCAAGTGACCTTCCACGACGACACTGCCGCAAGCGGAGATAACTCACGCGTTCTGATCTACAACGACGGCCGCTATGCCCCTCTTCTTCAACTCGGCTACATCAAGCTGATCGGGATGTTCTTTGGCATGGAAGAGCAGGCTGATGCCGTCTACAGTGCCATCGCCGCGAACTATCGCTGTGCTGCTGCGCAGGTGCAAGGCATGGTGATGAACGATGACTACCCTTCGGGCGCCTTCATCTCTGCCTACCAGAAGGAGGAAGGTTCATTGTCCGTGTTCCAGAACGACTACTGGGCTGTGCTATCGACCGACGCCGGCTCTCGCTTGGTCAACGTTTCGTCTGACGGATCCGGTACCGCTGCCAGCGTCGCCACGGACAGTGAAACATTCGTCAAGCAATCGTGGGCCATGATCGATACCACGCAATACAGGTCCGGCCAGCGTCCCGCCGATCGCGTCGACGAGGCGGCATGGGAGGATCTCTCTGATGTGCCTACAGACGTTTACGCTGTGAAGCATGACAATGTCTGGCTCTCGGACAAGCAGACCAACCGTAACTTGACACATAGTCAGTGTCCTCTGCGACTCGTCCTCTTATCGTTCCCGGCTGACTTGAGTACAGACTTTTTCGCACGAGGGCCTGCGCGTCCAGACCTCGTTCTTCGCGACTTGATTTCAGTGGTCAAACCCGATTTCGACGAGTCGTACACTAAGACCTTCCTACGGTCTCCTAACAACCCTGATGAGTTCGATGCTCAAAGACGTATGACTAACTCCCTTGACAATTGCCCACCGAGACGCATGGCTAACCCACAACTAGGCAAGTCCGACACCTGTGTCGCCTCCGACGCTACCATCTCCAGCCTCAAGCTGACTGAATGCACCCTTCCCGACTGGGCCGGTGGCTACCATTCGTCTGGTCTATCAGCCAATGCGTATAACCCATCCGCAGAGGATGACGAGGTTGAGTCGTTGGCTCTGTCGAACAGTAACGGGAGCGGTCTTTCCGCTGGGGAGAAGGCTGGCGCTGCCATAGGGGCGATTCTAGGCGCTGCTGCCATCGCCGGAGCTGTCTTCGCCGCGTTCTGGTTTAAGAAACGCAGTGCGAGGAAGAATGCTCGCAAGCAGAGGGAGATGGAGGAAGGTAAGCTTGGCGATCAGACTTCGACCAGTTCGATCGGCAGTTAGATGACACGTTGTGTTGAACCATGGACGCTGCCGAGGTAGTCAGATGACTAGGGTTTGAAATATGGTAGGTCGACGACGTCAATGGTGACCGTAGCCGCATCCTTCGGCATGATCCGAGTTTTTGAGTAGTTCTGGTAGTTATAAGTATCTGGATGAGCGCTATGAATGAGTGCATGGGCTTTCAACGTGACCCATCCTGCCGTGCTTAAACCGCATTCTGACCAAGCGAGTAATCTCCGTGTAATTCCTGCACAGCAAGGATAACGTCCGCATCTTGTGGGCGGAAAGAGCGTCCTCACGTTGACCTGAAGAATTCCGGCCTCTTGAGGTCGATGATGGGCCTACACCTCACGGAGGGGGCTGATTGTTTTTCATGGGCGACGGCTACGCCATCTTCAGTCTTCTCAGGGAAACTCCCTCGGGCACATGTGTTCTCATGATTCTTCTGGCGCAACAGGAAGATGACCAGCAAGGAGAACCGACCCGAGTATTCAGTCGGCAGCAATACTTGCAACGTCAGGTCACAGAAGCATCTTCGCAAAGCGCCACGGCACAGCCGGATCAGATGTCCACACTGAATATTCAGGCATCGAAAGAACTAAAGTTCTTTCTGTACAAGGCGAGAGACGACGAACTTTCGAAGTCTGTTTGCGCGGAAGCAATATCTCCGAACGTAATGCTCGACGCCTCGCCTGCAGATTTCCCCAGGCCCATGACGACCCATATCAACCTGGAGGGTAGAAGCGGGCCTACCAATGTGCTGCTCATGGGTTTGCTCGTGAGCCACAGGCAGCTTTTCTCGAAACGTTGATGATAGATACGTCCAGAGCCGTTGCAGCCTCCACAGACAATGCTCGCGTCGCCAACGCGCAGGTCGAGAGTTACAAAGACAAGAACGCATGCCGATGAATAGTATCTCGCTATTCGTGTGCAAGGACATTGTGCTGGAGGTCCGTGCTGCAGCCATGTTTAGATGTTCGTTTGCTGAAAATACCATGTGGGCAGCCTCGAAATCATGCCTCTGCTCAGTCACTGTCATGCGGACCTTGTGCCTCAAGCACGTCGAGGACACTGTATCTGACAGATCTGGTGCAATGACGGCAGGCTTAGCCGTCTGTGAGATCTAAGATTGTAAGCGGGTCTCGCCACAGCGCATGGTCAGTGAAGAAATGACAACCCTCGTACATGGGGTGCTACGTATCTATGGCCAGCTCTTGAGGTTCGACAGAGCCTGTGACGTTGGTTAGCTTCGCGATCACGGTCCTCGAATTTAGGCAATCGTTAGCAATTTCTTGTGATCCTGCAAACTTTACAGTTGGGAAGGGGTAGCTGGGCAAAAGCATGTAGAGGTTGGAGACCTGTTGCCCCTCGTTGCCTGCGACAGTGCGCCTATTGAGATTGAGTCTCTCGAGTAGTGCTTGTGCAGGTCTATCTCTCGCAGACCTGCTCTCGTCTTATTGTTTGCAGCGGTCAGTAGGTGTTTTCAGATCGTGGCCAACTAGAAACCACAGAGCTGCTGTTTTCATGGTCACGGAGGTGAATACTTGGTCATACTTATTACGCAAGAGGTCTTCTGAAGCGCATACTTGCTTCGCATGCTACGACAAGTTCACCCTAACCGGAAAATACCATGTTGGGTGTCTAGGTCAAGTCGTGCGAAGGACAGGTACAGTAGGGTCGAGATGGGGTGCAGCGGCGTTTGTCACCAATAAGGAGGGGTGGAAAGAGATACTGACCGTATGGTGTGTGATTATTTCGAGAAGCTGTAAATGGTCCGTCTACCTTGGCAGCAGCGTGTCTGCAGAAAAGTATTGTCAAGCACCCACGCCAAAGCAATGTTCACCAGATCGAATTGTATCAATTACAGAAGTGATTGTAAGAAAGGGATAGCAGCTCTGTGAATATGTTAGCAAAAGGTCATTGCCGATCTCAGGTCAAACTTACGCAACAGCCAAACTAGCAGCAACACCAAAGACTGCTCTTGTCCTCACTCTCTCCCTCTTGTACTTCTCCTCCAACACTCTCGCCCTCTTAGCCGGCTGCACGGGCAGTTCTGTATCGATGTCGCTCGGCTCCACCTCCTCGACCTTCCTCTTCCTCGAGCTCTTGGCAACGGGTGAACCTTCCAAGGCCTTGGCCTCCTCGACCATTTGCTTGGCCTTTTCTAGCATAGCTTCCGTGTCTTCTGGCAGGGGCAATTCTGGCGACCATGCTGGCATTTCGACCGTGACATTCGTATGCGTCACTTCTGTATCGCCGTTGACCTCGACGTCTTGGTCGACTTGGATGAGGACCTTTGATTCTTCATGATCTTCTGCGGGTATGTCGGCTACGCCATTCACGTCGAGCAAGGCTTCTTCTGCTTCTGCCTCTGCCACTGCCTGTGCTTCTGCTGCTGCTTCCGCTTCTGCTTCTGCATGTGCTTCTGCATGTGCTTCTGCTTCTTCGACTTCGGCGTCGTTCGTCTCAATCTCCGATTCTGGGGCAGGTGTACCTTCAGCGATGCTCAGAGCGTCATCAAGAGCAGACTGTAAACTGGCGCTTGCGGCATTAGCGAATGCAGTGTTGGCTTCCTTCTCTTTCTTTGTTTGACGTTTCTTCTTCGGCGAGGCGCCCTTGACCGGTGTTGCCGTGGATTTGCTGGGCGATGATGCTCTCGCGCCTCTTCCTTTTTTGCTCACCGTCGAAGGTGGGGAAAGTCTGACGTCTTTCAATGAGCTCGAGAAGTCGAACTTGGGTGGCTCGGCGATGTTCTTTCTCGAGCTCGTGGGTGAAGACTCGATGTCCATGGGGTCTAGCAGTGCTTTGATCCAGTGCGTCAAGCCGTATTCCTCAGCAAGTTCCAGGGCTGGAGGAGGAGTTAGCGGGCAAAGGGGCGCGAGAAGGTGAAATAAAGCCATACCATATTCAGGTGCTATCCAAACGTTTCCTGCTACATCATCGTCACTCGTGCTTTCCAGGGTCTTCAGATAGTCGCGTTCAGCTCTCTCTTCGGCGTGTTGCGCCCATGGAAAGGCGATCTTGAACATGCCTGTCGCGCTGACGAAGCCATCCTTGCTTCTCCTCTGCAGCGACTGTTAGCTAGTTCTGCGATACGTAGGATCAACGATAGTGGCGTACCATGAGAAAATAAGTCTGGGGGTGAGGCTGGCCTGCTTGCGGTGCAAAGATCTCTGAGCTCGATAGATCGTCTGGTAGAGGCGCTCTTAGATGGGCGTACTCAACGGGACCGAGGTTCTCTTGTTTGGTCGCATTCGTTGTCCCGACCAAGGTTGGCTTGACTGATAGTCGCGTTCGACCTAGTCTTCTTCGCCCTGACAGCTCCTCATCTGCAGTCCGTCAGCTGTGCGCCTCAGACACGTTCTTTCGAAGCACGCGTACGACTCGGCGCGACATCCTCTGCGATGAGAGGATTGCGCATTTCAGGTAGCGTTCGCCGCGACAGCGTGACTTGATCGTATGCGCTCATGTTGCGCGATTGTAAGAATACAGTATGGAGATTCGGGTCGTAAGACACTCGGAGCTTGTGCGATAAGGAACGTCAAGCTCGCACCAAAGCCTAAAAATCGTATTGGTAGATAGGCACGAACGAAAGAGAGCAGAATCCGCGAACACCAAGTCGCGACAGAAGAAATGGAGTCGCGATCGGAAGGTGACGAGTGCCTGCAGGGGAGCAGCAAGAAGCAGCCGACAAACTATGGAGAACTTGAACTCCAGCTAAAAGGGAGGCTGGTCTTTTTGCGGTATGGTGGAGGGCATGGCTGGGCCGACGTCCAATTTATTACAGCATGATCACTTGCTGGTAAGCTCCGACTGAACTAGCAGACTAGGAGGAGGGCACATCTCATCATGACAACATTCGCGCTTCGGCTCGAAACAACTTCTCCTAACGAATCACTTTTCGAGCATGAGATGTCTGAGCTCCCACTTCTCGCAGCGACTTCCACAAACCACTATCTATCATGGAGCGCCCGGTGACTCAACGCCCAAAAGACCATACTACTGGGCTTGCAGTAGGAGTATGCTGTCGCCCACTCTCGATGCGCGCCGATCTCGACTGACCTTCCTTCGACGTGTTTACTGTGACTTCGCCGTGACTTCGATGTATTTGCCTGACAGCCTTGACGCGTGTGTTCAACTTGAAGATCAATTGATGAGCCCAGGCTCTTGGCGATTGCCCGCCAGCCCCACCGGCATCTCACGCCTCAGCCTCTGACCGCTTTGTCTGAAAGACGACTCATTCCTTCATAGAACAGAACATAGACATTATTCACGACTTTCACGCTAGAAACTAGACAGCAAGAACATCTCCAAGGAACGATCAAACGACAAACATCTATCGAGACCAATTATCCTCAAACCACAACTATGGCTGACGATCTTCAAGCCGAGCAGACTCCTGGCTTCAAAGTCGGCGAGAAGAAGACAATGGAAGAATACCAGAAACTAGGTAGGCAGAACTATCACCGAGATAACCACGTTCACAATGCGGCATACCACCATGAACTATGATTACGAAAATTCTATTCTTTCAAAGTCCTGATGCCACTCTCACAGCAGTGGTCTTGATGATCTATGGAATTGCTCTCCCAATGAGATGTCTACACCTACGACAGCATGTCGACCATGAATCTGTCATGTTTATCTTTCAAACGCACCGCTAACCCATCACCTTGCAGACCAAGACGACGACGCCATGAACAGATGGAAACAATCTCTAGGTCTAGGAACAGGCGAATCCATCTCCGACCCAAGCGACCCCCGAAAATGCATCATCAAATCCCTCACATTGGTAAGTTCGCCACTCTAACAATCATCCCGCAACCTCCCCACCCACTCACTCACACCCCCAGATGGTCGACGGCCGCCCCGACATAACCCTCGACGTCTCGCAACCAGGCCAGCTCGAAGCCCTAAGATCCCAACCCTTTGCCATAAAAGAAGGCACAACTTACCGCATGAAAGCCACCTTTGTCGTCCAACACGAGGTGCTCTCCGGCCTGAAATACGTGCAACAGGTGAAACGCAAGGGCATCCCCGTCGGCAAAGACCAGGAGATGATCGGCTCATTCCCGCCCAACACGACGGACCGACGCGTGCACGAGAAGATGTTTGCGCCCGAGGAGGCGCCGAGTGGGATGTTGGTGAGGGGCCGGTATGAGGCGAGCAGCAAGTTCGTGGATGATGACAATGTGGCGCATTTGAAGTTCGAGTGGTCTTTTGAGATCGTGAAGGAGTGGCCCAAGAAGTGAGTGGCGGGTTTGAGAGGAAGCCTTGCCTGCCAGGACGACGAAGAATGACATTCTGGTGAGCGTGATGAGCGTCCATGGTTGGTCATAAAAGTCGTTGAGATTGGATCTAGCCATTGCCAGCGTTGCGATTGAGCTTGGAAACATTGCTCGTTTCTATGGTTGAATAGGATTGGGTATCATTGAGCTTCAACCACTCGTGTACATCATTTCGAAGTATTGCGGTCACCAAAAACGTCCTCCTCACAGGAAGTAGTCGGCGATGGGATTAACACCGTCCTTGCCCTGCTGTTGCTGCTGCTGCATCTGCTGCTGCTCTCTATGCAGATCGTTCTCCGGCGCCGCGTCGAAGATGTTAAAGAACCGCTCCCCTGCATCACTGACCTCTAGCACTGATGCTAGATTGCCACATCGGTAGCAGTAATTTGGTGCACTCCAGACGGTACTCAACCGATCGTCATATAACATCTGATATCCTTCCTGGCATAACTGATGCGCCCGCAATATATGCGACATGCTGTTGACCTGCAAAAACTTTCTTACAACGTCACCGCCAAACGTATATCCCGCCCCTCGTGGACTCAAGCTAAATTCATCTCTTTCTGGATCTGGATCGCTCCACACCAAATCTGCCATAGGTCCCTCGTGCGGTATCTCCCTGAATCGGTCGATGATTTTGATCTGATCAATGGAATGTATGCTGGGTGACAAGCCTCCGTGTACGCAAAAGATCTGGTCGTTGATCACCACGGACAGAGTGAGGAAGTCGAACATATCCGTGAAGTAATGCCACACATTTGCGTTGCCGTATTTCCTTGCGCATTCGGTGTAGAAGCCATAGGATTGTGTTACGCCACGGGACTCGTGGTTTCCTCTGATCAGGTGAACGCGCGACGGGTAGCGAAGTTTGAGGCAGACGAGGAGGGAGATGGTCTCGACAGAGAAGAGACCACGGTCAACGTAATCGCCTGTGCGATGGTATTAGTGTCTGGACGACTACATCCCTTGAGCAGGGGTGAGGGATGGGTGTGCCTACCTAGAAACAAGTAATTGGTGTCAGGGCAGAAACCACCAATCTTGAAGATCTCCAGCATATCAAAGAACTGGCCGTGGATGTCACCAACCACCGTGACTGGTGCTGAGATGTGTACGACATTGCTCTCTTTCATGAGCAGTTCTTTTGCTTTGGCGCATATT
>Ga0066648_10000771_pt1 | contig 19814 bp, 12 predicted proteins | sample CryGeyCG12114_NA_FD_59537 | JGI IMG/M metagenome (GOLD analysis project Ga0066648, IMG submission 59537) | Groundwater microbial communities from aquifer - Crystal Geyser CG19_WC_8/21/14_NA | ecosystem: Environmental > Aquatic > Deep subsurface > Groundwater | place: USA: Utah: Grand County... | reverse complement strand
AGGCATGACTTCAGTTGCAAGGAAGTCTATGTCGCCAGCTCTCGCGATTTGCTGGAAGACTTTGAGCGCAGTCATCATGACTGCCGGTTCTTTTGTCTTGATGCCTTTCAGCAACGGCACTACCTTCTCTTGCATAGTGAATTTGTCGAGGCTCGAGATGTTCGTTTTTGGCGGTTCGCGTGAGTCAGCGATTCCAGACAGGTCATCGTTAGCGGTTGCAGCAGATCCGTCGGTCGCTCCGCACAGCACAGCCATGGCTTCAAGTCCTCGGACTTTAATTCCGAGACTGCTTGTTTTGGCAAACACGTTCGCGATGACTGGAAAGAGATCGTGCTTGACAGTTGAGAAGTCGAGCACAGGCAGGATCACAGCAAGTGTGCCCAAGGCTGTATCGACCAGTGAGTGAGCAGACGATTGCATTGCGGCATGCACGACCGGCAGAACGTCCTCTTTGAACTGCTGTGCTGAGGTGTTCTCACTCATGGTCTGGACATTCTCGAGGAACACAACCAAACCTGCCTCCTTGCTCGTATCGCGCTCTTGTGACTTTGCTTGAGCGGTAAGGATTTCTTTCAAGCGAGGCAGGACCGTAGTTGAGAGCACGTCTTTCCTGTTTGGCACCATTTTCACGATCTGAAAGACGTTTTGCAGAATCACAGACAGCAACTCCTTGTCCTTCAACTCTTCCAGCAGTACGCTGAGAATCTTCCTCTCAAGCACCGACACAGGGAATTGTGGCATGACACGTGATAGTCCACGCATGAATGCCTGCTTTTCAGCAGGAGTCTTCGCTGGCAGACCATCGAGGAACCTCATCGTGTTAACAAGGATGTTGTCAAAATATTCCGACTGCTGAAATTCGGCAGCACTTATCCTGCCCGCAGGCCTTCTTGCAAGAACTCTAGGTAGAGTGCTTTCCAGCTCTCGTGGCAGTTTATTCGAGCAGCCGTAGTTGTTGTGCTGACTAGGCGCCGATGATGGACTGCTCATCACCTTTTTGTAGGTTGCCTGGTTGCCATGGGTCTCGATCGGAGACCTGTGAGGCTCTCTGTAACATGATATGAGCACCAATCCCAGCGAAAAAATGTCTGCTGAGAAGGTGATGTTGGAGTCGAGCACGAAATCGGGAGAAGTGTAGTCCAAGTCAAGCTGCACAGCCTGAGGCACCCTTGGGTCATTGTAGAGAGCCTCGGACAGCGAGAGTTGTGGCAGGGTTTGATGTCCTTCTGCGTTATCCGGCGGTCCAGCAAAGCCAAGTCCAGAGATCTTCCAGTCGGACTTGGAGTTGATGAAGATGGCATTGGGCGTCAGGTTGCCGTGCACTAGTTTCGCGGAATCGTGGAGAAATTCAAGGCCTTTGGCGACTTGTAGAAGTCCCTTCTGGATCTCGAGCTCGTCAATATCGACATCTTGCATCGATTTAGCGGCCGAGTCCTGGCGTCGGTTGTATGAAGTACCTCGGTCCTTCTGAGCGAGGGCAGCGGACAGTGACGCTAGTACAGGTTCAGTAGCAAACATCAGACCGCCGCCTCTTGTCTCCTCTACGGGCTCGACGAGCTGCAAGACAGATGGGTGGCGGAGACGAGCCAGGTTGGATGCTTCGCGCTTGAGACGCTCAAGCACTTCATCTTGTGCCTTCCTTACCGAGGTTGAGCTGGCTTTGGCGGCGAAGCCACCAGCTGAAGATACGTCGAGCGACTTCTTGTCAAAGACGAAGACGGAAGCTTGCGTACCAGAGCCTCGCTTCTTGGCTACCAGAACATGGTGTCAGCTCAAGATTGTGGGATCAGGGTTGTGATCGCATGGGTAGGCATTCCTTGATAATCAAGCAGTATGGAAGACCGACCTCATTTGACCAATGCGCACAGAGTTGACCAACCTTCGAATATGTTCCACACGCCTACGTTAGCATGTGGCTGCTTTGATAACTCATAGTTGGATGTTATGTTGGAGGTGAACGATTTGAATGCTGAAGAGAACATGTTGTCGATAAAGGCTATCCGGCCGAAAGGTCACTGATTCACGTCTCTGCGTTTCGCATGGCCAGCAGGTCTAGTCTGAACACGAGCTGTTGTCTGGCCCCTATCAGTTCGCGCGAGTGACTGTAGTCGACATCCTCATTTTGTGCGTGCTACATTCCACAGGCGTGTAAGGCTGCCAACACATTTCCACGGGTCAAAGACGGCAAACTCCACATCGTGGCTTCCGTCTGCACCAGCCACAAATTCGTCTCCGAAGCCGCCGAGCTCCCGCCAGAAACTCGGCATCAGAAATTCTGGAGCAGCGTCGCGCCCTACTAGTCATATGTTCATGCGACACAGCTGAGCTCCGTTGTGACTCTTACCCCGTCGGTCTTTCTTTGCACAACTCGTCGAGCGTCGCCCACACTTGTACGTAGGTACCCGGACCATATCGTTGCTTTCCGCTTCTCGCTACACCATCTTTCATTCCTCAAACGAAGATGCTGCTCCCACGGTTACTACGCAGCACAAATACGACTAGTCGCTCTTTCAAGCAGATACAACAACTCAAAGCACAGGCCCAAACCACGAGGCTCTTCTCTTCACAATGGAGGCTACAAGAACAGCTCTCAATGGACGACGCAAAGCATCTACCGGACATAGATCCTTCCAAACTCGAGGTCACTAAGACGACAACGCCCAAACAAGTTCTCGCGAACGAGGATCTTGTCTTTGGAAGAACATTCACAGGTAGGCAGGTTCGGATGCTACTCGTGCTCAGACTAACACATCGTGTCTGCAGATCATATGCTCTCCATAGAATGGACCGCCTCTCAGGGCTGGCTAGCTCCTCGAATCACTCCCTACCAGAACCTGTCTCTCGATCCCGCAACCTGCGTCTTCCACTATGCCTTTGAATGTTTCGAAGGTATGAAAGCCTACAAGTGTCCGAAGGACAACAGCCTGCGTCTCTTCCGACCAGACAAGAACATGAAACGAATGAACGGTTCCTCGGCCCGCATTGCGCTGCCTACCTTCGATGGTGAGGCACTGATAAAATTGGTTGGCGAGATGTGTAAGCTTGAAGAACGATTTATCCCCTCCGACAAGGGCTATAGTCTGTACCTGAGACCCACCATGATTGGGACACAACGAACGTTAGGCGTTGGACCACCGGGAAGCGCCTTGCTGTATGTCATCGCTAGCCCTGTTGGACCCTACTATCCTACCGGCTTCAAAGCAATCAACCTCGAGGCTACCGACTATGCTGTACGTGCCTGGCCTGGCGGCGTGGGCGACAAGAAGCTGGGCGCCAACTACGCGCCTTGCATTGTGCCCCAATTGAAGGCTGCCAAGAGAGGTTTCCACCAGAACCTGTGGCTGTTTGGCGAAGAAGAATTCATCACAGAGGTGGGCACAATGAATCTCTTTGTTTGCATAAAGGACAAAGAGACAGGACAGAAGGAGCTTGTCACTGCACCGCTAGATGGCACGATCTTGGAGGGTGTTACGCGAGATTCTGTGCTAACTCTGGCGAGAGAAAGGCTCGAGCCTCAAGGTTGGAAGGTCAGCGAGAGATATCTGAGGATGCGAGACATCGCCGAAGCTGAGAAGGAGGGTCGACTAGTTGAAGTCTTTGGTGCTGGTACTGCTGCCATCGTGAGTCCCGTCCGGAACATAAGCTGGAAAGATCAAATGATCAGTTGTGGCTTGAAGGAGACAGAAGAGGCTGGCGAGATAACGCTCAAGATGAAGGGTTGGATCGAAGGCATACAGTATGGTGACGAGGAGCACCCATGGAGCTACAAGATACAGTGATCGCGGGAAGGGGAAGGTTGACATGCAGTTGTTTTGCTGATTTTGCATCGCATGGCGCTGAGGGTCGATTCGGTGTGCTGTACACTTTGGGGTGTGCTTACACGTTGGGATATGCTGCTAAGCCAATACCCGCCCTCAGTACTATTGACTGTGGATGGTCATGCTCATTAAGCGACTCTGCTTCTACAGGGATGTTCGACTGATATATTTTATTAAAGTCTGCTGTTTGCTGATGAGCCTACCTAAGGCAGGAGGATGTACGCAGCAAATGCGATGCCGGACATGTGCAGATTAGGGTGTGCGGGATGCGCCACTGGCGCCTCCAATCCTCATTTACGGACGATCTAAACACCAGATGCACAACAACCTATGACGACAACCATTCTGAGATGACTTTTGACTTGTAGATATGCTTTGTACATTAGGCAAGATGCTTAGATCTAGCGCTGATGTTGATCTACCCGAGTGCTGCTCTATGCTTGATCCTGGTGGTCGAATATAATTCCCGAACAACACGATTCTTGATGCAGGATTACTAAAGGCCATGACACCTCGGTAACCCTATCTAACACGTCTGATGGCGCAAAATGGCGTCGCCTGTACAACGTGCAAGCTCAAGTCTGAGCTTGAGCATCACAAATCCGCTTGTCTTGTATAGGGCACTCTTAGTTACCAACAGAATCCGACCAGACCCAGCACAGCATAGACTTGCCCTTGAATTGCAGAAGCTATACTACAGACTCAAAGACTACGACCCAGAAATCGAATATCGATGGCGTCTCGAGAAGGCTACCAGACTAAGTCGAAAGCCAGCCAAGCAGACCGATGAGCAACGGAAGGCTGTCTTTGATGATGGCCCCAACTCTCGCCGCTTTTCGATGTCCTCCATCTTCGGCCTCGACGAACGAACAGCGTCAATGCTCGCGCTAACACGCACTATTCCAGTTCATGATTCCGCCATGGAAATCGACAGTCCACAGGGGATGCTTCTCTACGGTGAAGTCGGCCGCGGCAAGTCTATGCTTTTAGACCTTCTGTACTCCTCCCTCCCAACAAGGAAGAAAAGACGCTGGCACTTCAACACATTCATTCTTGACGTCTTCCGTCGCCTTGAGCTCGCAAGAATAGAAAGGAGTGGTCCCAACGGTTTGAGTCTGGAACACGAGCACGTAATACTGTCCTTAGCACGGGACACGATGGATACCAGTCCGATCCTCTTTCTGGACGAGTTCCAAATGCCCGATCGGGTAAGTGGCAAGCTGGTCCACAGCTTCTTCACCGGCTTCTTTAGTCTTGGTGGTGTTTTGGTCGCAAGCAGTAACCGAATGCCGGAAGAATTGGCTAAGGCCAGTGGTGTTGAATTCGCGGGCATGGGCATGGGAGGTGCGACTGCAAGGTGGGGCAGGGGAGGTCAAATCTGGGAGAAACTTAATTTAGGCCAGAAGAGTGCAAGGCAAGATTTCGGCATGTTTGTCGAAATCTTGAAGAAGCGGTGCGAGGTATGGGAGATGGAGGGCGAACGAGACTGGAGAAGAGAGGATGGGGAAATGGCAGCTGCGCTGGATGCGGAAGAGAAGCTTGAGATGGACCAAGAGGAGGCCGCTGCGGTCCTTGAAGGACTGGCCGAGGCTACCGTAACCCCTACGCAGTCGTTGAAGGTACAGGACAAGTCAGAATCCGGTTCGGCCGACACACCAACGCATTACTACCTCAACGATTCGCCATTTCCAGGGGTGCCAACGCCGGCGATATCCGCTGGTTTACGAACGCAGCTGTCCTCACTCAATCCAACTGATCATTGGGAGCCATCAAAGCTAACGGTATATGCCCGTCACCTTATCCTCTCAACGACCTCACCTGAGACAGGAACTGCGTTGCTACCGTTCTCTGAGCTATGCCAAGCGAATCTTGGCCCAGCAGATTATATCTCAATCTGTTCTACCTTCCACACCTTGATCGTGACACAAATCCCAACCTTGACGCTCACGATGAAAAACGAAGCAAGAAGATTCATCACGTTCCTCGACGCATGTTACGAGGCGCGCTGCCGCCTAGTCATCGAGGCCGCCGCCCCGCCAGACCGCCTCTTCTTCCCCGAAACGCGAGCGAGGCGTGGCGCGAGCAACATGCTCAACGAAGGAGATTCCATCGAGTCCGAGGCATTCAGCGAGATGTATCAGGACTCCACAGCTCCGTTCCGTCCGAACATCAGCTCTTATGTTGGGGCAAACAGGAACGACAGGGGGAGTGACGGTTACAGCGGATCCACCACGAGTCTCTACAACAAAGATCTCAGATCCGTACTAGCAGATGAAGACGCTGATTTCGGTCCCACGTATGGCAACCGCCGGTCTTCATCGGGCGTCTCATCGTCTGCGGCTGACTATGACGACGACGGCGCTGCGCTTGATGAGCGGGATCGCAGGCCGAATGGAATGGCAGAATTGGAGCTTAGACAGGGGCCGGACTTTACGCAGGGGGCGGGTATATTCACGGGTCAGGACGAGCAGTTCGCGTACAAGCGGGCAAGGAGTCGGTTGTGGGAGATGTGTGGACGACGTTGGTGGGAGGAGCGGAGTAATCGGGCCCCGTCTGAGTGGTGGACGCCCGTGCATGGAGAGGCAAGGTTTTGGGAAAATAAGAAGCAGGTTGTGGAAGATTTGGGGCGCAAACAGGGGCTTGCGGAGGGTGAAGGTACGATCTTACCTGATAGTAGTCACGACGGCCGAGCTGGGAAAGTGGATGCAGGAGAAGGAAGGTGGGGTGGGAAGGAGAAGGAGGATGTGTTATTCAAACATGGAGCTAGTCCATACAGGACCAGTGATAAGCCACCGCCCAAGTTTGGGTGGCAGCATGCCTGGGGCATGATGACGTGGGGCAAGAAGGCGGGTCAATGGGGACAAGGTGTGGAAGGGAGGAGAGCGAAGGCTGGAGGGGAGCAGGATCCTGGTAGCGAGAAGTGAGTGACACGTGGACAGTACTCGTATATACCTTCTATTTCAATCTATTCATTTTTGGTTTCGTAATGACCGACCCTGTCGTGCACACTCGTAGCCGTGAAGCACCGCAGACCACCTCACGGAGCTTCCTTTTCCCTCGCGGTGTAATGATATGCGTCACTAGACCTGCACGCGCCGGAACATGGTGGCTGCTTGTGAAGCTCGCGGCAATCTAGTCCTCCTTCACCTCAGCCGGCGCACTCAAATACCCTTGGTCCTCGAGATACTTCACGATGATCTTCACCGCGTCCTCCACACTAGTCTCAGCAGACTTGATGTGGATCTCCGGCTTCAGGGGCTCCTCATACGGCGCGCTAATCCCCGTGAACTCGGGGATCTTGCCCTCTCTCGCCTTCTTGTACAAGCCCTTTGGATCCCGCTTCTCCGCGACATCAACCGGCACGTCAATCCATACCTCGACGAACGGCACGCCCTTCTCGCCGCCGGGGCGCTCCGCCTCGTGCAATTGCCGCGCCAGGTCGCGGTCCGCACGGTACGGGCTGATGAAGCTCGTGATAGCGATGGTGCACGAATCGGCGAAGAGTTTGGCCACCTCGGCGATGCGGCGGATGTTCTCCTCGCGGTCCTTGGGCGTGAAGCCGAGGTCCTTGTTGAGGCCGAAGCGGATGTTGTCGCCGTCGAGGCGGTAGGCATTGAGGTTGATGGGACGGCGGAGGAGCGCCTGTTCGAGGGCGACGGCGATGGTGGATTTGCCACTGGCGCTGAGCCCCGTGAGCCAGATCGTCAGGCCCTGTTGGCGGCGGAGCGAGGACCGGATGGTCGGGGTTATGGGGGAGGGATGGTAGGTGATGTTGCTGGACATGATCGTAAGTTTGAGTTTGGGGGTGGGATATTAGCTGGTCATCAGATTGTGGGCTAGGTTTATTTGCAGACACTGCGCGCCCGCTGTGTATGCAAAGACGAGCAGAATGCAGGGTTGGCATGTAGTCGTCTATTTTGAGCGAACGAATCCTGCCGATGGCGTACAGTGTGCCAGCCCGGGGTTGAGGGGTGAAGTGGTTTGTACTCACGTCGCCATGTTGACTGGTTTGTCCTTTGTTCCACACCACGCGCTGTTGAGGGAATGGTATTATGGGCCCGATGCAGGTTGAATATGTCTATTATCAAATGTCCGTTTGACTATCAAATGCGTCTAGGGTGTTTTAGATCATAAAGACATCTCAATATCATGATGGTGCCAAGTTATGACCAGTCTTTTTGAGTGGGCGAGCACGCAATTTTGGTGACCGTTGGAATGCCAAACGGGGCTTAGCGTGTTTGACCCCCCCCCTGAAGTTTCATCTCGGTGTTTGTCTGTACGGCTTCCGTACCTTCGCGACAGTCAGCGAGCACGATTTCGCTAAATATAAGCAATGCATCTTCATTTGTAGACTGCGCTAATATGACAAGCTCAAGGCCAACGTAGTACAACGTCTGACGGTTGCTTGACAGCATGACGTTTACTGGCTTGCTGTTTGGGCAGATGCGAGCATCTTCTGTGCCCCGTCCGGATATCTGCATATCTGCATATCTGCACATCAACCTTGCCGTGCCATACTACGTCTGCGTCGACATCACTTTCAGCTCAGACCTCTTCTCCTCGTCCCCTCCAGAGCTGGACGTGTACCACGATCCAGCATGACCAATGTGCATCCCCGCGACGGCAGGCCATGTCGTGACGGTTCACAACCCTATCAGGTGCGTAAGCTATGCGAACCGTGTTGTGACGACCTTTAAGACGAACAGAGGGGATATCTTATTCGCTCGCACAGGTACGGCGGTACTCACCGCTTCATCGCGTCGACCTTGAGCGAGTGACACCGTATGCACACGGCGTACCGTACTAAAGGATGGTACTTTGACAAGAGCTGCCAGAAGAGCTCAGGAAGATACGTCTGAGTTGCTTGCTACTATTGGCGAACTGCTGGTACCCTTGCGGTAGGCAAGCCAGGTCATGCCGGACAGGTGATCCAAGCTCGATGCACGATTCCAGCTGAGAAGAAGAGGCTCTTCGTTCGAAAAGCAGAGCTGGAATGGACCCAGGCAGGCTCACAATGTGCAGTTGCTCTCGCGTTACAGGATGATATCTGTAATGTTCGCTAAGGGTCTTGCTGAATACACTTGCAGCTATCAACCCCAGAAGCATAAATATACCCAGTGTCACAATTTTTTGAACAGGATATAGAAAGGCTCGCTCTTTGTCAGACTGACTGGATCCAACTCTCGACCCCAATGCTGCTCGGACAGGTGTTTTTGTGAGCTAATACGTCCGATTGGTGTCCAGCCACTACTCCATTTGGATAGTCTGCTTACAAGCAGAAGTGCCACGACGACTGTGGTTGTGCTCAAGGGACCATCAGCAAGAAAGCAGGTTGTTTCACTTTGCAAACCAAACAACCTGTTGTTGCAAGTGAAGCAGTTTGCATGTTCACCATCACTAGTGCACCAACGGAGAAGAGGGCTTCCCAGGTTTTCTTTGGTCAAGACAAACCCCTCTGGCACAAAGAGAAGAGCAGACACTGTGAAGGAGGGCGTTCGCGAATCCAAGAGAGCACTGGACGAGGTTGCGACTTCACCGCTACATTACTCGTGCTTCTCATACTGCTTACAACAGAAATCGCAACCTGCGCCACCTTCCTGGAAAAGCAGTCCGCAAGAGCAATCGAAGCGGTTGTGCTAAGCTCGTTTCACTGTCTTCCGCCGTCTTCACTCCATCTCACCCCGTATGATTACAAAGGTCGCATGGTTTTCACTTTGCATACTTTGTTTCGTACCCTACATCCTGACGTCGCTGCATGTCACAACTTCGACAGCAATCAAAGCAGTCGACGACAACCAGTCGGCTGATTGATCACTCGGGTTTCGTTTCCGATCTACTTCCTGCTGTCTGCTGTCATACAGCATCGTGCGACGCCTCCATACATCAAGTCTTGGGTCTTCTGTTAGTTGTTCTGCACCGTGTCAAACACAGACGAGATCCAAAATGACTATAATGGCAGCCCTCACCGATGCGATCGCGAATCCGAGTAAGTCAAGCAAGATTTGTCTCAATTGAAAACACTAATCTTGCGACCCAGAACGAGTCAGAGCTAGCCAGGAACGAGCTTCTGAACGCCGGTACAGCGGTATCGAGAGTCGCATGAAGGAAGTCAGAGACGTTTCTCCCGAGCCTTCGCCAACAGTCGCAAGTGGTGAGCAATGAGAATCACCAACGTAACACAACTGACCAACTCCAGCGGACATTTCTAGTGCCTCTTCCCGTGCGCCTTCTCAGGAACGACGACCAACACGACCACCACTGAGACGACCAGAACTCCAACGAAGCCAGTCCGAGGTCCCAATACATAAGCCTAAGCTCCAAGTTCCCCAGCCAGAATTCACGCCGTGCATCACCGCCATGGATCTCACATCCGAACAGATCAAGAGGAATTACAGTGTTGACGACCTGCAGAAATGGGACAAATCGAGGTACCCTCTCCCCCCTTTGGCCGCCATGAAAGGTAACTTCAGATACCGTCATGCTGCCGCGGCTGAACCAAGCTGGCGGAGGGAGTACTTCAGGAAACAGGTATATGGTCTGGACGGTGTAAACAGCATGCTTTCTGAGCTTGACATGAAAGACACGACAGGAATGTCGGACGAAGAGTGGCAGGTCTTGACAGGTGCTGGTCCTCGACGCGACAGTACTGCGAGCTCACGTAGCACAAGAACTGCTTCCACAAGCAGTCTCAGAGACTCAGTCGAGCCACAGGCAGCAGAGACTCGAGTCTTCCGAGGCTTCTCACCCTCACGCTCGTCTTCCACACGCAGTTCATTCCACTCGCGAAAGAACTCCAGTCTGTCCGTCATGAATTTGCCCCCCGAATCAGACGTTTCTGCTCTGCAGAAGACATTGCGGCGACGGTCGACTGGCCCACCAAGCGAGAGGAGAGCCTCCGGTCCCTTGTCTACCATCAACGAAGCTCAGTCAACCACTGCTGCAGTGAACACAACCTTAAACAAGCTTGCAAAGCCTTGCGAATTCGATGAGAAAGGAGACCCCGACAGTGCTGTAGCATCCGAGGATGAAGATGAAGCGTGGTCTGATGTGGCTGCTACGCAGCCTCCTGGGGTGTCTGTTATCGCGCAGATGCTCAAGGAAGGCAAGAAACCGGAGCCACAGCTTGGCCTGACCCGTGTCCGCACAGCCTCGAGTGACAAGAAGAGGGGCAGGGGCAGCACTGCGTCGATTGATCGCACGAAGACTGTGCGCCAGACTAGAGCTCAGTCAGGCAGGAGACAATCCAAGACCAAGCACAATATTCAGGATAGGGTCAGGTCAGACGAGAAGAAAAAAGATAGGAAGGAAGACCTCGAACCATTGCCGTCGCCAGAACCATTGGACGATGATGGGTCTGCGTTGACCATGCATATTCGAAAGCCGGTGAGAGAGCTTAAGGAGCGGGGACAGAAGCAAGCAGCGGACGACTCCACAACCGACGAAAATACCTTAATCGCAGAGAACCAGCTCGAGTACCTCCCACGCGCTCCCAGGGACCGATCAACTACAGCACTTTTTTGTGGAGCCGAAGTTCCGGCTGCCGCATTGAATGCTCGACGAGCTCTTTGACCTGTTCATTGAAAAGCAGAGCATGGTCATATGCGTCAATTCTCTGTTAGTGTCACAGGTGCCACATGCCGTGTCCCTTGCAATTCTCTTCATCAATGCGTCGTTGTCCAAGGAAGCGAGCTGGATCAAGCCATTCCACGGGATTTTGCGTTACCTGCACTCTGTTATCACAACCTTTTGGGCGAGAACACAGCTACCCACCCTACTTTAACAACGACGATGGTGTCATAATGTTGTCACAACCAGTGCTTAATGGGCACTTACTTTTGGGTTTGATGTTCAAGCTGGCGCGTTCTAGCGATGTTTCGGTGCCACGGCAAATAGACAAAACCAAGCGAAAACAAACAGCTCGCAACAACGATAATGGTAATGACTAATCACAAGGTGCTCACGCCTGTTAGCCAGGCTGCAAGTACCACAGGAGTTTGTTCACTTTCGGCTGACGATAGACGATCGGGAGCTATAGTCCAGGTAATGGCAATGATAATTTTGCGACCCGTTGCACGGCTTTCTGCCCAAGGTCAGACCGTTTGTCCGATGATTCGTCTGATGATCTTTTCCTCATACATTCTATTCTCATGATTTACCGCTGTGTCGGGTTGGGGTAGACCTTCTCTATGCCTGGCCTACCACGACGCAGCATAGACAAAGCCAGTCTAGCGTCGAGATTACGTGCATTGGGATTCTCGATCCCGCTCAACATCCTTATTCAAGGGGTGGGCCATCGGGTCCAATCATTCGAGCCTCAACTCTGCTTGTCTAAAACCCACTAAGAACCGAACCACTAGTAGGTCCCGGCCTTCAAGCCCTTCAAACTGCCCAGACTGAGCGCGAGCCCTTGACTCCGCGACCTGATTCGGACGAAGCCTGCAATGGTCCCGTCCGACGTCTTCTCGATTGAAAGGTTCGCGAGTGCGTCCTCACCTGTTGGGCTGTGTTAGCATGTGTATGGATGGGGGAAAATGGAGCAGGAAAACTTACCGAAAACACTCCTCGCGTACAAGTTCGCGCTTAAAAATTGACAATCGCCTTTCAACGACGCCTCGGGTGTCAAACACGTCATGTTCGTGCTCTTCATCAGCCGCGTCAGGAACTCGCGCAGCGTCTTGTCCGTGCTTTTGCTGTTGATGTTGACTTTGTTCTCCCACTCAAACTCGGTCCACATGGTGCGGAACTGTGTCTCTGTGCACGAGGCTGGCTGAATGTAGTCCATGATGTCGGCGTGAACATCGTTGAGGATCACGACACGGGTGTCGGTGCCGGAGGGGGTGTCGTAGATGATGTTGCCGAAGATCACGCCGGTGTCAGTGCTGGAGACTTTGATAGTAGATTGGACGTTCAGGAAGTCTTGAGGGGCGAGATTGTGTGTCGTGGGGCGTTCGACAACTTTGAGATCACCGAGTGTGGCAAATTCCACGCTGAGGTTTTGCAGGGTTTCGTTCGTTTGATTGACAAGGAGGACGTCGAGGATGATGTCGAATTGATGGACTTTGACGTAGGCTTCTGCGTAGACAGGGTCGGAGAAGCCTGTGAGTTGGACTACACGGCTCAATTTCGAGGAGAGGTCGGTTGTATCTGTGTCGCCGCCAGTCGCAAGTTCGAGGTCGAGGTCTACGCCTTCACTTTCGTCTGTGTTGGATTTCTTGGCGAGTTGGCGGATGGTAAAGAGATCGTCCACTTGGGCAGCGGACTTGGCCTTTTCGGCGGCGCGGAGCTGGGAGCGCTTCTTTTCTTCGACCTGAACCATTGCTGCGAAAGCGGTGCGGGTGTCGTCGAGGAAAGAGGTCTCTAGTTCTTTGCGTTGGGAGAATTCGGCTAGCGATCGCACGCAGGACATAATTCTGTCGACAGAGTCTTCGTCTATGGGTGCTTTTACGAAATGTGATTGACCGACTCGGATGATGGAAATCATGATCAGCATGGCTTCGGCTCTGAGGGCGTTGGTGCGCTCTTCACTCGACGAGATGTCGGACCAGCGCATGACAAGCTTGGTGAGGGTGGAGGAGAGGACTGTAGCTAGATAGTAGTCGCCATCTAGGATCAGTTGACGTAGAGGTGGTTTTTGTGCGGCCTTGACAGCCTCGAGTTTGGCCTTTGCGGCGGAATCGCTGGTGAGGGCGCTTTCTGTCGCATAAGTGCCATCTGCAAGGACTTTACGCGAGCCACTGGGGGCCGACTTCTGAGCATGGCCGTTGACTTGTTCCTTCTCTGGCGTCTCGTCTGAATTTGCTTCGTCGAGGAGTCTTTGCTCGGAGGCGAGGATGGGTATCTCTCCAAGGCTTGCGCGAATCCGCTTCCAGGCTTCCTTGATGTCGTTTTCTTGTAGCGAGTATTCACCAATGACCCAAAGTGCACCTCGGTAGACCTTGCCCGCTCGCACCTCGCCCAGCGTCGATACTAGGCGGGCCACGATGGATGATCTCAGCTTGGGGAACTTCTCGACCACTTCCTTGACGAAAGATATAACTTCGACTGCGGAGCTGCCACTGAAGTCCGTGATAAAGTCCATCAGCACATCGACCACGCTTGCAGCGATTTCCGAAAAGTTGATGGCGCAATGATGTATGGACTGGATCAACAGTTGTCTGTACTCGGTGTTCTTCTCGTACTGCTCGTCGACCGTCTTGCTCAATTCCTTCTTGAGTAGCATGATGACCTCTTGAACGTTCTTGCTCGAGACCATTTCGAGAGCGATGGCGAGAGCTTTGCGTCTGACGTCCAGATCAGGGCTCGACAGCACGCGGAGAATTTCCATGGTCAGATCATCAAGAACCCCTTCATTCCGCCTCCGCAGCTGGTTGACACGCTCGAGGACTATCAGCTTCACATTGTTGTCGGCTTCTTTGATGCACAATTCGATGAGTTTGCCAGCAGCTGCTTTGACAGCAACGGGGTTATTGGTCAGAGCAGTGAGCGAAGTCGCGGCCTCGTATACGACGGTGCTTGTGTTTGCTTCCAGCAGGTCGAATATCAGTCTCAGGTATCTGGACTTGTTCATCTGGTTGTCCCCGGCGTCTTTCCTGATGAATTCCAGCTCGACCAATTGCAACAACTCATCCGAGTTGGGCACACTGTCCAAGACACTCGTCAAGTATTCCAGAGCCTTCTCGTGGCTGATGGTCATCAATGCGCCGAAAGCATTTCTCTTGCAGGTACTGTCGGACTCGCCGACCAGAAAAGCGTGTAGCATTTCTGGAGCATCAGGTATCAGATGAGGAGCGTGCTGGTATACTGAAGCGAGCCCCCAGACGGCGTTCTTCCTCACATAGGCGTGTCTATGTTCTAAGCATGTCTGCGCGGCGGAGAGCAGGGGCTCGATCAATTCAGGTTCTCTTAACTTGGAGAGAAAGCGCAGGGTGTTGCCCCGAATGAACTCGTTGGGATGTTGCAGGTCATTCCGGATGCCGTTGCAGACCAGGATCATCTCCTGCTTCAGTTTGCCATTTGCGTCGAGTTTGGGACATATTTCGTAGTAGAAGTAGAGCAGTTTCTTGAGTTGTTTGTCTTTGGAGGGCATGACGAATCGGATGATGTGCATGAGCAGGTTCGGCATAGGGTCCCCGTTGAGCATTATGGTGAGTATCCTCTTCATCGTCTCTCTCTTGCTTTCGTCGGTGCCCTTCTCCAGCTGCGTCTTCAGGTCCTGCTGAGATGGCTGGTCTGCGGTGTTGTCCATCTGGACCAAGCTATACGCTTGGTCTGAGAAGGTCGCCATCTTTGCGGGATCTCAAAAGGGCCCTTGGTGAGCCGGTGAGTGCCTCGGAGAGCGAGTAAGCCCGCTGACTAGTCCAGGAAGTGAAGAGGGGGTGGAATTATGCGTTGGACTGTTGTTCGAATTATAGGATGGTCGTGTCATTCATAGTCGTGATAGAACGTCCTTGGCAGCTTTGTGGAGGCAATCGGGTGAGCGAAGGTGTAAGGAACGTGAGGTGGGTGTATCGTTCGTGGACTGTTCGACTGGATTGCTGGTCGAGTCGGCGCCAGGGTGTCCACACTTTTGGCTGCCCTCCCCGATCAGCCTTGGCACGTCACCGCAAAGCCGCAGAAGGGACGCTAACTTAGGCAGGGCATTTGCATCTGCGAGTAACAGTCAGTCGCTGCTTCTACCACTCGATCCCACCACGACCTGCGTTGAACGTCGGCGCACCGATGCGTAGCTAAGCTGACAAGTCATTCTTTGCGACCATGGGCGATCTCGCAGAACCCTTCTACGTGCGCTACTAGTACGTTGGCAAGGCCCATGTCGACCATTGCAGGCACAACTAACCCACCACAGTTCTGGACATTCCGGTAGATTCGGACATGAATTTCTAGGTATGTTTATGTCAGGTCCTCTACAAGGGTTCAGCTCGACTAACTGTTCTGTCTAGAGTTTGACTTTCGTGTCATTGGCGACGGCCGAAGCGCAACTGCTCGATATGCGAACAACTCCAACTACCGAAACGACTCCTTGATCCGCAAGGAGATGAGCTTGAGCGCTCTCATGATCTCCGAGATCAAGCGCATCATCACAGACAGCGAGATCATGAAAGAAGACGACTCCAAGTGGCCACAAAAGAACAAGGACGGAAGGCAGGAACTGGAAATTCGACTGGGAAGCGACCACATTCAGTTTGCGACGGCCAAGATCGGCTCGCTGGTTGATGTGACTGATTCGGCCGACCCCGAAGGCCTGAGAGTCTTCTACTACCTAGTTCAGGATCTGAAGGCTCTGGTCTTTTCTCTCATCTCCTTACACTTCAAGATCAAGCCCATCTGAGACGTCTCTGGCAGTCAAAGCCGTAGGGTCATACCTGCCATCGGACAAAGTGGCCGAGCTTCTCAACGTGCGGAAAAAGGATTGACACTCGGAGGCTTTCGCCTTGACCATTGCCCCGCGCCACGCTTGGCCTCCTCACATGCTCCTGCTTGGCTGCGCTTCTGTGGGAGCAGCTTGAGTGTATGTCTAACTCGATCCCGACACGAGGTGAAAATGAGGTGCTGCACAATGAGGCTTCAGGCACAATTGAGACCTTCAGGTTGCGGAGAAGTGGAGAAGGAGCGGCGGAATCCCATCGGTGGCTGATCCCCGCGTTCTGGCCGGCTTGCATCATTCTGCTGCTTGACTTTCGGAGCCAGTACAAGTACGCCATGGCACGAGACTCGCCAGGTCCATCACTAGTCCGCCGTGTTGTCTGGCTCCAACTGAACCCTTCATCGTCTTCCCGTGACTCTCATCACAGTGACATTCTTAATTGATTCTTTCGCAAAGTGCCCTTTTCTCCTGCGCGTCGTGCATGTGAATATTGCCGACCGGCACACCTCGATTGCCCAGACACCACCGCCAGCTTCGTAGCTGTCCTTCATCGCCATAGCGACAACTCCCATGATAGCACTACGCTTCAGCATCTTTCCATGCCACCATCTCATAATGTATTCGCTTCTGCAGATGTGAGGCACTCCTCAACCATCTCCACCCAGCCGCTCACACCACCTTCTGAGCCAGCTTCGACGAGTCGGCGCAATCACTCGGGCCAGGAAATGCGCACGACCTATGACCGAACGCTTAGCAGTGATGACAACACCGCTGCCGGCATGGCCCTGAGCCAGGCGGATAGCCTATACTTGACACCAGCATCCTCACCAACAATGACCACCGTCGAAGAGAAAGACGCCACGACAGGCGCACAGGGCGAGAGCAGGATAGACGACGAAGGAATCAAACACTTTTGCCAGACAAGGAACAATGATGCTGTAGAAGACGAAGAACCATCCGATGACACAACAGAGGGTCATTTTGACTCAGCCGACGCGCAACTACACATGCCGCATGCGCCACAGATACCGGGCTCTGATAGCATGGAGTTGGACATGGCGTTGCCCAAGACTGTTCAGAAGATACAATCACCCCGGCCAAGGGACACGTCGGTTTCACAGGATGACGGGCTGCCCAAGGGACTAGCCAAGGTCGATCTATCTTTGGACAGGTCGAGCCCAATCACAGCCTGGGACATGTCGCACAAGCGGCCCTCAAGTCGCTCGCCTTCAGCTATGTTTCAGCCTTATGCCAAGTACACCGGCAACCAGCAATCCGACCGTCAGACTTACAACGTCGAGGTCACTATCTTGACCGTCAACATGGAGCAAAGCAGCATGTCAGGATATCTTGCTATTCATGGTCTGACGCCCGAACACCCTCTCCTGCAGACCTTCTTTACAGGCGAAATTGTCGGAGGTCCAAACCAGAGATACAGTTTCAAGACCATGGATCCATCGTGGGGTGCCAGCGACAAAGTTGACCTGCAGCATTGGCTACGCTTCCCACCTTGGAGACACCTGAGCTCCCATGCGAAGCGAGACATGAGCTTCGATTTCCCCCCGAACCACGAGCCATGGTGGACGCAAGACCACGTCTTCATGCGATGGAAGGAGCATTTTCTGGTCCCTGATCATCGCCAGAGCAATATAGCGGGCGCTAGTTTCGAGGGCTTCTACTACATCTGCATGAACATGGCTGAAGGAAAAATCAGTGGTGTTTACTTTCATTCTAAGAGCGAGAAGTGAGTTGCAACTTCCACCACCGCCCAAGATCCAGTACTGACACACTACTTGCTCCAGATATCAGCAACTAGAATTGACACACGTTACGAAGAAGGGTCTTGGTATCTTCCCAACATCACCTCTAGTGGAGTTTAGATAGAGCGTCCGGCCAGGGCTCGTCTCATTCATGGTTGGCGGTGTACGAGCAAGGCATGGTGTCCAACAATATTAGCCCTCTTATGCGTAGCTGTCTAGGACAATGGCTAGCACCCTTCTTGGTTCAATGCCGGTAGCGTCGTTGAATCGTTACTTGGCCACGGACTAGTTTCGGCTATCGAGTGTCGGAGGCGTACGTGGTAGCCGTGAGGTCGTCCGAGAGCCTTGAAATCGCCGACAGTATCACGCGACAGCACGTGCCACATGTGCATTCCTTGCTTGTTGCGCTCAGCAAGCAAAGAGCTGAACATGCCCGGCGTGAGACTCGGAAGCTTAATCATCATGCTCTTCACCCTCTGTGCGAGAGCGCGGCGAGCCCATGGGCCCGGGTAAATGGCAGGCATATCCCTGCACGAGCAACCCGATAAGTTGCGCTTCCCCACCGATAGTGCAGATCTAGGCTCAAAAGGAGCAGCCCAGAGTTGGAATTTGGAAGGGCCGACGCCATCGTTCTCGTCCAAGACGCTTGACGCTCGAACTCTTGATCATCGGCTTAGACGTCGTGCTTCACTGAATTGCCATTCTACCATTGTCATTGTATGTTTCCATTCTGCCACGGTTGGTTGTACCTTTGTTTGCTGTAATTCCTGTCGTTCGTTTATCGTCGCCCGTCACGATTCGACAGCATCATAACACCATCACCGGAAGCGAGGGAACGCATTTTGCACTGGCCTTTGCATGACGTCGACTACTATTACCAAGAGTCGAAATCTTTGCGGCCGGGTGGCTATAATCAGCTCAGATTCGTTCTTACGGATTCCTACGGAGGGTTCGCCAGCAGATGCGTTGTGACCGATAACAGCAGTATTCCTCAAGCAGAACAAAATGGTAAGTAACTACCCAGACCCATCCACGGCCTGAGCCATCGATCAACGGGGGAGGCGATAGTGCCGATGCACCCGCCAAGCCGTTGGGAACTGAGCAGCACGGATCAGAGTTGGATAGTCCAACAAGTGATCATGAACTGACCCCTCTCTCAGGGTTGCGGCTCCTCTCGAGAAGCTCGTCCTGACGCTCAAGATGCCCTCCCACCAGCAAGACAGGCCTCTCGCTCGAGAGACATCGCCGGCACAACCTCACAGACTGCGATAAACGCCCCTACGACTCCACGGTATCAATCAAACGGCCGCGGGGCTTCCACCTCAAACTTCTCATCGCCGCGGACATCCACCACCGGACGCCCTGTACAACCCTCAGAGTCACTTGCCGAACACTACAATGTCCCACTTGCAGCACCCAGGACGTGGAAGAGTACAGACAGGTCATGGACACGGTCCCAGCTGCGTCGCGAAAGGGAAGACTTCTTCGATACACAGGTAACAGGCCAGCCCGAGATATGGGGCGCATTGAAAGAGGTCTGTGAATTAGTCCGCTATGGAGATCTAGCAGCTGCGCAGGGCATAATTGATGCTGCCGCCATCACGCTGCCCACCGGCCACCTTGAACAAGGCGCCTACGATGAAAGAGGCGTGTTGTACAGGCTGCCCGAGCCCATTGTCTCAGACCCTACCAATGTCGTTGATGATGACCAGGAGACCGTCATCGGAGACGATGCTATCAGCAAGAACATCGAGGCAGGCGGCTTAGCAGTGCCAGTGCAGCCATCAACCAATAACCTCGACCAAGAGAAAGTCGACAAAGGCAAGGATGCGGTCGAGAGAGATGCCATGAAGGTCCGCTGCAGGCTTAGCG
>Ga0066648_10000768_pt1 | contig 19847 bp, 20 predicted proteins | sample CryGeyCG12114_NA_FD_59537 | JGI IMG/M metagenome (GOLD analysis project Ga0066648, IMG submission 59537) | Groundwater microbial communities from aquifer - Crystal Geyser CG19_WC_8/21/14_NA | ecosystem: Environmental > Aquatic > Deep subsurface > Groundwater | place: USA: Utah: Grand County... | reverse complement strand
GATGTCGTCGATCGACTGGCCCTTGATCACCATGTCGGCCTTCGCGATCGCGAACGACTCGGCGTTGAGCTCCTGTCCATGGAGGCGTAGCGATGCTTTCGGGAAGTGCTCGCGTACGTAGTCGTCCGACACCGACAGCATGCCGCCGGTGCCTGCGGTGGGGTCATACACGGTCCGGACAGCGCCGGGCACCGTGAGCGACTGCTTCGGGTCTGCATCCGGGTGTTCGGTGAAGAGGAGGCTGACGATGAGGCGGACTACCTCGCGCGGGGTGAAGTGCTCACCCGCCGTCTCATTGCTGGTCTCCGCGAACTTCCGGATGAGCTCCTCGAAGATCGATCCCATCTGGGTGTTGCTGATTCGGTCCGGGTGCAGGTCGACCTTCGCGAACTCGCGAAGCACCAGGTAGAGGAGATCGTTCTCGTCCAGGCGCACGACCTGCGCGGCGAACTCGTAGCGGTCGAAGATGTCCCGCACGTTCGCGCTGAATCCGTTGACGTAGTCCAGGAGGTTGGCGCGAACCTGCGCTGGGTCGTTGGCTAGCGTCGCGAGCGTGTACTTGGAGGTGTTGTAGAACGAGTAGCCGGACTTGCTGGGCAGCACGTAGTTCAGCGCCGGGCTTCCGTCCCCCAGAATCGCGAACTCCGCCAACACCTGCGGCTTGGTTGGCTCGAGGGCTGCGTCGAGCCTACGCAGCACGGTGAACGGAAGGATCACCTTGCCGTAGTCGGCTTGCTTGTAGGTGCCGCGGAGGAGGTTCGCGATGGACCAGATGAATGCGCTCAGATTGGCGCCGGACGGTACGTCGGTGGACATGCTCTCGCTTCACGCTATGGGGTTCACTTGCGGAGTCCACACTAGGGCCGCGCCCAATAGTGGACGTGTCAGACGCGCCCTCCCTCGCTAGGACTGACGATCTTTCGCGTAGCGCTCCGTTCAGCGCTCGGCGAGAGTGAACCGTGGAGGCGGCAATGCGGGGAACCAACGGTGAGCGCGCCTGAGGCGTCGGGCATCGGCCCGACCGCGCGTGCGCGCATTCGGGCCCACCAGGACCAGAGTCGGTGCGGTCGACCCCGCAGGGCGTCGTTCAATTCGTCACTAACGAGCGTTCCCTGCGCTGGGACGAACCATCCGCTACCCGTGCTCCCTCTTCCCCTGGATGAAGTTCCTCAAGGCAAGCTTTCTCGGCAGGTTGACGAAGTAGCTGTATTCCTCGATCTCGCCGGTAACCTCGAGCGAACCGCCGAGCGCCCGCAGGGCACGGGAGTAGAAGGACGCCTTACCCGAGCGAAGGTAGCCGATCTGCCTGACACCGATGAACACGGCTACGGCATTGCGATCAACCCGGTTCTCGGGTTCTCGTCGAATCATCCAGGGGCCGCGCCGGATGAATGGTCGTTGCCTCCAAGGCACGAACCAGTTGCCTCCGGTCACGTGGACGCGCGCGGTTGGCAAGGGAAGCAGCGACGTTGCAACCGTAAGACCCGCTGGCAGAGGGTACTGCTCACGCGGCGCCGAATCATCCGGGTACTCAAGGCTCAATAGCCAGGCGTTCCAATCCTCAGTTCTCAGGCGGCACGTGTTCAGCGTAGGCCGCACGAGCGGGCCGACCTGCTCACGGTTTCGTGTCAACGCGTCCCGCGACCGAGAAGAGCACCGGGGTGGCGGAGGAGACGGTGCGCCGAAGGTCGTGCTCATCGAACGTTCCGGCGTCAGGCAGCCGAAGATGCTCGTCAGTACATCAAGGGGCCGGCGCCTACTTTGCTGAGCCAGCGCAACAGCTTCGACAGCGCTAAAAGATCCGGAGGCAGCTGCAGTCATGCCGCCTTACCTACAAAGCCGACGTATCGGCCAAGCGCGTCGAGAGACGTAACGCCTGCTGCTTCCATGAGAATGGTCACCGTGGTGCCGTTCTGCATGTGGCCCACGAGCCAGGTAGCCCGCATGCGCCGCGTGTTCAGTTCGAGGCCGGCGGGCTTCGCGCGGGCGATGAAGTTCGTGACGAGATTCTTGCCGGCTCCCCTACGCGCAGGGCAGAACGCGAATTGGTCGCTGCTGCGGGATGCGACTGCCGTTGACAAGGCTGCCGCCCACAAGTTGTCCACAGCGACGTGCCGCGGTCGGTGACCTGTGGTGCGAATAGTCGCGTCGCCGTTGGTGATGGTGATGTCGCGGACACGAACGGCGGTGATTTCGCTGGCCGAGAGGCCGGCGCCGAGCCCGAGCGCTATGAGGATCTTCGCGTCGTTGCGTCGCTCGCCGGCTTGTCCAACGCTCCACCGGCGAAGGTGATCGATCTCCTTGGTGATGTAGGGGGCGCTGGGCTCGGAAGCTGGCAGTGGTGTGAAGATGTCGCTGCGTGCGGGCGTGCCGATGAGCGCTTCGGACATCCGCATGAGTGTTGAGCGTCGGTTCCCGCGGGAAGCGGGGGAGTAGTGCGACAGGCCCTCCTGTACGAAGCGCTCAATCACTTCGGGCGCGAAGACGGTTGCTTCATCGAGGGTTAGGTCGGGCTGTTGGTGCACCCATGCGGTGAGTCTGGTGCAGGACTGGTACAGGTCGGCCTCGGAGTAGGCGGTCTTGCCCGCGGTACCGGCAACGGCGGTTGCCACGAACGGCGCGAGCTCCTTCCAGAGTTGCGCTTCGAGGGTCGGGACGTAGGTGGTGGTGAGGGTGGGCATGGGTTGCTCTTTCAGTAGGTGTTCCTGGATGTTGGTCACCTACTACATGCGCGGCACGCAACTCATTTTTTTCTTCAGCGGCCTCTTGGCCACGATGCCGGCGAGGTCGTTTCTTGTCGTACCGGGCCGGGGGACCGGTCGAGGATCCGTGGCTGCCATCGGCGGTCTTGTGTGTCGCTCCCGTGCGGCGGCCGATCTCGGTCCCGTCATGCCGCCTCGTGGAACCCGCCCATGCCCAGGATCTTCATTGGTGTCTGGACCACGGATCCTAGGGTCCGTTCAGGCAGCCTTCGTTCCTGGGAGTTCCGCGGGGACAGGCGGCGGGCCGAGTACGAGAAGAGGCCTCGAGGGTTACCTCGAGGCCTCCGTGCGCTGTCTCAACCAGCGCTCGTCCGGTCCTGCAAGCAAGACCGGAAGTCACATCGAGGTTACCCCCTCAAGGGACACCCCGATCACACGGGTGCCGCGGCCGGTTCTGTGCCGGCAGGGACCAACACGACGGCCAGCTACGGTGCTGGGCCAGGGCGTTGCGACCCGGGATCCAGACCCGGAGCGTCGGGCCAGCGACTTAACGCGATGCCTCCTAAGCCGTATCGCCGATTGGTCACGTTCCAGATCGAGGTCGTCTCGCCGCCGCTTGACGCGCCGATGCTCACGGTAGGCGAGGTCCTCGGCTCAATCAGAAGGATTCGGCCAGTATCCCGCCTCCTTGAGGTAGTACTCCCAATTGTCCGTGAGCTTGGCATGGCTGGGGTCGAGGGCCGCGATTTCGCTGAGCAGCCGCCGGATCGTGGTGAGGCGGTCCTCGAGGACGGGCGGATAGATCAGATCGAAGTGCTGGGTGATCAGGCGCAGGTGGTCTGGGTTGAGGCAGAGTTTCTGGTCGCAGTCGTGCCACACGTCGGGGAAGTGTGACAGTTCGCCGCGAAACCCCTTCGTCGCCCACATGAGCACTCTGCGCAGGTAGCGATGGCGCACGCCTACTCCGGCCGTGGGGTAGCCGTTGGTTTTCTTTCCTGGCCACAGCCAGCAGTCGTCGCCGCGCTGTTCCGAGGGCATCTTGTCGGCGAGGTACTGCGCGATTGAATCGTGGTCGCGCCATCTGATGCCTTTCTCGAGGAGTCCTAGTCGGCTCTCGCCGTTTACTCGTTCGGGGAAGTACTTCAGTCGCCGTCGCTCGTAGGTGGACTTCGTGAGTCCCACCAGCTCGAGCGCTGCCTTGAGCGCATCCCGGCGCACTGCCTTGGACCCCTTCTCGGGGCGCAGTTGGTCCACTTGATTGATCTGGGCGCGCTCACGCAATTCCTTCTCGTTGAGTTCCGGGACGTGTCCTGTGAGCAGGTCCCGGGCGCGGGTGAGCTCCTCGATGCGCTCGGTCAGGTACTGGCGCGCATGACCCTCCAGCGAGTTCTCCTTCTCGCTCCACACCAGCAGGTGGTCCGGGTTGACGCAGAGGGTCTTTGCACACTTGTGGTGGACGACCTCCTCCAGGCCCCACTTCCGGAATCCGTTGTTGGCGAGCGCCACGGACCGGTGAATGCGCACTTGCTTTCCACCGGGGAGTTGGAGGTAGCCATAGGGGTTCTTGCCGGCTGTGGTACCGCCTTGCCAGATCCAGCAGTCACCGACTTCCACGATCCTGCTCCGGACTGCCTCGAAGAGCAGTAGGGCGTCCTGCGTTTCCAGTGCCAGGGCGATCTGTGGACCGACCGGGACAACCGGCTCCCGGCGCGGGGCCGTCAAGCCAGGCCGTTCTGATCGTCGACGCATGTCGTCATGGGGGTCTCCTCGCTGTTGCTGACTCGGGTCGTTTTCCATCTGAACGGGTGCGGCGGGCGGGTTTCAGCCGAGTCATTGACAGGGCGTTCTCCTCGCGCTGCGCCGTGACGGCGGTCGTCCGCGCATGTCTCCTCTGGAGTTGCACGCCTGTGCAGCCCAGAACGGACTCCCGTGCACGACAACATGGCAATCGACCTGCACCGGCGGGCGGTTGCCCTCCTCACTGGAATAGCGCCCTCAGATGACAAGTCCGAGCGCTTCCGCCTCGCTGACGCGATCGCTTCCGGCGTCGAAACCGCATCCGCGGCGGAGCGGAATGTCAGAGCAGACCGATGGGTAGAGAACCTGCATCGGTACGAGCGTTGGTGGCTGGTCCACGGCCGGACGCCGAGGGAGAAGACTCGAAACGCCGCCACACTTCCAGTCGACGAGCGGCACCTGGGGGAGTGGGCCCGGTACCAGCGGCGCTTCGAAGCGAATCTGAGCCGGTACCAGGTTCATCGGCTCGACGTATCTTCCGCGTTCGAGTGGGATCCGCAGGAGGCAGCCTGGGAACACAACCAACAGGGTTGCGTCCGTCACGCAAGGGAGACGGGTGCCCTTCCCCGGCTGAACCCAGATGACCGAACTGAGTTCCTTCTCGCGCGCTGGCTATCGCGTCAGCTCCGCCAACTGCAGACCCGGACCCTGCGAGAGGCGCGGGCGGTGCGGCTTCAGGAGCTCCTAGACGATCAAGGCTGAGAGCGACATTCGGCGCGTGGCCACTGTTCCGAGCGGGGTCATCCGCCATCGGACGGCGTGCCGGAGCTTCAGCGCACCCAAGAGAGCGCGGTATTCCAATTCCCAACAGGTCGCTTTGAAACCTGAACGGCTCGTCGAGCAACTGCGCGGGCGGCGTTCTGTGCCCTGCCCAGGGAGGTTTCCCCCGGAAATCACCGGAGCGGTGAAACGACGCAGTGACGTCTCGCTTCCCCCAGTAGAGGCGCGATGCCGGGTGGAATCCAGCGTCAGCTGCGCAGGAGAAAAAACCGAGTCATTGACTCTTCCTCCGACGTCTGCTCGGCTCCGCCCTGCCGCGCCATACCGTCTGCACGAGCCCCGAGTCTCTGGGCTAGGAAACAAAGACCGTGACAGGAGGACCAGGGATGTCGATGCGAACTAGTCGAGCAGCGCGATGCGGGCGAAGGTGCGGGTGGTGAAGGAGCGCCGTAACACAAGGTGGTGTCTGCTTTTCAGGCGTTCCCGTTGCTCAACCGAGGGTGCCCATGCAAGTTCAAATGAACGCGGTCAAGGCCCGACCAACGGCAATGGCCCAGCTGACGAAAGCCATAGGCGACGGGCGGTGAAGGGGTGACCTGTAGGACACGGCGCACCACCAAGCCAGTCGATACTGACATCACTGACAACGTCCTTAGTGCCCTCAGAGCGCGGCGGTTCGCCGCACCGTATGCCAGGGGCGTTCTACCCCTATGGCTACCTGGTCCGCCGATGTATGGCTTCACCGAGGAGGACCTCAATGAATTTGGCCTGACGCAGGAAGACCTGACGGGCGACATTTCCCGCCTCACCCGGGCGAGAATCGCTCGGGGACTCCTCGTCCGCATACTGCGGGAGGAGGGCCGCGACCGGGAAATCGACGCGCTCCCGCCACTGCGTACTCGTGACGCCGTAGCTAACGGGCTCACGCGAAGTCTTTCTGCTCGGCCGGCATCAGCAAGCAGCGCCGAGAACCGCAGATGCCGCCTTGCCGCTGTCGTACTCACGTCTCTTGCCGGAGTCGCGGCCGTGGTCATGTTCACCGAGAGGGTGAGGCACACCCTCTCGCGTGTGGAGCAGAAGCAATGAGTACGTTCAAGCAGCCGCAGCGCAGCCTTTCAAGCACCGACCGGGGTGCGCCCCTCGCCGTCCTCTTCCTGATCGTGACCGCCGGATCGACGATCATCGCTGTCGAGCCGGCATACGGTGGAACCTCGCTCATCGTCCTCCTTGCGTACTTCGTGGGAGGAGGGCGGTGGGCCGCTGCCCTTGCGAGCACACGGTGGTCGGGAGATCGTCCCCATTCCCGCTGGCCGGAGAACCTGGCTCTCGCACTGATGGGGTTACTACTAGTAGCTCACACGTTAGCGGCGCTGAACGGATCACGTCCCGGTTTGTGGGCGTCGGTGATCGGGATGATTGGGGTCACAACGTTGATGGTGCCGGTCACCTTGATTCGTTTTCCCGGGATTCTTCCCCTGGCGGGCGCCACCGCTCCGGCCGGGACGAGCTCACCTAGGCGGCCTGATTCGCTCGAGGTTGCGCCTCCTTCTCCTGCGGGTCCGAGGGCGAAGAAGGCGAAGCTTCTGTGGCTCAACCGGCAACTGCAGGTCGCCCTTCTCCACGACCTTGGCCGGCACGAGGAAGCAGAGAATCTCGTGCCGTTCGACCAGGTCCTTGAGCGCCTCAACCGCCAGCGGCGCAGCAAGCAGCTTGCTCGCATCAGCCGGGCCCGTCGCCGGCCATCAAGGCGTCAAGGAGCCGGCGTCCTCCGGCGACGCGCTCTGGCTCGCGCGGCTCGCGTGGACGACCCAAATTACGACCCCGCATCCGAGAGGGACGACGAGGACAACGCGTGGACCGACCTGGACAACATCACCGGCGGTCAGATCATCGCCGAGGCCCGGCGGCTCCTCAGGGACTTCGGCTCCGTCCGGCCGGACGAGTACACCGAGCTCTTTCATGCGCACGGCTTCTGGGAGCTGGAGATCGCTGTACGCGACCTGCTGCGGATCATCGACGGGCGCGGCCGGCCGCGGTCCAGATGACGCTTCGACTCCCGCCCGCTGGCCTGGAAGCACGGCCAATCTCATCGCATACAACTCAGGAGCGCACGTATGAAAGCAAAGAATAGAACCGAGCCGATCGACCGCATCCGGTTCGAACGCTTGAAGCGGGCTGTCGATGCACTTCACATCGACAGCAAGTACTTCCTCGACGCACTGATCGAGGAGATCGAATCATGGCAGCCCTACCAAGCTGCCGAGCTCCCGGAGGACGAAAAGCGGTTCGTCATCGAATCAGGGGGCTGGACGCAGGAGGACTTCGATGATGCCGCGCGAGACTTGGCGCGGGGAGCGCTCCACGTCCGCATGATGACAAGTTGGCTTGCGCCGTTCCTCGAGACGATGTCCCTCAATGACGCCGGCGGATTACTCGACCTCGCTGAAGGCGCAGTCACGCAAGAAGTCGACGCTGGTCGCCTGTACGGAGTGACCATCTGCGGGACTCTTCGTATCCCGGTGTGGCAGTTCACGTACCGTCGGCCACAGCCCCTCCTACCAGGGCTCCCCGAAATCATCAGTGCCGTAACCGCTGCCCAATGGGACTGGATCACGGTGGCATCCTTTTTCTCGGTTCCCCAGGAAACGTTGCACGCGACCGGGCCGCAGACTCCCGCTCAATGGCTTCTGCAAGGAGGCGAGGTCGAGAACCTCCTCAGCATCATTGACGGAAGCGGATGGACCTGAATGGCTGACGCGACCGAATGAATGAGGACCCCCAGCGCGAGCAATGCACCCTGCCCGACCTCACGATGATCACCAACGGTGCCCTGGTCGGCATACATCAGCCCGCAGCCTGTGCCGGCCGAGGCTGTTGGGTCCACCACCCGTCCGACCATCACATGACCGCCTGGCCGATCACCTGGCGAACCGAGACGGGCACGGCCGAGCGCATCTGCGAGCACGGCACGGGTCACCCAGACCCCGACGACGTCCGTTACCACGCGCTGCAGGGCCGGGGCGTCAGCGTGCACGGTTGTGACGGCTGCTGCGCAGTTGACGGCGACGACAAATCGACCGACCCTCGAGCGCCCGGCCTGCGCGCGCAATAACGAAGTTGATGGATGTGAGCAGCCATCGATGGCTGGGCGCGGATGCTGCTCGATATCCCGGCGAGGCCGCAGCCCATGGCGTCGGCTCCTGGCGGGTGCTAGAGCAGCGCTTGCTGCAACCCTTGTGTTGTGAGGCGTTTCAGCGCCGACAGCGTTGCCTCCCGCAGCAGTGGGGGAGGGGTGTCTCGTATCTGCCGGGTGCAGCTGTATGCCATCTTGCGAGCGTGCTGACGGTGGGTTGCAAGACACGCACGATCCGGGATCGGCAGTTCGTGCTGCGGCGAGGGGTCTGTCTGCTAGTTCTGTTGCTTTCGCGCACCTTCGCTGTGCTCCGGTTTGGATGGAGGGCGCCGGAGATGACACGAAACGGACGGTCGTGCCCGGCGCAGAATCACTTGCTCTCGGGGAAGAGATGCACGGCAGCGAGGTACGCGGCGCGGTCAGCACTATAGACGCGGTTCTTCTCCGCTTCGCTGAACATCCGGATCCGCCAAGCGCTCGCATACTGAGAGTTGATCGGAGCTCCGATATCGCCGACGTGGATCGACAACCGCACAACGAACCGCTCGGCGGCCGCTTCAGGGTTCGCTTCGACGTCATGTCGGAACGCCCTGACCGCGTTCTCGTAGATCCCCTTGTCGAGGCCGGTGCTGGCGATTACGGACCGCGCGGCGATGAGCTTCCCACTGGCCGCATTCGGGTTGACCGCGTCGCGGACTGCAACCGCTCCGTTCCTGCGGGCGGCGACACCGTGCGCGTGCACGTAGTCGTCGTCGGTCCAGCTGCGCTCTTCGGCGAGGCGCTTGTCTACGTTCTTGCCGCGACCCCAGTAGAGGACACCGCCGTGCTCCGCCGAGCCGCCGTCGGCAGGCTCCTTCACCCAGGCGTACAGACCCCTCCCATTCACAGGCTCACCCGTTCGCTCGAGCCGTGGCGCCCAGGTGACGCCGAAGAGCTCGAGCGCCTCTTGCGCGGCGGCGGGAGTGAGCAGTCGGAACTGGTGGGAGCTGGTGGCGTTCGTCATTCTGGCCTTCCATCGAATCGACTGCACGATCCTTGCAGCTGCCGCCGACGTGCGCCGCCCCCAGTCCAGGGCTAGGAGGGCGCACGGACAGATCTATATCCGATGCCGGGTTGACGGTCGAAAGGTCGTCGTAGTCGAGAAACGCGATGCCGGCAATCCGGCATGCGTCCACCCCGGCCATCGAGTCGCCGTTCGGGCCCGACACCGGTCGGCGTCACGGACTACTTCGCCACCAGGCTTCGTGAGCTGCTGCTATGCACGTGAGGACAGCGACGACTGATTCGAGCGGGCCTGGCTCGGGCGCCCCGACAGGGACCGGAGCCATGGCATCCTGTGGCCCTGATCCGGTCCGGGGGAGGGGCAAGGACCAGTGCCCAGCGCCTCCCATCGAAGCGCAAGATCTGCAGCACATTCACCGTCTCCGCTGAGAGCAAAGGCGGGTTCCGCGAGGAGATGGGGACTCCGAGTTTGAGATCCCCGAATGTGCATTCCCGTATGGTGTCAATATACGCCGGGATGAACGCCTGGGAGGGAGATGCGCATTGATCGAGATTGACTTTCTCGCCGTCGAGAGCGAGGACGGGCCTGGGTCGAAGAGCGGGGACGCGATCGCTGTGCGCTACCTCCCCAACGGCGAGAGCCGACTGCGCGTCGTCGTTGTCGACGGTGGGTATTCAGCCGTTGGAAATCGACTCGTCCGTCACGTGAATGATCGCTACCTCACAGATCGGGTCGATCTCGTCGTTTCCACACACCCTGACGCCGATCACATCAACGGACTCATCGAAGTAGTGGAGTCCCTGGAGGTGACGGAGTTGATGCTGCATCTACCGTGGGAGCACCACGGCGATGTCGACGAGTACTCGAACCTGGAGAAGATCGAGGCGCTTTACGCTGCGGCCGAAGCTAACGGCACTGCGGTGACCGAGCCGTTCGCAGGAATCGAACGGTACAACGGCACCCTCCGTGTTCTCGGCCCGTCGCAGACCTACTATCAAGAACTGCTCGCCGAAGGAGTAGCGGCCAACGTGGCCGAGAACACTCTAAGGGCGAGCGCCGATGTGTTCGGGACCTTAGACGTGAAGTCGGAACTCAGCGAAGACGCTCTCGACGATACAGACGACACCTCCTCGCGCAACAACTCGTCAGTCATTCTGAGCATTGAAGCTGCGGACGAGTTCCACATCTTCACGGGAGACGCCGGCATCACTGCGCTCGACTACGCAGCCGACGAGTTTGAGAGAGCACTCGGTGCGAACAGACCCGACCAGGTTGAGTTCTTCCAGGTGCCCCACCATGGGAGCCGACACAACTTAGGTCCCTCGGTGCTCGATCGCTGGTTCCCGACCGGATCTGCGGGGACGACGGCCTTCATCAGCAGCGCTCTCGCTGATGAGAAGCATCCGGGAGTCGCGGTGCTCGCGGAACTGCGCAACCGAGGGTTCCGCATCTACGCGACAGAAGGCAAGAACCTCCTGCACTCGCACGACGCTCAGCAGCGCTCGGAGTACAGCGAAGCGTCTCCCGCCTAAGGGAAGAATGAAGTTCAAGTTTGACGAGTACTCGCGCAAGGCGAGAATCGCTCCGGCTCTCATAGCAGCGGCACCCACGCTTTTTCTGCTCTGGTACGCATCACGTCTCGGTCTGTCGGGCCTCGGGTTCCTAATCGGCGCTTTGCCGCTCGTCTTCGTCGGAGCGTTTGCCCTGCTGACCGAACAAATCGTGCGGCCACTCGGCCGCCGACTCGAGAAGAGGTTGGTCAAGGCATGGGATGGCTTGCCGACCACGTCGATGCTGCGACTCTCAGGGGCAAGGAACGTCGCGCTCGTAGAACGACGTCGGGCCGATGTCGAACGGGTGGTGGACTTCAAACTTCCGGTCAAGAGCGACGAGGAGGGTGATCCGGACGTCGCTGACGAGCTCTACGCTGACGCGGTTCGGCGGGCGAACGCCGCCGTGGTCCGCGCAGGCGACAGGAGGCTACTGGACGAGAACATCCAATACGGATTCCGGCGCAATCTCCTGGCCCTCAAGCCGTTCGCGCTGACTCTGCTCGTGATCAGTTTTGGGACCAACACGTTTCTCACCTACATCTTCTCGGACCTTGCCGCAGGGGCGTCGATTGCGATCCTCATCGTGATCGTCACGGGCGTCTGGCTGCTGGTTGTTCGGCGACCCTGGGTCCGGGAACAGGCTGACACTTTTGCCCAACGGTTCTTCGACTCGGTTGCTACTCACGACCGATGATGCGGAGCCGATCTTGCTGCGCAGAGGCCGGTGATCGAGACGTGAAAGCGCGAAGGTCTAGAAATCCTCGGCCTCCGATGATGATCACCCACGGCCCAGGAGCCTCCTCGGCACTAGTTGCAGTGATCGTAGTTAGAGTGCGCTTGTCCTTCTGACTGGGCCAACTAGCACCGCCAGGATGGCTGTGCCAATCCCCCAGGTAGGCCACCCGACTATCTTCCGCGAAGGCACGGTCGAACTCTCGTTGCTGATACCGGTAGTCCGGTTCGAAAGATGTCTTCGTGGCCCGTGCGCTCGGACCGGCCCCGATTAGGGAGGACACGATTGCCGAGCTGGACGTCAGATGGCGCCCGATCAGAACGCCACCGGACTCAAGAGGTGAGGACAAGAGCGCGATTGACCTCATCGCGCGCACCAGCCGTCTCGGGACGAAGAGCGTCACCTCAGTGCCAGCCGCAGTGCGGGTGGCGGGGCAAGGTGACGCGGTCCCAACGAGGGAGAGTGCGTGCGCCATTGGTGTCTCGCAGTTGCAGAACATCGGCAGTTGCCTCCGTCGTCGGACCGGAGGAAGCCGTTGCCTCGACGATCATTCGAACCGCCTGCATCGCCACTTCTGCTAGGTCAAAGCCGGAACCGGTGAAGGTTGGCTCAGAGCAGCCGATCGGCTGGATCCTCGTCGAGTCCGAAGGCGGCGCCGGTACATCACCTTCCTGGCGATGGAACTCGAGGCAGTTGCCACAGGCTTCCGAGCCTGCCGGGAGGCTTGCTACGACACCGCCCCAAGCGCCGGGGCTGGCTTCTGGAACTACAAGCGAAACGCCAGCCTCGAACGCCATGAGTGAGAGCACCTCGTGGACCGCGATCTCTGCGGTCGCATCTACGACGACGTCGACGCGATTGACTGCAGCCACTAGCTTGGCGGTCGACGAGGTGCTTAGGCCCTGGTCGCCCGATCTAGCTGTCCCGACGAGGAAATCGAGCGGCTCGACCGATATTTCGGGTGACGCGCCTCTAACGAGGTGGGCGACTGCTCTCGCTTTGGTGAGTCCGACCTCGGCGAGACTGGCGGCATGCCGGACCAAGTTGCCAGCATCGAGCACATCGCCATCAATCAGAATCAGCTTCCCAACACCAGCCCGAGCCAGCTGCTCGGCGACAAGGCTTCCGAGCGCCCCGCATCCAACAATCAAAATCCTCGCGGACGAAAGCGAATGTAGTTCGGGGATCCGCGCAGACGAGAAAGCCGTACCCACGCGGCTGATACGGACTAGGCCAAAGTCCGCCTTCATGACCGGCCCGCGCTGGCCACCCCGCCTTCGTTGACCTCGTGGCCTCTGGTCCGACGCACGCACCAACAAGACACCACCTACGCCATACTCCCCAGGTGCATGCTCCTCTGGGAACAACACGAGCTGATAGGCCACAGAGAAGCCACCCAGGTCATGCTCTGGAGTAATCAGATCCTTTTTCCAGAGCTCCCGGGCCACGTTCGTTGCCGGAATTCCCTCGAGACGAACCCAGCCCGCCTGGACTCGTTGGTTCAGCACTAGAGAGTCCGCGATCTCCGCGGCCATCGAACCGCTGTCCCAAGGAGCACTCCCGACGACGCCCAGCCAGCGACCGGAGCCGTCCGGAAACAGATGGCTGACGGCAATTTCGAGCACCCCCCTGTCTTCACCCGTTGAGGAAAGGGAATGCTCGCCTACCAGGAGAGCGGCATTGGGACGATAGTTCAGGAAGGCCGAGATAGGTTCGCCCTGATCAGGATCAATCTCATCGGCAAGAACTTTCGGGAGCTGCACTTTCAGGAGCCAGCCAAGACTGTCCGCCTCGCTCCAATGCCGCGACCCACGGGCGATGAGGCAAAGATCCCCACCGAAGGGATCGAAGTGGTGGCCAAGCCGGAGCTGCGTCGAGTTGACTGATGGACGGAATAGAGGGTAAAGGTCAGGAAAGGTGACCTCGAGCTCAACGACGTCATCGGGAGCCGGTACCCAAACCCTCATGCGGACGATGTCGGCCGCGCGAGCGTCCTCGTCGAGGAGGAACTTGATACCCCGGGCCTTCAGCTCATCTATCTCCCAGCTCAACCGGTCGGGAAACTTGGCCCACCAGGGCTCGAGCACCAAAGCGGGATCTGTCACCCCACTCCTCGATTGCCCGGGAGACGCGGTGCGGCGTTTGGGCCGAGCCGCGGAGCTATGTATGCCGGCGCGGACGAGTCGGCCGTCCTCTTCGCGTCGTCCTTATCAACCGTCGCGGCAACCTGGTTGCTCCCCTGGTTCAAACGATGCCTCCCTAGCCTCGAACTTCATCTAACCAGTACCGGGACGGTGAGCACCCATCAAATCACTGACGGTGGTGGTCGGGAAGTTCGTGTGACTCTTGGCCATGCCGTTGACCGCGTACGTCGCGCCGTCCGGGTATTCAGGGTGACCAATTGGATCGGGCGCCCGCCGGTGACCTTTTCGTCGCAGTTCACGACGGCGAAGGCGAACGGTCAGTGGCCAGTCCTTCCGAAGTTGCAGCTCACCAGGAGGCCGGGATTGTTCTCGACGTCGGCGGGCATGTTGACTAGGACGAGCGGTCCTTCGATGACCGATGCGTAGTCGGCGCAGACGCCTTCCTCTGGCTCACCGTGAGACTCGTCCGGGGAGGTGACGACCACGTAGCCGGCCACGCTGCCCGGCTCTGAGTTCACGCCGCGGCCTGATCCCAGTTCCGGTCCACGCACACGGTGGACTCGTCGACGGCGACGCTGGGTGTCGCCGACGGAGTCGCGGACGAAGATGATGCGCTTGCCAATTCGTGCTCCGACGCTGCCGAGCATGCGGCGAGCACGACGGAGGCGGTGTGGACTTCCGTGTGCCTCGCCTTAGCCGCCGTCACGTGGTGGCCCGGCCTGGTATCGCCGTCACAGGATTCGTACTCTGGATCGTTCGGGCGACGCGGTTCCTGTCGGTGATCGCGTGGGCCGGTTGCGATCCGTTGGCCAACAGTCTCAAGCTGACCATGGTGGTGACCGCGCTTTCCTAAGTAGACGGCTCAGTCCTGGCAATCGCGCTCACGAGGTGGAACGTACCAGCGACTCCGCTCTTCGATCGGTCGCAATCATCCCGGTGCATATTCTTGCCTTCGTGGTGTAATCGCCTGGGGACCCTGCTGGCAGCACGGTCGGAGTATCTCGACGCTCTGATCACGGGGATTTACAGGATCGGGCAACTGCAGACGGCGCCTAGCTACAGGGCATCGATCCTCCGCAACAATGACGCGGACTTGGGGCGCATGCTGGACGATGCTCGTCGCTTCGCTGCAACGCATGCTGAGCAGATCGACTGGTGCTGGCGTCAGGTCAGGTACTGCTTCGGGCCGAGCATCTGCAGCCGCTTACCTGGCGGGCTTGGGTGGCGCGGGTTTTTCTTGTTAGTCAGAGCATCCCATGTGAACACCCGGACGCCCATCCGGTCGAGCAGCGCCTGGACGTCGAGCTTGGCCCTCTTGAGTGTGCGATGTGGCATGTTCCCCGAAGCGCCAAGCACCTCGGTTGTTCCGCGCCGCAGGAGAACGTCCTCGATCGCAGCGCAATTCATTGCGGACAACGACGCATCGAAGGGGGAGAGCCGGCTCGGCTTGGGCGACCGTTCAGGGTAGAGATTCAGCATGATCCAGCCCGCGTAGCCGTGGTGCACACTGGCTTCGATGATCCTGTTCACGGTCTTGTCGGCCTGTGTTTCCCGCGCATGTGAGGGATTCATGCCGATGGCGATTAGCGGTGGAGCGCCTGCGCTCGACATGGAAGTCCGGCCCAAGGCGAAGCGGTGCGACTGCACCCCCGGGTCCGGCTCCCAGAAGTCGGGCTCGTGCCCCGGGATGTACGCGATCATGCTTGCCCATCTTGTTGTCAAGGAAATTCCAGCCGTTGCCCGGTGCAATGGTGGCGGAACGCGGGCTTGTCGTGCCATGTCACCTGATGCGCGGACACCTATTATTGACCCGAGATGGACCCAGGCGAGCCGAGACGCCGGCGTATGCTCGCGAGGGAGAACCACTCGCAACGCAAGAAACGCCGGGTCCGGTCGAGATCAACCGAGATGTCGCGGTGCCCGTCGCCGCCCGGCGAGTGGCCCCACCGCAATCCGTCGGTCGCGGGTACAATTCCCGTCCGCCCTACTGCCATTGCCCTCCGCAGGTGGACCAGCCATGCGGTGCTGATTCGGTTGGCGGGGCTGACGGCAGTTACCGGGAATCGTTGCGCCTGAGTGGCGGAACGTATGTGACCGGGCACGCTGCGCATGGTTGACGCTTAGTGCTAAATGTCTGATGTGGAAGTTCCGCTGTCGGATCGCCAGCCGGTGGGGAGACGCTATTTGAGGCGTTGGAACGAGGCATCCTGTATGGCGCGCTCGAGCACGAAGCACACCTCTGTGAAAGCGGCAGCCCAGTGCACGACGTCTGCCAACTGCATCAGCGTCTCGCCCCGCAGAATGCGGACCGTCCGGTCATAACTCATACCGGGCGGCCGGATCGGCCCTAGTCCGGCATCAGCCTGAGTAGAGGCTTCCGGCTGCTGGCCTTCTCCAGCGACGGAAGCGCGAGCGAGGCTGTCGAGATAGCGCTGGAGACTGAGGCGACGGTCGAGCAGCGCTTCGCGGATCGCGTTCGAGACGCGGTGCTGCAGTTGCGCGGCGCGGAACTTCGGGTCCTCCGGGTTCACCCCGTCGATCGGCTTGAGGTCTGCTCCCGTCTTGCCGAACTGTCTCGGGGAAGCTGCGAGCGAGCGTGGAGTGAAGGTGAAGCCCTCGCTGGCCGGCTCTCTGGTTCCCATGGGCTCAGACTACTTCCAGCGAAGGAGTCTGGAGCTTCACAGCCGGGCATGCACCCACCAGTAGCAGTATCCGCCTACCTTGCGCCTGATCTTCCGCAACCTCCGCCAGCCGATTGTGATGCCGTCGCATAGAGACCTTGTGACCCCTTTCGCACCCCTTACCGCCGAGTTGCGGGCCCTACTTCGCGACCCCGTGGTAGATCGGCCAGAGTTGCCGGCCGAAGGCAATCTCGAGCTTCGCGATGCCGGGCAGGTCTGGCCAGCTGTCGCCGTGCAGTATCGCCGTGATCGTGGCTCGGTCGACGCCGCTGATCCGCGCCGCTTCACGAACGCTGCGACTACCGATCGCGGCTCGTACGTTCAGCGCAAGTCGGCGTGCGACCTCCACGACGGGGTCCGGGTCGGGGGTATCCGGCCATCCGACACTCAGCTCGTGTGGGGACATACGCGCTGGGCGAGGGCTCATGCAACGACCCTACAGAGCGCTGTCGGCACGTTCGGTTCGCCGATGTCGGTTGCGCATGCCATCATCATTGGTGGTATCTACAGCCAATTAGGGGAGTGCGAGCTCGAGACGCTGCATGACTACACCCCGGAGAACGGGCTGAGGTTCTGGCCGGATGTGGAGCAGTTCGTGCGAGATGCGGTGTCCCTGACCGCGCCTCAAACCACGTACACCGCTCGTCGCCTGATGATGGTGACCGCCCCGTTCGTGATCTGGTGCCGGCAAGCCCAGGCTTGGCCGCTCGAGTTCGACGTCATATTCAGTCGCCAGGCGATCGAGCAGTACTGCGAGCGGAACCCGCGGAAGGTCAGTCCCGGCACGCTCCGAAACTACCGCTCGATGCTCCTGCGTGTCTCCGAAGTGGTTCTCCCCGAGGACAATCCGCCGCCGCTCAAGGCGCTGAACGACCGCACGAGCGTTCCCCCTTACACCGCCTCGGAAATGGACCGGTTCAAGGTATGGGCACTAGGGCAGGGAACTGCTCTCGGCGTGCAGAAGGCCGTGGCGATGCTTGCACTCTGCGCTGGTGCAGGGCTCAGGTCTTCCGAAGTCGGAGCGCTGCTGCTCGATGACCTCCTCATCGACGCCGACGGCATCATGATCACCGTGCAAGGCGGAACGCACCCGCGGGAGGTTCCTGTGCTGGCGGAGTGGGAGCCCTGGCTGCTCCGCGCCATTGAAAAGATGCAGCCCGGACAGCCAGTGTGGGGCAGCCCGAACCGCCGCAATCTCAGGAACCTGCTGAGCGGCTTCACCACACAGAGCTCGGGCACTCCGCCCCGCAGCGACAGCCTTCGGGCCACCTGGCTCGTCACTCACCTGCGCGCAGGCACGCCCATGAAGGGGCTCATGCGGGCCGGAGGCGTGGAGAAGTTCGAGAATCTCCGCCGTTACCTGCAGTACATCCCGGAACTCAACACGGCGGAGTACCGCGGATACCTCCGGCTCGAGGCGAAGCGATGACGGCGGTGACCGCCGACCAGGCGAAAGCGGAGCGGTGGTGGTTCGAAGCGTTTGAGATGAGCGCTCAGGACTACACGATGGGCCGGCGTGGCCACGTCCCGCTCGCCTACCTCCGCAACGCACTTCGAATCGTCGACAGCTCGGGGATCATGGAGTGGATCGAGCAATGGGACCAACTGAGCCGTAAGAACAGGGCCGGTCGGAAGGCCGACATCCCCCACCGCGCTGTGCTCGTGCTCTTCCTGCTGCACATCCAGGAAGGACGCGGAGTCGTCTACGAGCAGATCGCAGACACGCTCTTCAACCGGCTCACGGACGAGGAGTTCGCGCTGCTGGGGGTGCGTGACCGGCACGGCAACCTTGCCGACTGGTATCACCGCTTCTGGCGCGCGGCCCAGCGGCTTTTCTCCCTCGTCGACTCGCGGCCCGCGCCGCGGCGAGCACGCCTCACCGGCAGCACGTTTCGGAATGTGCTCGCCGCTCGCAACACCGAGGAGTGCGCCGAAAAGCTGCGACGGATCGATTGGGTCTGCAACGCGCTAGTTCAAGCGTCGTTCATGATGATGCCCAAGGACCTACGCGAACGACACCGAGGCAACATCGCCATCGACGCCACCCGAATCGACCTGCCTGGCCGACCCAACCCCGTCAGTGACGAATACGACCGCAACAGCGCGGACCCCGACGCCGGCCGGTACCGCCGAGAGGGTAAGCACGATGGCAAGGGCGCCGCGATCGACATACCCGCCTACGAACTCGAGGTCGCGACCATGACCTGGAATCGCCCCGGTGAGACCGGACAGTTCCCGCTCCTCGCCACGGCCGTAGGTTTCCACAACCCGGGCAAGATCCGCGGGGCAGCGCTAAAGATGCTGCTGTCACTTCACGAGCGGAAGCACCCGATCGGTGTTCTCGCCGCTGACGGTGCGTACCTTCCCGGTTCAAAGCCCAAGCACCTGCAGATCCCTGCCCGCCAGCTCGGGTGGGAGTTCGCGTCCCGTCTTGGCAAGGTTCAGATGGGTCAGAAGGCGTTCTTCGAGGACGTCATCCAAGTCGACGGCGGCTGGTATGTGCGCTGGATGCCGGAAGAACTCCAGTCCGCCAATCACGACGCCTTCCACAAAACCATCGACGAGGAAACCTTGCGCTCGCGCCTGGCCGCACGAGACCAGTACCGCATGAAGCCCAAGGGCAAGCCCGATGCCGACGGACACCAGCGGTTCCTCTACCCTCCGGTCGGGTCATACATGGCCTTCGACCCGCTGACCCGAAAGCGGATCAAACCACCCAAGACGGCCAAGACGATCACTATCCCTGTCGACCAAGGGGCCAAGCGCGTGCAGAAGTTCCCCTACGGGACGTCGGAGTGGCAACGGTGGTATGCCATGCGCAGCACGGTCGAGTCCTTCAACTCGACGCTCAAGAAGTCGACCAAGGAGGATCTCGACAACCATGGCAAGCGCCGAGGTCGCGGCTTCACCTACCAGTACCTCGTCTCGACCCTGGCGGTGGTCTCGGCCAACGTGCGCAAGCTGCATGACTTCATCAGCGCTCTCGATCCCACGCCTCAGGAGACGCAGCGACGTCAAGCCCGTCGAGCGGTGAAGCGGGACCCTCTGCTCCCCGAACCGCAGCCAACCGTTCGTGGCTCAGCTCCGCTCTAGCCTCACCAACCGATTCCATCTCGTCCACCGCAAGACAGAACAAACCGGCCTGCCCGAAAGCAGGCCGTTCGTCGTTTAAGGACCTCGAAAGACCGCCATCGAGCGGCCGGTGCCCCCGGTGAGGGCCGCAGGAACAAGAAAAGAGGGCCCATCAGGGCCTCTCAGCCCTGACAAACCCTCTCGCCAGGTATTTCATGAATCGATCACGCCATATTCCGTGAAATACCCCAGTGTGTCCGAAGGGGGACTTGAACCCCCACGCCCTATACGGGCACTAGCACCTCAAGC
>Ga0066648_10000767_pt1 | contig 19851 bp, 19 predicted proteins | sample CryGeyCG12114_NA_FD_59537 | JGI IMG/M metagenome (GOLD analysis project Ga0066648, IMG submission 59537) | Groundwater microbial communities from aquifer - Crystal Geyser CG19_WC_8/21/14_NA | ecosystem: Environmental > Aquatic > Deep subsurface > Groundwater | place: USA: Utah: Grand County... | reverse complement strand
TTCTTTCCCCGGGGTGGTAATCCTCCACGTCAAAAGTAAACGGGACATCAAGCCATCTGCTAAGCTGCTGCGCTGGGTATAAAGCTCCAAGATTATGTGCTACTAAAAAATCAGAAGCTGCATACTTCTTCTTATGGAGCAAAAGGTGACAGTAAAGTTGAAGGGATCTCTTATTGCTAGCAATGGCAGCAAGGAAAGCATTCTTTGTGAATAATGGCCACAGCTTTACAGCAACCTTATGTGCTACCGTTGTTAGCAGCCACGGCAGGAACTTTTTACGATGCCCTGGTATATAATTGATGGTGACATTAGGAATGGTAGATAGCAGTTGTGCATCAAGGGCATCGCTCCAGTTGCCGAGCTGAAAGCAAAGTATAGAGGTGCGGTACTTTAGGCTGGCTGCCTGTACTTCTTTTAAAAGCCTTGGATTAGTCGCTAGGTTGCTGGTAGTAAGAAAGAGGATGTTTAGCATTTCGAAAGGCTATAACCGAGTACCACTGAAGAATGTTCTCTTAATTCGTAATGCATTCTTCCACCCCAGGTACGTTGATAAAAATCTTAAAACTATTCCCCCTTGCAATTTCAAATCTGCACCACCCAATTCTTTTACTTTTTCCTCCGCAATAGCCGCCAGATCTGGATTAGCTATATAGTTTGCATAAACAAAATCCTGATACATGTTGGCTACCGAAAGATTGGCTCTTGCTGATTTTTCTAATTTGAAAATTGATTCTTCTATCGAAAATAGTGATTGGAGCAGAGACTTCATAGCAGAGCGTGTTCTGGTGTTAGAGATAGATCCGGCATTGCCGGATCTATAGTATACTTTTGCATCATCACTGAACAACACTTCATCTGTATGCGTCATCAACCTTGAGAAAAATTCTCCATCTTGATTTTTCTTTAAAGACTCATCCCACGACCCAGCTTTTTCAATTAAATTTCTTGGTATCAACCAACAATGTGTATTGGACATGTGATTTGCAATAAGCCAATCTGCTGGTTTAAGGTTACATCTTATTGATTCATGAGGCCCCCACCAATCAACCTTGTCAATATTGCCGTCATAGAACCTACCCCATTGGCAGTGAATCAACTTGTCCTGGTAATTCTCAGTAGCTAAAAGTTGTTTTAACTGGTATTCAATTTTATTAGGGGCAATGATATCATCAGCATCAAGGAACTGGATGAAGTCTCCTGTTGCATGTGCATAGCCAAAATTCCGGGCGGCGCAGGCACCTTTGTTCTTCTGTGTCAGGCAAATGATTCCCGCCTGCTCATACTCCCGAACTACCTCTACTGTTCCATCAGTTGAACCGTCATCCACTACAATGACTTCTAAATTCTTATAAGTTTGAGCTAAAACAGAATCAAGGGTTGATGTAATATACTTTTCTGAATTGTAGGCTGGGATGATGACGGAAACTAACATTTTGTTAATGTATTTTTTAGTATTTTCGCTGGCACCTCTCCCACTATAACTCTACTTGGCACATCTTGCCTTACAACAGAACCAGCAGCTACAATCGGTCTTTTCCCAACTTTTACATTAGGCAAGAATATAACAGAAGAGTCTATCCATGCACCATCTTCGACATGTATCTCGCCTAACCTCAATGCTCCTTTCCAATCTGCTTCATGATCAGTTTGAAAATCATGATCATGCGTATATAAGGTGCAGTTTGGCCCTAAAGCCACTTCTAATACTATAGTAATATTATCTAACACATCTATGATAGTTGAATCGCCAATATGAGACCCGTTTCCAATCATCAATCTTCCTTTAGCCTTAATTGAATGTGTGAATATAGCACAACCTACAGCAATTTTTAAAGTAATCGCCAATTATGAACTCTCTTCCTATTCCAAATTTTTGACTTAGCGACAAAAAAGCACTCGGTGAAGTTCAACTGTCAACTATTGCTCCGCTGCTAATTGCCAATCAATTTTTTTTCATTAAATAAAGTGCTTAAGAAAAAGTTTATATATCTATTGTTTCTTCTCCTCCATTTTGAATAATACATAATTTTTATGAGCCTTACCCAAACAACCGTAATTATCTACTAAAATTGTTTTCAAACTTCCGTAGGTTTGAAGTAAAACAACAATTGGATAGGAGCTAAATTTTTAAGTATTTTCTCCTATAAAGAGCGAATTTATTCTTCTTAATATAACCGTAGTATTCAATTTTATTAGAGTACCTGATACACTTTGCAGGATCAAGAGATTTGATAAGTTTTGCTGGATTACCTGCAATAATACAGTAGCCATCTGGAAAAGATTTTGTGACTACTGATCCAGCGCCTACTTTTGTAAAATCCCCCAATTTAACTCCAGGTAGTATCACAGAGTTCATCCCAATCCAGCAATATTCACCTATGATAGTTTCATTTTCAACGAAAACTTTATGGTTGTAGACTTCATGGCTACCACTCATAATCCCTACATTCATTGCTATTCTTGTATAATCTCCAATGTGCAATTTACCTGTCCCTTGAATATAACATCCCGGTTTAAAACCAGGGTTAGTATCGATACCTGCATAAATATTATGCACGCCTACAACTTTACTACTTGAATGTACAGGCCAGTAAGCTTCACGATTCTTGCCTATTATTTTTTGTGTAAACCACTGTGAAAAGGTAATATAATCACTGGAATAAGCGCTGTCTCGAATAAAGTTGAAGTATGGGATTCTTGAGAGTGCAACAAGTAAAAGCTGAGTTGGGTTGCGAATAAAAAATTTGATACGTCCCATTTATGATATTTACTTAATTGATTTTTATGAAATATCTTGAAATCTTATACGTTATAAATTACATTAAATTTATAGAATTAAATATATCGCAAATGTTTGATGTTTCATAAGTAAAACAACAAACATTTATTTTTATATTCGTTGTTTATTTAATGATTTATAAACTTTAATTTTTTGCCATTCTAGTCTTGCTAGAGGTAGTCTTATTTTCATAGTATGTTTTATAAGTTGTTTCAGTGAAGTTTTTTTTCTGATACTTAAAATTGTGTCAACCTCTTTTTCAGACAACGGACAATGCTCGGACTTAATGTACTTTATAAAAGCATGCTCATAATTCAAAGAATATTTTAAGTGTTGAGACATTTCCTGTTCTCCATGTTCACGATACCAAACAATTCCTTGCGGCATAAGTACGACATTGTATTTTTGAGAAAGCTTATGCCACATATCATAGTCGCCACACATTCTCACAGGCGTAAAGCCTCCTACTCGATCGAAAGCATCTTTTCTAATAATAGATGAAAGAGGAGCTTTATGAAACAGACCTGGCCCAAAGTAGTGATACCTATATGCTGCTGCAGGTTCTAACTCAAAAGGAAAGATCTTTAGTTTGTCTTGGTGCAGAGAGCAAAGGCCATATCCAGCATTTGGATATCTTTCAATCATCGCTACCAATAGTTCTAATCCATGTGGATAAATCAGATCATCAGCATCTACATATTTTAAATACTTCCCATTAGCATATGAGGCGGCTTTGTTTCTATTAGGATAGTCTCCTAAGTTTTGCTCGTTGACATACACTTTTACACGAGTATCTTTAGCGGCTAATTCTTGAGCAATTCCTACTGTTCTATCTCCTGACTGATCATCAACAATAATTAATTCAAAATTTTGATAAGTAGAGCTTAGAATGCTTTCGATCGCTTCTTTGATGTATTTTTCTCTATTATAAGAAGTCATCAAAACAGAGACAAGAGGCAAGTTAGAGTTAATCACGTTTTAGTTAATTAATTTGAATAAATACCTAATGTTTTTAACAACAAAATTAGGAATATATCTTCTATCCAATCTGCTAAAATTTGTTTTTGAAAATTTTTTTTGCCTTGGCTCGAAGTGTTCAGTGATTCCTGTGAAGAAACTCATAGATGTTGCTGTATTAAAAGTTTTATTAGCTACTTTCACAGCATTTCTTTTCATAGTACTTAGGAGAAGTTGATCTTTATATAATAGGGTCAACACATCTATATATCGATCAATTTTATTGTTTTCTATTCGAAAACCTGTATTTCCATCTATCAATATATCAGGTGCGATAGTTTCTAAATTATTAACAATGGGAACAACACCTGATTTCATTGCTTCAACGACTACAACTGGATATCCTTCTTGAAGAGAAGGTAAAAGAAGAACGTCTTGATGCTTGTAAATTTTTAGAACATCTAAGTTTGAAAGAAAATTAAAATGTTTAACGTTACTACTTTTCAACCATTCCCTCTCTTTATAAGAGACATCAACAGGCTGGCCTACTACGGTCCAGAATATATTAAGATTTTCAGCACTGAGTTTTTCAGCAACTTGAACCAGAACATCAAATCCTTTAGCTTTACTCAACCTTCCAATAAATATGGCATTTAGTCTGTTAACTTCTGTGCCAAAATTTGGTTTCTCAGCATTTACTATATATCTGATAGAAACCACATGTTTCAAATGTTTTGGTAATAGCTTTTTTATTTTATCAGTTATAACAGGACTTACAGAAAAACATTTATCTATGAAACCTGAGGAAGAAGAAGCTAAATTATAGTAGTAATCATAATCACCATGTATGATAAGAACTGATGGGTTCAGAATTTTGCATGCGTTGATCATGTCTAATTCTAAATAATCATTGCATACTAATACGGCTGATTTATTAGAAACAAGTTTAGATAGTTTATCCAAAACATGCACCCTATTCTCAAGAAGACTATATCTAAAAACATTTATGTTCAGATAAGGGCTTTTTCCAAATAAATCCGAAACATCAGTACAATTACTATTTTCTAAATAAGTCAAAACGATAGAGACCCTGCTTTCCATTTGGGATAGAGCCTCCGCATAGCCTTTTACAACAGTAAGCACTCCTCCCATCTTACTTGGCAGGAAAAAAATATATTCTGTTCTTGTCAATTTGTTAACGTTTACAATTAAATATTAATAAAAAAATTCTACTCTAATTAAATGGAAGTCAAAGTTGGAAATATTTGAAGAGTAAACAGGGTGGGATTTAATAAAAATGCATAAAAGTGATTTGAAATAATCTCTGATGTATATGATGATAATACTTCTTAAATAAGTAAATTGGTAGTTTCTGATATACCTTTATTAATAGTTGAAAGCTTTTAATACTTGAGTAATGCTTATAAGTATATAAAACCTCTTCATATTGCTCTTTGCTCAATTTACCGACAAACGCTTTATTGAATTTTTCCTTAACAGCCTGCTTAAGTACATTTCCAAATCTACCCGTATGATAGTAAAAATCATGGAGCGCATTAATTTCTCGCAGTCTGCTTCTATATAAGTTTGTTGTTGATTGGTTAGGATGATATCTATAATAAAAAAATTTATCGTTTAAATATAAAAATTTATTATTATTTGCAGCAAGCTTAAGCCATAAATGATAATCCTCAGCATTTTGGATCAACCTGCTTGCATTAAACCCTCCAACTTCATCTAAACATTTTCTTTTGACCAACACAGAAAGTATCATAATGAAATTGCCGCTAATTAATCGTAGTATAGCATCATCACCAAAAATAAGGCAGTTATCTATAGCAAAATCTAATGTACCAACTGCTTTGATTATATCTCCATGTATTATATACCCATTACTAAATATAACATCAGCCTCACTTTCGGATATATAACAAATCTGTTTTTCAAGTTTGATAGGTAGCCACAAATCATCTGAATCTAAGAAAGCAACATATTTACCTCTTGCATTCGCTAAAGCTAAATTACGAGCTGCCCCTTGTCCTGCATTTTGCTGATAAAAATATTTGATCCTAAAATCTTTATCAGCATAAACTTTTACTATTTTCTCAGTTTTGTCAGCAGATCCATCATTTACTATTAGTAGTTCCCAGTTAAGATACGTCTGTGCTAGTACGCTTTCAATAGAAGCCGCAATGTACTTCTCTGAATTGTAAGCTGGCATTATGACTGAAATCAAATCTTCCATATCCTAATAATTGATCGGTAATCAGTAAGTTATAGATCTTAAACCTGAGGATGCAGCTTTCGTTGCAGATCGTTTACTATTGCCACCACTTTTCCCGCATGATGAAATAAATAAAAATTACAAATCATACTAGTTTCGATAGGTAGATAGAAAGCAATGTTGCCACGTAGTTTGTGATAGATAAACCTACTTAAAAACTTTGACCTTGATATTACTCTACCTATTGCGACTGATCTCCAATAAGTGGAAGTATTTTTTCCCTTTGGAATGTTATCTAATATCAAAGCCCTATATGCATCGAAAACCATAAAAGAATAAGGGTTTTGATGTAGAAGATTTGTAAGATATTTTTTTGTGATACGATTAGACGGCATATAATGCTCTAAAACCAATTCTGAGCTAAACGCTACTTTGTAACCGTTTAACTTAAATAGAAAGCATAATTCAACATCACCTCCACTTACTAATTTGTTCCCAATTCGGTCTGTGAGGTAAAATTTAAATCCTTTGCGCCGAACTTGGAGGTAGGCTTCCTTAGAGAATGCCATTCCAGCTCCTACTACATACTTATCCCCTTCAAGTATCTCAAAGTCTTTTTCTCCCTGTGCATCTATAGCATAAGCAGCCTTAAAGCTTCCAATCCATTTAGGAGGCTCAACCTCGAATACTCCTTTATTTATACCTCCAATAGCTGCTAAAAAAGGATTAGCTTTTAAAATTTTATAAGCATTCGCTACATAATCTGATGCAAGCCAGTTGTCGTCATCACAAAATATCAGGTAATTATATTTGGATGTGGCTATCCCTTTTTCCCTCGCAGCACTAAGTCCAGGCGTTGGCTCATCTACAACAATCAAAGGAGAATCAACATTGAATTTATTCCACTCTACCACTGCAACTTCAGAAGTGTTGTCTTGAGAATTGTTGTTTACAATAACGACCTCCCATTGCAATTCATCAGATGTTATTTGTTTTGCTAAATGTTCTAATGTTTTAGGTAATCTTTGAGAACTATTATAGCAGCAGACAATTACACTTACTCCTTTACTCATTGACTTTATTGAATGCTTATCTCAAGTAAAAAATTTTGGACATAATTTGTTTAATGCGGATCTTATTCTCCCGTCGCTTTATCAAACTTTTAATATCACTCTGTACTAACTCCAAACTGTTTAATACTTTCTTATTAGTTTCATCATCAATGAATAATGGCTTTTGTGTTAGGTAATAATTGATAAGATAATCTATATTCTTCTGATCTCTATATGTATTCGTCTTTACATTCTGTTTGATATAAAGCATGATTTTATATCCTTCTGTAAAAAACAGACCTTGTGTAACTGCCTTGGAAGTAACATCCTGTCCATGCTTAAAAAAGTAGCTTAGATATTTTCCACTTTCAAACACCTCACCCGCCAAGGCCAACTGTACCCATAAGTACCAGTCACCACAAAACCTCATACTTGAGAAGGCCCAATCTATATTTTCCATGGAAGACTTTCTGAATACAGCCATGCTGGCATTCATGATACGATTACCATAAAACATGCTGTTAGCAACAAACTCTTTTCCTGTTTTTACTTCATATAAAGTATCACTGTCAGTTTTATACAATATTTTCCCATTGGAATCGACACACAAGGTTTGGCAAAAAGATATATTGATATTTAGATTATCAAGAAGGGGTGGAACTAACTCTTCTAAAAAGGTAGGCTCTGCCCAATCATCGCTTTCTGCTAGCCAGATAATATCTGCTGATGCTAATTCTAATCCTTTTGACCATTGTCTAAAAGTGTTCCCTGAGTTTTGTTCATTTAAAACAACATGAGTTACTTTAAGATGATCTTTATATTTTAAAAGTATTTCCCTGCTGTCATCGCTGGAGCAATCATCAAGTAAAATCAATTCAAAGTTTTGAAATGTTTGGGTTAGAATTGAATTGATTCTTCTTTCCAGATAAGCGGCATGATTGTAATTAGGTACTATAACAGAGACTATAGGCTTATTATCTGGACAATACATCATTTAAAACTTTTAATATTTGTACTCCCACAACATTCACATCAAATTTCTGAACCTCTCTTTCAATATCGCGGCCCATTGCATTTTTTATTTCAGGATGATCATACAAATATAAAACCTGTTCGGCCATAGCCTGCACATTGCCATATGGCACCAAGATCCCCCCGCCTTCTGATAACAATTCTGGTATACCACCCGATTTTTCAAAACAGATAATAGGTTTAGCCTGTGCTGCAGCTTCCAGAACAACCAAAGGAAAAGGGTCTTCCCGTGAAGTAAGTGAAAATACACTGAATAACTGAAAATAATCTTCCGGATTAGGTTTAGACCCGCTAAAAATAACTTTGTCTTTTATTTGCAGACGTTCACATTCGTACAAAAAGTGAAACTGAAACTCTCGGCTTATGGCTCCCACCCATACTAGCTTAATCGTATTACTGGGTCTTAATCTATTCAATGCTACAGCTAATTGTACAAAAAGATCTACTCCTTTTCTCCAAGAGGTCAAACCACTACCTCCTACAACAAACTCATTATCTAGCGAAAGCTCTTGTTTAATCTCTCGGATCTTATTAAGATTGGGTTTCCTTACTCTTTCAGTATCAATGCATTCGTATACCAGGCTTATCTTATCGGCCGCTATATAATAATTTTCTATTAAATTGTACTTTGTACTATTAGAAACCGCAATAAAATGGTCTACAGCATTGATGTTTTCTAGCTCAAGAGAATTAGGGTAATAATAGTTTATGGTGAAATCATTCTCGTGAATATGTGCCACTACAGGGCAATTATAATGTTGTTTTAAAAGAGATGCTAAATTTAAGGAAACAACCGTGTTAAGATATATTATATCGTATGTCTGATTTTGAAGAGGTTTAGGTATTATGTACTTCTTTGACTGAGGTTGCAGCGATAATTTTCTGGCAATCTTTTTAACTCCCCTGATCAACATGTTATGGGAAGGCACAAAACTGTTAATCAAAGAATAGGTAGGGGCAGTATTCCTAAATTCTGCCTCTAGTTCACCGGCATCTTTTAACAGGATTGTAAGCTCGATATTTTTATTTGTCTTAAGCCACCGGAGGAGATGTAAAAGTACAATGGGAGCACCTGTTCTGGAGGCATCATGGCTTACGAACAATATCTTTAACTTATATTTATCTCTCATAATAAACCTCACTTAGCTAGGGCAGCAATGAAAAAGGCTGGATACCGATATAGTATATGTGGGGGTAATCAGGACAAGAAGGTGACTTTGTCTTTAAAAACTGTAGGTAATAATTCAACCCTTCTTGAGAATGCTGGACTTAGCCTTTCTACTACTTTATAAAGTGAAATAACTTTTCTTCCATAAAAAGAAGCATATAAACCAACAGAACTACCAAAAACAAAGAAAGTAGCATCTTGTTTCAATGCAACTTCTTCAAGAGATACCGTTGACGGTATCTCTTGAATTTTGATTTCTTCAATTTGAATGAAAAGTTCTTTTATAAGCTTGATTGTTTTATCAGCCTTAATTTGATCCGGATGGTACTTAACATAAAGTGTAGTAGCACCTTTCTTTTTTAACCAATTAATAAAAATAAATGTTGTCATAAGAAGAGTAGCAGCATCTAAAATTTGTGCTTCAACAAGAGCATCGAAAACTAAAATATTTGTATATAATTCACCTTTTGATTGGTGGTCATTTCTGAAATCTAATTCTGTGGGAAGACCTAAAACTACCTTTCGTTGAAGCTCTCCAAAAGAATAAGAGGTTAATCCAAAAGCTTGAAGATATTGTTTTTCTACGAAATTTCTATTGATTTTTAGTCTATTAAAAAAGTTAAGCCTCCACTTTATCCGTTCATTCAAGGTAAATTCTAGATTAGAAGGATATATTTCCTCTAATTTTTCCTTTGCTAAATATGAACCCGCTCCTTCTTCTATAATATTAAAACCTTTGCAATTCTTGTGTGATACAATCAAAGCAAGGTAATTCTGATATGTTTGAGGTGTGTAGAAGTAAAACTCAGTATTATTAGTTAAGTGATTGATGAATTTATCTAATTCATTTATGTTAGACCAATTTCTCCAAAATTTATTATATATCGGAAAAGAATTGGTAGACTGCGGATTAAAAGGAAAATCAAACATTTGAACTCCAAAACCTTTATAGTCGCTACTCTTTCCCCTATGAACTAAAAAAATACATTCCTCCACATTTAATTTTAAATGCGCTATAGTCTTTTTTGCAACTATATAAGTTATCTGACTATGAACAAAAAAAATATTTTTCATTAATGCAAGACCAAATGATGTGCCTAGAAAAATCAGTATCTCAGTCCGATTTTAATGAGACTTATATTATACAACCCTTGTTTTCCACTGAAGAGAAGTAGCCATTACACCAACTCTTGAGCTGCCATAAGATTTCATACTTTCATTGAATGATCTCTCTTCTACATCAAATGTAAAAGCCTCTCTTTTATTATGGATTCCATTTACTCGCAGAATTCCAAGTCCAGCATGCACTGTATACCTACCAGCCTTTATTGGTGAAGGAAAAACAAAATCTGTTTCATATACACCAGGTTGTCTTTCATCTAAAAATAGTGGTGAATTATCTGTATCAAAGGTCAGAAATAATGGCTCCCCGTTCCGCTCAACTATCACATTGAAAGATAAACCAGTTATTTTTTCCCTTACTATATATTTAGCCTTAAAAATAATTCTATCAAAAACATCAATAGAAGACACTATTTCACCAAGATTATTTTCTAATCGGATTTCCAACATTTGTGCTAATATGCTTTCATCTATATCGAAAGTATGTTGGTTTATAGTTTCACTTGTTTCCAAAGATTGGTTATATAGATCTAGCGCTTTTACAGCAGGCCCTTGAAACATAACTTTGCCTTGCTTTAATAAAATACCTTGAGAACAAAGTTCTCGCACCATTCCCAACTGGTGGCTTACAAATAAAACAGTTCTTCCTTCACCTGCTACATCTTTCATTTTACCGATGCACTTTTTCTGAAAAGCAGCATCTCCGACTGCCAATACCTCATCGATAATTAAAATTTCCGGTTCAAGATGTGCTGCAACAGCAAATGCTAATCTGACATACATGCCACTACTATAACGCTTAACAGGAGTATCTATGTGCTGCTCTACACCTGAAAAACTTATTATCTCGTCAAGTTTGGAGCGAATCTCCTGTTTGGTCATGCCCAATATTGCACCATTCAAAAAGATGTTTTCCCTGCCAGTCAGTTCTGGATGAAAACCTGTACCAACTTCCAATAAACTGGCTATTCGCCCCCTGATTTTTAGTGAGCCAGTAGTGGGAGACGTTACACGTGATAATACTTTTAAAAGAGTAGACTTTCCAGCACCATTCCTTCCAATAATTCCAGTCGCTTCCCCACCTTTTATCTGGAAGTTAACATCCTGTAGGGCCATAAAGTATTCATCAGAAAAAGCATTGTTTTCATGCCCAATTTTTACATAAGGGTCTTCTTTACCTCTGATGCTGGCCCACCACCTGTTCAGATCATGAGTTAAAGTACCTGTTCCAATTGTTCCTAACCGGTATTGTTTACTTAAATTCTCGACTTTAATTACTATATCAGACATCGTGTATTTCAAAAAATTTTAATAAATATCCTTTTTGCTTTACAAAATGGAATAGATAAAATTCAAATAATAAAGCAAAGTTAAAAAAATATAGTGATTGAGATATGCAGTAAACTTACTGAATAATGAACAGAAAGATAAATTTGCTTCTGCAACTGAATTGTTATGAGGCTTAATTAGATATAAGTGAAATGCATAAGTGCATTTCAATAACATGCTATCTTGACATTAAAAATTCTGCAAAAGACCAATCTAAAGGGATATCTAAATCTAAAGAGCTTTCCTCGTTCATCACATACTTCTTTACTCTGTTAAACTCAGAAGTATGCTTGTTCTTCAATGAGGTAGGATTGATGATATAAACAGCTCCATTATACTCATACACTATAGGGCAATCCTGTCGTCTTACAAAATTACCCTTTTTGCTCTTTTCTAAAAAACCGTCCTCATTCTCTTCAGCTAAGACATAGTATGGATTTGATTGGGTTTCTTTTACAGATACAACCATATCAATATCATTTGAAAAAGAAAGTAAGGCTTCTGATACATGATACGCTTTACGGAAAGGTGATGTAGGCTGTAACACCACTATTAGATCAATCACTTTTCCCTGTTCTTCATAAAATTGCAATGCATGCAAAATCACCTCATAAGATCCAGCTTGATCAGTTGCTAATTGCTCAGGCCTCTTGAATGGCACTTTAATACCATAATCTTCAACTACTTTTATGATACCAGCATCATCAGTAGAAACGCAGATAATGTCATCTTCGGCTGCAACAGCCTCTGCTACATCTAATGTATAATATATGAGAGGCTTCCCGTTCAAAGGTTTTATATTTTTGCCTGGAATACCTTTAGACCCGCCTCGAGCCGGTATAATATAAAGATCAGCCATTATAAATTGATATGCTTAATGTCTTCCTGCGCTTTTATATAATCTTCGTGTTTGCCAATATCCAACCAGTAACCAAGTATAGGGTAAGAAATAACGTTTTGATTTTTCTGAATAAGCAACTCCATCAAATCGGTTGCATTATAGAAAATTCCTTTAGGAATCAGCTTCAAGATTTCGCGCTTAACTAAGTATATACCTGCGTTCGAGTAATACGTATAGCTTGGCTTTTCTTTAAAATTTTTTATTATAGAATCCTCTACTTCAAGCACCGCATATGGAATATTGACTAAATAGGGTACAGTAGCAATAGCTATATCTGCGTTCGTATTAAGGTAAGTCTGATAGAAGTCTTCAAAATCTATATTAGTTAGTAAATCAGAATTCATAACCAGTACATGTTCGTGCTGGAAGTTATCTATTAAGCCTACAGCACCTAAAGTACCTAGTGGTGTAACCTCGCTTATATATGAAATAGAGGCACCTTTGCTTTGTCCGTCACCAAAGGCTTCTACCAGCTGCTCGCCCAGGTACTTTATACTAATAGTAATATTTTCAATACCAAAGTAAATAAGCCTGTCGATGTTATGTTCTATAATAGGTTTAGGCCCTACTTTCAAAAGAGGTTTTGGGGTTGTATTGGTTAAGGGCTTTAGTCTCTCTCCTCGGCCGCCAGCCATAATAACTGCATCAACGGGCAGCAGCGTTTTTTGTGCTGAAAGATCAAGTATTTTAATAAGCCTCTTAGATGCATCGACAATCGGTACTAACGAGATTTTGTTTTTCCGAAGCACATCAATTTCTGATAGGGCTAAGTTGTCTTCTGGCAAATACCTGAAATTATGGAACATAAAGTTCTCTACAGAAGAATCAATATCTTTACCTGCAATAAGGCCTCTTCGTATATCGCCATCGGTTAAAGTGCCTTGCAACGTGCTACTTCCATCTACAATAAAGAGCGTTTTACGTTCTACAACAGCTTTGTCTAAATGTATTAGCGCTTCTCTGCCTGAGGTACTTAAGGGGATAATATTATTTTCCAGAGACTTCATAAATTATTTTCAGGATTTCAAACTGAATGCCATCTTAAATTAGCCGGAGACTATAGTAAATTAAGATTATATAATACGTTTTGCAATACGTTGTAAAGTTTTAACTATTTCTTCTGAGGCATTGCCTTTGCCATATATGTTAGACCCTTTAAATTCAGGCAGGCCTTTTACTTCTTCTATAGAAGCTAATATTGATTCCTTTTGTAGAGCACAATGCAATACATTTGGCCCAGCCTCTCGTCCCTTTTGTCTGTCCCCTAAATTGATAACATATTTTTTAAATGAAGCGGCTTCTATTATGCCGCTGGAACTGTTGCCTAACATATACTTACAATATTGCATAGCAGTAAAATATCCTCTGGTGCCTAAAGTTTCTACTGTTAACACATTGTTTTTCTTCGAGGCAAATTCTAAAAGTAGTGCTCTTACTACATTTCCCTGAGTATCAGCATTGGGCATAGTAATTAATATTTGTTCATCTAAGGTATCCAGCGCAGCAATAAGTTCTTTAACATAAAGTTGATTTTTATATATGGCAACTGTTTCAGGATGAAACGTCACTAATACTGTAGGAAAGGACAGATCAACTCCAAACTTTTCCTGGAACTCTCTTATTGAGAAAAAGTATAAGTCCTTCAGATTGTCTAAGCTTAAAGAACCTACGTTAAAGATATTATTTGTTGAACCGGTAATTTGAGCTACTCGCTCTGCATGCACCTGATTAGAGGCAAAATGGTAAGTAGCTGCATTAGTAAGGGAATGGCGAAAAATGTTATCGATAGCTCCTGTTGTTGTTTCACCTCCATGAATATGGGCAATAGGTATATTGAAAGGAACGGCCGACATAACAGCAGCAAACATTTCATATCGGTCTCCAAGGCAGATAATTAAGTCAATCTGGTTTTGCTCCTGTGCCCAGACAGACGAAAATTTCAGTACTGTTAAGCCAATTGCCGAGGCTATTGCTTCTGGTGAGTCCCCCAAAACTAAGGATTCAACTTCCCTGGACACTTCAAAGCCATCCTCTATTATCTGATTTTTAGTAAGACCATGAAAAGAGGATACATGTGTACCAAAGACAAATAGCATTAACTGAAAGGAAGCATCCTCACGAAGCTTTTTTAGCAAAGGTAAGTATATGCCGTAATCGGCTCTAGAGCTCGTAAGTATAGCTATATTCATTGCAAATTTTCCCACTTTAAAAGGTCATCTGCCTCTAACTCTACCCTTGTTTTTCTGCCTATAATCTGGTTAATCATACTTGGCGGGATACCATTTCCCGGCCGCTTAATAGCCAGATTTTCCATTTGTATCACATGGTCAGCCGGCAAATCTGAGGCTGTATGGATACTTTTTCTGGCCACTTCTTTATTTTTTAATTCGGAAGGAGAGGGTCTTTTGATGCCATCGCCCAAGGCAACTTCAATATTACGAATGGAAGAAACCATTTTTTTCAGTTCATTCGGCTCTAATGAGGCTTTATGATCCGGTCCTTTCATATTCCTGTCCAACGTGAAGTGTTTTTCAATACACACCGCTCCCAGTGCTACAGCAGCAATCGGAACCTCAATACCTAGTGTGTGATCTGAATACCCTACAGACACATGAAATGCTTCTTTGATCGTAAGCATTGCATTCAAATTTACATCATGCATTGGAGTAGGATACTCGGTATTGCAGTGTAGTATGGTTAAGGCTTTTCTGGCTGTGCCTGCTTCCTCTAAAACATTTACGGCGGCTTCAATTTCAGCCAAAGTTGCCATACCAGTAGATAGAATAACTGGTTTGTTAAGAGAACCTATTTTCTGTAAGTAAGGGAGGTTTGTTATTTCACCTGACGGGATTTTAAATAAGTCGATACCAAGCGAGTTTAGCAAATCAATACTCTCTAAGTCGAAGGCTGTAGAAAAGAACTTAATATTTTTTTGCTTGCAGTAGTCAATCAAAAGGTGATGGGTATCTATATCAAGCTCAAGCTTTTTCAGCATGTTAAACTGCGAATCGTCTGTATCATTGATGTTCCTCGCCTGGTAACCGGCTTTTTTTGCTGATTTACTTACTAATTTTTCAGCTTTAAACGTCTGAAATTTCACATAATCAACACCAGCATCTGCGGCAGCATCTATTAATTGCTTAGCCAATTCTAAACTGCCATTGTGGTTAACGCCTGCTTCGGCTATTATGAGCGTTTTGTTCATTTGTTTATTTCTTTTGCTGGGTTACCTGCTACTACAGCATGCTCCCTTACATTGTTGATTACTACTGCTCCGGCTCCTACAACAACATCTTTTTCTATACCTACGCCATGTTTTAGTACTGCATTGCTCCCAATCAAGGTTCTATTGCCTACGGTACAATTCCCGTTTATTACTGCGCCGGTAGATATATGGCAATGGTCGCCAATGGCAGCATCGTGCTCAATAATGGCTGATGTATTGATGATAGTATTTACCCCGATCACAGCATTTGCATTAACAGTTGCTTGATGTAAAATAACGGAGCCTTCTGCTATTCGTGCATGTTTAGAAACCTGAGCAGAGGATGCAATTACGACAGGTAAATTGGCACCGGTACTCTTAACTAACTTGTAGAGGTGCTCACGCTTAGTACCATCTTCAAGCTGCCCAACTGTAATGATTACATTAGGAATATTTTTTACAAAATCTGCTAACTCAGGATCTGTACCCAAAATACTGTAGCCAAGTATTTTTTGCCCAATTTTATCGAGGCTATCTAAAATACCTGCTATCTCAAATCTTCTTTCAGATTCTATAGCTTCTATGACTGATTTACAGTGGCCACCTCCCCCTAGAAGAAGTATTTTTTCTTTAACCATTTATCCTCACGCTACTGGGAATGTTAACCAGCCTTTCCTCTACATATTCAGCTATAGGCAAATTTGTACGAGGGCAATCTTTGAACATCTCCAACCGGTGCATTAGTTGCCATACAGGGCGTGTCATAACGCCATAATTGTTGCTGTAACTTAACAGTTCATCGCGCTGTTTTTTATCCTGGCATAATACTGCGTTAAGCCAATAATTAGATTGTGAATCCGTAGGCTCCTGGACAAATTCTAATTCACCCTGTTGCTTTAAATGCTTCTGATACATGGCTGCCAGTTCTCTTTTATTTTTCATAAAATGATCTAACTGCTCCATCTGAGCACACGCCATGGCCGCGTTTAAATTAGGCAAACGGTAATTATAGCCTACTTGATCATGAACAAAATCCCAACGATGCGGCACTTTAGCCTGAGTTGTTAGATGCTTGGCCATTTTCCCAAGCACTTCGTCATTTGTAACGATCATGCCACCGCCGCCACAGGTAATGGTTTTATTTCCGTTAAAGCTATAGGTACCAAGAAGGCCAAATGTGCCTGTTTGCTTACTCTGATAGGTACTTCCGATAGATTCTGCCGCATCTTCCACCAATGGTATATTGTACCTGTAACATAGCTCTAATATTCGGTCTACCTCTGCCGGATGTCCGAAGGTATGCATGGGCACACAGGCAGCAATTCTTTTACCTGTTTCTTTATAATAAGTATTCCCTAACCTTGATTCTGTTTCGTTCAGTAAAAATTCACCCAAGGCATCAGCCGATAGGCCTAAGGTCAGCCTGTCGATATCAACAAACAAGGGAGTCGCTCCAAGGTAGGAAATTGCGTTGCAGGTGGCAATAAAAGACAGCGGTTGTGTAATTACAAGTTCATCTCGCTTAACTCCTGCGAGAAGAAGGGCCATGTGTAAAGCGGCTGTACCATTTACAGTGGCGATGGCGTAACTAGCTCCTGTATAGTCCCTGACCATAGTCTCAAACTGATCGACGTATTTGCCTACAGATGAAACGAAGGTAGAATCTATAGCATCCATTACATACTTTCGCTCATTGCCAATAAAGCGAGGTTCGTGCAAAGGAATAAATTCCTGTTCCGGATAAAGCTCTTTTATAAATTGGCAAAGCTTCGGAATTACCAAAGAATAGTTTTCTTGAGAAACAGGCTTGAAAGTAACAGACATATTGTTTAATAAATTGATTTAGCTTCACCTGTATAGGTTCAGCACAATGCGCAAATCATTATATCAAGTCATTATATATTGTATATATCTGCTTTATATCTTGCTAAATTTGCCGGTTGCCTGAACCATGCTATAGTTTCATCTAAAGCCTTGCTGAAAATATAGTTTTGTTGCCAGTTGGTAATTTTTTTGATCTTTTCGTTGGATCCGAAGAGCCTTTCTACCTCACTTTTATCCGGTCTCAATCGCACATCATCACTTATTACATGCGCATCCGGATTAATTTTAGAGATTAGCATTTGTGCCAATTCCCCAATAGTTATCTCAGATTGAGTCGCAATGTTCACTTCCTCGCCAATGGTAGCATTAGATTTAGCAATTTCAACAAAGCCGTTAGCCGTATCTTTTACATATAGAAGGTCTCGTGTAGGATGTAGAGATCCAAGTTTAATTTCTGTTTTACCAGCCAATAATTGTGTTATAATAGTAGGGATAACTGCTCTGGCTGATTGGCGTGGACCAAATGTATTGAAAGGCCTAACGATGGTAACCGGTAAGTTAAAACTTCTGTAGAAAGACTCAGCTATATGGTCGGCCCCAATTTTAGTGGCAGAGTAAGGAGATTGTCCCTGTCGTGGATGTTTTTCGTCTATAGGAACATAAAGTGCTGTACCATAAACCTCAGAAGTAGAAGTAACCAACACCTTCTCTACTTTAAGATTTCTGGCAGCTTGAAGTATATTCAACGTCCCTTTGATATTAGTGTCAACATAACTATCGGGGGAATGGTAACTATAAGGAATGGCAATTAGAGCTGCTAAATGAAATACTACATCACAGCCTTGCATGGCTGTATGAACTCCATTTGGATCACGCACATCTCCAGTAAAGATTTCTATTCGCTGAAGTTTTTCTTGAGAGAAGGTATCTAACCAACCCCAGGAGTTAAATGAATTGTAAAAACAAAAAGCCTTAACCTTACAACCTTCTTCTAAAAGTCTCTCAACTAAATGACTACCTATAAAACCGTCTGCGCCTGTTACTAATACCGTCTTATTTTTTAACATTTATTATAACATCAATTGAATTAAACTTAAATAATTTAGTTGTAGTAAGTGAGGTTATTTTCATTGACATTTCATTTAGTTTCTTCATGATAGCCACACTAATAGTTATCCCCTTATACAGTATCAATAAAAGATTTCGAGACCTTATTGAAAACCAAAAGTCCTATAAAAAATACTACAGCAGCAAATACAGTTGAATACCCCAAATAAAACCATGGTAATGTGCCTGATCCTAAAAAAGCATATCTGAATGTTTCTATTATACTTGACATCGGATTAGCCATTATGATAAACTTGTATTTTTCAGGCAGTTTAGATAATGGGTAAATGACTGTAGAAGCGTACATAGCTAATTGTATCCCAAAACCCAATAAAAATTGAAGGTCTCTATATTTTGTAGTCATTGCGGATATTATCATACCTAACCCCAATGCTAGTACAGCCATTAAGAGGATAAGAAGTGGCAACAATAGCATAGAACCGTTAGGCTCAACAGTATCACTAGTAGCTAAAAAATAAATGAGCAAACAGATAAATAATCCAAATTGCACACCAAATTTAAGTATATTAGATATCACAACAGAAATTGGGGATATTATTCTTGGGAAATATACCTTTCCAAATATACCAGCATTACCACTAAAAGTAGTGGATGTTGCTGTTAAACATGAAGAGAAGTAGTTCCAGCAAGTAATACCAGCCATATAAAATAATAGTGGTGGTACTCCATTGGTTGATATGCCAGCAATCTTACCAAAAACAAGGGTGAATGTTAAGGTAGTAAATAGAGGTTGTAGAAAAAACCAGATTGGTCCAAGTATAGTTTGCTTATATACAGAAATAAAATCACGACGCACAAACATTTGTAACAAATCGCGATATCGCCAAACTTCCTTTAACTGTAAGTCGAAAAGACTGGATTTAGGCTCAATCACCAATGTCCAATCCTCCTTTTCTTCTTTCATCAATTTGTTCTTAAGAATAAAAGCAAAACAGAATAAATACAATTTGTTAAACTGTATTTATTCTGCCTGCAAAGATACAAGACTATGTTTAAGATGATATGCTATAAAACATCTTTTGTTCAAACTATATAGCTACTCGTGGTAGTTCAATATCCTGTGCCCTCCTTCTGCCAGGTAGGTGTCGCGCTTGAAGAGCTCCACGTCGGCCTGCATCATGTCCTGCACC
>Ga0066648_10000763_pt1 | contig 19944 bp, 9 predicted proteins | sample CryGeyCG12114_NA_FD_59537 | JGI IMG/M metagenome (GOLD analysis project Ga0066648, IMG submission 59537) | Groundwater microbial communities from aquifer - Crystal Geyser CG19_WC_8/21/14_NA | ecosystem: Environmental > Aquatic > Deep subsurface > Groundwater | place: USA: Utah: Grand County... | reverse complement strand
GGCGCGCCCCGAGCCGCGATTGTCGCTAGATGGAACCGACCTTGCCCTGCGACTCCCGGAGGGAAGTGAGCGGGTGCAGGTCTCATGCGACGGCGGCGACACCCTGCGGCTAAGAGCTGGGCAGAGCTGGCCCCTGCCGCGGCCGCTGCCGCGACACATTGACTGGCGGCTCGGAGACCGGACGGGGACGATCGCAGTACTCGCCTCGGAGGGCCAGGTGCTGGTCGCGGATTTGGAAGGGGGCGGGTCGCCCTGCCACGTCGCCGACCGTGGCGAGCTGTCGATGAGCCGGGTGGCAATCTTCGCACGCGAGCCCTTATCCGCGCCGGGGTTGCCGGCCTCGTCGTTCCACGCCGAGCAGATTGACGAGCGCCTGTACTTGGCCGTGATGGATCTCAGCCCGCAGGACACTCAGATCCGTGTAGGGCGGCGCGGTGTTGTCCTTCGCCAGCGTCTTTATCGCAGGCTGGCAATAATCGAGGGCGTGATCGCCGGCGGGGCTCACGGCCCGCTGCGTGGGTCCGATGCGCGGCTGCGGGTGTCCACCGGCATTGCCGAGGCGGCGGAGCGGTGGTTGACAATCGTCCTTGGAGGCCAGGGCGAGGGCCGGGTCGCGGTGCAGACGGACGCCTTCGGGCAGGTAGAGCTTGGCCTCGCCGACCTCCTCTCGGCGGCCGAACTTTCCTGCTCAGGCAATCCCACCACGTTGCACGTCGAGTTGATGCGACCAGCGGAGGCCAGCGGGGCGAACCTCGTCGGCTCGGGTCTCCGGCTTCGGGAATTCGTTTGGCCCGGCTGGCGCGGCCGGATAGGGGCGAGCCTGAACTGCGACAGCCCGCCCGCCAACCTCGTTGTCGATGCGTCCGATGGCATTGCGCGGGATGACAGGGGGTATCCGTGTGTCGCCCATGGGCGGGACAGCGCGGCCGCGACCCTGGCTTTCGAAATCGGGGGCAAGCTCGAGACGTTCCGACTGCCACCAGGCGATCTTTGCGTCACCCATTTGCGTCCGGATGGCTCTCGCCGGCCTTTAGAGCGCGGGACGCGCTTGGTGCTGGATCCCGCCTCCCGCATGGGGGCTATCCGAGTCGAAAGCCGAGACCTGGTGGCCTCGCTTGATGTCTGCGGCGAGCGGCGACGCCGGCCTTTCCATGCCGGGAGCACCTGCACTGTGCCGCTGCGCGAGCTTGGACCGGGCTGGCTTCGGCTCGTCCGGCCGAGCGGTCTGGCCGTGGACCTCGTAGAGCTCAGTGCGGCCTTCGCCTTCGAGAGCCTCGTCTCAGCGCGGCGTTTCGGTCGCGTCGAGCTGAAGCTGCGTGTGCCAGCACGGGTCGATGCGGTTCGTGTGGAGCTTGGGTCGGAGACGGGAGACAGCCTCCGAGGCGAGGTGCACTTCGGTCCGGACGTTTGGCTGGAGCGACCCGCGCCTTGGCTGACGGGCGATCGCGGGCTCGACGGGGGGATCACCGTAGTCGTCGACCCGGCGACGGTGCCTGCTGGGTTCTGGTTCGGGACGGTGTCAGTCCGGGACGCGGCGGGCTGGCACCCGCTCACGGCGCCTCGCGGCGACACGGTGAGCCTTGCCCTAGACGTGGGGTCGGCCCTGGCCGACAACCTTCGAACTACCGAGCGGCTGGGGCGCGTACTGGGATGGCTCGACTTGTGCCACGCGTCCGAGTGTTGGCACGACGGCGGAGTGGGAAGCTCTTTGACGCGCCGTCGAGATCGGCTTGCGCAGGAGCTCGCGCAGAGCCCCGGAGGGCGGGCGCGTCTCATGTCACTCATGCTGGGCGAGGCCTGGCGCAGCGAGGGCGGCACTTGGATGCCGCCATTGCACCTCCTCGACGCCTGCCCCGACTTGTTCGAGGCGGTGCCCGATGCCTTTCATAAGGCGGGCCCCCATCTGTCGGTCTTGGGGCGGATCGCGGTTGGGCGCCTTCGCGAGAACGACGACCTCGACGTGACGGCCCTGCTGGCATTCCGGAACGCCCAGGCGGCGAGCCGTACCGGCGAGCGGCTGCGTGGGTTCTCCGTCCCGCGCTTCCTCGCCAATCTCGCGAACCCGGCGCTGGACCACGACCCCTTCGCGGGGCGCCGGTGGCCGGGTCGCCCCCTGCTCGGGCCCGGCCACTGGCGCGCTGCGCACGAGCGGCTGGAGGATCGACTGGGGGAGACTGGCTTCTTCGGCGAGGACCCGGAAGGCCGCAACGGTCTACGCAGCGAAAGGCTGCTGCGGCTCTGTCCGCTGCCGGCCGAGGGTGCGCCCCCGGTCCCGCCACCACTGGACGACTGGCGCGCCGAGCTTCACGCCCGGCTGTCCACGACACTTCTCGACTTCGCGAGGGCGGCGCGGGCCGCGGGATCGCAAGCTTGGGTCGCGCGACGGGCAAAGGCCGCGGGCCTTAACGATGCTGAGGCCCGGGCCGCGCTGGGCGACCTCCTGCGGCTCGCGCCCGAGCTTTTCGCCGTTCATCTGATTATCGCCGAACTTGAAAGGCGCGACCCATGAAGGATCTTCTGACGTCGGCCGAAGGGCTCGATCTCGACCCGCTGGCCTTCCGCGAGGAGCTTAACGCCGACCTGGCCCGCTTTATTGCCACGGCTGCGGCGGTATCCCGACACCGCGCCCCGCGCCTAGCAGAGGCGGTGGCGGCGCGCGTGGCGGAGGAGACTTTGGTCAAGGGTCCGTTTGTCGAGAGCCTTCCGGACTTCGACAAGGCCGAGTCGCTTGCGGAGCTCGTGGACGGTGGGCGGCTTCATCGGGACTGGTCCCGAATGGAGGCGCGTACCCCGGCCCTCTATCGCCGCCCCCTTCACGCCCATCAGGCGGATTCTGTCGAGCAGACCGAGAACTACATCGTCGCCACCGGCACCGGGTCGGGGAAGACAGAGTCCTTCCTGTTCCCGTTGGTGGACGACCTGCTTCGCAATCCTCGGCGCGGCACTCCCGGGGTCAAGGCCATCCTGATCTACCCGCTGAACGCTCTGGCGACGGACCAGATGCACCGCATTGCGCGTCTCCTGTTCCGCGATCTAGGAGACCCAGGACTAACGCTCGGACGCTATACCGGCCAGGTGGGCTCGGCCGCTGAACGGCGCGATGAGGAAGCGGCGATCCGGCAAATGCCAGTGTTCCGCGAGGCCTTCGGCGAGGACGCGGAGGTGCCGCGGCGGTGGCTCCTGTCACGCTCCGAGATGCTCGATACCCCGCCAGACATCCTGATCACCAACTACGCGATGCTTGAGCACATCCTGCTCCTGCCCCGCAACCGCGCCCTGCTCGAGGGGGCGGACCTTAGATGGCTCGTGCTCGACGAGCTCCACACTTACACCGGCGCGCAGGCGATCGAAGTGGCGTTTCTACTGCGCAAGCTCAAGGCGCGGCTGGGGCTCGAGCCGGGGCGGCTGCGCTGCGTGGGCACTTCAGCGAGCCTCGATCCCGCGCGGAAAGACGAGCTCGCGGGCTTTGCCCAGGACCTATTCGGCGAGCCCTTCTCCCCGGGGCGGCAATCGGTCATCACCGCGCCGCGCCGACTGCACGCCGCCCTGTCCGCCTCGGGGCCGGTGATCGAGCGGGACCCTGGGGATTGGATTGCCCTAGGCGAAGCGCTGGGGCGGCTCCGCGAGGCGGGGCGCCTTGCGTCCGACGAGGCCGAGGACCTGGTCGAGAACTGGAACCTGGAAGCCCCCGAAATGCCGCTTGCCGACGGCATTTTTGGGGAAGCACTGATGGCCGAACTCGCGCGGAGTCGGGAGGTCCGGCTGGCCGCGACGCTCCTCGACGCCTCCCTGATGCCCTTTGGCGTCCTGGCCCGCCGCCTGTTTCCGCAAGCCGACGACGCACTCGCTGGGCAGGCGACAACAGCTCTGATTTCGCTCAGCGTACTCGCGAAGCCGGCGCAGGGGGGGGGCTATCCGCTCCTGCCAGCACGCTACCACCTTGTGGCGAGCGCTGTCCCGGGGGTGATCGTCAGCCTCGATCCGGAGGCACCAGAGCACTGGCGCGCACTCGATATCGCGCGGGAAGGGCGTGCTGCCACGGGCGAGCTGCCGGCCGCTTGGCCCCTCCTCGTCTGCCGCAACTGCGGCGAGCCCTACATCGAGGCCTTCGATGACGGTCGTGCATTGCACCCGCATGTACCGCCCCTGAAGCGCAACATGGGGCAGCGGGTGCTTTTGCGCTTGGCGAGCGCGGGGCGGGCCGCGCTTGAGGAGGAGGCGGATGGCGAGGAGACCGCAGAGCCGGACATGGTCACCTTCGACCCCCGGACGGGCGTGCTGCTCGACGATGGCGAGGAGGGCGGCCTCGCGCTCGAACAGGCCGAAATGACGCAAAGCGAGGACGACCGGCGACGCTACATGCGGCGCTGCCTGTGCTGCGGCTCGACGGGCGGCATGGCGCCCGAACCAGTGACGACCATCCATCCAGGCGACGACATGATGGCAGCTTTTGTCTCGGCAAGGCTTCTCGAGTCGCTACCGCCGCCCGAGCCGGCGCGCACGGGCGCTCCCCTGAAGGGCCGCAACCTTCTGGCCTTCTCGGACAACCGTCAGGACGCAGCTTTCTTCGCGCCCTTCCTCGAGCGGATCAGCCGCACCGAGGCGCTGCGGGGCGCGATCCTCTCCTGCGTTGAAGGGCGGCGGGAGCCCGTAGATCTTGTGGAGTTGCGCGACGAGGCCTGGCGCGCACTTCGCCGGAACGGCTTCGCGCTTTACGAGCGAGGGACCCCGCGCGCGCCCTTAGGGACTGCTCCGGCCAAGAACCGGCTGCTTGCGCTCATCGTAGCCGAAACCTCCATGGGGGTGGCGATGCGCCAGTCGCTCGAGGGATTCGGGCTTCTCCGGGTGACGCACGAAGGGGCTGAGAGGGTGGCGGCGGAGGTGGCCCGGCGGAGCGAAGATCCGGCGCTGCGCGCCTTGGCCCCGGCAAGTGTGGAGTTCCTCCTGTCGATGATGCGGCAAAGTCGGGCGGTTGATGACATGGACGAGGTATTGGACCTCACCGACGACTCGATCTGGGGCGAGGCGCTGGCTAGCGACCGGATCGGCTGGGCACTGGCGGACACGAAGGGCCGAAGCCGGACGCGGGCCTTCCTCCCGAAAATGCCAGGACGTCATTCGCGGGCGACGTGGGTGCTCGAGGAGCGGCTCGGGCACTCGGCCATGGCGTCGCGAGCTTTCTTGGAGGCGGTGTGGAACCAAGCACAGAAGTCCAGCGCGCGCCTTTTCCGCGATGGGGCGGGCGGAAAGGTGCTCGACCTTCATGCCTTGCGGTTCCAGCCCATGACGGGGCCCATCTACGTCTGCGAGAGCTGCGCGCGCACCTCCGCCTTCGATTTGGGCGGGGTCTGCACCGCTTGGCAGTGCGATGGCCGAACCCGCCCGGTGGATCCGCGAGAGGCTTTCCCGGTCGAAACGCACCATTTCGTGGCGCGCTACCGCCAAGCGCCTCCAGCGGTGATTGCCCGCGAGCACACGGCCGCCATTGCTAGCGAGGACCGTTCAGTCAGCGAGAACGCCTTCCGCGAGGGAAGGGTTAACCTTCTAAGCTGCACGACGACCATGGAGATGGGCGTCGACCTAGGCGACCTCGACGCGGTGATCTGCCGTAACGTGCCACCAGGCATCTCAAACTACCAGCAGCGTGCGGGCCGAGCCGGGCGGCGCGCGCAGGTGGCGCCCATTGCGCTCACCGTCGCGCGCCAAAGCCGCTACGACCAGGTCACTTTCGCAAGCTTCGAGCCCTATTTGCGTTCACTCCCGGCGCTGCCCTACCTGTCGCTTGAGTCCGAGGCGTTCTTCCGGCGCCATCAGGTGTCCTGCCTCCTGTCGGGGTGGCTCGCCTTGCGTATCGGGACCGTCGACCGGACCGGCGCGCCGAAGCTGAGGCACGTCCTCGGCGAGCGGCTGGACGGGGAAGCGGTGGCCGCGCTCAAGGCCGAGCTCACGGCTTGGCTGGCATCGGATGCGGGGCAGGAGGCCGCGCGACCGGCCGAAGCGATGCGCGTGGGGCTTTCGGTGGGGCTCTCAGGCGGGGAGCTCTTGGGGTGGGCTCGCAGTGAAATCGAGCGCTGGATCGAAGACGCCGCCGGGCGCTGGCTGGCGATCGAGGACGGGTACCAAGAGGCCCTGGAGCAGATCAAGACCGGCGGGCTGAGCGAGGCGGAGCAGAAGCGCCTCACGGGACGAATGAACGCGAGGGGCGCTGACAAGGCCCGCTTCCTCGACCAATCAGCGACCTCGGTTCTGTCACAAAAGGCCGTGATCCCGACCTACAGTTTTCCCATCCACTCGCTGCACCTCGAGATGGTCACGCAGCGAGATGCTCGAAGCGGAAGCGGGGGGCCGGAGCTCAACCGGGACGCATCACTGGCGATCGCAGAGTATGCACCGGGGGCCGAGGTTGTGGCGGCGGGCCGAATCTGGCGGAGCGCGGGCATTGCCCGGCGGAGCCTGCACAGCGGCGGCTCAGAGGCCTGGGTCAACCGCGGTTGGTACCGCGTCTGTCCCCATTGTAGTCATCCGGAGCTCGCCGGGGAGCGCGAGGACTTCGTGGCCCAGTGCCCCCATTGCGACCGGACAGGGCTGCCGCCGGCGCGGCGCTTCTTGGAGCCCATCGGCTTTCTCACCTCCTACGCCGAGCGCGACGGGAAGGACCCAGGTACGACACGGATGCGAACGCGGCTCGTGGACGAGGCGCGGCTCCTGACGCGACCGAGGCCTGAGGACTTCCAAGGGACGGACCTGCGCGACGTCGCGAGCTTCTTTGCCGCAGCCCACGCGCGCGAGGATTCGGATGCGCTTAGGTGGCAGATGATCGTGGTCAATCGGGGGCCTCTGGGTGGCGGCTACCTGTGCTGTCCCTTCTGCGAGCACGCGGAGCCGGCACCGAGCGCCTTCGCCAAGGACATCAAGACCTCCCACAAGAACCCGCGGACTGGGGACGACTGCCGGGCGACGACCTTGTCCTGGCCTATCGACCTCGCCCATCTTTACCACACGGACATTCGAGGCCTGCGGTTCTCCCATGACCTGCCTGCGTTCGAGGGTCTTCGGCCGGAGGATCGGGACCGCGCACGGGAAAGCCTGCTCCGGACGGTGGCCGAGGCGATGCGGCTCGCGGCGGCGCGGCGCCTCGAGACTGACCCGCGCGACCTGCGGGCGACGACCGAGATCCCGGCGAACGACGCGCCAGTGGTTATCCTGTCGGACGCCACGCCAGGCGGAGCGGGTTATGTGCGCCGGCTCGTCGCAGAGCCGCACCTGTCGGCGCGTACGCTGATTGCGCAGGCGATCGAGATCCTCGATTGCCCGCGCGGCGCTGCTTGTGCCACGAGCTGCAACAAGTGCCTCAACGACTACTCCAACCAGCAGTGGTGGGACGCCTTCGACCGCCATGTCGCGACGGCCTGGCTAACCGAGCTCCTCGGCCGATCGGCGCCGCGGCCGGCACATGCGCCGGAGGGCTCCGTCCCTGTGGCGCCGCTGGGCGGCCCGGCGCTCCTGCCGCTCCTCGAGGGAGGCAGCCTCGTTGTGGTAGCGGCCGGGAGCCTCTGGGGGGCGGGCGAGCGGGAGCGGGCAGCTGCGGGCGCGCGGGCGCTGCGCGACTGGCTTGAGGCGCGGGCTGACCGGAAGGTGTTCTTCGTGCTGCCAGAGGGCGCGCCAGCGGGAACGGCGACGACGGCCGATCGGCAGGCGGTCGACATCCTCCATGCGGTCGATCGGGAGGGGAGGTTGCGTTTTGCGGCAGCCCCTGCGGACCTCTTGGCCGGTGCGCCCCGGCTTACCCTGCTCGGCGCCGGAGGGTCGGCTCGCCAGGTAAGGGAGTGGTTCGGGCCTGATCCCCTTGCCCCGGCATTCTCTGATCCGGCAGCGGGCGTTTCGCACCGCCACGACGCCGAAACAGGCTGGATTGCAGCCGCGCAGGTGCGGCTCAGAGAGTTGGCGTCGCCGCTGCGAGTGCACGCGGAACGCGTAACGGCCCACCGGTTTCGCCCCGGACAGGCGCGGGACCTGCGCCCGGTCTTCGCGGAGTTCGTTAACCGCGCCTTTGACGTGACGGTAGAAGATCCTTTCTGCGGCACTTCGGCCGAGAAGCGGAAGTTGCTTGGGGAATTCCTAGCCGCGATGCGCACCTCGGGACTGAGCATTGGGCGGGCTAAGGTAGTGTGGAAGCCCGACATGTCCGACCGGGAAACTCGGGCGGCCCAGGTGGCGGGTCTCCAGAGCGACCTCGCTCGGCTGTGCGAGACGGTGGTGCCCGAGCCTTGGGATGGGCGGGGCCACTTCCACGACCGAACCGTGACTCTGCTGGACCGCGAGCAGGGCGGGACGATCCGCCTCGACGTGACCTCAGGGATCGACAACTTGATGCGGAGACACAAGGAGTGCACGGTGTTCGTAGATCGTCTGGGCTGACAGCTTGTATTGGCATTGATGATGTGACCGCCCCCGACAGCATCGATGTGCCAAGGTGGGTCTTCGACGTTCCACAAGGAAGGGCGATCACATCATCAACGCCGACTCCATTGGTGGACGGGGGGTTAGTAGCTGGGTATGACCAAGCCCCGCCGCCCGACTGAGCGCGAGATGCCAAAGATCGTCCTCGACCAGTTGGCGGAACCCCTTGATCTCCTCTAGCGTCGGCGGCGGGCCGTCCTTGCTAAGACGCTTGGCGACGAGGGATTTTGCGGCCACCTAAGGATCTTCCCCATCAGGAGCCTCTCCGGGGCGCCCTACAACAGCTGGAAAAGCTGGGCCGAAATGTAATTTGACCGGATCGCTGAGGCTGCATCGCTGAAGTAGCGTCTCCGCACACTCTAATCAGCAGATATCTCGGTCGTATTGACAGCCGAAGTGACTCCCGAGACGGTAAGTCTTACGGTTTCCAGTATCAACTGTTCGGCAAACGACATGAATGTGAAGCTGCCTGAGGCGCTAAGGATGCTGGGCGAGCACCCCGAGCTGCACACTCCCGTGATCGTCGAGAAGGTCGCGCGCCTCGTGCTCGCTCAGGTAAATGAGCACGGAACCTGGCCCAAACTTCAGGAACTCATCCGCATCACAGCTGTGTCCGAACGTCAGAGCCTTTGTCAGCAGATAGTCCGCTGGGCCGAGGAGACGCGGGGGAGCATGGTGCCAGGAGCCCCCCCGACGTACCTGAGCCGCCAAGAGGACCTAGGCAGGTGGGTACGCTCACTCCGCAAGCAAGTAGAGACACAAGAGAAGAAGCAGCTGAAAGCCAAGCAAGAGCAACTGGAGGCCTGCCTGGACAAGCTGGACCCGCTCTGGCGGCGGCGTCGGATGGAGGCTGAGATCGAGGCCGAACTGCGCGCAGAACAAGCGAACCTTCGAGAGGAGCAGCGCAAGGTACGGGCCGATCGAAGTACGTTCTCCAAGACCTTTTCGAAGTCTGGCGGGCGACTCACGGTGCAGGGCGGCGCGCCAGGACTTGGCAAGCGCTGATCGCAAGGAAAGTCGGTCCCACATCTGAACTTCTTGGACCCAGCGCCGGCCGGAATCCAAAAGGTGCGAGAAAGAAGTGAGATGAGCTTCAACCAAGAAGAGCTGAACGCCATAGCGTTTGAGATCATGCGGCAAGAGCTGCAGAAGGACATGCACGGTCCTATAAAGGACCTGACCGCAAAGCGACTACGAGAGGATTATCTTGTCTCCAGTGAAATTGCTGAAGTGGCTGCGAAAAGCGCCATGGAGCGTTGGACCGAGGTCTATTATCCCGACTGAGTGGCGAGCAGGCCTAGAACGTCGCTCTGCCCTGCGCAACAGGTAGCAAATTTCCTCAAAGTTGTGGCTGCTGAGCGGCTGACCACCGTACGCTTTCCGCAGGGTGCGCTTCGGATACACGTCTTCAGATTAGTGGCCTCAGCATTCTGGCCTTCAGGTATGGAGACAGCCCGACCTGAAGCTCGTCCGAGTCTGCCGCTTCTATGGGGAGCTGACTGGCTAGGCCACCAAGTCATCTAAGAACTCCGAGACCGGTTTAACGCCCGAGACCCAGAGGCGGTCGCGCGCCCGGGTGGCGGCGACGTAAAGGAGGTGGCGCTCGGTCGCGAAGACCTCGTCGAGGGCGGCCTCGTCGGTCGCCTGCAGGAGGCGCGCTTCGCTCGGCAGCACGGTTGCGTCGCAGGCCATCACGGCGACCGCGCGGAACTCCGAGCCCTTGGACTGGTGCATGGTGGCGAGGACCGCGCGACCCGGTCGTTGCCCCTGCCCACCTACGAGTTCGACATACTCGAGCCCGGCCTCCTCGAGCGCGGCGCGGGCACGCGGGTATTCCTCGACCGACCGCACCAGGACCGCGATCTCCTCCTCCGCCACGGTCCCCGCCACCTCCCGCAGCCAGGCGCCGAGTGCCGCGATCTCCGCCTCCTTCTCCGGGAAGGCGCGGAACTCGGGGGCCGGCCCCTCGAAGACCGAGATGACGCCGAGGCGGTCCTCCTCCGAGCCGTCGGACTCGGTAAGCCGCGACGGCAGCAGCCGGTCCGAGCGCTCGCGGATCTGACGGGAGGTGCGGTAGTTGACCTTGAGGCTGCGGGAGCGGCCGCGCACCTCCACGCCGAGCTCGCTCCAGGGGAAGGCCTGACGGAAGATGCGCTGACCGATATCGCCGGCGAAGAACAGCCCGTTGGGGCGGCCGCCCGCGACCGCGGCGAGAAAGCGCAGCTCGGCCACCGAGACGTCCTGCGCCTCGTCCACGACGACGTGGTCCCAGGGTGGGGCTTGTGTGACGAGGCGGTCAGCGAGGCGGTGGAACATCTGCGCCCGGGTGGTGAGCCCTTGGGCCGCGAGGTCTGCGCGGGCCCGGTCCAGGACGGCCCAGGCAGCGTCGCGACGGGATGCGGCCACGCGCTGGCGGCGACCACGGCGCGGCAGGTCGCGGTAGGCATTGGCCGAGGGGACACCCCAGGCGTCGACCACAAGACGCCATTCGTCCTGGAAGAAGTCCGGGTCGGACTCCCGCGCCGCCGCCGCGGCGACCGCGCTCCTCACGTCGAGCGAGGAGGCGAGGCGCACCGGGCCGAGGAGCCGCTCGTGCAGGTCCAAGCCCGCCCGCTCGATGTCCTTCACCTCGATCCGCGCCAGCAGGTCGCGGTCCCCTGCGGCTAAGAGCGCGAGCTTGCGGCGCAGGGCGTCGGCGAGGGCCGCGTTGAAGGTGGTCAGCAACACCCGGCCGCCCTCGCGCGCCAGCCGCACGGCCCGGTGGAGCGCCACCACGGTCTTGCCCGTCCCCGCCGAGCCGATCACCCGGGCGGGGCCGTTGAAGTCGCGCGTGACGAACTCGCGCTGGGCGGGGTGGAGAAAGATCGTCCAACGCTCCCAAGGCGCATCCAGAGCCGCCTCGAGCTCGGCCTGGTCACCGATGACACGGAAACGGCGGAGCGCGTCGGGGTGGGTGAAAGCCTCCTCGGGGGTGGCCTCTGGCACGGCAGGCGGCGGGGGCATGGGGACGCCGCCGGTCGCGGCCACCAGCACCGCCTCGCCCGCTTCGGCCGGCAGGCGCGCGGCGATGTCGAGGATCGTCTCATCGGTCGCGCCCTGCACTGTGGCGATCCAGTCGGGCGGCACGCCCCAAGCCAGGAGGTCGGCCTCGCTGATGCCCGTGAGGATCTTCGGGGCCTCGCGGGCGGCCTCCACGTAGCGCCGCGAGACGACTTCCTCGACGGTCTCGCGGATCTCGACGATCTGGGCGGCGCCGGTAGTCGGGTGGGTGTCGATCCGCCGCGTCCCCGCCCAGCCGTAGGCGTCGTCATGGTGGCCGACCCAGGCCAGCAGCGTGGCGCCGCCCCGCTTGTGCAGGACGAGGCGCAGGTCGCGCGACGCCCGGGCGGTCCAGAAGTGCGGGTCGCGGGCCTCGGTGACGCGGTGCAGCTGGAGGCTCGGGTGAGCGGGGTTCAGCTGCAGGTCCATCGCTGTGGTCTTGGCCGCCGTCTGTTCGGGCCCGGTGAGGCGCGCGAGGGCGGCGGTGAAGGTGTCAGCGATCAGGAGAGTCATGTTGCGCCAAGCGTGTCCTTCAGGCTCTTTCGCGACCGAGTATGGATCCACTGCTGGGGTCCACTCGAGTTGCCGTCCTTGACGACCCCAGCTGCCGGGCTTGCACTCGTGAATTCGTAGTCCCGGCTGAACACGTAGAGGTCTTTGTCCCCATCGAGCACCAAGACGCCGTCCCGCACCAGTCGGTCGCGCAACTGGCGGTCGCGCTTCACGGCCGGGGAGCCCCGGACCATGGCCGTCGAGCCCTTACGGACGAGGAAACCTTGGGGCGTTGGGCGACCGAAAGCTTGTGCCTTCTCAGGTCGGAACACGAACCACTCATCGTCGGTCATTCCTTAAACCCCATCACCTTCATCACTTCATCCCCAAGATGGTTGATGACCTTGACCGCGATCCGTCCCGACTTCGGCCTTGGGAACGGCCGCGAGACCGTGCGCTTCAGGCTCTCCCAAGCCTCCTCATCCACCTCGGCCTTCAGCGACGCGCGCAGCGACTTGTAGGGCAGATCGGCGCCGGGGAAGTAGGCGTGGCGGACAAAGAACGCCTCCTCGTTGTAGTCGGTGTCGATAAACCAGCAGGCGATCTCGTCGGGCTCGCTCGTCACCACGTCGCCGGTCGCGGGCTTGAAGATGTCGAGGCCGTTCAGGCGCACCCGCACCTTCTCGCCCTCGTGCAGCACCTCGATGTCAGGGTCGCCGAAGACGGTGAAGAGGTTGCCTCCCCCCGCCTTGAGGTCGGCCATGTGGAGGTCGGGGTTCATCCGGGCGCGCAGGATGCGCACGGCTCCCAGCTTGTCGAACTCGGATGCCATGGCATCGAAATTGAAGGCGCAGGCGATCAGCACGTCCATTCCCGCGTCGGCTGCCTCGCGCGCCGCAGCGACGAGGTCGGGTCGCGCCACCGTGCCGTATTCGGGGCCGATCAGGATCGCAGCGCGGCGCTCAATCTCGCCTTCCTGGTAGCGGCCTTCGGCGGCGACCCAGTGGCCGGGCCAGGGTTTGAGCGCTGTGAAAACGATGCGGTCGGCCTTCCCGGCCTGGTGAACGCCGGCGCGGCGGAGGTTGTCGAGCATCGCCTCCTGATAGGTCTCGGCCTCGGATGTGCCGCGCGTTCGCAAGCCGCGATCGGCGTCTGCCTCGGCGATCGGCTCGCCATGGTCGTCCACGTTAGGGGCGCGGTGGGGCGAGAGGCTCTCGACCGTGAAGGGGCCGGCGACGCGGACCTTCTTCCGGTCCTCGTAGGGGCGGTCGTAGAGCGTCTCGAAGTCGGCGCGGGCGGCGATGGAGGCGTCGATCTCGCGCTGGCGGGCGATGCGAGCCTCCCAGAAACGTGCGTGCGCCGCACAGGCCTGTTGGTGCCAGTCACGATCCGCATCGCGCGGCACCTCCCATTCCAGAAGGCGATACGTCGGGACCACTTCTCCAGACGGCAGCGTCTCGTTGTGCTCGGTCTTGAAGGTGATCTTGCGCCCGGACCGCGCGCCCGTAGTGACCGTCACCGCATGATCGGTGGCGAGCAGGTGCCGGTTCAGATCGCAAAGCGCCTGATCGACGGCAGGCTGCGTCCGCTCCCAGATTGTGTCGATCTCGGCGTTGTTGGCGATGCTCTTGAGCGTGACGTGGGGCACGCGCTCGTAGACAAAGCCCTGGCGGATGTCGCCCTGCGTAGCCACGGTGGCGAGCGGGCGGCGCGAGACCGCGGCCTCCTTGGCCTGCCCCTCAGGGCTGTCGGCGAGGAGGTAGTAGGGGTAGCGCGCACCCATGATCCGCGCGCGGGCGAGCGCGAGGGCCACGCGAGACGTGTCGATCGTGATCCAGCGGCGGCCCCACTGCTCGGCGACGGTGGCCGTCGTGCCCGAGCCGCAGGTTGGGTCGAGCACGAGGTCGCCGGGGTCAGTGGTCATTAGGAGGCAGCGAGCAACTGCTTTGGTGCCACTTTGGACGACGTAGACTTTATCTTCAGTGAAGCTGCCCGTGCTTGTATCTTGCCAATCATCATTAAGCGGCATCGCCGCAAAATCGAGAAGATTTCTTACATATCGAAGTGCAATACCGCCCTGAGTAACTCTTGAACTCTTGGTCAGGCGGGATAGGCCAAGGGCATTGGTCTTCCAACCTCCTTTCGTCGGGCGATAGCTTTGTCCGAAATGGAAAACTGGCATCTGTGTAGATTCTACACCCGTTTGCGAGGTAAGGTTGTCTGAGGCGACAAGCTTCCAACCATGATCTAAGTAATCTCGCTTGAAGTCCTCTCCGGCCCGAAGCCCTCTTACGGTCATGCCATCGGGGCTTTGAACTCGATTATATGAAGCGGCGCCCTCTAGGCCAGCTTCCTTTGGCTTATAAGGTTGGCGATATTTCACCTTTCCTAAATCTTTGGCAAACCAAATGAGGTAATCTTTGACTCCTGCAAGAACATCAGTCCCAATCGCCGGACTGCCTGCGCCAGTTGTCTTCTTATACGTAATTTGCGCGCAAAAGTTCTCCTCCCCGAACACCTCGTCCATCACCGCCCGCACGCGGTGGACGTTCTCGTCCCCGATCTGCACGAAGCAGCTCCCCGACTCAGTCAGAAGCTCCCGCGCCACCACCAGCCGGTCACGAAGGTAGGCGAGGTAGGAGTGGATGCCGTCGCGCCAGGTGTCACGGAAGGCCTTCACCTGCTCGGGCTCGCGCGTCAGGTGCTTGAGGTCCCCGTCCTTCACGTCGCGCGAGGTCGTGGACCATTGGAAGTTGGAGTTGAAGCGGATGCCGTAGGGCGGGTCGATGTAGATGCACTGCACCTGGCCGCGCAGCGCCTCGCGCTCGGCCAGCGAGGCCATCACGGCGAGGCTGTCGCCCAGGATCATCCGGTTCGACCAGCGGCGGGAGTGGCGGTAGAACTCCACCTCCGCCTCGTGATCCTCCCGGTCGAGCCCGAAGTGGGCGAAGAGGTCGGGGCCGCCGTTGGCCTTCGAGCGGCCCGCGCGGAAGTCTTCGATGATCGCCTTGGGGTGGACGTGCTCCTGGAGGTAGAGCGGCGGCGCCTCGACCGCGAACGTCTCCTGGTCGGGGTCTTTGCCGCGCCAGACGAGCTGCGGGTCGAGGTCGCGGTTGCGGCGCTCGAACGCCACCCGGATCGGCGCCTTGTCCGCCTCCGGCAGGATCGGCTCGAGTTCGGCCGAGGGGATGCTGAGCCGCTTGTCCTGGTGAGCGAGGTGGTCGATGGGCATGTTGTTCATGGGTGCGCTCCCAGGGCTTCGTTCAGAGCGGCGACGAAGCGGTGGCTCATGTCGTGGAGCCAGTCGATGGCCTGCGGCCAGTTCGCGCGGTCATTCATGTCGATCTTCAGGTCGCGCCCAAGGAGCGAGTAACCGGCTGCGCCGAGACGCGCGTCGAGCCGCTCCTCAAAGAGGCCGGCATAAGGCGCCAGAAGCTCGTGCGTCGGCTCGGGAGCGGCGCCGGAGGGATGACGGACGAACACGCCTACCTTCTTTCGGCCGAGCCAGACCGAGACGACGGGGCCACCCACTCCGAGAGGATGAAGCCAGAAGTTAGAGAGCTTTGAGACGACAGTGTCGGCGTCTGGGTGGCGTTCTTGGTAAGCGGTCCAGAAGTCGAGGCGCTCTTGGCTGAGCGCCGGGGAGACCTGCGTGCTCTCGCGCCTCACCTCGTCAAGTCGCCGGTCCCATCCCGAGGGTTTTTCGATGACATCAAAGATCGGCGCGAAGGGGCTCTCGCCTATCCGCACGACCCGCAGGCGGAGCGCGAAGAAGGAGAAGCCGTCGGCGGTGTGCTGGTTGAGCCAGCGGATTGCCGAGAGGTGCGGCTCCCGGAATGAAGGGGCGATCCAGACGACGGTCTTCGCCTCGAGCCCGGCGAGGTAGGTCATGATCTGGCCGAGGTGCGTGTGGTCTGTGGGCTCGAGCTGGTTCTCGATCAGGACCACGCTGTCGTCCTGCGGGTTGCGCGCCAGGATGTCGGCCGAGAAAGGGCCGACGGCGACCTCGGTCCCGGTCAGCTCCAGCGGCACGCCGATGGCCTCGCTGATGTGCTCGATGTTGGCGGCGAGCCAGGGGGTGAAGGCTAAGGCTTCGTGGGCCCAGGCCTCGCGCAGGCTCACGTCGCGGAGGCGGTCAAAGGCGATGTCGTTCATTGTTGTTCGATCTCCTGGATGGCGCGCATGACGGTGGCATGCTGGGCGCGCAGCCACCGGATCATCTCGGGCCATTGGCGGCGGACGGCGACGGCGTCCTTGTGGTCCTTGCGGAACCAGCGTCCCGCCCCGGCCTCGCCGCTGGAGTCCCCGGGCACCGTCCGCAGACCTTTCTTGAGGGCGTCGAGGTTGGCCTGGATCCAGGCTGTGGCCTCGGGCGAGCGGGCGACGAGGTAGACCGAGGTCTTGTCCTGCGAGAGCGACATCTTCAGCTTGAGGCGGCCGCCCTGTCCGATGGGGATCTCCTTCTCCCAGCCCGGACTCGCGTCGATCCCCAGCTCCGGCGCCTGGGCTGCCAGCTCGGCCCAGAAGGCCATGCGCTCGATGTTCATCCTCTCGTGCGCATTGCTCACGCCGGCACCGCCTCGGCCTGCATCGCGCGGATGGCCTCGTCGAGTCCCGTCTCGAAGTCCCAGACGTCGCGCAGCTCCGCAAAGCCCCAGCGGCCCCAGCGGCCCAGCCGGTTCACGGCCGGGATCCAGCGGTTGCGCATGAAGTCCGCCTTGATGGCCGCGTCGTGGCCTCGGTAGCCCTTGACCTCGAGGACCAGCGTAACCGCCTCCTCACCCTTCAGGCGCACGAGGAAGTCGGGGAGGTAGTGGTGTGGCTCCCCGTCGCGCAGGTAGGGGACCTCCAGGCCGAGGTTGTGGTTCTTGGCGTAGGCGGCGACGCCCGGGTGATCCTCGATACGCTGGGCGAGCTTGGCCTCCCAGTCGCTGTCGAGCACGACCCAGTTGATGTGGGACCGCGCGGGGCTCGTTTGGAAGGCGGCCTTGGAGGTGGTGAAGCTCACGTCGGACGTGGTGCCCTCGGGCGCGAAGGGGTCGAGGAGGGCGCGGAAGATGGGCTCGCCGCGCTCGCCCGTGGTGACGGCGTCGAGGACCCGGTCGCAGACCTCGTCGGCAATCTGCCGGTAGAGAAGCTGGCCCACGGCGACGCCGCCCTTGGCGACGAAATGCCCCTCGGCGAGCCAGCGGTTGAAAATTGCCTTGGCGGGGATCACGAGGTGTCGCTTCACCTCTCCGCCGCCGTCGCGCAGCTTCTCATACACGAGGTGCTTGGCGAGGTGCATGGCAACGGTCGAGGTGCGCTCGGCCTTGAGGTGGTCGAGCGTCAGCTTGTGCTCGGCGCCGATGACGCCCGACATGGTCACCTCGGAGGCGCCGACCTTCTCGGCCGTGAGGACGTAGGGCTCGATCCGCGAGAAATCGACCTCGAGCCGCTCCTCGGGGAAGTCGATGCGGTAGCCTTGGACGCGTGGGAAGACGACCTCAAGGGCATCCCGCTCGGGGCTCACGGCATGGACATGGAGGGTCTGCCGCGGAGCCTGGGGCTTGGAGATCACCGGCTGGCCGGAGAAGTTCAATCCGTCGATGCCGAGGATGTCGGCATACTCGACCGGGAAGAGGCCATCAGAGCCGAGGTCGTAGCTGAGGCGCCGCAGCGCCCGGCCCATCACCTGCTCGCAGATGAGCTTGGTGCCGAAGGCGCGGAGCCCCAGGATGTGCGTGACTGTGTTCGCGTCCCAGCCCTCGGTCAGCATCGAGACGGAGACCACGCAGCGGACCTGCTCGCCTAGGCGGTCCTTGCGGCCCACGGTGTTCATCAGCTCGCGCAGGATGTCGCCGTCGGTGAGGGTCTCGGCCGCGGCCTGGCCCTCGCGGCGGGCCTTCTCGGCGCGGAAGGCCGCGATCTCCGTCACGTGGGCGGCGCGGAAGGCGGGGTCGATGTCGCCGCCCGCCTCGATGGCCGCGCTGTCGATCAGGATGGTGCGCGGGCGCGGGAGGCGGTCGAGGTCGTCCGAGAAGTTCCGGAAGAGGGGCAGCTTGCCCGTCACGACCTCGGTGGTCCCGTCCGACGCCTCGACCTCGTAGCCCGCGATGTAGTCCCGCACGAGCTCGGAGTTCGTCGTGTTGTTGCAGACGACGATGAACACCGGCGGCACACCGATCCGGTGCTCCTCCCAGGCGCGGAAGGTCTTCTCGTAGTGGCCGTAGAGCGCGTCGATGGCCGTCTTGAGCTCGGTCGGTAGATCCTGCGGGTTGTATCGGGTGGCGCCGCGGGCCTTCTTGGGCATCCGCTTGCCAATGGCCTTCCAGAGGTCGCGGTAGAGCGGCTTCTCCCCGCCCGGCAGATCGTCGGCGACCGGCACGCGGGGCAGCTTGACGATCCCGGACTCGATGGCGTCCATCAGGGAGAAGTCGCTCGCCACCCAGGGAAAGAGCGTCCCCTCGAGCCAGCCCGAGCCGCCGAGGAAGAAGGGCGTGGCGGAGAGGTCCCAGACGGTGCGGACGCCCACCTTGCGCTTGAGCGCTTCAATCCCGGTGATCCAGAGCCGCGCGGCCTCCTTGTTCTCCTCCGCCTCCTTGCGCTCGTCGCCGGTGAGCTTCGCCATCTCGGGATCGGGCCGTTCGCGGTAGCAGTGGTGCGCCTCGTCGTTCAGCACCATCACGGGCCCGAGGTTGAGTAGGTCGGGCATGACCCGGGCGAGCATCTGGCCCTCAGTCTCGACGGTCTCGGGACCCTGGCCGTGGCCCACCAGGGCCGAGCGGGTGCCCTTGGCCAGCGCGATGCGCTCGCGCGGGCGGAAGGCGTGGTAGTTGGTGATGACGATCTTGGCGCGCCCGAGGTCGGCGGCGAGGTCCGAGGGTACGAGGTCGAGACGCGCATAGGCGTCGCCGGGCGCGCCCGGGATCAGCACCCGCAGCCGGTCCTTGATGGTGATCCCGGGCGCCACCACCAGGAAGCCCCGGCTGAACGACTTCGAGTTCGGCGAGCGCGCCGCGTTCAGCGCCTGCCAGGCGATCAGCATGGCCATGACCGTGGTCTTGCCCGCGCCGGTGGCGAGCTTCAGCGCCACGCGGAAGAGGTCGGGGTTGGCCTCGCGGTTGGCGCCCTTGAGCCAATTCAGCACGCGGCTGCCGCGGTCCCGCATCTTGGGCGCCACCTCGGCGATCCAGATCGCGGTCTCAACCGCCTCGAGCTGGCAAAAGAAGGGTCGGATCGGCCGGGTCGGGTCGGCCATCAGCCCGCGCCAATGCCGCAGGAGCCGCGCAGTGGTCGGGGTGACCTGCCACTGCTCGGGGTTCGGGAGCCTCCGCCAGGTGTCCACCTCCTGGCGCAGCAGGTTGATCATGTAGGTCTGGTTGTATTCGCCCTGCTCGGTCGACAGCCCCTGCCCAGTGTCGAGGACGAAGGCGGCCTGCGTGGATGCCTTCTGCGTCTTGGGCTGGGGAACCGCCGACACGAGCTCTGCCCCGCGGCGTCGCTCGACGATGCGATCGGTGGGTCGGCCGTCCTTATCGAGTTCCCAGTGGCGGGTCGGGGGGGCATAGGGCGAGTTCAGAACCGGCTGCTCGAAAAAACTCACGACGCTCGGTCCCCTCACCCCTTAACCCGGCCACAAGATCGACAGTAGAGACGACTGGGCATGGGCGGCAAGGATCTTAGCTGGGCTGATCGCCATTTTGCTGAGCCCTTGCTCGTCCTAAGCTCGCCAAAACTGTTCAGGGAAAGCCTCCGCCTAGCAACAGCCCGGTGGTGGAAAGCCAGAGCGGGACAGGACTGCTGTAAGCAAAGTAGAGCAGCCACATGTTACCCCAGATGTTACCCTCGCGAAAGCGTTGCTAGGCCGCCTCGAGGCTGAAGCGCAGCTAAGTTCTTTAATTTATAGAAAACGGGGTGGTGAGCCGTGTTGGGTTCGAACCAACGACCAACTGATTAAGAGTCAGTTGCTCT
>Ga0066648_10000761_pt1 | contig 19987 bp, 15 predicted proteins | sample CryGeyCG12114_NA_FD_59537 | JGI IMG/M metagenome (GOLD analysis project Ga0066648, IMG submission 59537) | Groundwater microbial communities from aquifer - Crystal Geyser CG19_WC_8/21/14_NA | ecosystem: Environmental > Aquatic > Deep subsurface > Groundwater | place: USA: Utah: Grand County... | reverse complement strand
ACAGAAAGGGTATCAGCAATAGCAGATACGAGATTGTGCGCCTCATCGATAATGATCACGCTGTCCTTGACCTCGACTCCAAGCGCCTCGCGAGCGCTCCTTTGTAATAGTAGAGGATACGGCAGAGTGAGGACTTCTGTGGATGGTATGGCTGACCTCGAAGCGTAGTAAGGACATAACTTCATTGTTTTGCCAAGCGTGGCGATATCTTCTATGTCCTGGATTTGCGCTATCGCGTTGTCCTTGAACGCGTCGATCCGTTCTGCATCTTCATGTAACACTTTTGAGGGCAGAAACTCGCATTTTTGGTCTTGGGGAACACCGGCTTTTTGCAGTTCCAGGCATCTCTCGTTAATGACCGTTGTCGAGCTCAGTCGTGCCACCTTTGGATTAATACACAGATTCCTCCTCGAGCCCAGTGGAATGTGTTTGATGGTCTCCTCGTCTGCAGTATCCGACATGGCTGACGGAAGGCTAATTCGCTTCAACTCATTCACGACTTGACTCAGCTGAGAATGAGTTCTCGAGCAGAAGATGATTCTTGTTCGACTCTCTTCGAAATCCTTGCTACGCGCGCTCTTTGCAGGTTGCAATCTCTGTAGAAGTGCAAGCGTAGATGAGGACAAAGATGCATCACCACTAGCCCTGCTATTACGCTCTTGGTCGCTATCATAGTCGTCCAAGACCAAGTCTTGCTCTCGTATTTGATCGTCCAGCTTCTATGTCAGGTCAGCGTTGGTAATTAGAATGTTTTCGACTGAAGTTTGTAGTCATATTGCCGCGGTCATCCGAGCGCAAGGCTATCTTGGCTCCTCATCCAGACTTACAGCTTTCTTGACAGGGTATTGCTGTCCCTGCTTCTTCGCATTTCTGTCGCGTATCCTTTTTAGCTTGTCTTCAATTTCCTTACGTTCATCGAGCAGTTGGTTTCGCTGTGCCTTCCTTTCCGCTTGCTCAAGCCAATCCAGTGCATCGCCACCATCGGCGTCTCCAAAGAGCGAGCGTCTTTCATCGTCACGCAGCCATGTCAGTGCGGCGCAGATTAGACTCAGCGATTTTCCGGTGCCGGTGGGTGACTCGAAGATACCAACGTGTCTTTCCTCGATACACTGATACAATCTTTGCATAAACTCCAGCTGAATGGTGTACGGGACATAAGGGTGATGAAACGTATGATTACTGGGCTCCATGCTGTGGACAGGAAGGTCGCTATTGCTAAGGGCCAATACCATAGGTGCTTAGAGTGGCAGTGCCTCCGAGCAATTCGAGCATGATGCTCCGCCCTGCCGAGCTCCCACGACGCGTCACGGCCGAGATTGCTGGGTGAGGATCGTGCAATTGCGTTCACTCGGACACACGGGTAAAGGATTGTAGAGATGGAAACTTCTTCACAGACGCATTCGGACACGCTGTTTATCTCCTCAGGTGCGACTGAGATACTACGCCAGGAATTGAGAACGACGGTGGAAAAGTTACCATATTAGGCATTCAGGAAGTGAACGGGACTTTACTTCATACAGGAGCTGGTGAGCGAGGTAGGAATGACAAGCTTTACCAGTATGGGCACTTCCATGAGTCTGCTTAGGCTTAAACCGACAAAGCTAACCAAAACGATGATGGTCTCGACCGCCAAATCACCATGTACGACATGTAGTTTTAGCCCCAATGCCCCTGGAAAATAATTATGACTCGCGTCTTTTGCCATGTGGGTTTGAGGCTCGTGGATCCTTGTGGCCCTGGCCGAGAGAGGGGGCCAGACTAAATGCCCGTCGTTTTGTGAACTGCGCCAGAGCATGGATTTATTGATCAACCTGAACCATCTCCAAAACAAGAGTCCAAGCTGAGTCCAATTTTAGATTCCGAGCATCGGGCATTGTCCACGATATTTATGCCGCTTGGTCTAAGCACTACCTCGCCAGCTTGGCGACTTCTCGCTTCGTCAACTGTCAGCCGCTAATATACAGGTCCCGTAAGCCTGCACCGTGTCCGTTGCGATCAGTAGCAGCATATGCATGGCTTGAAGGGTCTGTAGCCTGTTGCCGGACCACCCGCCCAGTGTAGGACAACACAAGCGGTTGATATCCTGCCATTGGGATATGTCGTTCAATACTGGGGCAACCTTCGTACCGGGAGGGGAGGATTCCTACTACCTGCCTGAAGTCGTGGCTCCAGCACCTCAGCGAATTGGCGAAACTCCAACGAACATGCAGCAAAACGTCGCTCAGTTCGAGCATCAGGCCCAAACAGACCAGAGGCCGTATTCGTTAGCCTCACAACAGTATGGCAATGGTCCAACAATCCAGCAGAATGGCGCATGGCACCAAGCGTCACTGCAGCAGCAGCAGCAGCATCCGAGCAATGGCTATGATCCCAGCCCTGCGTCTGCGACATCCCAGCAAGCCTCATTATACTCTTCCCCCGGCGCGTCGCAAGCATCGAACTTGAACGGCCTCGGCGAAATGCCCAACTTCTCGCCCTTTCCCCCTCTGCGAAATCCCGGCCCTAATATACCTCCGACTGATGAGCAAAAGGAGATGGTGCTTGAGCAGGCTAGAGAAGCGGTGCTAGGATGCAACGATCCAGACCAACAGCTGACGTGGGCACAAGATGCATTGTCCTATTGTGAGATTGCTATACAGAATGAAGCTCGAGTTTCAAGGACTCAGCAGGCAAGACCGAGGACGCCGAGAATAGAGCACGTCTTACGAGAAGATGCCATGAAGGTAATAGGTTTTCTTGCAGACCAATACCATCCGAGGGCCCAGTTTATGCGAGGCATGTGGTACGAGTTTGGCAAATTTGGATATCCCCTGGACAAGCCAGAGTCATATCAGTGTTACAAGAGAGCTTCCGATCGGGGATACGCAAGAGCATGGTATAGGATGGGCATGCAATTCGAGAGCGGTAACGACCCGTTGACTGCGATCAAGTACTACAAAATGGCTGCAGACACAGGTGATTCTGCCGCCTGCTACAGACTGGGCATGATGACGCTGCTCGGTCAGCACGGGCAAATGCAGGATTTCGAGCGCGGACTACAGCTGATCTATGCCGCTGCGCATTCAGCAGACGACAATGCTCCACAAGGTGCATATGTGCTAGGCATGCTGCAGGCCGACGAGCTACCTCAAGTCAGAGTGCCTGAGCAATACCTGTCGAAGAATATCCAGAATGCCAAGATCAATATCGAGAGAGCAGCTTTTCTTGGTTTTGCCAAAGCACAAGTACGGATGGGTTCTGCTTATGAGTTAGGTGAACTGAACTGTCCTTTCGACCCAGCCTTATCACTGCATTACAATGCTTTAGCAGCGAGGCAAGGCGAGGTCGAAGCAGAGATGGCTATCAGCAAGTGGTTCTTGTGCGGCCACGATGGCGTTTTCGAGAAGAACGAAGAATTGGCCTTCACCTATGCTCAAAGAGCAGCTATTGACGGCTTGCCTACGGCTCAATTTGCTGTTGGATACTTCTACGAGGTGGGAATATATGTCAACATGGATCTAAAAGAGGCCAAAGAATGGTACCGGAAAGCCGATGAGAGCGGCAACAAGGATGCCAAGAAGCGCATCGAAGCAGTCTCAAGGTCAAAGACCATATCGCGAAAAGACCACGAGAATATCTCCCTGCAGCGGATAAGAAGCCAGCATGCAAACCAGCATGTACAGCAAGAAGTGTCATCGTTGCCAGATATACCTTCACCAAGTATCGACATGCCTGATCCGTCCAAACTCAGCTTGCATGATCAATCTTTTCCACAGCATCGTCCAACTAGCACCGCACCATATCCAGCAGGTCCAAGTCTAACACCTCAACCTTCCGTACCCGAATTTCGTCCAACGTCGGCGTTCGGTATCAACCCGAATCTCCGACCGACTTCTGCAGCAACGATGCCGGTACAACGGATGGATCCGTACAGCAACAATATGGGACAGTCTGGAAGACCATACTCTGTTGCACATACGCAAGACAACTATGGCAGAAGACCTCCGGGTCCACAGGGTGGCCTTGCACCTCAGCAGCGCCCGCCGGGCAGACCCACCACTGCATCTCCACATCTAGCACCACATCCAGGGCGGCAACCGAGTCCGAGCCCGTACCAGCAGAGACCCCTACCACCGTCGCAGACGAATTCTGCTCCAAACGTTGATCTCGGTTTCTCAGCACCGCTCGACTCTCAGGGCGCGGATCGACCGAACTGGACACCAAGGATGTCCGGTGCTGGAGAAGGCCGAAGACCGGCGGGAGCTCCGCCTGGGCGGGACGGTGGATATCCTCCACGTGCATCATCGGGCCTGCCATCGCAACAAGGTGGGAGACCACCACCCAACTCCGGCTACCATCCACACCCAAATAGATCTCAACAACGCACACCTCAACCGCGACCACCACAGCAGGAACCTCCGCCACAGCAGAACATCAAACCTGCGAATGTGCAACCTAGCAAGCCGCCTGCAGCTGCCCCACACGATCAACAAAAGCCACAAGCCCCACAGCAAGTGTCAGCGTCTCAAGCTGCGGCGAAACCGCCCAGCAAAGGGCCGAAGACATTCGATGCTATGGGCATACCGGCCCAGCAGGAGACCAAGGACTGTGTAAGTCTTGGACAGCTACGGATGCCAACTTGCGTTGCTAACTTCCCTACAGATCGTTATGTGAGCGAACTAGATATGATGATACCCAAGCGATGTTTTCCCAATCTTGCGGTTCTGGATCGGATCTTCTACAGCGGCATTCTGGAGTATATAGTAGCGTTAGAGGACCCTCACACAGTGGGAAGAAGCCATAACTCTCCGCATCAGACGCAAAGTCCCACCGAGTGCTTCTACCCTGCACCAAACGGATCTACTATAACGAGTACTAACTGGCGTGATCTATATTCCACATCTGCACGCGCAACGACTGGAGATCCTTTAGCACGCACATTGCCCCTCTCTAGGCCCACTTTTCCACCCTTATTTTTCACGCATTTCGCACACCGCTTTCCCAACACAGCACGATTTGTTTTCTGATCTGAAACATAGGCCAACCGATACGTGTCCACATTTGTCCCCGTCACCAGCGTATACATACTATGTACCATGAATCAACGCTCAAAACGAACCCAAAAGCTTCCTTGGCTTAGTGGTAAAGCGCATCACTAGTATAACCACTCAGTTGATGATGAGATCACTGGTTCGATTCCAGTAGGAAGCAGTTCTCTTTTTGCTCTTCTTGTTGCTCTTCTTTTTGCTCTTCTTTTTGCTCTTCTTGTTGCTCGTTTGTTGCTCGTTTGTTGCTCGTTTGTGCGCCTCTTTTGTGCGTCTTTGATCTCAATTGACAGTGTTTGTACAGCGTCAGTGAACCACGATAGTAGCGCCTGGTTTCTACGCGGACAATGCCCTGCGCCGTACTCCTGCAAAGACCGTTGCTGACCATGTGGACTCTGACTACACCCTGCCTATGAGCAGCAGGGCTGTGGCGCGCTCACATTCGAATGGGGCAGTCAATACCGAGGCATGTGGAGAAAAGATGAGGTTTCGAGCTGATACATAAAGCAAGTCACGATCAATACTTGGAATACTTGGGATTAGAGACATATCGCATGCTGCCTGTTGCTGGGCAGTGAATATCTAGTTATCCAAACCCAGCACGTACAATTCGACTCATGACATCATTACTGCTCTTGTCCTGAGAATTCCTTTGCTTCATTGTGAAGGGAACCCCATATCGCATCTTGGGGGGCCCTGATAAACCACAGCATTTCACCTGTCAAGGACCAAGTACTATCGAGTGTTCTCTTCCGTGCGCCTCATCGTCTGCAGGGACGCACCGCGTGGGTACAGGCGCTTATCTGTCGTCAAACAGACTTTACTGGCCTGCAGGAACCACTAATCGAGCACTGTCTTCCGAGCAGAAGTGCGCCTGGTGAGCGGCACGTCGCAACAACCACATCTCGAGCAACGCCTCGACGCCCTCGCATGTAACCATGGCTAGCGCACCGCTGCAGCCAGGCTTTTTCCGGCCAACCTAAATGTCAGCCTCAGCTGCCGATAGATAATCGATGATACAGCCTGTGTTTTGGTTTTTCCTCCGGGGTGTATTGATACAGACGTACCCGTGGTGACAGTGGGACATCATACGATAACAGCCCAGTACTGAGGTGCGCAGTAGGACAAGCACAATCCTAAGCTATCACTTCTGTCAAATATCGCACGTCTGTCCGCATATCTGTCAATCACTGTCAACCTCATTCGACGGTGATCGCGCGCATACCATTCTTTTACCCTTTCTTATCTTTTCTAGGGTTGCATGCTTCAAGGATTCTCCGCCTGCCAAGTCCTTGGCACACGGTACCTCCATCGTCAGCCCAAGCGTTTGTCACACGACCAGTGTTGCCGAGTCTGCGTTAGTGACTGAAGTGACAATGTCCGAACGGCAGACGCAGATACTATTGGCCGCAGCTCGCCAACGTGGTTCAGCAAGCGTGCTTTTGCAGGTTCCGCCAATGCTTGAGCACTCTTGGCGCTCTCTAATACTGCCTTATAGAGTTTGAGTCGAGCTGGGCCAAGAATAGCGTTATCTCTTCCCCCTGCAATACCGCCACGTCGTATACCCGAATCGTACCGATGAAGTGTCTGGAACCGCGGACACCTGCGGTGGCCGCAGCATGGTCAAGTTCATAAACTAGGTATGTTCCCATTGTAACTCTGAGAGCCGCATCCTCCCCGTATTTTTTGTTGTGCCCTTAAGATCAAGAAGCACGCCATCATGACATTCTCGTCCGGTAAAGATGTCGTTGAGACCACAGCTCCTGCATCACCATCCCGTTCTTCTGAAGAGGAACCTGTCAAGCAACCATGGCATCGGTCGTTCGTCGCGTTGCTGAAACAGCCTGGTTCAGCTGTCCAAATCATCGGCGCAGCGGTTCTGGCGATCGCCATTGGTCTCGCAGTCACCGCTACGGTTGACGACATCCCGGAAGCCGCCCCGATCATCCTCGAAATTCCTGGTACTCTATGGATTCGCGCTCTCAGAGCGACAGTCCTGCCACTCATCATCACCGCTATCATCCTCGCTGTACAAAACCTCAAATCAATGGCGAGCGGAGGCGCAAAATTAGCTCGGTGGGCTATCATCTACTACGTTGGGACGACGTGCCTCGCTATTGTTCATAGCATCATCATGGTCGATCTCGTTTGGAGAAAACTGATGGTTCAGGCCGACGAAGCCAGCCTTGCAGTCGACCCCGATGACGAAGAGACGATCGCCGAGAGAGAAGGCACTAAACCTCACGATATCATTGTCCAAGTTTTCCAATCCTTCATCCCATCGAACATCGTCGGCGCGATTGCAAATGATGAGCTACTCGCAGTTCTTGTGACCGCTGTGGTCGTGGGTTGCTTGATTAAGGGCCCTGATAGCCCTCTGCTGAGAGCCATCAAGGAGGTTGACAGGATCATTACCATTGTGATCACGTTTTTGATCTACCTGGCTCCGATCGGAGTATTTTTCCTCATCCTGTCAAATCTCATGACGCTCGATATGTCGTCTGTGGGCGTCAATCTTGGTGTTCTGATTGGAGCAAGCGTCGCCGGTATGGCAATGCACCTCTTCATCGTGCTGCCGATCATCTTCTTTGGCATTACAAGACAAAACCCATACAGCTACTGGTTGAAGAACTCGCCTGCTTGGATCACGGCATGGGGTTCTGCTTCTTCCGCCGCGACGCTGCCCGTCACAATCAGGTGTCTGCGAGCGAGAGGAGTTCCCGAGGTCATCACACGCTTTTCTGCACCGCTTGGCGCACTTATCAACATGGACGGGTAAGCATCTCTCAGACCCCTCTTTTCCTTTTCTTCCAGATCTCTGCTAACGAACCTCAGAACAGCGATCTACTTCCCCGTCGTTGTCGTCTTTCTCGCCATTACGCAAGGCATACAACTTAATGCCGGAGATTATACTCTGATTGTTCTGCTTTCAGTTCTGTCCTCGATCGCCACTACACCAATCCCCTCGTCGTCTCTAGTGCTCACAGTCATGATCGCTGGCTCGGTGGGCATCCCAGTGACCGGCATGTATGCCGTAGTCGTCGCCATCGATTGGTTCATCGATCGATTCCGGACCATGACAAACGTCAGCGGCGATATGTTCGCCGCAAGAGTATTGGAGAAAATCACTGGCATCACAGACGAGAACACGCCTATGGCAGCTGAGCAGGAGGCACTGGAGAGGGCGATGGGCAATGAACATCACAAGGCGGTGATTGAGAGCGAGAAGAGAGCTGGTGTAGTCTAGTCTGGCGTGACAGTAGCGGAGAAGCTTGTCAGGAAGTGGTACCACGTGACCTTATCTTCGCGCTGGCGCACTTCCCGCCTACCAATATCGCAATCTAGATTTCATAGCTTTCATACAAGCTCTGGATCAGTTCAACGCTTGCTACATCTCACACTGTATTCGTTGCTGTTCTCCTGCTTTGAGAACCTCTAAATTCTGCTATTATTACCCACCAACTTCTAACTGTCATCACTTGTCAATCACGCATCTACATGCAACGTCACCGACATTAGCTGATACAGCTCGCAAATGTAGATAGAACAATACTTGGTTCGTAAGGACAGTTGAATCCACAATACGGACAAGCCATGCGTACAGTGTCCAAGCGCTTTTGGATCGTAATTTCTACCGTAGCATAAGCTCCGGTGCTAACACACGGGGACGTGGTAGCCAGTATATTTATACTGTGGTGGGACCAGAAATCAGGTTTGAAGCACTCGAGGGTTGTCGAGACTGATATGGATGCTGTTGACTTGATCGTAAATGGCCTGCCGTAGCCGAAGAGCAATCATGTCAGGCAGCAGCCCAAGCTGGAATGGCGTGAGGAGCTCCAGCATCCCAGTCCTTGAGTGCGGTTGAGTTGCGCTGCGCCATCAACTGCCTGCGCAGTATATCAAGATGTCAAGCAACACCTTCGTGCTCTTGATGCAACTCTCAATGACTTCCCACCGACATGTCTCGCCGCAGGAATGCAGGTGACGACGAGCGAGGGAGTACGTACGGGGATATCGTCATTCAGGACAGCGCGAACGCGCATCTCGGCAACGCCTATCACTCGCATGTGGTAGAGAACTTACATGTGTATCTGTCAGAACCACCTCTCGCCATCAGCTCGGATCCATCCATACACCCTTCCGGCCTGACCACTCTGTCACGGTGGTTAGGTTTCTCAAGAGATGGTCCTCTTCTGGAGGCAGAAGCTAGCCTTGCTTCACAATCAGTACCCGGCGCTGTTATACGCGAAGATCTCAGAGAATCGGGTTCTGAAGTCCGATCTGTGCTTCTGTTTCTGCTATCAAATGCGAGCAGAGTCAATGTTAGTCCCGCAAGACTTACAGCCGTGCTGTGGAAAGTACTCATGCAAATGAATCGAGCCGGTGCAAGGACCGAATCAACAATCAGTTTGGGCCCTTTGCTTTCTGCCCAAGTAGGCGGAGATCGCAGTTCACACAGGGTCCATGGTCTGCACCAACTCCCTGCCAAGCGTCACCGTGAGCACAACAACCGTAAGCAAGCAGTACGAGACTTCTTCACTTGCTGCGCCCTCTTCCTTTCCTTCTTCGTCTACCGTAGAGCCTCCTCGGCAGAGCTGCTAGCAACCATCTCAAAATTGCATGCGACGCTGCTACGCGTACGAGACGACAAAATCAGTACTTGTCTGGCTGTGTTGCTTACAGTCTTTGTCTATCGGCTGTTACAGCAAGCGAGCTCGCAGAAATCAATATCTGAATTTCCAGGGGACTGCATTCTGTTCGAAGACGTGTTTTCAAACTTACGCTCAGTGCCACTGTGCTACTTCCAAGGATCGCACATTTTTGAAGGCTTCCTCCGAGAGCACTACCGCGGCTCAATCGCAGAATACTTTATCGATCATGGTCTCTACAACATCACTTTTGGCCGACGTGATGGCCCAACATTCGAACACACTGACATTGTTGATGGTTGGCGCCTCAAGGCGAACGTCCGTATTATCATGGCAATCTTCTGGGGGGCTGTAGTGAGAAGATGCCCCGATTGTCAATCTGTGCTCAGAATCTCAGTAGGCGATTCTGTTACGTGGTAAGCAAGCTTATCTGTGATCATGCTCAGGCTAACAAGACAGCACTTACTGTCGCAGGCTCTATCGTGTCCGTGAGGGACCCCTTGAGCGACATGGGCTGCGAAGTTCATTGGTCAATTCGGACCAGCCCAACGCTCGAATATCTCGCTCGCCCGCCGGGAGATCTGTCAGCTTCACTGAGCGCATTGACCCGAAGGTATCTTACCCGGAGGATTTCATCTTCGGAGGCTTAAAGAACGTAGACTTGAGTGTCGAGGCTTTGCGCATCAACAACGATGAAGAGATGGCCGATGACGATCTATGGTCGGGGAGCGATGTCGAGAGTGAGCTAGATGCCTTTGGCATTGACGGGGCTGATCAATGGAACGACGATCCATTGCCAGCAGCCACCAGGCAAGAGATCGACCAGATGTTCGAGGCGTCAGTATCGCGGCCACTGTCACTTCCATCGACACCAACCCACAAGCTCCAAGTTCATCTATCCGACGAGCCCACGGACTACATTCTTACCATGAGAGGTCCAGTGTGGGACAGCCTTCAGCCACCGGACGCGGCGGCCGATCATCGGAAGTTCAGAAGTAGGTGTCATCCAGGTTCGGGTAGATGGTTCGTGGAAAGCGCTACTTTCAGACAATGGCTCAACGGAGACGAAATGACTCTTTGTATAGAAGGTCCTAGCGGATATGGAAAGTCTGTACTGTGTTCGACCTTGATTGATGCTGCTTGCAGCTACCTGAAGTCCCGACCACAACATGGACTTGCGTACTTCTATTGGAATTCTGAGGATCTGTCTCCGCTACCCGGGGCAGCCTTGGTCGCGTCGCTACTCTGGCAGCTGGCTGCGCAGGAAAAGAAAGTGCAAGACATCCTACCACGAGTGAAGCTCTCTGACTTGAGAAATCCGGACAAGGCACTGGAATGCCTCAAAAATGCTCTTGTCCACTTCAAACATACCTATGTGTTTGTCGACGCCACAGATTTTGATGACTTCTCCACAGATGACTTCTTCAGAGATGGCTTCCTCAGAGATCTCGACTCCCGAGATGCCATCTACACGGCGATTACAAATTTGCAGAAGATGCCCTGCATCTCGCTTCTTGTGACGAGCAGAGAACGAGTGAACGCCTACAAATATCTCCCCTCGCTTTTGGCACGCTGCCGGGTTGTCGGATTGGATGCCAGCAATGAAGCACACATCATGGAACTCTACGCTGTTATAAAGCTCGGCTGGTACCAAGGCAATCAGCGAACCATGGTAGCCGCCATGATTGAGGAGGTCCAGCCATGCTTCTGCGGGCGTCATGGCACAAAGTTCAGGACTCGTCAAGAGCTTGTTAGTCACATCTGTACCGAGCACCTTCCTGCCAAGAGGCCTTATGTTTTACCGGTGCCGGAAAATTGAGGTACGGCACGAAGACAGCTACCGGGCGCGAGGGAGCGGTCACATCGTATACGGCACGCAGAGATGAATCTGTTACTCAATCGAAGAAAAGACAATTCCATAAGCATGTCAAGGCTTCACGGTCTTAGTGAGCGCAATGATCTGAGCTCATTCATCAGCAGCATCGAAAATGGTCAAAGCGAGCAGATCCTGTTTATGTGATTCGAGTACTGGCGTGCTCCCGAGAGACGGGGTCAGGCATTCTCAAGGATGCATCATGGACTGACAGAAGTACAAGACCAACCCAACCTCCTCTTATTCCATAGCATATAGCAGGGCCGTCCTTCCCTCTAAGAGACTGGCCCTCCGAGCAATCCATACCATTCCAATCTACTACTGCTATGGACTACCTGCTAAGTCGGAGTTGAGTACGATATCCTTATACGTCTCGTCGTTGAAAACCAGAGACTTAGAAGCACCGGAGGCCTCGGACGTCAAGATAATTGGCCAGGTTGGTTTTTTCGCCATCCAGGATTGTTTAGGGGTTCTCAAGAGTCATAAACGAGTACTCCTGGGCCGCTGCACATACACATAGTACAACGAATACAAGTAAGACCAATTGTGATTCTGGGTACTCTAGGGGCGAGTTCTGCAGCTCAGACACAGCTGGAAGAAGTCGACGACGAGATACTACATCCTGCTATCTCTCCGCCCGTGTCCCACCTTGCCCACATCCATTGTGCCCTCCCCTTCCATAGTCTGAAGCAAGAAGCGCTCCATATGCGTCACCATCTCAGGCGGCACCTCATGTCCAGCACCATCAACGATAACGTCCTCAAAATACAAGCCTGAGCCCTCGAAAAACCCGCCCTTGCCATTGACATGCTTCAGCCAGTCCAAGAAAGGCTTCCCTTGAGCATACGGGACCAGCTTGTCGGATCCTCCGGAAAGATTGATGATGCGCTTGTTGGCTAGTGTTTTGCTCATCAATGGCAGCAAGATGTCACGCTCTGACTGGGTAAGATCAGTGTGATGGTGCGTTTGAGTCTTGGACTGTGGACGTGCCTCGGCGAGAGTACCTAGGATCAGGCCGGCCGGGTCGTATTTCCGCACAGCCTGGGCGAGACCGGTTGGAAAGTCTGTGCTTCCGATGAAGTCTCTGCCCTGGGATTCTGTCCAGGTCTTTCGCTTTGAAAGTTTGGCGCGATCGGACATGAGCCTTGTATAGTCGGGACAACCAATGGTGATAATGGCTGCTGAGAAGCGAGGGTCCTGCATCAGAACGTGCCAACTGGCATGGCCGCCAAGCGAGATGCCGAAGACGACGTTCTGTGTAATTTTCCTCTTGTCGCCTGCATCGGGGAAAATGTAAGCCTCGATATGATCCAACAGCTGGCTGGTGTCTGTGCTCGTTCCCTGGTAACAGGAGAACATGTCTTGTGCGTGCTTTTCGTTGCCGCTTCGCCATGCCTCATTAGCAACAGAACTGACGAGGCGCGAGCCGTGATTGCGCTGGTCGAAGCTCACGGCTATGAGACCTTTGTTCTTGGACTGCGGCTTGCTGTTCCAACTCTTGATGAACTGTGCAGCAAAGGGAGCCATGCACTCCTGGATCTGCAGGCGCGGATGAAGCATCCACAGACAGGTCACATCAGTAGCGGAGGATGAGAGTTCCGCAAGGCCATACGTGATGGTCTTCAAACCTGCTACGACATGCTCGACCTTGGAGACCGCGGGCGGGTGGGGGATAGATTTGGAGGTTGAACCGCTTTTTGCAGTATCATTGGGATTGGTGTAGGTATACTCGACTGGATTAGTCACTGCCATCGTTGCGTTGTTGGGCTAAAATGGTCCTTGGTATAGTAGTGATACTTGTGTTCGAGAAGCTGCGGCTCAGTCCTGGATGTCATCGAAAGTTGCACCGAGGTTCATGCGGGGATCGGCGCCTCGCTAACGTTCAAGGTTGTACCCTTGTGTTGATGCCTCACCATGCGCCAAGTGATCTTTGCTCTCTTCCTTACTAGACATCTACATCGTACACTGGACGTGTAGAGCCCTCCACGCTGGTTTGACGTGACCTGTTGTTCTTCGAGCTGCGCAACTATCAATTTCCCTGAGGCGTGCCTTCCCCTCTGCAGCGACCTCAACGTCTGGGCAGCGACATGATTCTTCACTTCGTGGCGCAAGACCCGTATTATGGTAGCGTGGACTAACGCAACCTGACCATTCCCTTGAACTTGTCCGACATCTTGGTGAGGAAGCCTCTCGAGGGCGCTCTCTCGCTTTCGGCAATGATGTCGTCGTAGTGTGTCGGCTGACTCTCAGGATATCGAAGTCTCTCGGGGAAAGGCGCATCCCTGGCGAAACGGTTCTCGGACAGTGCATAAAGAGCATTGACTTGCTTCATCTCCTTTGCCTCGTGCCACGTCAGGTCAACAGCCTGGACGTTGGCCTCATTGCCCCTGACTTTCGCAGCTTCTGCAGCCTTTGCAGGGTTCTGGTACTTTTCAAGACGCTTTCGCATCAAGGTCTGGAACGATACAGCTTCGGGCCTGACTTTGTCGACGGGCCATCGCGAGATAATTCGAGACCAGTGTTTCAAGGCAATCTATTCTTGTCAGCTGTGCGATCTTGAACAAAGAACACGTGTTACACACAGAATTAGAAGCCATTGTGTGATAAAAAGCCGTTCGGTCGCACAGTCAGTATTGTTGTTGGGAGGCGCAATTGGTTGATGAACAGGAAAGAGCAACTTCAAGGACAATTAATTCATCGTGCCTGCCAAATCGAGCATGCATCATCGACACGCAGCTTGAGCTGACTGGCACTGCAGGCCCGTAGCACTAATCTTTATCTGTGTTAGCGTTGTTCTTGCTTAGTCGCCACCTCGGATCAGGGCAAGACTGTCCACTTGTCTGGGCTTCGGGGGCGCAGTCACAAGCCCGTCTTAGGCGATCTGACCGCGACCGCCTAGTAGATTCGATAACAAACCAGCCTACTCCTAACAGCACGACATCTTCTCATCTCATCCTCCACTAGACCTTCACACCTCAGTATCGCATACTCTTGCCATCTGTCGACAGCGTATATCTCACCGCCGCGGCTCAACATGAGCCCCCAGCGCTACGCCGCTGTAAGTCAACGCGATGACGCTCCAGTAGAAGAGGGGACATTTCTAACACATCATTCACAGATCAACCAACAAGATCGTGATCATGACGATGAAGATAGCTATGACTCGCCTATAACGTCCACCGAGCCCCAGGGCCAGACTCAACACAGCGTTCCCTCCTCACCGCCTCCGTCCTTCCGTAGTCGCACCACCTCCCCCTCGTCCCGTCGCCTCTTGCGTCAAGATTCCATCCAGCATGACGAAGACGACGCACTGGCTGACGCCTTCGGCGACGACGCCGACTCCGACAACGAAGACAATTCGGATGATCGCCAGCGCCTCATGCGAGCCGACTCGTCTCGCTCGCAGACAACAGATTCCCCTCAGTCAACCACCCCTGCGCACCCTCCACGCGTAGAACGTCGCGTGACCGAGATTCCAGCCTTCCGTGCCCAACCAACGAGCGGGAGAGTGATACCCGGCGTGACAGCCCCGAGGCCGGCAGCAGATGGCGTGTTTGCAAATCTGTCCGCCAAAGTTGCCCCGGGCGAGGCTGTCGACGACAAGCCACCAACCTATGAACAGGCAGCCGCAGATTCGGCTCCTCCATACTGGGAGACCACCATCCTTGCTCCAGGCATGAACAGCGACGAAGTCTACATCAATGGCCTGCCCGTTGGCTCTTTCTTCAGCTTCATCTGGAACGGCATGATATCCATGTCTTTCCTCTTCCCCGGCTTCCTGCTTACCTACCTGCTACACACTACGCATGCGGCCAAAAATGGATCCTTGGCTGGATTGGGTCTCACCCTCGTGCAATACGGCTTCTACATGCGCGGTGGCAACTCCTCGAGTTCCGACTCGGCAGATCCAGGGAAATTCGCTGGAGGTGTGCCCGACCCCAACTCACACGATTTCGACCCCAACAATCCCACTGGAGGTGCGGCCGATGGAAGCGATGGGGGAAGCAGCGGGTTTGCGTCGTCGGATTTTATCTCTTACGGCCTTATGATTATTGGTTGGTTTATATTGATAAGAGCTGTCTCTGGGTTTATGCGGGCGAGGAGAGAGGAACAACTCGTGCTGCAGAGTCCCGCTCGAGGACTTAATACCCCAGTGGTCGCGGAAGGAGAAGGCGAACGTGCGGTGTAGGGAGCTGAAGAAGAAGTATTGGAATAACTCGATTAGCGGCCAAGGGAGCAGGAGACTTGCGGCGCCGCACACAGGATGCAGGCGCAGCTTTTTATGTATCAGGAATGAAAGAAGTACTTTTCAGGTGTTGACAATTGCAAGACACGTTTCGTGCTTCCAGGAGCACTCCAGTAACAATCCAGCCGTACACTAACTGGCAACATTAGATCCGCCATCAGCATTCATCCACTCAGCAAAATGCATGATACGAGTGCTACCACGTTCGAAAGTCAAAGGCCCTTTGTGTATGTCGTGTCAATACTTCAGTCGGCCCAGGCTAGCTAGTGAAGCGAGAACAGAACCGGGCGTGCTCATTGCGTTGCGTTTTTGTTTTGTTTTGACGGGATTAGCATCGAACTTACGTACGTCTGGGTAGCTACGACTATATGAAAAGACGTAGGTGATGGGCATGAGTGGGCCGAAGACGCGGTGCCGTCGTGTGGCATGTAGGGATGGGAGCGGCGCTGGCAGACGAGCGGGGAGGCACATCTTGTACTCAGTCTGGAACATGCTTGCATATAGTGCGTTACTACGAATACCTGGGCGGCGCAAACGACGTCGTAACGTATGTATGTATGTATGTCCTAACGACCGTTGGTGATGCTTGTTTTCCACCTTGGCATTGGTTGGAGTGTCTATTTCCTTCCCACGGCGATATCTGCGGATGCTTACATTCTATCACGCCGTCGACCGCGCCCCGTCATGCGTTCTGATTCCCTCCGACCGGCGCCCGTCTCCATCAACGGAAAAGATCCCATCAACCCTCCTACCTACTTCGCGTCGATCTTGCTGGCGAGTCGCCTCTCGTCCCGCAGCTGGAGCAGCCCCGCCAACGCCTTGTCAAGCGGCACGAGTTCGCCCATCTTCTGCGACGCCGGGTCGTCTCGGTTTCGGATGTTGACTGTTCGGGTCTCTTGCTCTTTGGCGCCGACAACTGTCGTGGTGTGTTAGGACTCACTCATTTGACGATAGGGGACGTATTGCAACGGGTACTTACCGAACGTGAAGTTATACTGCTCGATCTGCGCGTTTCGAATCTTCTTCTGCAGGGTGTTTCCCGACAGGTCGACGTCCACGTACATCTTGGCCTTGTGGAAGATCTGCTGGAGTTCTCTGACGTAGTCCTCTGCGCCCTGTGGATGAGTTAGTATGTCTGTGGTGGTGCGAGTAGTGTAGAGAGGGAGACGATTAGAGAGTGCCTAGGCATATCAAGCAGAAGAACACCGTGCGACGAGGCACATGTTCGACGCTCTGTTTGGTGCTTGTCTAGATAGTGGGGCTGTAGGAGAGTGGTTTGGGGGATGGACTGACCTTCATGACGGGTATTATCATGATCTGTCGAGGGGATAGCCAGAATGGCCACTTCCCGCCAAAGTGCTCGCACAGGATTGCGATGAATCGCTCGAAGGAGCCGACGATGGCACGGTGGATCATGACCGGTCGGGCCATGCCTGTTGTAAGGGCGTTAGGGTCTTTCTCCTTCGCTGCGGCGGCGTCGGCATCGGCTGCAGCACCGCCCTCTGCGGTTCGGTACTCGAGCTTGAAGTTTTGCGGCCCCTGGAAGTCGAGCTGGATGGTAGCACACTGGAATTCTCGGCCCAGGGCGTCGGAGATGGTGATGTCTATCTTTGGACCATAGAAAGCACCGTCGCCTGGGTTGAGTTCCCAGTCGTCCCCCCTGAAGTCTTGCAGTGCCTGTTTGAGCTGTGCCTCTGCTGCATCCCATTCTTCGATTTTGCCCATGAAACCTTCTGGACGGGTGGACAGCTTGAGCTTGAATGGGAAGCCGAAGAGCTTGTAGACACTGTCCATGAAATCGAAAAGGCCTGCAATTTCACCCATGATCTGGGCGTTGGTGCAGAAGATGTGAGTGTCGTCCTGCTGGAACTTTCGAACTCGTGTGAGACCAGATAATGCGCCAGATGCCTCGTTCCGATGGAGGACACCGAAATCGGCAACTCTCCATGGTAGCTCTCTGTAACTTCTCTCCTCGTCACGGAACAATAGACAGTGACCTGGACAGTTCATGGGCTTAAGAGCGAAGACACCTTTGTCTTTATCCTCATTTGCGGGGTTGGCGACAGGGCGACCGTCAGGCTTCTGATCACTCAGAGGCATGGGCTCTGCAACATCGTCGTCGACTTTGACACGGAACATGTCGTCTTGGTAGTGTTGCCAGTGGCCTGAGACTTTCCAGAGATCCACATTGTACATGTTGGGCGATTGAACTTCTTGATACCCACGATCCCAGTATTCATCTCGGAGCATGGCTTGAAGGGCGTTGAAGATTCTGACGCCGTGGGGCAACAAGAATGGTGAGCCGGGAGATAGTTGGGAGAAGAAGAAAAGCTTTTGTTGTTTGCCGATAAGTTGATGGTTACGCTTCTTGGCTTCCTCAAGCCTATGTTCCCAGTCCTTTAGGCCTTGTTTCGAGGGGAAGGCCACGGCGTGTATTCTTTGAAGCGAGTCGTTGGCTTGATCGCCAAGGAAGTAAGCCGAGGAGTTCTTCATGATCTTGAAGGCTTCAATCTTGCGGGTGTTCTGAATATGGGGTCCTTGACAGAGGTCAACTAGGTCACCATTGCGGTAGACTGTAGACTTTTCGCCTTTGACGAGCTTCTCGATGTAGTGAGTCTTGTATTTGCTGTAGCCGAACATTTTCAGGAGATCGTCCTTGCTGACTTCGAGTCTGACGAATTGCTGTTTGTCCTTGGCGAACTTCTTGGCTCTTGACTCGATCGAAGGCCAGTCTGCCTCGGTGACGGGTCGATCGATTGCCATGTCGTAGAAGAAGCCCATTTCGGTGGGTGGACCGTGGGACAGCTTGCAGTCGCCGTACTGGTGCTCAGCACATTCACCTAGAACGTGTGCTGAGGAATGCCAGAAGACATACCTACCTTCCTTGTCGTCGAAAGTGTAGTATGCAACGGCGCAGTCACGTTCCAATGGTCGATCCAGATCCCACACACTGCCATCCACTTTAGCGACCACGATCTTGGCGGCTCTGTCTTTGGGGACATCCTTCAGCAACTTTCCTGGGGTGGTGTCCCAAGCATTGCCGTCGATCTCCTTGGTGGTGCCTGGCTCGGGAGAGAACTTGATCTTGATGGGAGTCTTCTCTCTCGCAGCCATTTCTTCGTCGTAGTTCTTCTTGAGCTCATCGAACAGTTGGTTCCTCTGGACGATGTAGTCTGGTAGTTGACCTGGGGCGCCCGAAGGCTTGGGGTGTACCTGTTCGGCCATGCCTTGCTTTCCAGCGGCGAGCTTGTTTCCTTGGACAGCAGTAATAGTCTGGCCTTTTAGCCCTTGAGTCTGTGACTCAGGGGCAGCGGGGTTGCCGTTCTGACTCATCTCAGCGTCCAAAGTACCCCAGAGATCGTGAGGACGAAGACTGATGTTTCTTTGATGAGACATAGTTAATTGTGCATGTCTGGTGGTGGAGTAGTGTTTGTGGATATTCGAGACCCGACATCGAACTTTTGGGCGCGGTGTGGTGAGGCGCCTTGTCGACTCGGTGAAATCCACACAGATTTTCCGACGAGTCGTGGTTGGAGCGCGCGACAAATAATTCTGCATGCAACCAGCGGACATCAAGAAATTTAGTTTTATCGAACTTGCGACCACATCGACTTGCGCCCAACAGACAAACACACAGCCACGATGTCGTTTCGTGGTAATTCAAGAGGTGGTGGCAGAGGAGGCGGAGGGTTTGGAGGTCGAGGAGGATCCTTTGGTGGTCGAGGAGGTGAGTTGGGTGAAGAAGAAAAAGTGGCCGGCGCAAAACTGGACCAAATGGCTGATGCTGGCGTGTGCAGGACGCGGTGGCTTCCAACCACAGAGCTTCGGTCCGCCTGCCCAGGTGTTTGGTATGCTCAACAGTCTCTGACCAGGTGCTATGGGCTAATCGTCTGGCAGAAATGGGCTCCTTCGTCCACGCATGCGAAGGTGAAATGATCTGCGAGTCGATCAACCCCAAGATCCCCTACTTCAATGCTCCCATCTACCTCGAGAACAAGGTGCGATCCTACAAGCGAGAGCCGGGACTACTCTGACATGCTGCTAGACTGCCATCGGCAAGGTCGACGAGATCCTGGGACCTATCAACCAAGTCTACTTCACCATCAAGCCACAAGAAGGCATCCAAGCCACCTCGTTCAAGGCAGGCGACAAGTTCTACATTGGTGGTGACAAGCTCCTGCCGCTGGAAAAGTAA
>Ga0066648_10000758_pt1 | contig 20074 bp, 5 predicted proteins | sample CryGeyCG12114_NA_FD_59537 | JGI IMG/M metagenome (GOLD analysis project Ga0066648, IMG submission 59537) | Groundwater microbial communities from aquifer - Crystal Geyser CG19_WC_8/21/14_NA | ecosystem: Environmental > Aquatic > Deep subsurface > Groundwater | place: USA: Utah: Grand County... | reverse complement strand
TTTTTTTTGCATGTATGAATGTGATGTTAGATTAAAGTTTAATATTTTGAATATTAGCTTCAGAATCTGCATAATTTCAAATCTTTTGAAATTATTTGATGGAAACGGCGTTGTTACTATTTCGGAGCTTTGCCTAGAAAAAAAAAGAAATTGTATGTACGTGTTTAAGTCTTAAGCATAAGTGTGTAGATTCTACTGTGTCGTATCTGTGAAAATAAGAAACCAAAAGGACCAAATTCCGTTTTCCGGACTCCGTTTTCCACCTTTTATACAATTCGTGGCTATTTGCTCTTAACTATGTAAGAATTATTTCGAATGACTTAATGCTGATTTACGCAACTTTTAAATTTTGGGGGACGTACTTGACATATATTTCTCTTTTTATCAACTCAATATGCACAAGAATGAGTCTGTAATTTGAAAATATTTTGTATGCTTGGAGATGCACAGATTGTTATGAATATTTTTAGTTGACCAGTACTTAATATGTACAAATACTGAATAAGCGTGACACCTTGTAATTCTCTCTGTTGCACTTGTTTTACTATATAGATACAAATTTATTATATTGTTACTACATGTGTGTGAACAAAAAAAAAAACTTTATGCCATGAACAACTGCGTCATCTGTTGATGAGATGAGAGTTGAAATCAATATTAATAATAAAAACATTTTATGTGTGTTTTGGTAAAATGAAATCCCGAACTCTTCAATTTTTCACAACACATACAATGCATATCTCATCCTAATAACGGTGACTTGTCATTCCATAATCACGTTGCATCAACTAAAAAAAAAATATAACTCTTCAGTTAATTTCACAACAGCTTCTTCCAGAAATTCAATTGATGCAAGCATATAAACTTCCGAAATTTAAAATATGATCATTAATGATTAGGTGGCCACAATTTATTCTTCAAATTGCCAACACAGTTCCACATACAATATTTATGTAACAAATTTTTGTCTTTTAAACAAGACAGGGGAGAGGGCGAATTGCAACAGTACAAATGGTATGTATTATTATTAGCTAGTCACTTACACATCCATGAGATGACTAAATGACAAAATCATTATTTAGGAAGAAGTTCCCATGACAAGTCTTTCACATCATAGTTACTATCATTTAGCCTTCAAAGAATCACAAGAAAAACAAACATGAGCTTGACTCAAATCAGAATATATTGTCGTCCGGTCTTATGGTATCTATTTGGTAAAGTAGCAGCGGTATTGTTTTTTTGAGATGCTCTAGGAGAAGGAGACAAAGGAACCCTTTTTGTCATTGGTCTTTCCTCCAATCCTGGCAAGGTCGTCAATAAAAGTCTTCAAAAAAAATGCAGTCTAATCAACCCAACTGATCGGATCCTAATAAAAGTGGATCATATAGCGACGCAAAAAATAATAAATGCTTTAACCAGGACCCTGGAGCGGGAAAATAGTTACAGTAACTAAAAAATAAGCTGAGTTCCGAGCTTCTCAACGTATACTCGAGGGAGCGAAAAGTGCAACGAGGAAATTGTAATGAGTGACAGAAAATATAAATTCTGAACCCAGACCCTCCCGGCTACACGGACCAAGGCAGGCACTGTGCGCACACTCACCCCCCACTAAATTAGCTTGCTTGCTACAATTATTTTTACAGTTCAGTTCAAGGTGTGACAATATGTGTATTGTGATTATAAAAAAAGAAAAAGACAACACAAGGAGACAGAGTAAATTAAATACGTACTACTTACAATAACACTGGTTTAAGTTCACTGGACGTAGCAGCAATTACTTGACGTATTAGTTACAGAGCGTGGCGATGTGATAATATAAACTAAATGTATCATAAACTCAAGCTACAACAACACACGGGAAAATGCAATCTGGTGGCGGACAATGATTGGTAATTATAATGGAAGCAATAATATGTAAGTAATATGCAGAGATGGCGAATTTGTTGTCACGGTGTAATACTTTCTCGTCTTGCTTCTCACTGTTAATTGTTTCTTATTAGTTACTTATGTATGAATAATCATCTACTCTGAGGATTGAAGCACACTAGGATAACATGGAGGACTGTAATCGATGATAAACTTGAGTATGCAAGGTGAGTGTTTAGTTGAGCTAGCCTGCAATACAAGGCAATCGATAATGAGTCAATGAGTACATCAGTCCTTATGAGGCACATTCGAGCAGTACAAATGTGGGAATCTGGGCCACTTACCGACGGAATTGTTAGCATTAGTGTTGTTATTAAAGTTTCCTTTTTCTACTGCACTATCGTTACTCCCATTCAGCAGCTTCTCCATTTCTTGTTTCATAAATTGAGGTAAAGGCTTTGGAAGATTATCCATTCTACAACAAAAAATACACATATCAGTAAAAACAAACCCAGATGTACTTTTAATCTGTATGCATCCATCTTTCCTGTCGTCACATATTAATCTATATCACATACCTTAAGGCCATTGCTTTCTGAAAATGAACTAGAAATTCCTTCAACTTTGGATGATTTGCTTGAATTCTATGAGCTCTTTTGATACTTTGTAGCATTAGCAGTAATTTGTCTGCAATGGGACACAATCAGACAACATTGTTATTATTACACAGAGCATTGTACAAAGCAACCATTAATACCAAATACGTATAGGTTGTTTCCAAATCATAGGATGCGAAAAAGATTTCATACAGTAGTCATAGTACACACCTTTTCGACTGTAGATTTCATAAGCTAACAAATGAGTTTCGATGCGACTTGAAGCAAACGACTGGAGTGGGATGAGGAACTTTACAGCTTGTTGAAGAGGATCAGTGGTGGACGCAAGTTTATCCGCTTGAATGTCTTCAGAAGGTGGTGGGTGAGTTTCTCCATCCTCGGAAGAATTCTGTTTAGACTTAGCATGTTGCTCTTTCTTCTCAGCAGCAGCAGCTGCAGCCTGGTACAACAAACACAGTCATTAAAATCAACCATGTAATCACCATTTACCTCGACATGTGGAATCCGCTCACTCAGTCAGACTAACTATCTAGTTAGTGCTCTACTAATTTATGAGATCGGCAAAACTTTAACTCTAATCTTTGATGTCTGTTTGTTTCGCACACAAGGAATGATACGTACATTTTTTTCTTCCAATTGCACCATAATGAAGCAGTGAAAGTGGAAGTAAAATTCTGTTTCACGAAAACTGATTCAACAAAAACACCTGCTTCATAATTTGCACAACCATCAATGTTCATCACTACTGCGGCCTCCCTTCACTCTAGTATATCACCTGCCATTTATCTTCGAGCGAATGAAATGAAAGTTTTTCTTCAATACTCACGGTTGATTGAGCATTTATGAGTGTCTCATTCAATACGTGAGCAGTTTCAAAGAATTTCTCATGATCGGATTAAAAGGATCAGTGGCCAGCCTTCCTTATGAAGTCAGGAAAACGAAAAAATCTAACCCTCAATAATATTGTTCCTACACTAAAATTTATGTACTCACCTGCTGCTCGAGTTCAGCCTTTAATTTCGCTTTCCGTTGTTTATTTTTCAGCTTCTTTAATTCCGAAGGTGTTAAATTTTCTGAAAAAAAGAAAATAATATCACTTAAGCATTCAGTATCAACCACCATAAAAGATGATACCATGAGCAAAGTTGAATTTGAATCCAATAAATCACATTTAAACTGTGTGAGGAAAAGGAGCATAGAAGATACGACAAGCAGCAATTATGCTATTTAGCTATTTTAGCTTTAAATAGAAAAGTCATATTTATTATTGCTGACATTGCCGTTTCGTTCCATTTAAAATTTAAATGCATACTTTCTATTACACCCTTAATAGGGCTTCATGAAAAAAAGATAGCTAAAATTGTTTCCACAGCTTTGCCGTTTTACCATGTAACGAAAATGTATTTTCGTCCACAATCCACAAATAACAAAGCATTTAGAAAAACTACAGCGCCATAGCAAAGCCAAATACACTATGGAAAAGCTAAAGTTAGATACATAAATCAATTGCCAAATGCACAAACACTGCATAGTTTGCATATACGATTGACAGATAACCGTAACGAAAAGAAATTTATCAAGACAAGCAAGAATTTCAAGTTTTACACATTTTTGTGTACACAGCTATCCAAATATATAAAGTGGAACGAAACACATGAAATACTTTGCTCGTTAAAACCGAATTCAATGAAACCAAAGATCAGCATTCAATACCAAACCTGGGTGATTTGGTGTCCCATTTCCCATCGATAACTCTAAACGCCAAAACAACTGAGCTAATTCATGGATTTCTAAATTATGAATGCATATAAAGGTGTTACACATTTGCGTGAGTGAGCATGTGAGTACAATCCACACCCTAAAACTTTAAGAGTTCTCAAGTTTCCTTAAAACTTCAAGGCAAGGCACAATAAACTTAGGGCTATCAATAGGATCTTATGATTCTCGATTGAAAGCATTGATGGAGATTGACTGCCGTTTTTTCAATCCCCAACAATTGGTTTTATGATGACAGCAATGACAGGCATGCAACAACCTGTTGCATGCATGCACGCCGCTTGTTCTTGTGAGCAGACCACTTGTGCTTCCTTTATAAAAATAGCAATGGGCGATATTGATCGCGAAACAAAAGACCATTGCATTACTGCTCGTACGCAGTGACCATGATGTTTGATACCAAAGGAATACAGCCACTTATACAGGAATGAATAAAATAACAATAGATGATCACTTAAATTCGAACCACCTTTACACAAGGTCTAATGGTAGCACCATCACAAAATCAACCAAACATTATAACCAAGCCCATAATATGGATTATAAAACCATAGCTGGAGGAGAAACATTACTCTAGTACCAATGCACCAGTCTACCATATTATTTAACATTGTGAAATTCAGTGTCTCATTACTCACTTTGTTTCATACTTGCATTCCGTTTTACGTGTACACGCATTCTTACCGAGCAGAGAACTGAATCATAATATACCAAAAATCCATAAATTAAAATGCATGCATATAGATTTCTCAAAACTGATAAATCTTTTTTTTTTATCCCAAAACATCCCATTTCAAACTTTATTAATGAGCACACATCCTGTTTTATTTACAAATACCTACCTTTTTAGAAGAATCTATTTAGTTAGTTAGTTAGTTAGTTAGTATAACTAACCCATGCGTGCTTAGGCAGTGTTCAGAGTATTAGAGTAAACGAAAGTTCGTGCTGTGAACACAGTATTAAGGACAAGGCCCACAAAATATGTACATGCATATTTTTCTCTTTCATGCATTCTGCACTCCTACAATCTAATGCAAGAAGCTCTACCACTACTATACATCATCTATCCAACATAATGATGACAGACAAACGGTAGTCTAGTTGCAAAGCAAATCTTGGTAAATTATGCACTCCTCCAATCATCATATGAAATCCATTCGATTGTTTACATTTGAGAGTTCAGAACACATAGAGCCATGCGAGGGAACAAGCATTGTCTACTCAGAGTCACAAATCTACTCTCATTTTCATCAGCTCATACATTCATGAGAGTCGCAAATAATCCCTAATCAATATTAGGAACGCTCACGTACATAGGCATCATGAAACCTAATTCCGAGTTCCTACATTATTTCCACTGCTTGGCCAACAACTATAGAGTGTATCTTTCAAAGGAAATTTGGTTTGGAAATTTCATATACTTATCTTCTTGAACGTGAGACAAATTTTGGTAATGCGTCCACACAGGGATACTGCAATAATATAGCATATAATACTAGTAACTAGTACAACGCTTACCTGTCAATGTATTGAATACATGTGGATGTGACTTATTTATACTAGTCAGTTACTCACTCACTAGTTAGTTGCTAGTGGATGCTTCAATCTTCCTTAAAAATGGTCACACTTCATCCCTCTAGAAGACTACCACCTTAATAATGCAGTATCATGTTTTTTTTTTGCTTACTTTAGCTCCACTTTCATTTCAATTCCTTCTTAAAGAACGCCTGATTAATGGCATATGGTGTTCTGGTAGTCTAAGGATTCATGTTTGAACATAGCAATGAAGAATTATTACTTACATAGATCACTTTTTTCCCAGCTTGAGTGAATTAAAAAATTGAGATGTTGCAACATGGGGATTCATTTCCAGCGTTGTTTCACCAATTACGATTAAAATGAACCTATCAGTCAGTAATTATGTTTCGTACACAAAATCAGATAAGCATAGAGTAAGAAATACGAAACTGTTGAAACATACTTGATGCGCCATAAATAATGGAAAGCCAAAAGAGTTACCAGGCCACACCAACAGTCCAACCCATGTGTAAAAAAGTTGCCCTCAAATTAACACTATGACAAATAATTACTACAAGTTCATTGAGCTGATTAAAAAATGACAGCAATCAAGTAGATCAGTAACATGAGAAATTTCCTCATGTTAACTGCCTTAGTATTGACAATGACAGGGAACCACTCCCATTGACTCGCAGAATCATTCAACATTATTATTACTACTTACTTCCCTTCATTTCTGAGGCTAAAGCATGAAAAATTATTTGGTAACTTTAACTTAGACTCACACCTTCACAGTTATACGCAACAATCACAAAAATGTGTGTGGCAATCAGCATGAGCTCAAATTGGATGCACATTATGGTCAAGTCAGGAGTCATAACCCAGTGGACCAAGCATTACAACCTATTATGCACAATTTTTCTCCCTTTTTTAATTAAAACCAAGTCTGTCTTTCAAGTGCATTGGTGCACTAACAATGTTTACCTACATTAAGCTCCCAAAAGTGAAGTAACTAAAGGCTTCTACCAAATGAGTATATGATGAGACAAAAAACGTAAAAACCATTTAATTGCATGAGAAGACCCATGCGAAAAATACAAGCAATCAAGTGGACACAATAGCAATAAGTGCATTAACTTAAATGATAATTTATACAGGTGCAAAGGGCACAAACCATCAAAATGTAGTTGATAGAAGAAATTCCATAATTGCCAACTCTAATGTGCACCATTTGATCGATCTAACGGAGATATCGTTAATTACTAAGAGTCGAGTTACATTCCATCCACTTGACCAATAGCCCTAGCGATTATGACTATAGAATCTATAAAAACATGGAAAATTAAGTATATCAACATTATAATTTATAATGTTGTCCAAGAGTAAATTCACAAAAAAAAGGTGCAACACCCAATCTAAACAATTGTAATCAACATGTGCATTATGTTTTGTACATGAGTTTGTGTGTGGGACTGTCATCTCAAAAAATTTAAACATGCAACAAGTCCTGCTAGTATATAGTAGTTGCAAGCTGCAGCAGCAATTATTACATACGCTATGTATATAGTATATTACGTGTCTTGAGCGCTTGAGCTCCTGTTATTTTTACATTTTTCTTATTGCACATGTAAAACAGTAAGACATGTGACAACATCATTTAATTAGTTTCCTTGCTACTGCTCCATTTTCAGACTGCATATAATTACACATGTACATATGTAATGCGCATACTTACTACACATAATACAAGTAAGAGTCCTAGTAAAAGCATGTAGAGCATGCTTCGCCGTTCGCGGTGCATTTTAATTATTTCACGACAGGTCATTTCACCCCCGTTGATATGACATTAAAAGTTAGGAACAAACTGGCTCATACATTACTGCAGTTTACTTGTTAACTCTGTGTGTTTATTATTTAGTTGCCATAGAATAGAATGAGGAAATATATGCTCCTACAGAGATTCAATTATGCTAATCTTTTTTCTCCTACTATGTGGTTACGTAGGAAACCTGAAAGAACTTTGGAACACCACTAAATGTTTGAGTAACACTTATCAACGTGAATTATCATTTCCAGCTTTTTACTCCTCCCTTGCGTAAAGGTATCTATTAGTGTGGCACCTACCAATTCCAATTTGGTAAAAAAAGTAATTGGTTTTTACATTCCTTTCAGAGCAGTTAGCAGCTAGCTAATTAAAGGTCATTAAAATGCCTATTGGGAATACATCATTCTATTTCCTACACACGAATTATTTTGCCCTGCGCACAAATGGACAGCCCATTCAATCTGTGCTGCTATTCAACCATTAAAATCATTTAGTTACTAAAGAGGTGTGATAACAAAGTTAAGAAAAGCAAAAAATAGTTATGTCTATTATTAAATTAGTAGTAGTAATATCTTTAATGAGTAAGTATGATAGAACTCGTGTATTAGCACATGGGGAGTTAAGTACTAGCTAAAAGCATTTGAAGATTGCCCACACACTTCAATATTAGGCTTTCCAAGCAATTAGGAGGGACTGCCATTTGTGTAGTCACATCTTGTAAAAAAATGTTTACCTTTCTTATCCCTAATTAGCTCCATTAAAGATACAAAAGAGATTAATGCAATAATGTGGGGAAAAATCATAATTTCCAAAGAAACCCTCAGAGTAAATGACAAAATAATGACAATCATGCTCACAGAATTTTAGAAATAAATGATCATCATAAATCCATAAATCTTAAAAGTTTAAACCATTAAATGGATCTACGCAACTTTTCGTTTCTTCCTTCTAAAACTCACAATGTATTCCATAAACAGAATAAATATTAATATAAGCAACAATCGCCATCATTTCCATATATTAATACCAAAACCAAGACTCATCTGATTTCTAACAAACAGCTAAATAACAAACTAACTAAGGCTACCTCCAAGATATCGTAATCTAGACATCCATTTAAACCAGCTTTAGGCCTAAGCCAGCGAATGACAACAATTGAACACAGAAAAGACTGTTAAGACACAACAGTAGAAGCAATAGTCAACATATGAGATACCGAAATGAGGCAAAGACATACCGTAATGCGAATGAATGAGTGGATACAGAACAGCAATATGCAAAAGTACTAACGCACAAACTAACTAACTAACTAGCTTTAGCTATCCTTATCGTGAGTAACTAACTAACAACAGGTAAACTTGCAGGACTTGTGAGAATAAGAAGGGTGGGGACAGAGCATTTGAGTCGCTGAAAACACATATGTATCGTTTCGTACCTACAACCTAAAAAACATTTCCATGGTGCATTCCACTTTTCTTGAATGTTTTTATTTGAGAAAACAATGGTCCTCTCATCAGTTAGTATGCACAAGTTGTTGAATCCGGTTGCTACAGAAAACAATTCTGCACCTGCCAACCAACCTATTCCATTGACTCTAAGAAATCAATCGTCAATACAAGTTGTTCACAAGTCTGTGGTCAAATACAGATTGAAAAACCAACTGAGTGAATAATATCCACAGCGATTGTTGTCAATAATGATAATAATGTAGCAATCAGGCTCACCAACTAAACAAACGATCATTTGCACAGTCTGTGACTAGCACATGATGGTGTTTCCATCATTGTTTTTTTCTTACATGGCCACTGCAACTACCAACAACTTAAGTTTGTGACTCGCAAATAACAATTGTGACAGTGACAATATTTGCCTGCATGTGTCAATGATGGTTTTTTCCACATTTTTTTATATAATCACACAAACAGACTGAACCTTGAGTGTTACTAGTGCTAAACATTCGTGATAATACACTCGTACATCAAACGTCGTCCAGACTGGACTGCGGTGCTTCATTATTAGTGACATAAATTCGAATTGGATCCCTTATTTTACTACCAGTGTCATTCTTCTGATGAAAGAGCATCCTGCTTACAGGATTGCATATTTTATTTACCAAACCTGTGACAAGGAAATATGACGCTCCAAAATTACAGTCCTCACATCCGTGCGATTTGCAAACATTATATTTTTTTCCCATGAGGGTATATGCACAAACGTACAAGTGACCAATTACAAATATTAAAAACCCTGTCCCATAAGTTACCCTGAGATGCAAGAGCAAACATTTTGGAGGAAAGCGATCGCTCCCACAGCCACCAAAATAGTTTTACTTTTCAGTTCCACAAGTGAATTGTGCTCAAACGACAACTCTGGATAACCAGGACCAGGACGCCAAATTAAGGTATGAACAAAGGTTCTCCAATTTCAATTCATATAAACTCTCAGGATGAAACTCATATAGACTGCCCTATCACTTAGCTTCCTAGTATTCTTGTGGCAGATCAGAGTGCCAAATATCCTTAGAAATAAAAACCCAGGTAGTTGTCTCAGGTACCGTTAAACTAGGAAATATGCAAGACTTTTGTAGTGAGGAGCTTCATGCAAACTTATGCATTATTGCTAGTTTAATGACCCAACGCATATTCAAGATTGAAACCAGTTTACTGGCAATTAAAAAATAGGTACAACTTGAGTGCTAAATGTGCAAACTTTTGTACAACAAGTGCACAAAAGGATAATAGGACGACAATTTTTTTTCTTCCTTTCTTTTACTAGCATGATCTGTCCCACCCATGCCTAAGTGAGTATCAGGAGCAACTTGACTAACTAACGAGCAGTCTTTTAGCAGTTACAGTAGGTAGTAAGTAGCTAACTGCATGCTAACGTAGACTCAAGATACACATATATAAATGAAACTAGTTAAGTGCATGTTACACCATTTTCTCACACCGCAGGATACCTTTTCAGACGAAATGATTATGAGAGCGATTAAACGTCTAAGAGGAAGCAGGCTATCTTAACCGGTGCATTTGTTCAGTTTTGTGCTCTTTAAATACAACTAGTAGCATTCTCTCTGTCACCGCATCCATAGTGACATAATCAGAGTATTACCAAACCCTTAGGAAATGTCCACTGCATTATTAAGCAGCATATAGAGGAAGCCAAGGCACGCATAGTATATAAACAGTAGGGAGCTTTCGCATGCCCAACAAAAAATGGGAACAATGCTTTTCTTTGCAGAAACAATGAAAAGGCCAAGGTGGTGTGCATTACTACTGTTGGTGTTCATCACCCTCACACCTGTATGGACTCTTCGGGTTCGAAATAGAAGTGACCCTAGTCAAAGCTCAACAGGACCACCCATCAAATACCGTCGGCGCGCCAGAGTTCCTAGGTACGGTGAGTTCACCTCAACTCCCAATGAACAGTTCCAGAAGAGTCAAACCACAGAACCAAAGACTGACAATGTCCATGCACCAACAGTGTCTGACATAGACAAACCTAAAAAAACAGCCAATCAGGTGGACAATGACGACAGTGCCTACCAGAGGAGAAGAAAATTTCCTCCTTCGCTGCGACGAACCTTTCGTCAGCCAAAAGAGAGTGTCAACAAAGAGATTGTGTACACAGAGAAACCAAAAAAGATTAAAAAATCTCGGCGCCGTAAAATCAAGAGACCATCGAAAAACCCTCCACCCCAAGCACTACCGATCATCGCTGCCCCATCAAGTTTAGAAGAAGACTTAGGAACTCCAGAAAAAGCTCAAAACAAAACCTCTGGCGACAAAAACTTGGCATTGGAAATTGGTTCCGAAGATGGAAAATATGCATTGATTGACAAATTCTTCAAAGAGCCCCTTCAACAAGCTCCCGGTGTCCTATCTTATCATCCCAGTGACGAGTTCCAGAAAGACAATTCAAACACTCTAGGCAATGTCCCACAAAGTGATGTATGGCTGTCAGAAGGACATCTTCTAGTGCTCAAAGGTTCAGGTTTCAACGACAAGCTGAAAGACAAGTGGAGACCAATTGACGACTATGATCGGGGCAACCAAGCACCGTTGAGAATTCCAATCGACACCAAAAATCCACCACCTTTTCCACTGTTCCTCAATGACAGTGGACCCCCAGTATTCATTGGACCACCACCACCTTTTGGATTGCCCTACCCTCCACCAGGCTTAGGAAATGAAACATTTGACCCCAGTCGTTTCCCACCCCCAGGGATGATACCTTTATATCCGAATGGAACGATCCCAGAATTTTTTGGACCACCACCAGGAAACCACTCATTTTCTCCATTCCCGTACCCTCCTCCACCACCAGAATATGGAAATGGATCTTTGCCTCAATACCCTCCACCACCATTTCCTCCAGGTCGATACAACGACACGTATCCCCCACCTCCCCCATTCTATCCGTTTCCACCTCCAGGAGGACCTCACAATGGATCTAGGCCAGGACCGTTCCCACCTTTCTTTGGACCCCCACCGGGAAACTTTTCGGGTGGACCTCCGCCTCCAGGATTCCCATTATTGCCACCTCTAGTACTAAATCCCGCAGACAATGAAACAGACGACCCTAGCATTTTCCTCCCACCTCCATACGACTTTGACTATCATGAGCACAACAATGACAGAGAGGTTGTACCACCTGGTCCTTTTGCTCCAGGTTTAGTAGTCCCTCCTCCTAAGGACTTCTACACTGTGTACAACAAAACACAGAAAAACCCTCCATCGTATATCACTAAGCATACAAGTGAAGCCCCGCCTCCATTCAGTCAACGGCCGAATGGAAAGAAGCCAAATTTCCCAATGACCACGTCATCCCCCTTTATGCCCTATATGCCCGGAACAACCCCAGCATTCAACCTTGAGAAACCTAACAAGAAACGTAAGCGACCAAAGCCATACAAGCGGGTATACAACTTTGGCCAAGCCCTTTCTAAATTCAAGCACCCATCAAGCAGCAGTAGTAGTGAAGAAGTCACTGGAGTGCCACACATCCCTTCATACCATCGTCAAACCATAGTTTCCCAACCAAGACCCGCCCAGCATGACCAAAGGTTTCACCACCAAGAAGAACAACTTATCAACCGACTCCCGGTCACCACTCCCAACACTATAATTGTGACTACATCAGTGCGAACGACGACAACACAAAAGCCCCAAAACTATGTGTATGTGAGAGGTCAACTTAAATCGGTGGCAGAACTCGGTGCTAAAGAAGAAGAAGAACGGAATTTCTATAGAGGGAAACCCACTCCAAAGCCTCCATATGATGAACGGGGGTACCCCACCAGAGTCTTAGATGACGAACACCCAAACACAATTTCCCCCATTGTGCATAGTACCATTTCCCCAGTTACATATCACACAACTCCTCGTCCAGTAAAGACATACTACTATAGTACTCCCAAGTATGGTCTCACACCAAAATACAGTCCAGTGCCAAAATTCAGTCCTACGCCAAAATACACAACTCCGTATGAAAAATCTAGTAAAAACTTTAAGCTTCACAGACCCAACATTGAAAACTACAATAGCTACAATAATAACCCGAACCAATATCTGTACTCAACTGTGACTCCTTCACCTAGTCCTATAATCCCTTACAGGAATCCTGTTGTGGGATACAACAATAATAATAATAACTACGATCCCCATCAGTACAGCACAAGTAAACCTGTGACCACACAACTCTCCACAGTTGCTCCCAATTATTACTCAAACAGTGATGAAGGGATAAATCTCTCCATACGTCCCCGAAAGAACAAAAAGAAACGACCAAGGAGACCAAAAATACTGCAGCTTCAATCCCCTAGAGAGCCACATAGGGTCACATCAAATGAGTTATATTCCCCACTTCCTGTCTATGAAGATACATACCAACAAAATCCAGGGTACGGCAAAAACTTTGTCAACAACTACCTAGGCAATGCCCATACAGAACAACAGCTTAGTTCCCCATTTCGACCAGCTTTTGGTCCTATCCAGCCACCTAGGAACAACGTACAGAATCCGTATTCTACAACAGTAGCTCCAAATTATAATGCCAACAGTGTCTACAATAGTGCAAATGCAGTAGGCAATGGAATTTATCCTGCCATACAGCCCCAGCAACACCAATCGGGCTATTACTCCCCAATCTCCAAATACCATGTGCCAGTTGTCAACTCACATGACCAAAACAATGGCTACTACTCATCTCACGGAACAGTGTTGCCACACGGGACCATCCCGACTACCAATGCCAATTTCCAGAGCTCAGTCCAGCCCTACTACTTTTCCCAGCAGCAGCAGCCTCAACAACAGCAGGTCCGAAATCCGCAGAGTCAACACACAGTGTCTGGAGACCCATACACTAGCCAGTACTTGCAGCCATATTATTTACGAGGCTCGTCAGGCCCATTGCAACAGGACCTTTTTGTGAACTACAGGTCAGTCTTAATGATACTGCACCTTATGGCTTATAGTGACTAATTATCCCATCATTATGATATAATTTGGTAATCATTGTGCTTGTGGTAGCCAAAGTCCCTAGCTAGTTAGTTATGTAATGTCTCTACAGTCATTATTAAACATAGGTGAGTTGGTGAGTATAAAAAGGCGAGCCAACGTGCAGTTCATTTTTTCTGCAAGTTGATACTATCGTACAGTCATACTCAAGCAGCACACGTGTAGGTCAGGTGGAAGAAAAGAAATAACAATTTAAGTGTGACGTTCAAACGGAAGCTCCTATTTAGTAAGCAGCTTTGTTTCTAGACAAACATAATTGCTATTTTCCCACTGTACAATCGTATTGACAATTTTATTTAGCTATGTATGATTTGGAAAACATGGATTTATGTTCTCTGTGAGCAATGACTTGCTTGTTGAATGCAAACTAGTCATTTAATATGTTTTCACACAGGGTGCAACAAAGTCAGCAGCTCACTCTAAACACACACATCATATGTTTGCTGCAATGATGGCAATTTATCAGTTTCTTGAACATTTCAGTAACACTTGGAAGGACTTTGTTATGACTGTTCTACTTGATATGAAAAACTATAAGTTCGGCCTTCTACTGTAGTTAAAAAGTGCGACCTTAATTTCGCAACTTGAGTAAATCCTTTTTCTATCATACATCATCACAAATAAAAGTAATTACAAGTGGTTCATGTAAATCCACCCTGTGTGCCTACCAATGCATTTTAGCTGTCTTCATTGACATGACATGGGCATTTACATTTTCACGCTCAAACAGTATTTACACATCTAGTCATTCATCATTTCTCAGGATGACAAACAACTAAACAACTTCAAAATATTTATATCATTATTAACTCGACGTCAAACCAACATCCCTTTATAACAGCTAGACTATCATCCGTTCATAACCCAATGTCTTTTTATTACTTTTTAAAGTTAGTATATTCAAGATAAAGGTTTGATTACGCATGCACGCATTCTATTAACATAAGCAAATACCAGCTTAAAGACGAAAAATACTAGCAGAGTTGTCACCTTGAGTCTTTCAGCTAGTTAGTTCCCATCCCATTACTAAGATGAGTGATACCAAAGATTTCACGAGTCTCAAAAAAACGACATTCCTAAACGACAAGTAACAAGTTAGTTGACTACTGCTTGCAATCAATCTTCCATTTACTTTCATACCTACACACTAAACTCTCAGTCCAAAAGATGCACCATACTATTTATTTGACATAGTCTGTTAAGTTATCCAATTTAAGTTGCAATATTTTTTGTTCCCAAACCATCAGAGATTCATCAAAAGCTTCATTCATGCTAAAGAGAAACACTACAACCACTTATTTTCCTTGTGAGAATCATTCATTTAAGCTACTACAAAATCAGCATGATTTAAATCAAGTAGCAGTATCATTACTAGAACGGAACTGTAAAAGATTAGTGGCCTGACAAAGCCCAATTGATATCAAATCAATGTTGATGCGAAAGCTTGAGCTTACAGGACTCCATACTATAAAAAATATCAAACACTATGACTTTGTTCATCAATGGAATGGTTGACTGACTACTGACAGACTACTATTTACCTCCCTTTCTTCATTCATGTAGATATCAATGTCAATTTTACAAGTCGTGATGTTTTAATATCTAAATCTTTTTGTTACAGTCGTTGCCCTGTCAAAAAGACAGGCATGTACACAAGTCTTTGAGCCACACCACACGTCAGTAAATTTTGAACGATTGCAGTATTATCATTGTAATGACATAGTAAACAAAAGAACTGATGTAGTAAATCAATTCACACTTACCACGTTGCATGAGTGAAACGTGGAAAAAAACGAACAGCATGTGTACACCAAGTCATCATACAATTTTACATGATTTCACAGGTTGTTCCTAAAATCGACCTTTTCCTTTACTTACTATTTATGTAACCAACCCCATCATGTTGATTCCATTTTAAAACCCTACATCACCAAGCACAGCAGCAGCGGCACGCAGTTAGCTCCGGTTAGCCAATTCAATCACTAATTTCATGTGTTCGCATAATTTAGGGAGCCCCTGTCACAATACAATACGGAGTCTCAAGCTGTGGTCCCACGAAACTCACCACAGCAACCTAAAGGAGCACCGGCTACAGCCGAGTCCCTACAGGCAGGACCTTCGCGAGCACCTGATAAGGAGACTGAGAGGGGCACAGCACTCCAAAATGGGCCTGATGGCAGCTACTACTCTTTTCAACGTGGTGGACCAGGAGGTTTCAGTTACAAAATTAAACTTTAACTTGTTGATTATATGCTCATGCATGAATGACAATAATGGATATGATGACACAATCATACACTGTGCACGGTCATTTACAATAGCACCACTTACTTATACTTGCTAATGCAGTGAGCTGATGACACACAGAGAGTAATAGAGTCGCTCGACTACAAAGCTAAGCTTTCAATTACCATTATTCTGGTAATGTGGACAACCTAAGGAAACCGGTGATCACGCTGTCACGTGTTTGTATAATTTTTAAGTTCAGCTGTAAATGGCACTATGGCCATCATGAAATATACCTAAATATATCTACATTATTACGACCGTTGAGTAATCTGTGTTAGCAAACATATGGTTGCCTTTAATGTACAGAACTTTAATTTGCTAAGATGAGGAATGTGAGCTGTAATTAATGATTACGGAGCAATTTGATGACATGTTTTTATTTTTTAGACAATTTTGTGATTCAAAAGAAAATTAAAAGTTTCTTTTGCTGAGATGAGTAAAATACATTTGCTTTACGTTTACGTAATCTGTGACTAGACGCTTTATTTAAAGCCATGCTACTTTTTAATAGTATTATGTTACCATGACGATTCAGGCTGAGCGATCTAAGCTTAAGCTGCTAGCTGCTGGCTCAAGGAAGACTATTCATCATACTATATTTAAGAAGCATGATTTACTACACAACTATTATTTATTTACGATCGATAATGAGCCGACATAGATTAATAGCTTGTTACTTAGGATCTATAGTATTTTGGTATGGTGCCATATTGGCACTTACAGGGTGTGTCACACACCATTAACAAGGCAGTTAGTACTCACTAGCAAATTGCCCATTTGTGCATGTGCGCTATCATAACGGCTGCAACCAGATGAATTGTCGTTGCATAAAATATTATGCGACAGGTCACAGTGACACACCAACAACCAACTTTATATACAGGACTCACCATAACAATTATTACGACTCCATACTAATATGACGAGCAGCATGTAGAAAGAGAGAGCGCGAGAATAAAAGCATTCCTTAGCATAGAACAATTAAACGATTGTTATAACAATACATAGGGCACATATGACTATACTGCAAGTAAAAGGAAACAACTGTCTTGATCCCTATCAAAAATGCATAAAAACTGTTACGATTTTTTAGTCAATCAAGTTACGTCGTATATGTCACCTCAACAACTTACATGTGTCAACATGCAAGCATTACATGCGGCACCACCGCAAATATAAATGGATAAATAAATCTCTTACATTTCCCATTTAATATTTGCATTCAATTCAAATCTATTGATTGAGAAACACTAGCTGCTCTCACAACTGAATGCACAAAATCTTATGCACGCCTTTTTTTGGAAAGATTTTGATCCACAGCGACTTGAACACATGTAAACATTTTCCTCAAATGTCCACAGCAATAACAATGAACAACATTAGACACATATAAAGTACAAGCAATGAAAATGTGCTCTGATTATTAGTCGGTAATGTATGGGAGTGATAGAAGAGGCCACGAGAGTCTGAATGAGGGGGAGCAGTACATGCTAGATCCCAACAATTCATTAGAAACAATAGTACATTATACGCATTTGAGACGAATGATGTAATTGGATTGAAATCAAGAGCATGCATCTAATCTACAAGGTGATGTAGCAAGTAGCCATTGGTGCTCACAGTCTAAGCATGTATCAAGCATACGGAGAATTGATAACGTTTGAAATTTTCTGAGGCAACTGTATAATTTTAAATGCATTATCATCACGTACATACGACAGATCATTTTCCATTCGCATTGAGAAGGCATTTAGAGCCGCTAACTAACTAGCTAGCTAACTTACTCTGTAACTTCAAAATAACTAACTAACTAACTAACTAACTAACTACTAGTTAGTTGACCAACTAACTACATTTGAACAGCGTGCTCTGCTTTAAAGATTTATCGTACACACATATATGGTGTGTTCGGAAAAGTCAATGCTTATAGCGCCTGAGGGAAAGGCTTGGCTTTGGCTAGTTAGAAATTTTCAAGTCTTCCTTCATCACTGTTTGACGCTGTGCTTATAGACTAGTTAGTGATCTGCATACTCATTTATTACTGTACCTTGCTCTTGTACTCCCCCAATCACCTAATTCTTGAATATTTCAATCCAATACTTATTGTTTCGACATAGAATCGTGTAGTTCACAGACAGATGAATAGCACTTGCATCTTAAAACAGAATGAGGCCCTCTGTTGTTAGTGTGTAGGTAAATATGCCATTAAAAACGACGGTGAAGCCACGTCGCAGTCGCAGAGTTCGCAATAATTTCTTTAACATTGCACACTCCAGTCTAAGGCTGAGCAGAGTGGACTGAGCCCTTATAAATTTATATACTAATCTAACCGTCAGTCAAAGTATGTCATGAATGAATACGATGTGCTTGACTAGACATTTTATTGTTAACTATAAGAATTACAACAAATATAGTAATAATGGATGAGAAAACCTTTGCGACTAACTTATTTCAATGCCATACCTAATACGAAAAAAATTAACACAAGAAATTATATTTCCTGCAATGAGAGTACAGCCCAACTACTGTTATTATAGGAAGCAAATTTTTTAGCTACAGTTCCCAATCACAGGTTGACAGAGCGCCATTAAAATATTATGTAGTTATCAAGTCCTATACTGTATGTGATGGAGACTGGTCCGACCTTTCTTGTAAATATGAGTACCATTTGACAAGTGTACAGTTCGTTTTTTATTCTAACGATGGGCTTTACCTATGCATTGTTATCGTTATCATTATTATAAGTCATACATTGAAACTGTGAGTGAGAAGTATATACATTAGATTCAATTCAACTGGTGACTTGTGAGAGCCTTACATAACCATAATGACGGACGCTATGTGAAAATGCACATGGACATGGACACATGCAATTACTACAATTTGTACTATGAACTCTGCATTTTTGAAGTTAATGATTTTCAAATAATTATATAATACAGTCTCTCAATTCTGTAAGGGTTGATAAATTACAACCGAAATAAACAAAAGAGCTAATGTTTAGCTCATATATTTTTAAGCCAGGTTTATCTATCTACGATTTTTTTCAGTCATGCACTAATACCCATATCACATCCAACGAAATCAAGATATGAATTGCACAAAGAGGGAAATCACCAGAATACATTCTTCGCAGTAGTTTAACTTGCTCATTATCAAGCTTTGGATTAAAAAGAAAACAATACTTTTATGTAAAAATGTGCAAGACAGAAAGAGCGAGAAATGGTTGGAGGACATATGAAATATTGCGGATAATAAAGAAAACATGAATGCGATTGTCTTCCCAGATGGTATAAAAGTGAGCACAAACATTATTATAAAGGGTTGGAAACAATGTATGATGTAAGTAAGTGACACAGTGCACTCCCCAAGTTAAAATTTGTACATGCCGGTATGAACGGCGACTCAAAGTCAGAGAAGAAACTATGAGGAGAACCTTGCCTTATTATGACTACTATTATTATTATTGATGGCGGACTCGAAACAAGGCAGATAAAATCCTTTAGATTTAAATAACTAACCTATGGACTCAGTATGGCATTAGAAATGGGTCACACAACATTTACTAGGACTTGTGAAGTAGCTTAGAGCATATTGAATACAAAATTTAACATTTCTTGCTCCTTTTGGTACACAACACAAACATTAGCCTAACCATTTATTAC
>Ga0066648_10000754_pt1 | contig 20136 bp, 13 predicted proteins | sample CryGeyCG12114_NA_FD_59537 | JGI IMG/M metagenome (GOLD analysis project Ga0066648, IMG submission 59537) | Groundwater microbial communities from aquifer - Crystal Geyser CG19_WC_8/21/14_NA | ecosystem: Environmental > Aquatic > Deep subsurface > Groundwater | place: USA: Utah: Grand County... | reverse complement strand
GCATGTGGTGCGCTGCTTCTTGAGACTAAGCGACAACAACCGGGCGCGGCAAGCTTTGCGGCAATGTTTGCCCGAGCCACTAAGAGATGCGACTTTCAGCGCGGTACTAAGAGACGATGCCGCAACCAAGAGGTGCTTGGCGCAGCTCCTCATCAATCTAAGTGATAATGTGGCAGATAATCAAGGGGATCAATTTGAGTGAGAGTGGTACTGATCTAAGGATTGAGTTATGAGGTGTCTCAAAACAGCGGATCGGGTATGCCTTGCGAGACTTGTTTGCAATAACCGTCAAGATATGAAGATGGTTCCGCGTTGCATTGTCAAGTGCAAGGAGAATCTCCGGTTCTGATCTACCGCTTGACCCGATCGACCAGTCATTCGAGAATACTACATCACGAAACGGAAATTCAGCAACGATATCGGCTGGGCTCGCAGAATGCTTTACGACTTTCCCAGCACACGGTCTGTTTTCTTCGATAGCATTAGAATATACCCTGGGCATCGCAGGACTACATCGGAAATTACGAGTATGTACATTAGGGGAAACTGTGAGGAGGCAAATGGGACGACTTTCGAGAGGAGGCGCAAGCAATGAGATGGACAACTCCACTTTCGAGTCGTGTATGAGAAGTGCATGGAACTGGGATGTTTGATCTGGGCGACAAGTATCATGAAAGCGTGTACGGGAGTATAATGAGATTGAGTTTCCATTTGACCTTGCCATAAGAAACTTGGACGACGCGTACTGCATTGTTCACTTTGTCTCATTGCCTTCAAGTACGCAGTGACTAAGGTGGGATCGTGTGCGCCCGTTGACTTGGCAGCTTGCCTCGTGCAATTGCTGCAGGTACAGAGTGCCAGTAACCATCTGATACGGTCGCAGGGGCCCTGCCGAGGACACATCGGCTGGTTGTTCGTAGATACGCCTTACTGAGCCACCGACTAGCACCTCTGTTGTAAGCCCGTCGCACTGATAAAGGCCCTTAGTATGCTGCGTTGTGGCCTTCAATTTAACCAGACAAGGTAGCACGTGACGGCGCAACGCTACTAATGACTACTAGGAGTCGTAACGTCCCCAGTTTTCAGGGGTGAGCCGGTCACGTGGGAGAGCGCAGACGCCAAGCTCATCCGGCCGCATATGCCCGCTCCAAATAAGTGTTCAGTTCGATGGTAAGGAGCGATCGTGCAGCCCATCAGCTCGACTGCAACTCTCTACCGCTGCACCAGCCCTTCTCCATATAACCAAACAAAGATGTTATTCACAGCCGTCACGAGCCTTCTGGCGGCCTTCAGCATCCTCACCTCAGTCGCAGCCCACAACATTCAATTGCGAGCGCATTCGCGGGAATGTTTCCACGAAGAACTGCACAAAGATGACAAGATGACTGTCACTTTCCAAGTCGGCGACCGAGAATTCGGAGGATCAGGGAACCTAGACATCGACTTTTATGTGTGTTCCTCCGCGACCAGAGCCAGGTCAAGTGACTAACAACAACGTCCAGATTAAACAGCCATCGGGCGCATTCCAAACCCAACAGACCTCAGTATCGTCCGGCGACTACACCTTCGAAGCCGGCAGCGACGGCAAATTCATCTACTGCTTCAGCAATGAGCACTGGTCGGCCAACAGTAAGGAAGTCTCCTTTAACGTCCATGGAATAGTCTACGTCCCTGAATCAGATACCCCGTCTGATCCTCTTGAAGCCGAAGTCCGCAAACTGGCTGATGTCCTTGCGCAAGTCAAGGATGAGCAGGCCTACATCGTGATAAGAGAACGGACGCACAGGAACACAGCCGAGAGCACGAATACGAGAGTGAAGTGGTGGAGTGTCTTCCAGTTGGGCGTGCTGATTGGGGAGGCTGTATTCCAGGTCTGGTGGCTGAAGAGATTCTTCGAGGTAGGCAGCGTGTGAGACACGAAAAGTTGAGCACTGTTCATTAACATCTCTCTTTTGCAGGTCAAGCGAGTTGTATGATAGATATGATTGGACGAATTGAGGGCTTGTGTACAGAATTTGACGGGGTCGGCAAGATTTCTGATCACGAGTCACAAGAAAGACCCACCCTGCTCAGAGCATGCAGAACATGGCAGCCACGCAGATGGCCACCCTAAGAGCAATCGCACTGGTCTGCGCAGAATGGTCCGTTCCAGCTGGCTCCGATACGGTACGATTCTGTCTATCACTTTAGACCTAGCATGATGGACATCGTTGGGCCTACCAAGATTGTTGGTACAGCATTTCCCGGCGCTAGGTTCTCAGGCCTGCAATGTCGGCAGCGACCAGCAGAAGCTTGAACAATGGGCGGACATTACAAATCCTGTGTCGGTCCGTCTCGTATTTGTGCCCCGTAATCTGTACCGAGCAAACTAAACAAGATCCTCAGAATCTCAATATCGCTTCCATCTCCGCTAGCCTTGTACTGCTCCTGTCATTGTTCGTACCTCCAACATCCACGGCATCTGCAAGCCATACGCGATAATCCTTTGTAGCTCCTTTCTCGCTTGCCGTAGACGCAATCCAAAAGCAGTATCGTTTTCGAAGCCACAAGCGTCTGTCGTTCCCGGCCGTAGAAAGCTTAACTACATGTGGATTTGTCGCAGATCAGCTAAGGTGCCCAGCCGCACCTTTCAGCTCTTCCATGACGGTACATGTCTCTCACTGGGCGGACAATTCTTCTCTTCGTTTAAGTGATTCCCATTATAGTAGAGCTGATCGTGTAGTTGCATTCTGAGCACTCTATGGCTGCCAGGCGAAGCTTTAACGATGCGAGCCATGGTCCCTCTCACTAGCGAGTGCGCACACTTCACGGAGTACGCTGCTCTGAAAGGCTCGCATCTGAGGTGATGGCCCGTGTAGCACTTCACAATGCCTCCAGAAATGTGCCTTCTCTTGCTATGGTGAATCATTCTTTCCTTGCCTTATGTTCCGACGTGCTATTCACTGCGATCTACTAATTAATCTGTATCTCCGACGTGGTGGATGAAGCTACCATGGAGTAAGGCTACAACTGCCGATAAAGGAAAACTTGACCCATCGGATACGAGCACAGGAAACACACGTCCAAGTGCTGACGCCGTGCTTGAGCCAACTAAATTGCCAAACGAGAAGTCGATCATCGAACAGACTGATATGACCCCCAACCAGAAAACTGGATCACAACCACAGAATGAATCCGGTAAACTGCAGACAACAGAACGAACAGAATCGACAGCGACCACCTCCTCAGCCGACGAAGCGGATGATGCCACGAAATACAAGCAAGGGTCACAGCTCTATCTCTTGACGTTTGGCCTCGCTCTAGCAACGTTCGTCGTCACGCTGGACAACACCATCATCGCTACTGCCATTCCTCGCATCACCACTGTTTTCGACTCACTGAACGATGTTGGCTGGTACGGTTCGTCCTACTTGCTCACTACGACTTCTCTTCAGCCCACATTCGGCAAGATCTACCAGTACTTCGATGTGAAGTTTACCTACCTCTTTGCGCTGCTTGTCTTCGAGGTCGGGTCAGTGATATATAGTGCTGCGAGGAATAGCACCGTGCTCATAGTTGGCCGTGCAGTGGCTGGAGTTGATGCGAGTGCCGTGTTCAGTGGTGGAATGACTATTGTTGCGTATTCTGTGCCACTACATCGCAGGCCGATCTACATCGGGCTGCTGAGTAGCATGTTTGGCATTAGTTCGGTGATAGGTATGTCGTGTCATACGGTCAGGTTCACTCCTAGCTAGATCATATCCAGATCCCCTTCTCGGCGGCGCATTCACTGACAGAGTGAGCTGGCGAGGGTGCTTTTATATAAACCTCCCCGTGGGCGCCATTGTCATGACCGTTCTGTTCTTCTTCTTCCAGAATCCCGAACGCAAAGAATCGAAATTAACCACCAAGGAAAAGATCAAGCAAATCAACCTCCTCGCTGCAGCCTTCTTAGTCACGGCCATTGTCTGCTTGCTCCTTGCTCTCCAGGTTCGTAGCATTCAAAAGCATCTCCTCGCCCAACAACTAACACTCGCTAGTGGGGCGGCTTCGTCTATTCCTGGTCATCCAGCCGCGTCTGGGGCTGCCTCCTCGGTTTCGGCCTCCTAATCACCATCTTCATCGGCCTTCAAATTCGACGAGGCGACCTCGCCACCCTTCCACTCGCATCATCGCCCGTCAACGCACGGTGCTCGCCTGCTGTCTCTTTTCCGCCTTCCTTGCCATGGCCCTCTACACCCACATCTACTATCTCCCCTTCTACTTCCAGGCCGTAAAGGGCACCTCCGCCGAAGGTAGTGGTATCCGCACCATGCCCTACCTCGTCAGCATCACAATCGCGAGTATCGCCGTCGGTGGCTTCGTGACTGTCGTCGGCCTCTACGTCCCGTTCACGTGGGCCGGCAGCGCACTCTTCACGGTCGGCGCTGGCATGATCTACACGTTGAAGCCGCACTCGCCCGTGGGGATGTGGATCGGCTACCAAATCCTCGCGGGCACCGGTGCGGGTATGTGCGTGCAAATCCCATTCATTGCAGTACAGGTCGTGCTGTCGAAGAAAGACATACCCGTCGGCAACGCCATCGCCGTCTTCTTCAACAGCCTGGGCGGCGCCATCAGTATCGGTATCGCGCAGAACATCTTCAGCAATGCATTGGTGAGGGAGATTCCACGATATACGGCCGGGGTGGATCCCGCTGTGATTGTTGGGGCGGGCGCGACGCAAATCAGACAGGTCACGCCGCCGGAGCAGTTGAGCGGGGTGCTGAAAGCTTATAACGGGGCGTTGGTGCAGAGCTATACGCTTGCTATTGCATATGCAGGGTGTGCGTTTTTGAGTAGTCTGTTGTTCGAGTGGAAGAGTGTGAAGGGGAAGAAACTTGAGATGGGGGGTGGGGCCTGAGGACCTGGAGGTATGGGGCTCCGGTTGGGTGTGCTATGGGGAAATAGATGTGTATAGCCAGTGGTGGCGAGAATGAACGAATGGACAGATGGCTGGGATTCTTGGAGATATTGGACAAGGCTACATTTCACTCTCTACTATTCTTATGCGGTTGTGGACGTCTAGCTTCACCTACCTCGCATTCACAGACCTTCAACGCTACTAACAGAGTAACATGAAGAATTGTTGGGTAAAGGCGGCTAGTATTATTTCGGACAGTAGGATGCTGTGTTCTTTTGCCGTATGCAACCACGAGGGGTCTGAAAGCCCCTCGCAGGTACAGCACGAAGATCCACTTTTAGGCGAACAATTCCACGCGAAGCAGATAGCATGTGTATTAGAACATTTGTCCAAGTGTCAGGCACGGAGAGATATTATGAGTACTACCGCGTCAGCCAGTGGGGAACTGGTCATGACTGATGAGGCTCAGTGAACGTTGGCGATCGGAGCATGCAGCTCAGCCACCATGATAATGGCCTTCACAGCGACGCGCGGAATCGCATCCCAAGCCCGGTCCAGCGTATGATTCAGTAATACTGGCCTTGTGGTACTCCATCCGAATGCGAAGCCAAGGAGTTGTATCGCGGCCAGCGATCGTATCGGAACAGGAGGAAGGCGTCGGCGATAACAGCGCTGGCCGAAGAATCAATAAAAGTCAAGGACAGGGCCGTTAGCGTGTTGACGATTCTTGAATCAGCAGGTGAAATACTTGATACCTGGCATGGTGGGTTTTTTTAGGCTGGGATCCACGGCTGGAAGCACTTTCCGTGGCTCGGGATGGTGGGATCTGGTGTCCAAGTTTGATCTTCCACGTCAGAAGATTTGAGACCGGGTTCAGCGGCTGGCGGGCGTGTTACTAGTATGGCCAACCGCCGTGAAGTTGGCACTTGGAGCGGTGGCAATCTGGCGAGCATGTATCAAAGCGTCGAGACGTGCACTCCGACAAAGCCGTGAGATATCACTTGCATCTCGCACGCGCTCTCGCACTCTAAAGCATTTTTGTGGTCATTGGCAATCTGCAGCATGCTTGTACTGCCAGTGCCTGTGTGTCAGATCAATCTAGCTGGTTAAGGTTTGGAACGGCGGCTTGCCGACAGCATGGGTGATGCCTCACTAGCCACAGATGCTACGGCGCAGCAGGCACAAGCTGCGCTTTACGATCCCCATAACGGCCTCTTGTCAGAGTTGGAGGGAGAAAGTCTATCAACGACCCGACGTTATTCATCGAGCGAGAACTCGACGACCGAGCGGACGACTTTTCCTGCTCCATTGGGCGTGTCTGCGCCTGCACACTTGCCCGTTCGCCCCTACGAGCCTGCCGCCAGTGCTTTCCGTCCCACTGGGGTCCGCCTGCTCAAATCTGACGAGCACCGAGTGACTGCCTCTCGCCTCCCCAAGGTGATGGAGCACGACGAGCACATCTACCTCAACGGTCAGATTGGAAGTTCCTCAAATTCCGATGAAGACTCGCGTTCCCCACCTACCTATCCTTACCCTCCATCAGTACAACACTCTTACGGCGACTCCAACGGAACACCCATCTACACCCCGACCTCGAGTTTGACCTATTCAATTCCTGATGGAGGCTCGGTGCTAAGCTCCTGGGGACCACACGCTGGCAGACCACGCCTCGGTAGCGGTAGCGGTAGCGGTAGCGGTAGCGGTAGTCAAAGCGGTATCGAACGACCTCCCAACATGACCGACCAACCTCATCTCGCCGACCTTCGGTCTGGCCGACCTCAACCCCTGCGGGCCATATCTAGTACTTACAACCCGCAAAGAGGACCTCCAGGCAACAACAGCAACAACAAACGTCAGACTTCGAGTATGAAAATTAGGACAGCTCGTAGAGACCCGAATACTCAGTACAAAAACCAAGAGCAAAGATACATCAACACCGTCAAGCAGGCTCCTGCAGGCTGGTCAGATGCCGACGTGAGGCTGAGCGATCCCATGTGGGACACTTCCACCGACTCGGGCAGCGACGACGATTCTCCAAGGACTGAACACACAGGCGTCGAGTACCAGGACGATGAAACCAAAATGATTGTGGAAGAAGATTCCACCCCGACCGAGGACGACCTCCGCAACCCTGCCAACAGAGAGCGCCTGGAGTGGCATTCCATGCTTGCCTCGGTCTTGCAGGGTGATGTCGTCCGGCAAGAAAAGCAACGTCTCATTGGAACCGCCGAGCAGAAAAGCGACATGGAGATTCGCGCCGAGATCTGGTACGGCTCGAGAGCAAAGTACTATGGCCGCCCCTTGCAGATGCAGAAAAAGATGATCGACGAAGCACGCTCACATCTCGGTCCTACCATTGACAGTATCATCGACTTCGAGATCAAGGGTGAGACGGTCGTGGGCAAGTCGCCCTTTGAGCAAGTCGAAGAGGTCGTCGCCAAAATCGAGACCTGCTGTTGGCTCTACCCAAGTTGGAAGCAACTTGAACACAGCCAATCGCGCGCTGCTTCGGATGCCTTCAAGGCCAGCTGCAGCGCCGTCATCTCCTGGCACAACGTCACCCAGACCATCAACACCGAGCTCAGCATCCTGCAATCCTGGGTCGGCAACTCAGAACTCGACTTCACCAAGCAGCGCTCCAAGAACGGCTCGAGTGAACTGACCGATAAATCCTCCTTCATCGACCGCATCTTGAAGGAAGATGGTCTCAAATATCTACAAGGCGAAGAAAGCATGTTCCGTGGTATTGCCAAAGTCATCGTCAAAGCCAAGAGTACACTCATTGAGAATGCTGCTGCCTTCCACGACCGACATCTACCCCCCTACATCGAGGAACTGTTAACTCTGATCAACTTCCCCTCTCGACTGATCCAGGAGATCATCAAGGTCAGACTCTCTTACGCTAAGAAAATGAAAGAGCCTTCCCAGCAGTCACCCTTGATCATCGACCAGATGATTGCACAATTTCAGATCCTCATGAAGTTGGCGTGTGCCATCAAGCAAGAATACATCACCATCTCGCATCCAGAGCCTGGTTGGGACCTCCCGCCGTGTATTGACGAAAACTTTGACGCGACAATCGTCGAGGCTCTGAAATTCTACTTCAAAATGTTGAACTGGAAACTCACGTCCAACAAGAACACTTTCCGAGAAGCCGAAATCCTCGAGCAGGAATGGGGGCTGTCGAATGAGATAGGAAGGCAGCTAGAGGGTGGCGACGTCGAAGTTGCCGAGCAGTTCAGCACTCTGACAGCGAAGTCACTAGCACGTCTGACCACTTCTTTTGAAAAAGAGCTGCGTCCACGAGAGAACGAGGGGTCGTTGGAAATGGAGAAGAGGTACAAGACGATTCTGGATTCAGTCCGTGTGAGACAACGGAAGATGTTTCGATTCTCCCGTCTCTTGCGCCAGAAGTTCGAGAACGCGACAGAATACAACTTGGGCATGGACAACCATCAACTGAATGAGTTCATGCAAACCCTAGCCATGACCGGCCATTTCCTCGTCACGTCTGAGGTCGGCACTCCCAAAGAACTATACTACGTTGCTTCGCCTTCTCTTTGGAACCGAGCCGGTGACGTTAAGTCTATCCTCGGCACTTCGTTTCACGCCGAAGACGAGCCTGAGGACCCGTCAGACCCGTACATTCTGATCGTTCACCCAGAGACGCAGTTCCCTTGGGAAGGCCCTACAATGGAGATTGAGCTGCGCGACCTACCGACTCACGTCCCCGCTGGGAGACTGCGTCTTGTGGCAGATGGTTCTACAGGTCGGTTATCCGCTGCTCGACAGGAGTTTGCCAATGTGATCGGCCAGGACCTAGACATCGTCATTGAGCAACGAGCTAACCTGACCCGAGTCAATACGGAGCTTGGAAAGATCAAGAAGACGACCTTCAAGCTGTCCAACACCATCATGGAAAGTGTCGAGGTTGTCCGTTCTCAAAGTGGCCGTAAAGCTAGTCCTGAGCTGATTCAATCATGTTTCGCCTTCGCAACAGAATTTGGAAAGAGATCTCTAGCCTACATGGACTACAACCGACGGATGATGAACAACGCCAAGCTGACCAAGTTGGGTCTCGATTGGGTGAGCTTCATTTGCGACGATTGTGATGCTGCAGACAGAAGAACGTTCAAGTGGGCAGTGGCGGCGTTGGAGTTTGCCATGGCCATGACTCGCGGGCGCAACGTCCTTGACATCACAGAGGAAGAATATGCACAAATACGATCCAAAGTCGGTGGTTGTATGTCAGTCCTCATTTCGCACTTCGATATCATGGGTGCCAGGTCTACACTAGCAGCGCAACAAGAACGATCGCGTAGTGAGGCTGTGGGTACGGGTCGCAAGATGGATATGAGCAAGATGCGCAATGATGCCGAGTGCCGCAAACAGGTTGGAGAACAGAGGCTGGCTGCCCTTGAGAACTGCGACAATCGCCGAAGTGAGGACGAGGCCAACAGTGTCAGAGCCAATCTAGGTCGTGTACTGGAGGGTTCGAACGAAGCCGATCGCTCACTGACCTTCCTGTCTTCCTCGGCTACGAACATTACCATGCGCTGGCAGCAAGGTCAATATGTTGGTGGTGGAACCTTCGGCTCTGTCTATGAGGCTATCAATCTCGATACTGGTACCCTCATGGCCGTCAAAGAGATCAGGCTGCAGGATCCACAGCTCGTTCCGACCATTGTGAAGCAGATCGGCGACGAAATGGGCGTTCTTGCCGTGCTCGACCATCCGAACATTGTCCAGTACCACGGCATCGAGGTGCACCGCGACAAGGTCTACATCTTCATGGAGTACTGCCAAGGTGGCTCCATGGCATCTCTGCTCGAGCATGGTCGTATCGAGGACGAGACAGTCATGATGGTCTATGCATTACAGATGTTGGAGGGTCTAGCATATCTGCATAATGCCAACATCGTCCATCGAGACATTAAGCCGGAAAACATCCTCCTTGACCACAATGGTGTCATCAAGTATGTCGATTTTGGTGCTGCGAAGATCATAGCTCGACAAGGCCAGACAATCATGCAGCCGGAGCCAAAAATCAACCAAGCTGGTGGCGGTCGCGGCAACGACGCAGCTCCACGTGCTCAGCAAGGTACAATAACAGGTACACCAATGTACATGTCTCCCGAGGTCATCCGTGGAGAGGGCGCGCAACGCTTCTCGGGTGCAGCAGACATTTGGTCACTTGGCTGTGTCTTGCTTGAGATGGCTACTGGTCGTCGACCATGGAGCACACTCGACAATGAGTGGGCGATCATGTACAATATTGCATCTGGTAACCCGCCGCAGATGCCTACCGAGGATCAGCTGAGCCCGCAGGGTCTGGATTTCCTGGGTAGATGTTTCGATCGTGATCCAAAGCGCAGAAGCACGGCCGCAGAATTATTGCAGCATAACTGGATCATGGAGATCAAGCGGATGGCAGGAGTGGAAGATCCTGAAACACCCGGTTCGTCCTCTAGTGGGGGCTCGCTGCCTCCCTCACGTCAGAACTCCTCTCTTGGTGTCAGATAGGGGACGACGAGGAGAGAGCGGACCCAATGAGTACAAGGAGTCTTGGCATGTTCGTTGTAGCGTTCTGTTTATTCGAATGCTTTATTTCGCTTCTACATACTGTTGGTCACACTGACAATGAACAATACTTTTTACTCTTACTATAACCCGGGTCTTCAATGAATACTAATTGTCCAAGGTACAGACAACTCTTGCTACCTGCTCCGAGCCAAGACCCCTGTTGAAGATGTAACCTTACCTGTACACTTCCGAAAAGTTCACCTATCTGACACTGCACGTTCTAACCGATGACCGTTAAGTTTTGCACGAAGAAGGCCAGCAGGTAGCTCCTGTACGGCTGTACGAAGCTTGGCAGACATAACCAGGATTGAAGCATTGCCTGGTAAACCTTTGATTCGTCCTCCAGAAGTGCCGACGTGCTACCTGTCTTGGCGTCCGAGTGGTTCCCCGGACGATCTGCTCACAAGCGCATGCATACATCCTCGTCCTATTGGTCCTGCCTTCTATTCCGTGCCAAAATCCGGTGTGAATGACTTCTGGATATAGAAGGTCTCAGAGCCGTCATCTAATAAGCGATGGGCTTCGTACAATGAGCATCTGTTTCTACGAAGAGGGGTTAGGTGCTGGTAGAGATTTGGCCGCTTACCTAGACCATGGCTCTTTTATTTAGAGTTGTCATGAAAAGCAGTATAGAGGTACGGCCTCTGCGTTGTCACGTTGCTAGAATTACTGACAAATGGACTGCTTATAATGTGAGTTTCCCTGACTTCTCGGTCTTTCCTTCCGAGTCAATACAGGCACAAACATGCAGTCACGACTCTGGCTTTCACTCCTCGTGGCTTCCAGGGCCGCTGCCCAGTCCGCCCTCTTGAGTGAAGTATGCACACAATCATATGTGCAAGCATCATTGCCCCCGGACGACATCATCCTTGGTATTGCCATTGATCCGGCCTCGGTCGTTGCCAGCCCAGTGACCAATGCTTCAGTCAGCAACCCGAACTATTACCCAAATGGGACAATTGATTTCTGCAATGTGACCTTTGCATATTCCCACAACGGGCGAAACGACAGGGTTCAGGTCTGGTACTACCTGCCAGCCCCGTCAGAGTTCAGGAACCGCTATCTATCGACCGGTGGCGGCGGGTATGCAATCAACAGCGGCAGCAGGCTCCTGCCTAGTGGTGTCATGAACGGAGCGGTTGCAGGCGCTACCGACGGCGGGTTTGGAAGCTTCAGCACAAGTTTTGATGAGGTTTTCCTGCTGGCCAACGGGACTATCAACTATCAACCGCTTTACATGTTTGGCTACCAAGGCATCCAAGAGCTTACTGTCATCGGAAAGCAGTTCACGAAGCAGTTCTTCAACATATCTAATACCGATACTAAACTCTACGCTTACTACCAGGGGTGTTCTGAAGGCGGCCGCGAGGGGTGGAGTCAAGTGCAAAGATTCGGCGACGAACTAGACGGTGCAGTCACTGGAGCACCCGCATTTCGCTTTGCCCACCAGCAGGTACAGCATCTCTGGTCTAACGTGGTTGAGCAGACGCTCGACTATTTTCCTCCGCAATGCGAGCTTGACACGATCCTAAATGAAACACTTGCTGCTTGCGATCCACTGGATGGAAAGACAGACGGCGTGGTCGCGCGGACCGATTTGTGCAAGCTGTCATTCGACATCAACAGCACCATCGGCGTAGCATATTCCTGTCCTGCGACGGAGGGAAACATGGCCGTATTCCCACCAACAAACCCGGTCCCTGCCCAAAACGGTACGGTCACACCCCAGGGCGTAGCCGTAGTCCGCGAGATCCTCAACGGAATGCACGATCTCGAAGGACGCCGGGTTTACTTCTCCTACCAACCATCTGCATCATTTGCTGACGCCCAAACATCCTACGACTTCAACACCGATACCTGGGGTCTTTCCATCTCAGGCCTCGGTGGACAGTTCGTAGAGAAGTATCTCTTTCTCCGCAACGCCTCTACCCTTCCTACCTTGGACAACGTCACCTACGACACGCTCAAATCCTGGATCACCCAAGGCTGGATGAAATACGAAGACAGCCTCCAGACCACCTGGCCCGACCTCACTCCCTTCCATACAGCAGGCGGGAAAGTCCTCCACTACCACGGCGAGTCCGACAACAGCATCCCTACCGCCTCGTCCGTCCGCTACTGGGAATCCGTCCGCAAGACAATGTACCCGAACGCAACGTACAACGAGAGCGCAAGCGCACTAAGCGAATGGTACCGTCTGTTCCTCGTCCCCGGCATGGCACATTGCGCGCCTAACCCGCTGGAACCAAACGGTCCATATCCGCAGAGCAACTTGCCCGTCCTGATAGATTGGGTTGAGAACGGCGTCGAGCCTGTCACGCTGAACGCGACGCATCTTGCAGGCGATCTGGAGGGACAGGACGCGGAGATCTGTGCGTGGCCACTGAGGCCGTTGTGGGTAGATGGCGAGGAACAGTGCGTCTACGATCAAGCGAGCATCGACTCGTGGCATTATGACTTGAACGCGTTTGACGTGCCGGTATATTGACTGAAGACCGGCGCTGGCACGGGCGATTTGTCTGTCCTCGGGCGAGACGCATCGGCAACCACTGAAGCAGCGGCACGAAGTTCAAAAGGAGTTGGCGATGGAGCTCAAACCAGACTTGGCCTCGTGCACGTTCGTTCATGTCTTGCCAGCCTGACCTAGTCCATGGTGAATAGAGTCTCGACGTAGATCGCGCACTACAATGTAATACCATAGAGACATGGGAAATTACTGGGCTAGCAATGGAGAAAATCCGGTTTCACGACGTCCCGCCTCGTGTCTTCCTACCACTTCAGTCGTGTCCACCGAACGTGACCCAACAGATCATAAACACCTGACTCATTAGTCCCATGAATCACTCCGTCAGCACCTCGCTTACACAACACACGCGAGACGAAAAATGTAGAAGAAGCCGAGCATTTGAAAGTCCAAGGTAATCATCATTTCATCATCAATCATAAAATACGAGATATTCTCGCCAGATGTATCTCGCAACCCCAAGCATCATCATCAATCATAGTCGTCGTAAACCATCTACCGATGCGATAAAAAGCGTTTGCAGCAAAACGGCAGTCCGCCTCGCCGATTCGAGAACTCCTAAGTCCTGGTCTGTGGTGGAAGCGGCTGTCCACCTGGAGGCGGAGGAAAGCCCGTTCCGCCCTGTGCAGGCGGGTATCCATAGCCCATGGGCGCAGCTCCGTTGGGGTTACCATAGTATTGTCCGCCACTGGCACCGTTGTATCCGTGTTGTTCCGGATTGGCTTGATGACCCATCCATCCGTATGGATTGTCGTCGTAGTATTGTGTATATTGTGGGTGTTGTGCATGTTGTGAGTGTTGCGCATATTGTGGATATTGCGCGGTATGGTTCATTCCATTCATCATCGGTCCCTGGCCCTGCTGTGGCATCTCGCCGTTCACGCCACTCATGTACGGTGGCCCCCCATTGTACCATGACTGACCATCATGTTCACCATAAGTTGGCTCTGTAAAGGTTGGCGCACCCTGCTCCGCCGTTCCATGACCAGCCTTCTTCGCCAACTTCGCCTTCTGTCTCCTCGCCTCCCTCTTCCTGGCATGACGCTTCCGCTTCTCAAGGTCTTCCCTCAGCTCGTCGTTTTGCTCCTTCAACTCTTTCCACTCACTGTATGCGCTCTTGAGACCCAAGGCCGCCAGCCCGATACTCGCCGCATCCTGCAATCGATCTTTGTTTTTATGCTTCGCAGCTTCTTCCGCATCAATCGTCCCGTTTTTCAACGCCCGCTTCCGCTCTTGTCTCTTCTCTACACTCTCGTACACGCTGTGCCCTGCATGGATTGTCGCGACAGTTGCCAAGCCGCTACTGATTGCCAGACGCTTGCGACTCTTCTTCTTGGTTTCTTCATCTTCGGAACTAGATCCAAGGTCAGAATCTGAATCTGTTTCTGGGTCGCCGTTCTTTCTTGGCCCGTTGTCATATCTATAATCGGGCGGAGGAGCTTTCAACCTATCGCCAGCAGGACCGACGGATTGAGGTCGATTGATGAGGGCACCGTTATCCGGATCTAATGCGCGAGAACGAGAGGAGGGGTCATTGCTTACTTCACGATTGTCATACATGCTTCCCCGACCGTAGGTTGAGGGATCGTATTGACGCTCTCTGTAGTCATCGTCTGCGTATCGGCCTCGAGACCGCGAACGGGGCCCACGGGAGCGCGAACGTTCGCGGGAACCGCCGTCGAGTTTGTCGGCTTGTTTGTCCATGCCCAATTTGGCGAGACCGCGGGCGACCACAGAACGAGAGCGATCGCGGACGCCACGACGTGGTGGAGAGCGACTGTAGTCGCGAGAGTCATAAGACGAGGAGCGAGACCTTTCCCTGCCACGCTCGCGAGATTTGCTGCGACCACGGACCGAGTCCACTGCTTTCTTGGCCGCGGCGGCCAGGCCACCGCCAGCTAGCAGATCACCAACCCTGGAGCGCGATCGAGAACGACTGCCTCTGTCGGAGGAGCTCAAGCGACGACCACGTGGGACTCTGGAGCGGGAGCGGGAGGCTGGGCCATTCACCAGTCTGTTGGTGGCTAGACCAGCCACCGCAGCACCGACTGTGTCGACGAACTGGTTCTTCTCAGGGTCTTTGTCGCGGTTGATGAAACCATCGACGCCTCCGGCCGTCAAGGCTGCTGTCAAGACACGCTTGCCTTTCTCGCCTTTCCAGCCACCCTCCTCGTTTCTGGCAAGGAAGGCCGCACCTGCACCTGCTAGTACAGCTGCTTTGAGGGCTTGTTGTAGTACCTCTTTTTTGTGCTCTGGGCCGGACCTAGATCTGTCACGGCGGCCGACTCTGCTTCTGCTTCTTGCGCGGCTGGTTCGATCGAAAGAACTTGATCGTGATCGTGATCTGCTCTTGCCGGTGATTTTGGCGTAAAGACCTGCAAGACCGAGCGCTTCAAGGGCCTCCTCGGGCATAGATTTTCTCCGCTCTGGCCTTGGTCGCCTGGCAGTTGTACGACTTCTGCTGCGGCTGCGAGATGATTCATCTGAGTAGTCAACACGTCGGGGACGACTTTTGCGCCTTGCTGCTGCACCATAATATGAATCTCTGTGGCTGCTTGCAAAAGAACGATCATCATCATAAAAGCGACGGTCGTTTTCGTAGGATCTGGCTCTGCCGGCCGGTCTGACGCCACTCCTGCGCACCGTGGTCTCTCGATAGTAGCCACCACCGGGTGAGAAATCTCGTCTTATCTCTTCATCGTACTCTGGGCTATCGCTTCGTCGCTTGACCAGCGCTGTTGATCGCTGGTTTTCGCGAGTGTTGTTGTACGCTGTATCGTCGAAGAAGGAGTCGTCGTCGTCCACTCGCCTCCGAGCTCTGGTCGCTGGTCGCCGATCGTCGTAGTACGACATTGTCGCGTAGAGTGGGGTTTCAGGAGAAAACAAGCAGAACCGTTATCAAACGGACAACAAGTTCTGTGTAGGTTTGCAGTCTTTACAATGGTCGGTAATAGAAGGCTGCCGTTGAGGTGAGGCGGGGCAGCCTGCTTTTAGAACCCGAAAGGTGTTCACGTGGCGCCGAGCTTGGCAGCAAGGATGTGAGAAGTCACTCAGGCTGGTGACAGGAGAACGCCTTGTTTAAGCGGTGAATCTGGACTGAAACTCTCGGAGAAGGTGTTCTGCGGGTATCCGACTGCCTTCGCCTGGGCCCGAATATGGCCACTACTAGAACGCTTGACGCAGCGGGTCCAACAGGTATGGGAGTTGACAATCTCAAATCATGCACCACGTAGAGCTTGCGTTGAAACAATAGTGAAAGGACATTCTACCACGCATGAGGAGAATCAGGTTTGAGGAACTTCTGAATCACCTGCTGACCGACACTTCACTGGCAACAGAAATGATACGTGATTTGGGCAGCACCAATAGGGCTGGGGGCGCACATTCAGTAAACCTTGCTGCCACCTACCACTTACCCCAGCCACCTTCATGCCACGTCGCTCTACGTCATTGATGTCCAACCTGCTCAGGAAGGACCAATCCACTGCCAGCGGACCGCGCCTTCCTTCAAGCGTGCGTCACATGCTGTAAACAGCTACGGCTATCATTCATACCAAGGGCGCAGTCTTCAGTCCGGCAGGCATTGGCAGCGTTATGGAATGGCAAGGTGATTTACGTGGCGCATGGGATGATGCGCATGGGATGATGCGCATAGGGACTTGCTTAGAGACGAGGCATAGGACTTTGCATAATGTCTTGGTGCATGCAAAATAAAGCTGCCTAACTTATCGATCCTGCCACAATGGTGACCTGACCTGCTAGAATCCATCGAATAAACTTCGGTGGGTGAGCTTGCCAGCCTGACTGCGTTCACGAAGGAAACCTTTCACGAATTCACGTGAACCGAATCCCCCGAAGTGAATTCATACTCATTAGCAGTCATCTAGCTAGGTGAAAACCAAGGCTTAACGACTAGTCCTCGTAACCTACTTCCCTGAGTCTTATGGGTAGCATAGCTTGAAAACCACTTCAGCCCCAGTTTGTCCTTGCTCGGTATATGATGTCTAGACGAGGTATTCTTCTGGCTCAACGTTGAGTAGGACCGTCTGGAACACTACGCACCAACGAGAGAAGTAATATGAAGAGGATCAGTACTAGGTTCAAATGTTTTGAGTCAATAATTAGGTCACACCAGCCGCGCCTCGGCAGACAGGAGGTCGGATGTATTCAGCAATTCGGATATATTGGGCTACAATAAAACCTGCTTATCACTCGCTAGAGGCTGACTTGCATTGATAAACACACATGGCATCAGCCCGTGATTCTCAGCTTCAGGAGAGATCATCAGACGTAACGAGGCCGTAAAGGATTCTGATATAGTAGACAAAGCATTCTGGACACTTTTTGATGCACGGTGTCCGTGACCCCCTCACCAGCAATAGGAGACTGCGGAGAGATCTGCGCAATCTTGGATTGAGGTGAATGTTGGCGGATGGGGTCAATGTTCCAATAAGCATGGCGGAGCGGACGAGCAGGAGCTCTTGGCGATTGATGCCGTTGATTAGTCACACCACGAGACGATGGCGCGAAGTCAGATCAGACAACCAAAACATTCGTGCACCAGTGGTAGACCGAGGCTCAGTCAGAGGCTAATTTGCATGCATCTGGTAACTTCCGAGGGGGCTACGGAAACGGTCAATAGCCATGACCCCTGAGGATGCGACCAAGACACCAGTAGAATGTTCCTGATGCGTAGCAACCTCTGCACTATGCTGTTACTTCTACTCGAGCTGGGACGTTGTGTACAGTAGCGCGTAGAGGGAGACAGCAACTGAGATTCGTGTTTGAGACGCCGATCGCAATGCAAAAGCGACACAACGTGGTTATGAATTCGATGATAGTCCAGCCCAAGTGCCTGCTTGCAAAAGCAATATGCCTACCTGTTCTTGTATCTCTAAGAAAGCTGCAGGACTTATGGACTTACATTGGCCGGCACGGATATAGGCATGTCTACGGTAGGGTTCCCTGCATGCTTCAGGCAGCATCCATGAAGACTACATTCTAGCGATGGCCCAGCCGGGAACCTGAATGGTGGGAGAAGCAGAGCCGCAGTAGATTGTGCTCCTCTCGACTGGACAGGGGTGCAAGGAGGGAAAAGGCTTCGGGCTGCTATTTGGAGCCGGAAAAGCCACAACATCAATGTTCACCCTGTCTCAGGATAATCAGGAAAGCAGGGCAACATGCGCAGGGGAATGCATGCGGTGCTCGAGTGCGCGAGGACAACGCAGAAAGACCGTTTTGAAGCAGGGTCAGCAGGGGTAACCTGGCAAATTTCTAGTAAGACCCTGGAGCAGGATCGAATTTTGTTTGTGCATCGCTCTTTTCGACCTCGTGGCTGTGGATCCGGAAGCCCCGCTAAGCTTAATGAGACTGAATGGAAAAGCGTCCCGCTTCCGACGCGTCCGTGTCGCGACTCGCATGCAATCTGCTTAGGCGCGCAATTGAATGCCCTTGACTTTTCAGCCAGACACGGCTGCGCGAACGGAATAGGTTTTCCTGAGCCTGTACGATATTGTCGTGTTTCAGTTGCCCAAGCTGCTTTAGGACGGCTCGGGTAAGATAGTACGCAAACACGTATGCTTACAGCACTCCCGGCAAGCCATGCTTTGATAAGGATGGTAAGAACCATATACCGTAAGCTGGTGCCAACTTGATCTTGAGTCATAGGGATCGCGATGGACTTATGACTCTGAAGCATATCGATAAAGCGTGTGCAATAATGTTCTGAAAAAGACACGCTTACCGAGGACAACGATGCCGTTAGCTTTTCTAGCATGGAATCTGTCTGGAGTCGCGTCTACCGAAAGCTCTTGCTTTCGCGAGATCGACGTCACTTTGGACTCGTTGCGTAGCATTCAATGCAGCCATTGGCTACCCACTGCTGCTAGAATCGCTGATCAACGTTGGATCGACGATCCCGACTTTGAGCCTCACGCTGCCGAAATATCGTGAGAGCCCTGACCCTCTTGGTGAAATGTCGTGTTACGTTGTCTGGTATGAAAGTAAAAGTAAGCGCTGGCCTTGAGACCATGCCTCTTGTCTCTCGGCACTAGACACCAAAACAAACGAACGTCATTCCGCCGGGGTTGTACCAGGCTTGTTCTTCTGCCACTATCAGACCCATCACTGGAAGAACAATGTAAGGTGGCTAGTGCAGTGTTGACCTTTCGTGAGCAATTCGGTAATGCAGGGACATGAATAGAGTAGTACTAGTACTTTCTGGTATCCATCCACATGTATGAGATTGTACTATGGCAGTTGTCGAACAGCAGCTTTGTGGCTGACCTGAATCGGCGATCATTCGCAGCAATGACATAGCTTGGCGCACACGGTTCGCTAGCTGGCGCCAGGAAAGCCTGAACCCCTTCTGCCACGCTCCTGTCCCTGTGACTCGGTGGCTGCATCCTCCGTCAGAACCAGAAATGAGGCTAAACCCATCAATGGTTGTCCACGCTACCTCGAGTTGGAGCATCGCATTACTGCTAACCCACAACTTCAGACTGAGTTTCGCCCATGGCACTCCAGTTCTGCTAACAAACATGTTTCCGTGTCCAGGGATCGCGATCTCAGCCGCTGTCCATGGACATCGATGATTGTGTACCAAATCTGCTGCTTTTCCATCTTCTGGACCTTTGTATCTTATTCCGCCTCTTCTCCCAGATAGACCCTTTTTTCTATTCACTTGCACTTGCACGACCCTGACGCTCGAACGTGGTTTTCTCCCGCAGTGCATACACTTCCTGTCGAACCATCGCCGCAAGACCTTCGGGAATACATTTCCACCACAAGCACCCCGGACACGACGATCTTTCACGTATTGAGCTTCTGGGAGCACCTTATGCGGCTCGTAGCAAAGCAATCCTAGCACTATAAACCTTTGCAGTAGCAGTACAGAATAGTCTGCAGCAGCAAGGTCGAAGCTACTCGTCGAGACAGCAACCAGTTTGGACCACCTCTTATTGCCTTGTTCTAAAGACGACTTATACCTCGACTTTGGTGGTACGAACTATTTTTCATGGTCGTCGCGATGATAGTTTGCTGACAATGACCTCAGATTTTGGCCAGCGGCGTGACTGCTGGTTCTTCGTACTCGGACGTCCGAAATGGATGTTCAGCGAAATACTCGAGAACGTGTCTTCTCGATCCT
>Ga0066648_10000753_pt1 | contig 20225 bp, 14 predicted proteins | sample CryGeyCG12114_NA_FD_59537 | JGI IMG/M metagenome (GOLD analysis project Ga0066648, IMG submission 59537) | Groundwater microbial communities from aquifer - Crystal Geyser CG19_WC_8/21/14_NA | ecosystem: Environmental > Aquatic > Deep subsurface > Groundwater | place: USA: Utah: Grand County... | reverse complement strand
AAATTGCCTCGTTGCGGAATGGGGTCGATGTGACGCCCATCTACCGCGGGCCAGTGCCCGACGATGCCGCTCTTATTGACCGGGTGGAGCTGATCAAGGGGCCGGCGCTGTTTATGAACAACCTGGGCGACCCGGCGGGCTCCTTCAACGTGGTGACCAAGCAGCCCACCGGCACGCCGCGCTACTCGCTTGCGGCCATGGTGGGCAGCTACCGCCTCTACCGCCTGGCCGCCGACCTCGACGGCACGCTCAGCCGCTCGGGCAAGCTGCGCTACCGCCTCAACACGATGGCCATGCGCACCAACTCCTTCGTGGAGGGCGACTTCAACAAGCGCCTGCTGGTGGCGCCGGTGCTCCGCTACCAGTTCAACGACCGTACGTACCTGTCGGCTGAGTACACGTTCCAGGCGTTTAGCTACGGGTTGTATAGTCCTATCGTGATGACGCCCAATGGGTTTGGTAGCTTGCCGCGCGATTTCACCATCTCGGAAAGCAGCTTGCCGCCGATTACAACGCAGGACCACTCGGGCTTTCTGACGTTCCACCACCGCTTCAGCGACCACTGGCAGCTGACGGCTCGGGGGGCTTTCCAGCGCAATACCACGGAGGGCACCTACCTCTGGGTGACCGGCGTAAACAAAGACCAACCCAACGTGCTACTGCGCAATCCCAAATACGACCTGAACCGCTCGCAGGTAGGGTCGCAGCAGGCGTTTGTGCAAGGCAACTTCACCACCGGTCCGCTCACCCACCAGCTGCTGGCCGGTGTGGATGCCAACCAGAAAAAGTTTCTGGCCGATAGCTACGTGGAGTACGATAAAACGGCCACCGGCGTGCTGGTGTACTACCCGCTCGACGTGACCAATCCCGTGTACGGGTCCGACGTACCGGAGTACAGCGACCCCCGCGACCTGACCACGCGCAACACCGAGCAAACCATTCGCTACGTCTCCTTCTACGCCCTGGATGAGGTGGCCCTGCTGGCCGGCAAGCTGCGCGTGACGCCGGGTGTGCGCTACACAACCGTGCACACCAACAACTTCATCTCGGGCGTAGCCAGCCGCTCGCGCGACCAGGTGACTACCCCGCGCCTGGGCATCAGCTACAGCGTGCTCCCCAGCCTGAGCGTGTACGGCCTCTACGACCGTACCCTCACGCCCCAAGCCGGCGTGACGAGCAGCGGGGCCGCCATTGAGTCCGTGAAGGGCATCAACCGCGAGCTGGGCGTGAAGAAAAACTGGCTCGATGGACGCTGGACCTCGGCCGTGGCCGTGTACTACATCACGCGCTCGGGCATCATCGCCAACGACCCTAACAACAGCCTTTACCGCGTGCAGGTGGGCGAAAACCACGCCCAGGGCGTGGATGTGGACGTTATCGGGCAGGTGGTGCGCGGGCTGAACGTGACGGTGAACTACGCCTACAACGATTCGAAAATTGACCAGGACGTAAACCCGGCGCTGGTGGGCGCCCGTACGCCACTCTACGTGAAGCATATTCAGAACACTTGGCTCAACTATGAGCTGCCGGCCCGCGTGGCGCGGGGCCTGAGCTTCTCGCTGGGCTACCAGTACCAGGCCGGCCGCGCCGGCCGCTACGCCGTGGCCACGCCCTACCCCATCCCCGATTACTTTCGCCTCGACGGCGGGGTAGGCTGGCAAAACCCGCACCTCAAAGTAAATTTGCTGGTAAACAACCTACTTGATCGCCACCTGATTATGGCGCCCTGGCTACGCAACGGCCTCTACTACTGGGTGCCCCAGCCGGGCATCAACGGCCGCCTGTCGGCCAGCTACACATTCTAATTTGTCAGTCGCCAAAAAAGTGGTCGTGCCGAGTACCGCGGAGCATGACCTCCTTTTTTTTCGATGTTCTTTTATGCTGCAAGCCGAAAACCTGACCAAACGCTACGGGTCGCACCTGGCCCTCGACCACCTCAACCTGACCATTCCGCCCGGCGAGGTGTACTGTTTGCTCGGCTCCAACGGGGCCGGCAAGTCTACAACCATTAATATCTTTCTGGGCTTTATGCCGGCCAGCAATGGGCGGGCGCTGATTGACGGGCTGGAGGTAGCGGTGAACAACCACGCGACGCGCAACTTGGTTGCCTACATTCCCGAAATCGTGAATTTGTACCCGACGCTGACCGGCTTGGAGAACCTAGCGTTTTTCAGCGGGCTCTCCGGCTTCCGTTACTCCCACACCGAGCTAACGGATTTCACCCGCACGGCAGGCCTGCAAACCGAGGCCCTGGACCAGCGGGTGAGCGGCTACAGCAAGGGCATGCGCCAGAAGGTAGGCATTGCCATTGCGCTGGCCAAGCAGGCCAAGGCGCTGTTTCTGGATGAGCCTACTTCCGGCCTGGACCCACACGCCAGCAATGAGTTTGCCCAGGTGATTCGCCGCCTCAGCCAGCAGGGCGTGTGCACGCTTATGGCCACCCACGACCTGTTGATGGCCAAGGAGCTAGGTCACCGCATCGGCATCATGCACCAAGGCCGTCTGCGCCAGGAGCTGCGCGCCGACCAGGTAGACTACGCCGAGCTGACTAACCTCTACCTCGCCACCGTTAATCAACCAGCCTAAATGCTGCGCTTACTCATCAGCAAAGAACTGCGCGAACTGCGGCGCACCACCAACGCCGCCTGGCTGCTGGCTGGGCTGACGCTGCTGGTGGGGCTGGCCCTCTACAATGGCTACGCCTACTACACCACGCGCAGTGCCTTTCTGCGCCAGTCGCAGCAAACCACGTACGCGCAATTTATCGCGCAGGGCGACAAGAATCCGCACCTGGGGGCGCATTTCGGCTTTTATGCCTACAAGCCCACGGCCGACTTAGCCCTGCTCGACAACGGGGTAGAAGACTACACCGGCAACTCCTTTTACCTGGAGCCGCACAAGCGCGGCGAAGTGAAGTTTCGGGAGGTGAGCGACGCGACGGCCCTGCGCAGCTTCGGTTTTTTGAACGTGGGTTACTTTGCCCAGTTGTTGCTGCCGTTGTTCATTTTTCTACTCACCCACAACCTGTTTTCCAAGGAATGGGAAAACGGCACAATCAAGCTGGTGCTCAGTGCACGAGTGAGCACTGGGCAGCTGTTGGCGGGTAAGTTGCTGGCGGCGGGGGTAGTCGTTGGGGCTGTGGTGCTGCTGCTGGCGCTGGGGCCGCTGGGGCTGTTGGCCTGGCACCTTGGGCCGAGCGAGCTAACGCCGCTGCTCCCTACTTATACCTGTTACGTGGCCGGGCTGCTGCTGTACGCGGCGCTGCTCACGGTGCTGGGCGGGGCAGTGTCGCTGCTCACGCGCAACTCGGCGTTGTCGCTGGTGATGCTAGCCGGCTTCTGGCTGCTGGGCGTGTTTTTGGTGCCGCGGCTGACGGGTGAGTTGGCCCGTCGCACGCATCCCACCACCACGGCCGTCGAATTTGACGACCACACCTTTCACGATATGCAGTACGGCGTCGGCCATGAGGGGACGAAAGACGAACGCCGCACCGCGTTAGCTGACAGCATGATGGCCTATTACGGTGTCAAGCGGCTGGAAGACCTACCCGTCTACTTTATCCCCATCACGATTGAGGCGGCCGAGGAATCGGACGGGCGGGTGATGGACCGGGCCTATGCCGCCATTGAGCGCAACGAAGCCCGGCAAAACCGCCTAGTGCAGCTGAGCGCCCTGCTCTCGCCCTTCCTGGCGTTCCGCGAGCTGTCGCTCCACCTCACCGCCACCGACCTAGATACCCACCGCGACTTTGCCGCCCAGGCCGAAGCTCACCGCCGGCGCGTGGGCCGCATTGTGGATGCATTCTACCAAAAAAACACCGTGGCAGGCAACGCCTTTTGGCGCACGGTGCCCCAGTTTGCCTACGCGGCGCCCGGCCTGGGCTGGCGGCTGCGCCACGCCGCTGGGCCCGTGCTGCTGTTGCTGGGCTGGAGTGTGGGAGCGGTCAGTCTACTCATGCTAGCTAAAAAAATCAGCTTATAGCTAGTAGCTGCTACCTGCTCGCTTCTTTCGAACGGGTCGTCAATCGCAGTTTATCGCTAAAAGCCAATCGCTCATCGCTTTGTATGTCTGCTTCTTTATTCCGGGTGCTGTGGCGCCACGAGCTTACCTGCCTGTACCGCAACCGGGTGCTGGTTGTTCTTTTTTCGCTGGTGTTGGTGGTGCTGCTGGCCGCGCTGTGGGCCGGCAGCAGCCAATGGCACACCCAGCAGCGCACGTTGGGCCGCATCCGGGCGCACCGCCAAGAGATGCAAGACAGCCTAGTGCAGCGCATCCGGCGCGTGGAAGCGCACGGCATGCACTACCCCGGCTTCATCTGGGACGACCCCACATTTGCCTACAATACGGCCCGTAACGAAGGCCCGCAGTATGCCGCGAAGGTGCCTTTTGCGCTGCAAGCCCTGGTGGCGGGCCAGAGCGTGGTGCAGCCTTTTTACTATAAAGTCTACATCACCAAAAAGCAGCAGCTGGTGCACGAGAGCGAGATAGACAACAGCTACCTGCAATTCGTGGGCACCTTTGATTTCGCGTTTGTAGTGGTGTATTTGCTGCCGCTGCTCCTGATTGTGTTCACTTACAACGTGGTATCGAGTGAGCGGGAACAAGGTACGTGGGTGCTGCTCAAAACCAGCAACCAGTCCATTGCCCAGCTCACCCTGGCCCGGCTCGGGATTCGCTACGGGCTCTTTACGCTTTTTTTCTGGGCCATTGTCGCGCCGATATTGGCCGGGCTCGTTGGTCCGGCTTTCCTGGCCACCAGCAACTGGTGGTGGCTGGTGGTAGCCGTGTCGCTGTATTTTGCCTTTTGGGTTGCGCTGGCGCTGCTGGTCAATAGTTTTTCGTTGAGCTCTAATCTGAATGCGCTAACGCTCATCTTCCTCTGGCTGGTGCTGGGTCTGCTGGTTCCAGCACTGTTGCAGTTTGGCCTCGACCGCGCCTACCCCATCCCGAGCCGCATTGCCATTACCACCGCCGAGCGCGACGCCATCAACCGCTACTTCGAGCGCGATGGGCAGACGCTGACCCAGGAGGTGTTCAGCAGCCCGCGCACGCTCATTCGGCAGGCTTCGGTGGTGACGCCGGGCATGGTGTACGGCTACGGCGTCATCGTGTATAAAAGCCAGGAAATCAAGGATGCGGCCACCCAGCAGGCCGAGCGCCAGCTCTACAGGCAGATCGAACAGCAGCAAGTGGCCTTGCGTGGCTGGCAGCTCACGAGCCCAGCCTTACTCCTGCAGGAAACCCTATCGGCGCTGGCGGGCACGCACTGGCAGCAGTTCAACCGCTTCAGCCGCGACGTGGATGCTTTCCGCTACCGCACCCAGCGGTTCTTTTACCCCAAAATGGCCCAGGAAAGTACCTACCGCACCTTCACGGTAGCCGATGCCGAGGCCATCCCGCAGTTTCAGCCCCGTGTGTATGCCGACTACCACTGGCTACCGATTGGGCCGTCGTGGTTGCTGTATGCGGGTATTACCGCCGTCGTGCTGGGTGTGGGCTATCGGCGGTTGCTGCACGCGACATGGTAGGTGGTCTACCCTGCGCAAAGGCGAGCCAGCGTTGTAGCCCGACCATTGCGTAGTGAAGCAGGCTCCACCACACTTACCCGTTAGTTTACCTCGCGGAAAATCGGGTAGCGCAGGGGATAGGGATGGCCCGGCCCGGCGTGCGCATAGAGCCAGGTGAGCCGAGCATCCGGATCGGCGGCGAAGGCAGGCTCGGCACGGAGCTTGGCTTCAAATTCTGCCTTCAGCTCTGGATCGGTGGCCAGCAACTGCTCGCCCAGCGCGGCCAGCACGAAGGCATCCGTGTTCGGTGCGGGGGCCAGCATTTCGGGAAAGAACCCCCAGGCCAGGAAGGAGTCCTGGCTCTCCGGCTCCAGCAGCGTGGCCGCCAGCAGCCCGTTGGGCTGGTCGGCGGGCACGCGCACGCTCCCCGCCGGCATCGTTTGCTCCTGCTGCGTGTGCTCAAAGGTGGCCGTGATGGGCACGCGCCCTTCATTGGGCTGCAACAGCTTGGGGTCGATGAGCCGCACCTGATCGACTTGTAGCGTGCGCGGGATCTCCAGTGTCTCGAATACGATGCCGTGCAGGCGCAACCGGTCGATGACCTCCGTGTGGGCGGCGGGCACCCACCAAGCCTTGGGCAGCTGCACCGTCTCGGTGGGCTGCTGCCCAATGATGGGCATGCGGAAGGTAATCGGCCGGCCCAGCCAGCGCTGCTCCCGCCGTCCCGACGCCGGCGACTCGTACCACTCGAAGGCGACCCCTTTGAACCGCTCGATCCAGCCAATCGGCTGCGGGGCGGGCGTCCAGCGCGTGAGCAGCTTAGTAGGCCGGCTGGCGCGGTCCGTCGCCTTGGCGGCGGCAATCCGCTCGGCATCCTGCGCCGCGATTTTCAGCGCGGCTTCCAGCAGCACGTAGGTACCGAGCACGCGCTGGCGGTAGGGCTTGAGCATGTGGTTCTCGACCAGCACGGTGGGCACACTGATAAAGTCGCCGTAGCCGGTGGAGTAGCGGGGACCCTCGGGGCTGTAGCGGATGCCCTTGGTCGGCTCGCGCGTGTCAATCGGGCTAGGGTAGATAATGGGGGTATGGCCTGCCTTGGTCAGCGCCTGCATCACGGCCGGGCCGAAGCGCCCCTGCAGCCAGTCGGCCGTGGCCCGGTGACGCGCATACGTGCCCCAGCCCGCGTAGGTGAAGGTCACGTCATATTGCATGTCGAAGCCTTCGCTGACGTGACAATCGATGTAGAGAAGTGGGTCCAGCTGCCGGAGCAACCCAATCATGGCGCGCGATTCCGGTGCATCTAGCTTGCCGTAGTCGCGGTTCAAGTCGATGTTGCGGGCGTTGGCGTCACGCCCCTTCTCGGCGGGGCCACGAAGGTGAGGGAAGTTCCAGGGGCTCATCTGCTCGTGGCCGTCGATGTTGTAGATGGGCACGAATACCAGGTCTACCTGATCGAGCAGGTTGTCCTTGCCGCGCAGCGCGATGTCGCGCAGCAGCATCAGGCCGGCATCTTTACCATCAATCTCGCCCGAGTGGATACCCGCCTGCACCAGCACGACGGGCTTGGCCGGACCACCCTGACTGGCGCGCACGTACAGCAGGTCGCGGCCCTCTCCCGTGCGGCCAAAGGTGTGCAGAGTCAGCAGAGGCGAGGCGGCGTCAAGCCGTTCCAGCCAAGAGCGGACCTCGGCGTAGCGCGGCGTGGTCTGAAAACCGGCCGCCTCGGCCGGCGTAATCCACGGATCAGTTGGTTTAGCAAGCAGCCGCTCGCTCTTGCCGGACCACGGCAGCGTGGGGGGTAGGGTCAACACATTCTGGGCCATCACCTGCATCGGCTCTGCGCAAACCAGCGCCGCAACGAGCGCTGCCGTACGGCAAGCGGTACTACGTACAATCATCATTCAAACAAAAACAAAATTATAAGATCAGCCACCGGGTGACGGTGGAACGGTTAGGTTCTATAACAGCCGTAGCGCCTATTTTACCCGATCAGCTTCTTCTATCTGCCGCTCGCGGCCGCTGTTCAGCTCACCGCCCAGGTGGTAGGTTAGACTTAGATTGATGCGGCGGTTGTCGCCGCGGTGGTGGTAGCTGGTGTTGGCCCCTTCGTAAATGGAGTAGCCCCAGTACCGAATGGTGTTGAATACATCAGTACCCGCGAGGCGCACGTCGAGCTTTTTGGCCAGGAAGGGTTTCTTCAGGCCCGCATCCACCGTACAGTACGTGCGAAAAATAGTGATGCCGCCCAGCGACGGGGACGTGTAGTAGCCCGACACCTCCAGGCGCACGTCGCCGGGTAGGGTGAAGGTATGCACCGTTGACACGTCTACGTTGGCTTTGCGCGGCTTGAACACGGTGGTGCCCTGGCTTAGGTTGCTGCGGATGTAGTGCAGGGCCAGCGTGTTTTGGGTAGTCCAGAACGAGGTGATTTTCAGCGGCGCAATAAGTTGCGCGTCGAAGTCGTCGCGGTAGGAAAAGTTGGCAATAGTCAATACCAGTTCGCCGGTGGCGGGATTCTGCGAGCCGAAGCTGGAGAGCGGGTTACTGGTGCGGCCGGCGCTGAGCGTCAGCACGTAATCCTGCTTGTAGGTGTAGGTAGCCGCTGCCTGCCAAGCGGTTTCAGGCTGCAGAAACGGATTGCCGCTGAAGTAGGAATACTTGTCGAAAAAGAAGCGCGCCGGGTTTAGGTCGCCGTACTGCGGGCGGTTGATGCGCCGGCTCAGCGCCACGCTCAGTTGCTGCTGCTCGTTGAGCGGGCGGCTCACCGTCAGGGTCGGAAACAGGTTGGTGTAGGCGCGGCGGTTGGTGATGTCGCGCCCCAGCAAGCGGCCCACCGAGCGCGTGCCTTCCAGGCGCAGGCCGGCATCCACGGTGGTGCGTCCCAGTGTATGGGTGGCCGTGACATACGCGGCGGCGATGTGCTCATCGTACACAAAATGATTGCTCAGTTCGGGTGCATACACGTAGCCTCCAGCCCGGAGCGAATCGTAGCGAAAATCGTTGTCGCACGTTACAAACGAGTACTTGGCACCGGCCGTGAGCTTCGTTTTGTCAACGGGCCATACCACATCGGCTTTGCCCGAACGAATTGTAACGAGGCTCGGCTGCCCGAAGCGCAATTCCTGGTAGGGTTGCGTGGCTTGTCCCTGTGGAGTAAAAAGTTGGTTGGCCAGCGTGCCGCGCGAGTCGCTGCGGTAGCGGGCGTAGTCGGCATCAGCCGTCAGCTGCCGGCCGGCGGTGTCGAGCAGGACTTTATAGTTGAGGTTGAAGGTGTGATTGACGTACGGCTCACGGGTAACGTTTTTGTTCTGAACGATATACAGAACATCCGCTTCGCTGTTGCGCACGATGGTAGGGCCGCTGCCGGTGCGGCTCCAGTAGGTGTTGTAGCCGCTGTATAAGGCCCCCAGTGTGTGCCGGGGTGTTAGGTTCACGTCGAGGCCGGCGCGGTAGGTGTGGCCCCGCTCCCGCGAGGGATCAAAGGAGGCGCGGTCGTAGCTGGTGGTGCCGGTGGCATCAGTAAGGACGCGGTAGCTGGTGCGGTTGAGGTAGGTTTCCTTGTAATGGTAGCTGTAGTTACCAAATAGGTTGACGCGCCCGGTTTTGACGTTGCCTGTGGCCGTTTCCGTGGTCTGGGGGTAGCGCCCGGTACCCACGCCCGCGCTTAGGTTGAGGGCGTAGCCGGGGGCGGTGCTTTTCTTGGTGACGATGTTGATGATACCCGCGTTGCCGGCCGCGTCGTACTGCGCGCCGGGCGTGGTCAGAATTTCGATGCGGGCCAGGGCCTCGGCGGGGGTGCCGCGCAGGTAGGCGCCCAGCTGTTGGGCCGAGAGGTAGGTGCGCTTGCCGTCCACCATCACCGTTACGTTGGGGCTGCCCTTCAGCAGCAGGTCCTCGTCTTGGGTTACGCGCACGCCAGGCGTGCGCTGCAATATGTCAAACGCCGAGCTGCCCCCGGCCGACACCTTCTGGTCGATGTTATACACGACCTTGCCGGCCGTAGCTTCTACGTTTTTCTGCTGGCCCGTCACGGTCACCTCCCGCAGCTGGGTGCGGTCGGCGGTCAGGCGCAGCTCGGGCAGGGTCGCCGCGGGTTGACTGGCGCTAAGCGTGAAAGCCGCTGACGTAGCGGGCTTGCTGCCCACGGCCGTAGCCTGTACGCAGTAGCGCCCAAGCGCCACGTCCGCCAGCTGGTAGTGACCATTCAGGTTGGTTTGCGTCCCGGTTACCACCATTGAATCGGGCAGGTGCAGCAAGCGAACCGTGGCAGCCAGCATAGGCTGGCGCTGCGCATCCACCACCTGGCCCACTACTGTTGTAGCGGCCGATTGCGCAACGGCGGGCACTACCGGCAGCACAGCCAGGCTACCAAAAGCACTACGCATCACCCACCGTATTACGTTCTTGTGTAGTTGCTGCATCGGGTTTAGTTGCAGGAAAAAATGGAGCCTCACTCCGCCGGATGATCAGGCTGGCACTGCGTGCATACCCCCGACAGCAGGTAGTCACTGCGAACCACTTGGTATTGAGCCGAGGCCGGTATGGGAGGCACCGCTACCTGGGGCAGGCAGAAGATGCGCTGGCAGGCCACGCATTTCAAATGCACGTGGTCCAGTCCTACTGTGGCTGTCGGCGCGTGGCATAGCGCGTAACGGATCGTTTCGGAGTAGTCAACGATGCGATGGATCAGCGTCTTTTCCTCAAAGGTGCGCAGCGTGCGGTAAAGCGTGATACGATCCGTATCGGCCGGCAACTGCCCCTCTATTTCACTGCCGGAGAGGGCGCAAAATGCTTGCTGAAAGACGTGCAGGACCGACCGGCGAGTCGGAGTAGGCCGAATGCCGTGGCGTTTCAGAGTCGATAAAACTGTGCAGGTATCAGACATAGCAAAGTAATAGTAAGGCGCGGGTAGTAGGGTAGACACCCTACTATCTGCAGTCGGTAACAGCCAACCCCAGCTAGCGCTACCCCCAGCAGCAGAGGCCAAGCACTACGTCCCTGCTTGGTTAGCGTGAGCTGGTTGGGTGCCCCACGTGATGATGATAATTGTTGCAGAACTGGGCTTCTAAGCCAACCATAGACAGATGATAGGCTGGTACAGAAACAAATATAGGAGGGTAAACATTATTTGCATCAATGATGCAAATAATGTTTACCCTCCTGACTGCCTTGACAGTGCCAAAATTATCTATAGTCAAATTTTTATGAGTTCAGCTTGCATACTTTATGATTTCGACTGATTTACTTTTGAATCAAAGTTGCGTTACATTGCGCCTTTACTACTTTTTGCTCACATCGATCCAATGAAACCTTCTTTCACGCTGTCCCTCTCTTTCTTCCTGCTATCCTTCGCTTTCGCCAGTTGTAACGACGATGATGCGACGCCGGAACCTACTCCTTTCGTGCTGACCGACCATTATGTTGCTGGCACCCTTACCCCCAAAAGCAACACCTACAGCAGTGTTTATTTGATTTCCTTTCTGCAGAATAACAAAGCTGTTTTCATTGGCTCCGGCAACAACTTAACCGGAGACTATCGATTGACAAAAGACTCCCTAATCGTTGAAATTAGTGACCCGAACAATTATCGGATAGCCCGCTTTGGAATCAATGAAAACCACGAGCTTACCTCGGCCTACTATCGCGCCTTAACCATGGAGTATGGCGCTACGGGCACCTTGGTACCCATCGCGGCTACTAATCAATTGGCCGGAAAGACTTTCAAGGGAGAAGAAATGAAGATGGGCCCGACCAGCTTCCGGAAAGATCTACTCTACCGGTTTAATGTCGCCGGCACGAGCTACGGTTCAGGGGTAGACCCCGCCACGATTAACCCGGACGCCAACTCGTTTGAGCTCATCAACAACAGCACCTTCAAGTACAAACAGGGCTCTACCACCGAGTTAGGGTTCGTAGTGGATCAAAAGCTCACAGTATTTCGGCAGAGCGGCCTCTTCTATTTCGGTACCTACACGCAACAGTAACAAGGCGTTACCAACATCTTCAATATGCATATGCACTACGCTACCACCCAGAGGGCTATTTGCCTGGCTCTCTGGGTGGGTTGGCTTCCGTTTCTTTTCAGCGCTTGCCAGAAGGAAGATGCCGAATACCCGTCACCAACAATTACTGCGCTAAAAATTGGTAGCAACGATAGTAAAACGGCCTACACAGAGCACGATTTGCACCTGGAAGCCCTGGTGGAAGCGCCAGGCAAGATTGCTGCCATCAACGTACAGATTACCAGAACGGTACCTGGTTTTGGCTGGACCTTCACTAAAACATACAGTAGTGGGTATGCGGGCTTGAAGAACGCGGAATTTCACGAGCATCTGGATGTGCCCGAAGATGCCAGGGTAGGCGACTACGAGCTGCTGCTCCTCGTAACCGATGCACAAGGCAAGAGTACCACTACCACCGGCAGGTTCACGATTGTGCGCGACTCGACCTTGCCTACCATTGCCGGCTTGCGGATACAACTGAATACTCCCCCAACGGGTGCCGAGTTGCTTATGACGGGGCTGGTGACGGCGCCCAATAAAATTGCTTCCATCCAGGTGGAGGTGCAGTCCGCGACCTGGAAAAAAGAGTTCAGCCTGAATGATGGTGACATGGTTGGGCAAGCCAGCTACAACCTGAGCAAGAAGTTCGATATTTCTGCGGCCCCAAAAGGCCATTATCATACCTATGTGAACCTAAAAGATCAGAGCGGTAAAGCAATAGGGTTCGACAATCACTTCGATATTAACTGAAACCCCTAGTTGATTGCCACTGTTGGCTGGTCTTCATCGCCTACCCAGTGGTGGCTTACTATCATGCTGCGGCGCGGCCTGCACTTAGCTAAGCCGGTACGGATTCCGCGATCAGCTCGTGGTTGAGCATTGCCCCGGCCTTGCCGCCGGCCGCCACGGCCCCACTGACGGCCCGCATCATGGTGGTGGCATCGCCGGCAGCGTAGATGCCCGGCACGCTGGTTTTCTGAAAATCATCGACTTGCAGGTAGCCGCCTTCCGTATAGGCGCAACCTAGGTCTCGCGGCAGCAGACAGTGCTGTTCGAAGGGCACACGGGCGTACACAGCCGTGAGTGGCATCGCCGATCCATTGGCCAATTCCACTTGACTCAGATAGCCCTGCTGGTGCATAATCCGCTGCACTGGGGTTTCCTGCACCAGCACGCCCAGCGCGGCTAGCTTCTCGCGGTGCGCGGGTTGCAGAGTGGCCGGGCCGTTGGTGAAAATAGTTAGCTGGTCGGTCCAGTTGCGAATCAGGCGACTGAACTCGAAGGCCATGTCGCCATTGGCCAGAATGCCGGTAGGCTGGTGGTGGTACTCGTAGCCGTGGCAGTAGGGGCAGTGAATTACGGATATGCCCCAGCACTCGGCCAGACCAGGTAGGGTAGGCAGCAGGTCGCGGATGCCGGTGGCAAACAGTAACTTTCGGGTGCGTACCGTCAAGCCGGCGGCCGTCGTCACGGTGAAGTCGTGGTTAGTGCCGGTGGCTTGCACGGCCGTATCCTGGCGGAGTTGTACTGTAGGGTAGGCCAGCACCTGCGTGCGGGCCAGCTCGGCCAGGGCGGCGGGCGTCTGACCGTCCTGGGTCAGGAAGTTGTGGGAGTGCGGCGTCTGACGGTTGCAGGGCTGGCCGCTGTCGAGCACCAGCACGTGGCGCAGGGCCCGACCCAGCGCCATGGCGGCCGACAAACCAGCGTAGCTCCCCCCAATAATAACGGCATCAAATACCGTTTCTTCTGCTTGCTTTTTCATTTGAAAATGCATTATAAATATTTGATAAGTAACTACTCCTGCATGAATACCCTACCCTCGCCCCAGGCGTAAGTGGCGCGCCCCAGCCAGCCCTAACGCCAGTAGCCCGACCGTCAAGCCCAGCAGCCACGCCAGGTTCAGCAAGGTGCCGGGGGCTAGCAGGCTGGGTGGGGTAGACTGGAACCGGAACGTGGGTACCTGGGCGTAGTCGGTTGACAGCATGGGCTCGTGGCGGAGCATTTTGCCGGCGAAGTAGTCCTGAAACTGCTGGCGGTAGGCGGCCACCTGCTGCTCAAAATCGGCGTAGCGGGCGGCGTCGGTGCCGGCCACGGCGCTCAGGCTCTGCTGCACAAATACGGACGGCGACAAGAAGCGAAAGCGGGCAATAAGGGCCTGCTGCTGCGCCCGCTGCGTGATAAACGCCTGCTCCAATGGGCGCACGGCGGCATCCACGGTGAGTTGGGTTTGCAGGGCGTTTTGGGCGAAGTCGTCTGCCGCAGCGGCCCCTGATCCGGCGCTTTTAGCGGCTAGCTCGGGGTGGTCTTCGAAGTACTTGGCAAGCTGCTGACTGCCGGTGTTCTTGGCTTCGGCGGCTGCGTCGCGGGTGCGGGTGGTCAGTTCGCTGCGGGCCGGCACGGGGTAGAGCGCTTCGGCGGCGGCACTCAGTAGGGCCGGCACCAGCAGCACCAGCACCAGCCAGGTGCCCACTAGGGTGGCGGCGTTGGTGCCCGAGTCGTAGCCCCGGCTGTTCACCCAAAACGCCAGCGCAAACCAAAAGGCCGAGTAGACCAGCGCCAGCAGCAGCACGCCCAACGCCTGCTCTGCCCCGCGCAGGGGCACGCCCAGCACCAGCAGTCCACCCCCCAGCAACACCGCCAGCGCCCCGTTCAGCAGTAGCCACCGAAACACAAACTTACCCAGGATGACTTGGCGCGGCGCCGTGTTGCTGGTCATCAGCAGCGCTAGCGTGCCCAGCTCCCGCTCTGCCGATACCAAGTTGTAGCTCAAGGCAATAACCAGCAGCGGCACCAGGTACACCAGCACGAAAGCCAGGTCAAAGCTGCCGTCGTAGAGCGTTTCGGCGTTGGCAATTTCGGTTTGGTGATAAAGCGCGCTTTGCTTGCCGATGACCGGCTTATAGTAGTAGGGCAGCAAGTCGCTCTGGCCCACGGCCACCAGCGCCAGCGAGGCGGGCGGCAGCGCCGGGTAGTGGCTGGCCAGCCGCGTGCCGGCCCTATAGGCGTCCTGCGGGTTTTCCCAGGCGTTGCCGGTGAACGGCGTATCGCCCTCGATGCGGCGCACAGCGCTGGTGAGCTGGGTGAAGTTGTGGGCATCGGCCCGCTGAATTTCGGCCAGCGTGTGACGCTGAAAGGCCACGTGGCGCTGCCCGTTCCAGAGCGCTACCCCCACAAAAAAGGCCAGCAGCCCCAGCACGGCCAAGAGCTGTCGGCTCGCCCGCAGGGCCAGCCAATCGTATCGAATGATGTGCAACAACATACGCGAAGAGAAAAGGGAGCTGGTAGCGGCCCCAGCTAATTAGTTGGGCGACAAGCGCCGGGTGCTGACCACGAACAGGGCTACCGCGCCCCCGGCCCACAGCAGCAGCGCCAGCAGGCTCAGCCACTGCCGGCTCAGCACCGTCCCTACCCCCAGCGGCTGGTAGCGAAACGGCGCCACGCTGCGCCACAGCTCATCGGCGGCCTCGTAGGTACCCTCGGGCGCAGCGTGGGCCTTGATGTTGTCGTTCATCTGCTTTTGCAGGGCGCGGCGCTTGCGTTCGGCTTGTTGGGTGAAGTCCAGGTGCTTGTCGTAGTCGGTGCCGGCCAGGGCGCGGCTCAGGTTGCGCATGGCCAGCAGGGGTGAGAGCAGGTTGAAGCCCCGGCGCACCTGGTTTTGCTGTTGCAGCGTGCCGGCCAGTTCCCCGTAGAAACGGTCGAAGATGAGGTAAGTCCGATTCTCACTCGCTTGCAGCGAAATACCGGCGTAGCTCACCGGCAGCTGCGACAGGCTATCAACATGGTACTGCCGCAGGGTTTGCGCTTCCAGCTTGCTGCGGAATTTCTTTTCCGCATCCACGCCCGGCATACCGTTTTCGCTAGCTTCCGTTATTTCCTCGGTGAAGGCAAACGCCGAGGGCGTGGGATACAGGCTACTGGCCACGCTGCCACTCAGCCGCGGCACCAGAAAGGCTCCAAAGGCCCAGCCGCCCAGCAACACCACCAGCGCCAGCCCCGACGAGCGCACCCGCCCCGATACGGCCAAGCTCAGGGCAATAACTAGGGCAAAGAACAAGGTGTAGCCCACCGCCAGCACCAGCAGAGCCGGCAGCTGCCGCAGGGTTTCCTCTACCCCACCCGCCAGCAGCAGCGCGCCCAGACTCAGGACCAGCATTGGCCCGAAAAACCAGCCCAGCACCACTTTGCCCACGGCCAGGCCCTTGCCCAGCACCAAGGTAGTGGGCGGGGTATCGGTGGTGAGCAGCAGGCGCAATGTGCCGCTTTCGCGCTCCTGACTAACCAGGTTGAAGGTGAGCAGAATGATAGCCAGCGGCAGCAGGTACTGCCACACAAAGCCCACCGTGAGGCTACCGTAGCGGCTTAAATCGGCGGCGTCCTGGGCGGCGCGGTCCGTCACGTCGTCCTGCTTGTGGGCCTCCAGGTACACGTTGGTGCCCAGGTAGTCGTCGAGGCCCTTGTCGAGCACGGCCAGCAGGGGCACGGGCTTGAAGGCGTAAAAGGCGTAGTGTGCCGCCGAGTGCGGGTTTTTCTTGTCCTGTCCCAGCCACTGCCGGTAGGAGGCTTCCTGCGCCGCTTGCCGGGCCGTGTGGGTGTAGGTGTAATACCGGTAGCCCGAAAGCAGAGCCACCACAAACAGCCCGTAGAGCGCCAGCAGCGACCAGCGCAGCCGCGGCGACTGGCGCAGCTCGGCGTATTCTTTGACAACAACGGTACGAAGCATGGGCACAGGCTAAGCGGTGAGTGACTGTTGGATAGTCTGTACATACAGGTCTTCCAGCTCCGTATGCGTCACGTCGGTGGCGGCCAGCACGCGCAGCAGCTGCCCGTCGCGCATGATGCCGATGCGGTGCCCTACCTCCTTGGCCCGGAACAGATCGTGGGTGGCCATCAGGATGGCTACGCCCTCCTGGCTGAGCGCCGTGAGCAGCATCGAAAACTCGTTGCTGGCCAAGGGGTCGAGGCCGGAGGTAGGCTCGTCCAGAAACAGCACCTTGGCCTGCTTGGCCAGCGCAATGGCAATGCCCACCTTCTGCCGCATCCCCTTGGAGTAGCCCCCCACCGGCCGGTCGTAGGCGGCTTCGGGTAGGCCGGCGCGCCGCAATAGCGCGTGCAGGTCGGCATCGGGGTAGGCTTTGTTGGATAGGCCGCTGAAGTAGGCCAGGTTCTGCACGCCCGTCAGGTGCGGGTAGAGCATCACGTTTTCGGGGATGTAGGCTAGCCGCTTTTTCGTGTCGGCGCCGTGCGTGGTCACGTCTAGTCCATCAATGAGCGCCTGCCCCTGACTCGGCTCCACGAAGCCCAGAAAGATGCTGATGGTTGTGGTCTTACCCGCGCCGTTGGCGCCCAGCAAACAGAAAATCTCTCCCGCTTCAATGTTCAGGTTGAGGTTGCTGAGCGCTGTTTTATTCGGGTAGTGCTTGGTGAGGCCGATGGCTTGTAAAGCGGGCATAACGAAAGAATTGGGTGACAGGCCCTACATAAGGTGCCTGAGAAGAACGAGTACAAGATTACATTTAATGCACTAATGTTGCAAATAACGTTGATTAAGAATTACTACTTATAGGTCAGCTGTTTAGTAGTAGAGAAGTCAATAATCTTTGTTTAAAGTGTAATTTCTGTCTCGACGGCATTTAAAGTCAACTCTTGCTAGTACAGCAAGTAGCTAGAGGATTAGCAAAAAGAACATGTCTAGCCTGCATCATTGTTGCTAAATCGAGGGGTCTACCGTATTATTGCAGCGTTGTTTCATCAAATCTTCATCTACTTTTTCTACGCACGACCTTTATGCACCGCCTTTCTACCACGAAACTTGCCTTCGCGCTGCTGGCCGCTACCGCCTTTACGGCATGTAACGACGACCAGGATGCGAATCCCGATGCAGCCGCTACCGACACAGAATACCAGTTTATGCGCGTACTGGTAACGGATGAGCAGGCGAGCACGCTCACCCAAATCACGCCTGCTGACGCTTCTATCGCGTCATTCCCCACCAAGTATCCGCTCGCTAACCTCTACTCCACGGCGTCGGGTCGTTTTGCAGCGGTGTTGTATCAGAACCAAAATCTGGTGGAGGTATTCGATACGGGCTTGGAGTCGCACGTCGACCACGTGGACGTGAAGGGTACCCCTAAATGGGGTGCCATCACGGCCAATGGCGGCAAGCCGACTCACTTCAAAAGCAAAGACACCGAGTCGCTCATTTTCAATGACACGGACGGGACTCTGAGCGTGGGCAACGACGCGGATTTTCACACCGCAGGCGCAACATTCAAGGTGGTGAATGCGGGGCTACTGCCTCACCACGGGGCCATGGCGCAGTTTACGAATGGCAACTACGCCGTTACGACCACCAAAACCAGCGGGGCAAACCCCACCAGCGTCAAGATTATCAATAAATCGGGAGCCGAAGTGCGGCCGGCTACTCTGGAAACGGGTGCCATCCACGGCAATGCTACCGACGGCAGCAACGCCGTATTCGGCTGCTTTACCACTACGGCCAACGCCGATGGCAGCGTACTGGTGGTGAAAGCATCGGGTGAGCAGCGCCTGATTCCGAACCCGGCCGGCTTCGGTCCCTATCGTCTGGCTAACGTTTATTACGCCGAGGGAGCCAAGAAATTCATCGGTTTCGTGGCTACGAAAGGCGCGTATCTGATTAACATCACAACCGACAAAATTACGCCTCTCTACGCGGGCGATGATGCGTTTCAGTGCAAGCCCGACTACGCCGGCAACAACCTGAACGTGCTGACGCTGGACGGTAAGCTGCGCGTGTACGACTTGACCACGGGTGCCCTAAAGAAAGAAGGCTCGGTGATTCCGGCTACTCCTACCGCGGATACCTACAAGCCCATTCTGGAGGCGTCGGAGAAGTTTGCCTACATCGCCGTACCCTCGCTGGGCGAAGTGCACCAGATCAAGCTCAGCGACCTGAGCACGGTAGCCAAGCACAAAGTAACTGCGCGGCCGGTGCGCCTCACGCTGGTAGGCTTCGAGTCTAGTGCTGGTCACGGCGACTAACTTTCGCTGACCACCCTACCCCAACAGAAAGGGCCTACCCACGCAAGCGGGTAGGCCCTTTCTGTTGGGGTGTTGTTTACCCCACCCCCGGCCCTACAACTGCGGCCAGGGGTCCTGGAAGGTGCCGCCGCGCTGCCAGTGCTGCACTTCCTCGGGGGTGCAGAGGCAGCTTTCCAGCTCCTGCCGGAGTTGCGCCTCGGGCATGTCCTGCCCAATGAAGACCAACTCGTTGAGGCGGTCCTGAAACTGCGGGCTCCAACGTTGCAGAATGGTGGCGCGGTTTTCCTGGAACACTGGGTGCTCCTCTGGGTTGGGAATGGCGGCCCACCAGGAGCCGGCACTTTCGGCCCGGAGCGAGCCGCCGGCCTGGCCCCAGTTCAGGGCGTCGTCGGGGCGGGAGGCCAGCCAGAACAGGCCCTTGCTGCGGATGATGCCCGGGTGCCACTGCTCGCTGATGTATTGCCAGAACCGTACGGGGTGAAACGGCCGCGCCTCGCGGAACACAAACGAGCTGATGCCATATTCTTCAGTTTCGGGCGTGTGGTGGGCTTTTTCCAATTCTTCCTGCCAGCCAATGGTCTGCTCGGCTTCTTCCAGATTGAAGAGGCCCGTGTTGAGAATATCCGCGGGCTCTACCTTGCCAAACACAGTCGGCACGATGCGGGCCGTAGGGTTGAGCTTGTGCAGAATCGCCTTGATTTCGCCCAACTGCTGCTGTCCCACCTGGTCGGCCTTGTTGAGCACGAGCACGTTGGCAAACTCCACCTGCTCGGTCAGCAGGTTCACGATGGTGCGCTGGTCCTGCGGGTCGGCGTCGTGCAGGTGGCGGTCGGGTAGGCGGTCCATGCTGCCGAAGTCGCGGGCGAAGTTGAGCGCGTCCACCACCGTCACCAGCGTATCCAGGCGCGAGAAGCGGCTCAGGTCCAGCGTGCCGTCTTCGCTCACAAAGCTGAAGGTTTGGGCCACGGGTAGGGGCTCCGAAATGCCCGTGCTTTCGATGAGCAGGTAGTCGAAGCGGTTTTCGAGGGCCAGCTTTTCCACCTCGAGCATCAGGTCTTCGCGTAGGGTGCAGCAGATGCAGCCGTTGCTCATTTCCACCAGCTTTTCCTCGGTGCGCGAGAGGCCTCCCTCACGGGCTACCTGGTTGGCGTCCACGTTCACCTCGCTCATATCGTTCACAATGACAGCGACTTTCAGGCCAGCACGGTTGTGCAAGATGTGGTTGAGCAGGGTGGTTTTGCCAGCCCCCAGAAAACCACTGAGCACGGTAACGGGAAGCTTGCGGGTTGGAAAATTGGAACTAGTTGACTGGGACATAACAGAAAAAAATGAACGGAAAATCAGTGGAAAGCCCGCCGAGTAGTCTTCACTCGTGCGGCCAGGGGTCGGGGAAGATGGCGCCGCGCCGCCAGCGCCCGATTTCCAGCGGCGTGCACAGGCAGGCTACCAGGTCGGCGCGTAAGCGGACTTCGTCCAGGTCTTGCCCAATGAAGTGCAGCGTGTTCACGCGGTCATGAAACTCGGGGTGCCAGCGGGCCAGCAACGCCAACTCCTCGCGCTGAAAAACCGGGTGCTGGGCGCGGTCAGGCGTGGCGGCCCACCACCGGCCCACAGTAGCCGCCCGCCGCGAAGGGCCGGCTTGGTCCCAGCGCATGACGTTTTCGGGGCGGGAAGCCAGCCAGAACAGGCCCTGCGA
>Ga0066648_10000752_pt1 | contig 20230 bp, 16 predicted proteins | sample CryGeyCG12114_NA_FD_59537 | JGI IMG/M metagenome (GOLD analysis project Ga0066648, IMG submission 59537) | Groundwater microbial communities from aquifer - Crystal Geyser CG19_WC_8/21/14_NA | ecosystem: Environmental > Aquatic > Deep subsurface > Groundwater | place: USA: Utah: Grand County... | reverse complement strand
TGAAGACCCCTACGCCATCTACGGTCCAGGTGAGAAGATACGAGGTACCGCCAATCTGGAGAACGTCGATCCAATTCTGCCCAAGTACATCATTGTCTCCTTGTTAGCTGGTTGCAGAGCTACTTCTAATGGGTTTGTGGGAGCGAAACAGACCTTCTTTCACAAGCAGTTCAAGGTGCCATTCCACAACAAGCACGAAGATGCAGCGCGAGGACTGCCGCCTGGTGAACACAAGTGGGACTTTGAGTTCTGTATGCCAGCTACCAATGACTTGCCACCATCATTCTACTACCACGATGAGGACGGATCCGTTGAAGTCCTGTACTGTTTAGTCCTGTGTGTCTATAAGAGCAATTCCAAACCAAACAAGGAGAACATGTGCACTCTGAAGATCAAGTATTCGCCTAAGCGGTCACCCTCCGTCGTCCTGAATGGGCCAACGTCGCAACAATGTCAGCCACTGCTTGTGAGACGGTACGACGACGAAGGCCAGGATAGGCGACACATGTCTCGCATACGGCTACCTCGAATCATCGATCGAGCACTGCACGGGCACCGGCCACAGCAGGAGTGCTTCCATGTGACGCTGTGGGTACCACCATGTGCGCCTTTCACGGACCACATGGATATGTATATGAAAGTATTACCAGAGAACGAAGATCCATTCCGAGTTGTTGAGATCAGGCTCATGAAAGTGGAATATCGACTGTGGGCCACAACGCGTGTAGCCTACAACGATGTGCTGCGAACTCGGCGCCACCTCATACAGTCAAACATCTGTACATGCAACACGCTACTTGACCTGAGTGGCTACTCAGTGTCCTTGCGAAGACATGCTCCGTTTCGGATACAGCCTAAGATACACGGTATACCCTTGGACAATAACTCTTTCAGCACGCTAGGGCCCAGTTTTGCGACAAGCAATATTTTGCGAGAATACAGTTTGGATATCGACGTGTTCCTTTTGATATATGGAAAGACTCAGCGAGTCAGGTTCGATAACAACGAGCTGATACTACTGCCATACGACATGCATCTAGCGGGTGACTAAAGCGATGTTAGTCAGTATTTTGTAGTGAGGAAATCGTACAGCATCTGAGTGTGGTGTGTGAAGGTTACGTCCAAAGGCCGAGCGCGTCAAGCCGGTCTTGTGACACGCGTGGTGCAGTAAACGACTCGATGAGTTGATTTGTGTGGACGAGCCATTCTCAAACAGGCTAAAGCACCCCACTTGCAAGTGAAGGTTTGTACAGCCCGAGCCTGACCTCGAGAAATGCTGCCTGCCTTTTTCAACAACAAACAAAATCATGCGCCTCGAGTTTCATCTCGTCTGTCACGTCGAATGTACACGTTTATCAGTATTTCTGCGCAACGTAGCTTGAGAAGAAACTGTCACTCACCATTCGGTTTGGTTCCGAAACATCACTAGTGCAGGTGAAGGGCACGACCCACATCTTGAAAACAGGCACTCGACAACTCGTGCACTATAAACTCATTCTTTGCCAATTCGTCTCGTCTGAAATGATAGTACTTGACTTCATCGAGCTCGCAAGTACTTCATGATGGCCAGAGTCAAAGCTTATCAAGCGCCTCAAGTCAAGGCAGATAACGAGCACGATAGCACAACACCTTCTAGAAGGACGCGGCGCCAGACTAAGAGTCGGGTTGAAAACCAGAACGCGTCAGACTTGGAAGTCGATGAAACTGAAGAAATCGAATCAGCTCGGGTACCTTCACCACCGCCCATTGCGAAGCCAAAAGCAAAGCGAACATCTCGAAAGAGCAATACTGCGAAAGCATCGGCCGAGATAGCAAATGGAGCTAGCCCCGAAGCAACGCCTAAGCTAGCTAAAGATGGCAGACGAAAGGGCGGCAACAAGCGAAAATTCACGCACGAATATTGCTTGACGTGCGAACATTATGGTCGAGCTTGCTTGGGCCGACGAGACGATGAGCCAGGATGTTCCATGTGTAGAGAGCCCGATCGAGACAAGGGTGAGAAGCTTCGAGAGTGTCTGTGGGCAGATCCCGACGCTGGCATCGTTACCTACAGGGATGCTCGAGAAGCCCTCAAGAAGGCTCAGGCTGAAGCCAAGGTCCAGAAGCCGAGGGCACCAAGACGATCAGTCACAGTGACACACTTGAACCGCGCTAGCCCACCATCATTCAATTATCTCAACGCACCAGATCCTCTTGGTATTGTCCCTGATCCTCAGGCGACCCGAAGCTCAAGACCTCCACTCAGCCGACCATTGGATGTGCGACCGCCTAGCAATGCTACTGGCATAGACCACCCCTCTTCTATGGGGGGCCATCATCCTTACACGTCTCAAGCCATGGCTCAGTCAAGAGCCGACGACGGCGATACAATCACTGTCAATGCATCACGGCATGTACGCCATCGATCCCACCCAGATTTGCCAGGAGTCCACCCACCCCAAGTCATTGATCTTCCGAACGGAAACGGGACGTACGATGAGCACAGCCGACGAGCTTCAATGCCAGAGCACATGGCCCAGCCTGTTCACTACTTCACACCACCTACATTACCCACCGGCCGTCTGGCACCTCTACCCGAATCCTTCGCACCATTCTACCAGCCCAGTCTGCATGCTTACGTTCTCCCGGTCCACCCATACTCAAACCTTCTACCACCGCCAGCATTCATGAGACCACATGCAGACACATACATCTCCCCCTACGACGCAGATCCTTCACTGTCGCTCTCCACGAATGGTCGAGATCCTCCTCGAGCCGTGTTTCCTCCCCGGATACCACCAAGAAACACGGGCTTCAGCATTCCTGCACCTCTGAATGTCAAGTCTAAGAAGGCACGACCACTCGTCAAGTCTGACGTACCTTGCAACAAATGGTCCAGAAGCGATTCAAAGGTCACGACACTGAGCGGTCACGAGTTCATCAACAAGGGGTGGACACGCGGAGCAAATGGCAGCGGCAGTGGCAGTGCAAATATCCAAAACCAAGACCCAGACACCGTGGCATCCAACGGCGTCGGAGCTTCCAGCAACGCAGTCTCCATCGAAACAAGCACACGAAAGAGCGTCGACAGCTCAGAGCTCAGCTCAGCCATGGACGTCGACGAGGGCATGCTCGCAGCCACGCTCCAGAACAACGACGAACATGCCGAGGCCGACACGATCGAAGTCACCGAGATCTCGGTCTACGATGATGAAGAAGAGTCGTCAATCAACACACCACAGCACAGCGACGCCGACGAGCCCGAGTCCGGAGCAGAGGACGAAGAAGAAGGAGAAACAGACCGTGCGCCTGCCTTCATCAAACAACTCTACAACGAGAAGATCAACGGCCTCAAGAGACAGCGACTCTCATCGCCCAAGGCCACACCATCACCAGCAGAGAAACCAGAAGCAGCCCGCTTCATCGCGGTCAACCACGGCTCCGAGCCCGCCCTCACCGAGTCAGAAGGCGAACACAAAAAGCAGTCTGCGCGCGCCAACGCCTTCGCAGCCATCAACAGCAAGCCATCGACGAAGCAAAACGGCAAGGCCAAGGGCAAGCACGTCCTCTCGCGCAACCGAATGAGTCTTGCGGACGTTGGCGGCGATGTGGAGGTGGACGGGTGAAGCAAGCGTGGAGTCGTGTCGCATGCCGTTCCTCGCCACAGGGTGATGGAGACAGAGGGACATAGCATAGCAGGCACGCGTGCACGCTTGCTTACGTACGTACCTCCTGTTGGCATGAGCAGGCCGCCAACGGCTCACTCATTCGCCGAACCACACAAATCGAACTCCTCGAGGGACACATAGTATTCAAACTGCATTTTGCATCTTGGCCCAACTGTGGGTTGATGGATGGGCAGAAGGTTCGGACGGCAACTCGATTGCATGTTAGATGGCATGGTACTGAACAGTGGTTTTGGGATGGTGACGAGTGAGTCGAGGTATGATAATAGAATATCGCAGCATGATTTAATGTATCGCCGGCAATTACGACTGCATCCGTCGCGATCGTGGTCAGGAGCTACGGCATAAGATGGGTCTGTTGTCAGACATTTGCAGCGATCAAGTAGTCGTCATAGCAGGATCAGCGTTTAATTGAATCATGTGCCAGTGAAGACTCCCTTGGTAGCGGCTGGTTTAGCAGTGTCAGCTCCTCAAAGGCAGGGAGAAGTCCATTTGGTGGCGGCGGCGGCGGCGGCATGCCCGAGCAAGACTCTATACTGACGAACGAGGTGCGGTACGAAGTAGTAGACCGGCATGTGGAACATCATCTCATTAGCTGTAGCTTCTCAAGCTGTTCATTATCATCGTCTAGCTATACCTCAAGTGTCGCTCTTGATAGGGTGCAGTATCATCATAGGCAGGCACATCCTACCATTCCCTTCGTTCAACTCCCAGTCGAGTTCTCTGTTACCATTTTCATTGCCCAGCCACCTTCTCCATAGATAGCCTGCAAATCCCGCATTGCTATACCAGCTACTCCCCCTAAACACATGTTCACCCGGTCCAAACACACTGCCACCCTCCCCATGGAAATGTCCGTTGCCATGATCCATACCCGCAGCTTTGCTTTCTGGAGAGACTTTTGCATTGTTGAAGATCTCATCGGCATGCTGTGCTGGCCAGTCTCGGTCCATGTACGTCGTGATGGGAGCGTACACTGCCTTGAGGCCGTACTGGAGCGCTATCGAGGCGGGGTACATCTCGGGGAACATGGTGTGCTTGTTGCGGTATGTCTCTTCGTGCATCAGCAGAAGTAGACGTCTCGACATACGTGATGCGGTGATCAGAGCCGCACGGGTCGGTGGACGCTCAGTTTGCACCGTGTTGTAGCCAGTTATATCGTCATGGAAGGCCCATCGTGTGTTGTTGGGGTCGAAGAGAGGACTGAACGTGATCAGGTCGGTTATTTCATGTCCGAAGTTGGCTGATGGTTGGGCAGGTATGGGAAGGAGTTGATCGGCTGGCAATTGAGGTCCCGAAACTGGCAGTCGGCCTGACTCTGCAGTCTCTTCGATGATCGACTGCTTGAAGGCTTGGTAAGAATTGTCGTGCAATGCTGGTATGAAATACTTGGCCGAGCGCTCCCACAAATGATCACGATCCTGCGAGTCAGCCCAAGCTGTGATCTTGTCGAGGAGTTCCCCATAATGGCCAGTAACACGAATGTCCATTTCCCACTGCCAGAAATACTCGAACTCGGGGTGTTTGGAGGCGAAATACTGAAGAGGGAAGTGGAGTGACCTGTATGCTTCGTAGACATCACCACCGGAGAAATTGACGATGCTTTCGGGGAAGGGTGGTGGGTAGATGAGCTTCATCTGAGCCACGGACCACAACGTGCCCATACCTTCGAATTCTGGCGGCAGACTGTTTCGCAGTGTTTCGTTATAAAGCTCCTCGGATGCCCAAATGGGTAAGGAATCGTCTTGGACGTGGATCAAGAAGTGGACGTAGATTTGACCGCCACTTCTGAGGGACAGTTCATTGATGATTGCGCGGAGGATCAGAACGCGATACGGGGTGTAGTTGAAGGTACTCCAGGTGCGTAAGATGAAGACTGTGCGGGGACGCAGAGCCAGTGCATCTGCGTTCCTTTGCACACAGTTCTCTTGCACATCATTCCAGCTCTTTGGCAGTCTCTGAGGAAACATTTCTTCTTCCAGCAGACTGTCTCCTAGCAGCGGGATGCCCAGTCCACCCTCTTCTGGCAGGCCTGTCATGCCATACGGCTGGAGGCGATTCATTCGATCATAGCAGATGGAAGTGTCTATGCCCATTTCTTGTAGAGAGCCGAAGAGTGGGGAGCTCATGCCTTGTGGCAAGCCATGGTGAGCGCGTATCGTGGGAGGTGCTATGGCGCACCTGATAGCGTCTTCCTGAGGCAGGGTGTCTGATCGCATGATGCCCACAGGGGTGGAGGGTCGAGGAAGAAATGGTTCGCCTGCTTGCTGCTGCTCCGGGCCATAGTCGGCTGGAGGGACGATCTCATGACGACCTTTGTAGTACCCATGCAAGCGTGGGAACTGTTCCCACCAGAAGACCTCTCTACCTCCTCGATCGACCGACGTCCCAAGGGTTATGGGTCTGTCGTCGTCAGCAGCAGGAGCAGACGTCTTCTGTGGGCCTATCGCGTCCTTTACATAGCTGGTCGTCGTGCCAAGAAGGAGGATTGCTAGAGCCAACAGACCTGCTGCGGCCAGCCATGCTGCCTTCCGTGTACTGAAGCTCGAAAGGCTGATCTGGCGTCGGTGGCCAAGCTGAGGAGAGCCAGAACTGAGGGGGCTGTATCTTGCATTTTGCTTGTTCGTGAAGGGCAGTAGTTCTAGCTTATCGGACAGCCGCTGCTGCAGCTGCTCAAGCATCGGGAATGGAGACAAGGGAGGAGTGACACAAAGCCACGAGACGGCAGGCACGTGCGCGCCCGCGCTAGGGTCGCTGTCAGGTTATGGCGGAGAGACTGTCGACACCACGGGTTGCGCAATCGATCCGTATCGACATTGGGCTGAAGCACGTCGTACCAGTATGGACAGCGAACAGGTTGCCGATCTTCTGAGACGAATGCGCCAACAACATCTCTAATTGTCACGTCTTTAGTCGATTGCTTCACCATCTGTTAGCTTACGCACGTGGATCTTGGCCGCAATCTGCCGACTGGAGACAGCCCCAGGCGCCGCGTTGCCATGTGCCGTCGGGCTCTGCGCGCTCCAAATCTGGTTCCCTAATTTCTGCTTGATTCTCCTCATCCACGCATCTTGTCCGGGATGCATCTCCTCAGTGAAGCCTCGTGCTATTTTCATCGTGCCTGTTCAACGTCATTGACGGACATGTGGTACCCATCGTCCACGCTGGGGACATGACACCCGCCGTAGAAGATGTAAGTCGACTCTCTGTAACCAGCGCCCGATAGTAAGTGTACCTTCACCATTCACGCCAATACAAGAACATGCCTACTGCTCTGGTAACGGGGTGCAATTCGGGAATCGGCCTCGCCTTCGCGCAGGTCCTGCTGAAAGAGGTGAGCATAAGTCGTGGATAAGCAGCAATCCAGCCTCATGTCAATAGGGATACAAAGTATTCGCGGTCGATCGCCATGTGGGTGACGGTCTGAAGAGCTTGCAACAAGCCAGCGTGGGCGAGCTAGATGTCACGTCTCCAGAGGCCATCAAGGAGTTCAGGGACAAATTCGTCCAGGATGAACCCATTGATCTGCTTCTGAACATTGCAGGTCCGCATCTTCGAAGCTGAGGCATTCGGTATTCTAACACGTATACAGGCGTTGCAATGCCAAGGGAGAAGGACGGCCTTGAATCAACCACTATAGACACTTTCGAGAAAGTCTTTGCTGTCAACACCTACGGCCCAATGTTCGTTTCCCAGACCCTGTTGCCCAATTTGATGAAATCGCCCAACGCCAAGATCGGTATCGTCACCTCGCGCGTCGGCAGCATAGGCGACAATACATCTGGTGGCATGTACGCCTACCGATCATCGAAAGCGGCAGCGAACTCGATAGGCAGGAGCATGGCTATGGATCTCAAGGACAAGAACATTCCCGTTCTGTTGCTACATCCAGGTTTTGTCAGGTCAGGTCTGCTGCCAGGAGCTGATGGACCAGAATTCGTCCAGCCGGAAGAGGCGGCAAGTAAGTTGTGGAACAATGTCGTCAAGGTCAAGGGCATGAGCGAGACAGGCACTTTCTGGCATCGCGAGGGGCACGAGTTACCATGGTAGGTGGGGGTAATTGCAAGTTGCAAGGCTATCACCTTGGTGATTGCCATCCCTGTGACAAGAGTCAGGGTCTAAAATGGGCAGCTCGGATCAATTGAGATGTTGAAGCTCGAGGCTAGGAGACATGAGCTTGAAAACAGTCCGCTCGCTCTCACACAAACTCTGCATGGGTGGCCATTCACTGGTTGAGTACAGCTGACACGGGGTACTCCTGCCCAAATGCCTGCACAAAGCATCTTGAGTCACCAGCCCATAGACAGCCTATCAACATTGTGTTGTAGCGGAATCCGTCCGCCCTTGTAATGTTCAGAACATGTTCCGCCCTCGGAACCTCCTACTATTAGAGTCTCAACTTCTTGCCTTGTTTGGCAGGTCTGCTAATAAGCACGATCATGTCACCAGGGTTGCTGGAAGTGGCTCAAAGCTTAATTACCCTTAGCGTCTCTGTCTTATCCTTGCGTGCCTCGGCTTGAAAAAGGACAAGGCGGCTCGCTCTTTTGTCGATTGATGTCCCCGATTGACTTATAGGAGAGGGAAGAATCCTTAATGGTCTTGCCTGGTGATTCAGTATAGACTGCGGCCCGGAGTAAGCGCTTTCCAAAACGGCCGGCTGCTTTGTGTGTATTGTAGCATGTGGCAGACCTGAAATAAGCCGCCCCCGCCAGCATACTAGACCTTAATACTACCGACAAGCAACGCATAGATTACAGTCACGACTTAGTGAACACCACGAACCAGAAACATTCCCTGGTTCAGCTACCAGAATATCATCAAAATTAAGGTGAAAGCATCATCATGGCGCCCGTTACCACCCCGCCAGCCTCAACCACCACAACCTCCCTCCACGATTCGGCCGCAACACAGCACGCTGCAGCCCTCTCCGCCCAACCAAACCTAAACCCGCCCGTCCCCGAAACTCCCTACTTCATCCCGCAGCACAAAGTCTCCCCGGGGGCCGCCTACCCTACCACCAACACCACCAAGATTCCAACGTTGTTCCAACCCCTGACCATCCGCTCCCTTACCCTCAAAAACAGAATCATCGTCGCCCCGATGTGCCAGTACTCCGTCGCCGCCAGTGGGCCCACAGTCGGCGCCTTGACTCCCTACCACGTCGCGACGCTCGGCCACTACGCGCTTAAGGGCGCGGGGCTCGTCTTCATTGAGGCGACGGCCGTACAGCCCAGCGGGCGCATCAGTCCGAACGATGCTGGATTGTGGTCTGACGCGCAGATCGACGGGCTCAAGGCCGTGGCGGACTTTGTGCACGCGCAGGGCGCGGTGTTGGGGATCCAACTGGCGCATGCGGGCAGGAAAGCGAGTCAGACTGCGCCGTGGATTGGTGGGGGCCCGGATGGGAGGAGGAAGAACGGGATGAGGGCTACGAGGGATGTGGGTGGGTGGGGGCCAGGAGACGTTGTGGGACCATGTGGAGGCAGAGAGATGGTTTGGGATGGGAGGGATGAGCGGGATCCCGAGGGTGGGTTCTGGGAGCCCAGAGGGTTAACCCTGGAGGAGGTGGGTGAGATGGTGGAAGATTGGAAGAGCGCGGCAGTCAGAGCTGTGAGGGCTGGTGTTGACGTCATCGAGATTCACGGGGCGCATGGGTATCTTATCTCGCAGTTTCTAAGTCCTGTGACGAACAAGAGGACGGATAGATATGGTGGGAGTTTTGAGAACAGGACGAGATTGCTGAGGGAAATCATCACTGCTGTCAGGAGTGTCATCCCTCAAAGCATGCCGTTGTTCTTGCGGCTGAGTATGACGGAGTGGCTCGAAGGGAGTGAGGTTGAGAAAGCAGCGGGCGGCAGCTGGGACATGGAAAGTACGATCAAGCTTGCGAAGCTGCTGCCCGATCTTGGCGTTGATCTGCTTGATGCGAGCAGTGGTGGGAACCATCACAGGCAGGATACCAGTCAATTCAGGATTCAGGACTATCAAACGAGAAACGCTGGCCGAATCAGGAAAGAGGTGAACGCGGATGGCAAGAAGTTGTTGATTGGTGCGGTGGGGCTCATCACTGACGCTGAGCAGGCGCGAGACCTGGTTGAGGGGAAGGAGGCGACACTTGGCGAGGAGGCCCAAGCTGCGCATGAGGTGACGGACGCCGAACAGGGAAGAGAGCCTCACGCTGATGTAGTTCTCGTTGCTCGACAGTTCATGAGGGAGCCGGAGTGGGTTCTGAGGGTTGCGCATAAGCTTGCCGTTGACGTAGCTTGGCCGAGTCAATTCTTGAGGGTCCGTTTCCCCAAGCTCTAAGGCAGATCTGGGCACAGAGGAAGGGCAGAAGACATTTTGAATTCTCTCGCTCCGCACCCAGACACACCTGCCTTCAATACAACGGCCCGCTGAGCCCATGAGCAAAATGTAAAGCAACCTAATCGAGTGGCGTAGAGTGTCGGTCGGCAGACGCAAAATGCCTTTTACGACACCCACAGCACTTTTGTGTTGCTAGTATGAGCAAACAAGAGCGTGGATTCAGATGTTCGATCCTACCAAACATAGAGAATACCACACTCCTCGAACCATGTACCCACTTCTGGGTACGCTATTTGACCAGACCGAGTGCAGTAGGCTGGTCGAATATCTTATTTTTTCTGTCATGCTTGAGGAATGACCATAAGTGTTGAAAGGTGGATTCAGCACTTCAGCTACATCCACCGAAGCGTAAAAGAGGTTGTAGTGATGGGATGGGGATGTGCTCTCGACTCTGTCGTGCTGCACGAAGTCGATGGCGTAACATCGGCGCCTTGCCTCGTTCAGCGTCAGCTCCACCCCATCTTTCTTTTCGACCAGCCAACAGTATGCCTCCTCACCACCTATCCATGCACTGAATTCATGTTTCTGATGGCGCTCTAGCTGTGCAAAAGCTTTTATTGAATTTGGATGAACGTGGTGTATGGCTATGAACAGTGATCGGGTCGTGTCAACGCGCACGTCGAGTCAAAAGCGCAAAGCCATTCGTTCTCATACAGGCAAGTCTACCTAGGACATCTTGATTGCAATACCGAACCGCATACGAATGAGCAGACCCTGGCCGATCCCGAGGGCCCCTACACCCAAAACGTTCGAGGTGTTCGTGTCCTAGCCCCGATGGTGTGTCAATCGCCAAAGGTGAAGCACCAGATCTCTAAATTTCACAAAATCCATCCCCTTGCAAGCATTTTGCTTGACACTATCGCATTTCTGCTGTACCTTCGGCTTGCAATCCAACAGGCGAACTATGATGAATCACCAATTAATCTGAACTTCGAATAGGCTGCGTCACCTGTCGCGCACGCAAAGTGAAGTGTGACGAACGACCTGGCACTTGTCTGAATTGTGAGCGGTTGAATCTTGAATGTCAGAACGCCGACGGGACTAGTGCAACTCCAACAGAGCCTGAGGACGTTAGGGCGTCCCAAGTATCCGACTCTTCTCTGGGTGAAGTCGGAGTCAAACGAAAACGGACGTTCCGATCTTGCACACAATGTCGAGCTTCTAAGGCAAGATGTTCCGGTGGACGTCCAAAATGTGCACGATGTGTTCAAAGAGCAGTGCCGTGTGTTTACGATGAGGTTTCCATACCCCAGTGGACAAGGGTTGTGCAATCTAATCGCCAGTCAGACGTTCAGACCGAGACTAGCACATCTGGGTCTAGCAACACTAAGGACAGACTTGAAGTCACCGGATCTCGACAGATATCCGTTGACACACGAGACCGATCCCCTCCGATAACTATCTCGATTGAACAGCCAGGCCAAACTGCCACAGGACCAGATTTGCAGCCACCAACAACAGGCCCTTATTTTCCCTTCAGGGGCTCATCTTCATTAGGCGCCTTCGATGCAGATGAGGGCCCTGACTCACTAGAATGGTATGCCGTCGGTCAATACTCTTCGCACAGCTCGGCCCAAACGCTAACCTGTGCTCAGGCTCTTCAAGGAACAACTGCCAAGCCGGCAGCGGATTCGAATGCTGGTCAAGGAGTACTTCGAAAACATACACCCGCTTCGTTGCTATGCATTCATTCATCGGCCTTCCTTCATACAGCGGCTCGACGAGTCTTCCAATGAGGACCACGTTAGGAATGGTCTGCTTCACGTTGTTTGTGCGCTTGGTGCCAAGTAAGTTGGTCTTCATACGGTCTACCATACCATGGCTAACCTTACGCCAGGTTTTACGTTCTACAATACACAAGCAGTCTGCATCCTTTTTCGTCCTCGAAGATTCTCTCCGCTGGCAACGACTGGGCAAAGAAAGCTTTGTCTCTGCTCTTTGCCAACCTAGGCACAATCTCCGTCCAGAATCTGATGGTATGTAGAAAGGAGACAATGCGTACAAGCGAACGCTGATGATCGGCTTAGACAGCTGTGCTGTTGCACGATCACGAATTGCGCATTGGCAACTATGCTTGCGCTTTCATGCTCACCGGCCATATAACCAGGATGGCCCAAGCTCTACAGCTCAATCTCGAATACTCCACTGACATATTCCATGATGAGCCGAACAATGGCCCCACTGTCTGCTCGAAAGAGGCTCGTCGAAGACTCATGTGGAGCTGCTACATATCCGATACATTAATTGGCAGTGGTGTGAGTATGCTAACACTGCTCGACGAAGCCGACATCAAGATACAGCTACCCTGCAACGAAAGGAATTTCGTGCTGCAGGTACCATCTGTGACGGAAATGCTACCTCTGGGCCAGTTCTTACCCTTCATTGCTCCAGAGCATGTTCCGCCTCGAGTAGTCGACAATATCGGCATCGTGGCGTTGTATATACGCCTCGTGTCATTACGGAAGCGGGTGTTGAAGTAAATCATGACCGCCCTTATAGTCTTCGATACTGACGAAAGATAGGTACGTGAAGCGGTTGGATAGCTCGAAACCACCATGGCTGTCCGACTCTGAGTTTGCGAAGCTGGACGGCGCGCTGCATGAGTGGTATCAGCAACTGCCTCCTAGCTTGCAATTCACACGAGCCGCACTTTATACACGACGAGAATCATCGCAGCTCGGCGCATTCGTGCTTTTACAATGCACCTACAATTGGACGATCATCGATCTCTATCGGATAGCTTTGCCAAAGCTCTATCGGCTTCGACCACCATGGGATTGCTCAGACGACTTCCGCGCAAGATTACAAGAGACGATTTTTGTGCATGCACAGCGATGCTCAACAGTCTTAGCGGATGCATCTCGACATGGGATCAAAACGCTGGCAGACACCTGGCTGCCATCGATCGCTTTCGACGGCAATCGTTTGATGCTCTACTACATCACGCAGATCATCGGTCTAGATACCGACAAAGGTCAGATTGCGCTTGCTGAATGTATGCCATACTGTCGTAGTAATCTCGAGCTGCTCAAGTCCATGCAGTCACTATCCGCGATGGCGGAAACCCTCTATCCGACAGCGGACGAAATGCTGAAAAAAGCTTCTGGCATACAACAGGCAGCACGGGCCCAAGTTGTCGAACGGAATTCCCATGAAGGAAAGACAAGGACTCGGGAAGCGACACCAGATCATAACGGGCCTGATTACGTACTCCAGCCGACTAGTGTTTACCGTATGGCGAGAGACTCGATTGCGACGCAGGCGAAGCATGCTTCGGAGAAGAGTCGAGAGCAGCGTTTACGAGCTCAAGCAGCGTCGTCGACGTTATCGTCGCTCCCGGTGCCCTCACCGGTAAGCATGCAAGCGCCGCCTCGGTATTCTCCTGCATCCCGAGCACAACCGCCACCCACCTTCAGTGCCTGGGTCAGTCCCTCCGCAGCTGCGGCAGGCTCGGCACCAACCTTTCACCACGACAGCCTGCTGCAGCTTGAGCCTACTGCACCGGCAATGCATGAGTTTGATACGTTCTTCTCGTCAACAAGTGGGTTTGACGGTAGCTGGCAGCCTGCAGAGACAGCGAGCGCGGGATTTGATACGGGTGGTCTTCCGCCCTGGCTACCTGCTATGACTGACATGTACGCTGATCTCAACTTTGGCCCGTGGCCAATGGGGTCCGATGTTATGAACGGGCACATGGGGTAGACCATTCTGATATGGGATGTCAGAAGATGCAGGTCGGAGGGTCTGGGTGGCTTCCACTACGCCAAATAACTCCTAGAAGTTGATCGTGTATCTCTCTCCAAACACTTCGGGTTCTTCTACGGCATAGTTGATCAACAAGTTGTCGCCATCGCGGCCAACGCTGCACCTGTCCCGCGAACCAATGAGGGTCCAAGAAATTTCGAGGACCTTAACATGTAACAGAAACGGAAGGTACGAGCACGATCGCACCCTCCTACTCTGCTCCCCCACATCTTCCTCGCTATCGTCGCCGATGTGCTCAGTCTTGAATTACTAGCCTCGCCCACATCGCCACTGTCAGATGACCCATCATGATCAAACCACATCGCCATGGTCGTCACCCTTCCTATTGAGATTCTCCCTGCTTTCCCTGTGCTCGCGTACGGCGCAGTTATCTTCCCTCGGACTCCTCTACGCCCGAGTTGTGCTTCGGACAAGTCATAGCAATCTGGGCTCTCACAGCACCTGCGACAGCTTCACGCTAGGTTAGCAGGCGTTCAACAGAAGTACAAACTTCAGCAAGAGCCTCAGGCCTCTCCAAAGATATGGCAATCCCACACAAAGCTACCACTCATGCACCGATACCTTGCATTGGGCTGACGCCTCACCCTGATTGAAAGACCTCAAGCTATTCTGGCGCTACAGCAGCATACTTGCTACAAGTGTTTCACGTCAATTTTTGGGCATTGCTTGCGACCTAGCAAACCTTGCACTGAGTCGTTCATCCACGGTCGTCGGCATAGCTCGCACCTATTGTCTATACTTGTAACGACTGTGACTCGCTTATTGTTAACAGCAACCACACTCATCCAGCCTCCGAACGGTCAAGCCTTGTTGTACGGTTCAAAGATACACTTTATGGGAGGTTGAAGACCTCGCGCTTGCACAAACAGCTGGACACGATCATTGAAATTCTTGAGCGAGAGCGACCTCGGCACCAGGGATGAGCTGACGCTACTACTGGCAAAGGCAGACTGTTGAAGAGCAGGTACAACGGCTTCAGTGTGTTGAAGGACACGTATCAAAAGTTGCTGGCTATCGGTTAGCCGCTCAGCAGCGGTACAGAAATGACAGGTGCACTTTCCACGCACCGGAGCGACGAGTAGGGAGCAAGCCGTATCACGCAGAGACTATTGCAATGGCACATCCACAAAGCGAAGAATTCAGCCCATCAGGATCATTGAAGAACAATGCGAGTCTGCGCAGACATTCTTATTATTCCATCTAACGACCGGACGTCACTACTGCAACCACTATCAACGCATATTCCTCCTTTGCTAGCCACCCTCTCGTCTTCGTGAAACAACAGTGCTAGTCAGCTAGTGCTGTTGCACGTCAGCTTCGTCAATGGCCGGTTCAGATCATAGAAACATACACCGCATGAGGAGCATTTGCAGTTAGAGCCACAGCTTCCGCCGGAGCAGCAGTTGCATGACCCGCATGGACCCATTTTAGCTTGAGGTATTGTTGATTGAGGTAGGCCTGGTTTTTGTATACTGGTATGCTTTGATTTACTTGTGTTCACTAATGAAGAGAAGGAAAGAAAACCAGAAGAACGATCCGAACGGAGGTATTTTATACCCATGCTTGGAATAACTCTTCGGACGTTGCCAACTTTGCACATGTGGTATCTACAAAGCAGCTGTGTCCAAGTCGTTATCATTAGACATCGATTTGCATAACTCACGCGTTGCATGATCAGTTCATGCAACTAGCGGACTCCCTGAGGGAAAGCCAGACAGGCTGATTGGGTCCTGAAAGAAGCTCATGGTCCCCCATCTCTGACAGCCCACGGTCGTTGGTGAAATATCCTCACGAGTGGTTGCTGTGACCTGGACACACAAGGCACGATCGTCGTTCCACTGCAATGGTCCATTGGATATGAATCCTACTAATACCCCTGCCTACTGATGAAGCAGCCAATCAGGCAACCGGCCATAGTCAGTGGCGTGTAGAATTTAAGCTGATAGAAGTCGGTGCATGAGCGACATGTGCAGTGTCACCCACCATAGTCCACTCTCGGAAGCCGCTTGGTCGGAATGACCAAAGCCTATTCGGGAGTCGATTCGTCTCGACTCACTACAACGCTGTCGGGTGACATTCGGAACAAGAGTCATGTGCTTGCTCGTTTACCCGCGCATGTAGAACCCCTTTGAGCGTTCATCATTGTTACATTCGGGTCTCCATGTTTCTCGTGATAGTGACACTGCGTTGCGTAGGACAACATAATATGATTGGGTCCGTCTTTTCTTCTCCAAATCACATACAATTGCCTCACACCTTGCATCCTGGGGGCTTCTCGTTGGGGGCTAAGAAGTCACAATCGTATGCCTATCTTTCGTCCAACATACCTATAAAGCCCGCTTGTCCAAGCATCCGCCGTACACAGCAGGTTCTCTAAGTCTCATTAACCGGCGGTGTTGCATGGCATGACTCGACGAGCAGCATGTGCTAAGCCGATATCTTATCGGACCGGGCCTTCACGTGGACCATGCCGCACCGATCCGAGCGATCGACCGCAGATGATCAGTGACGTTACCATTGCCTTGCAATACCAATGCATCATGAAACAGTATCGCTGATCTTTCGCTAGAGCAACTGATTGCAAGTAACGATCAACAAACTCTACTAGTGTTGCAAGTCGTCAATTAGAGACTCTTCCAGCAACCATACTCTCGTTCTAGCCACTATAGCCGGAGACACCATGTAAAGCACTAGCTTCGGCTGTGCAACAAGATAGTAGTGGTCGATCGCATCCTTACGGGTGGCGAGCTTGAGCCGGTGCCATTGAAGAGACCAGCGAGGTCAATTTTCCAGATTTTCTACCTATGCAGCGATGACTGCCGGGTACTGCCACGGCAGCTCCATCGCGGAGGATTCGAATGCAACTAAGATGGCTGCCAGGTAAGTACCACTGTCATCGATAGAGGTCAAGGTATTTCAGGTCGACAATGTCATCCCCCGGAAGGCGAACGCGCAGCATGAACAGCACGAATCTCGCAGACTACACTCACGAGCCTAGTACCGCCCAATCAACGCACTGGACCCCTGCACATTGGTGTGTAGATGCAGCCTATGGAGTGCCAGCGGCTCCAAGTGTGCCTCAAGGCAACCTGGTAGGCTCTGGGACCACTCTCGCAGAAATGAACTCTGGAACCTGTGCCTTGCAACTCCACCCGCAGGGGCAGACAAAGCATTGAGCTGACGATCAGATACTAGCCAATCTGGCCATGCAATATCACACTCCACGCCCCAGATCAGCCTGTCTCTCGCTCGAAGCAGAAGCTGGACCCTTTCCGCGTCTGATACCTACGAAACTCTCATGCAGATCCATCAGTACGGAACTTGGTTTCGCTGCTACTTGCGTGTTCCGCGCAGCTTCAGACCATTGCTTGGACGGAAACGCGTTGTTTACTAACCCGCTATCGCTCCTCACAGCAGGTAAGCCCCATGCTGCAAAGGCGCGAGAGATTTGGCGCTGCTCATATCTGCTTGTGGTCTATCTGATCAGCCTAAAGATTCGGAATCTAATCCTAGGCCACATCTCTCTCTTCCTGTGCCTCTAGCCATCTGACCACGTTGAGTCTTCTTGCGCGGGATTACATGCCCTGGTTCGCATGCTTCTCGAAACGGAGCGACGGGAGAGACAGCCCGGATTATGCCAGCTCGTCTCCTGACGCAGTCTGCCACATCCTGTAGCCTTCCAAGGTGTGTTGAGTATTCTCCTGACCTTTGTTTCTTGTAGCAGCGTTCATGGGAAACTTTGCGTCTCATCCTACCTCGTTCTGCTTCATGTGCGCTTCTCTGCTCCAGCGCTTCGATACCAAGAGCAGCCCGATACTAGTGTTGACCGCTGTTCTGAACAGTGAAGACGAGACCATGTCTCCCTCAGCACCTTTTCTTAGGTACGCGACTTGACGGGGTTATTCCCATTCCGCGCTCCACAATCCGTATACAGGCGGGCTGAGCGTCGACGCTTCCGAACCCTAGATCTGCATCCGTCGTTGTGTTTCACTAGGCAGTTGGTTCAAGAAACCAAGGCGTGGACGCCTCTTTTCTCGCGTAGCTTCCAAAGCACAATGTTAAGGCATCGAGAAAGTAAGCAGCATGGGCCGCCACCCGATGCGAGAGATGGACACGGTGCTAGCTGTTTCTCATGCATTTTGACTGCGCTCTGACCTGAGGGTACTTTTCGATAAGGACCAGGTAGACCAGCCAGCCGGACTTGTCTGAACTGCGCAGGGTCAGATACGTACCTACATGGAGGTTCACTGCGCGCCTGGCAGCAGGGAAAAGACAAGCAGGCGACGGTCCCTGAGATGGAAGTGGTGGAAGACCATCTGCGTGTAGGATGTTCCGGCTCTAGAACTAAGTGGGACTTTAAGGTCCTCATTGTCGAGTTGAGCTAGTCACCAATAGTATGTGATAGGGGCTCGTGGCTTTGATTAGTCACTGGCCAAGCCAGTGGTCAGTATGCATCGGATCAGGTCAAGACAGAGACAGATCAGCGTGGCCTGCTTTCTGCGACAGTCGAGGCGAGCGCAGGCTGGATGTCCGTAGGCACGGATGTATATCAGATCAGACCAGCTCGGATCAAGCCTGGGTGCCGCTTTGGGAGTTTTTGAGCTCGAAGCCATAATGCGCTGGCGCAAGGACGAGCGGGACGTAGGTGGAGAGCAGAGCAATGAGTATCGGACGCGGCGCACCTGCTTCGGCGGGGATACCATTGGTATCGGCGGTGGGTGGTAAGTACTGGGTTTCTCACGATCTTACCGTAGCCTGGACGAATGGCGCCTTACCTGCTCAGATTCGAGCCTTCGAAGTCCTGTCTAGTACTCGTAGAGATCATCGCATTGGAATGTCTGGACTTCGGTACCTCTTTTTCTACCTGCTTGTGCCTGTCGATCTAGATATCGTCTTGGTTAGCTGCATTGATTTCACCAGCGACAATCACGTCCACATCTTGGGTATTCCTCTCGCTCGAGGAGGCAAGGCGTGGTTGACGAGGATGAGAGCCACAAGGACCGAGTCAATGCAAGGGACTCATGCTTCTGGCTGAGGATATTGAGCACGCATGTCTGCTCGATTGGGGGGATCACAAGGGCTCGTCCGCTCGTTGTCAGAAGAGTTTAGTACTATCTATGTCCTACCACTCTTTTGTCTACCCAGCAATCTGCTGTCTAGAGTACAACGCTTACCCCCAAGGCATCGTGTGCACATGCTTAAGTTGGGGCACCGCCTGAGATGCCGAGGGTCTCGCCGTTGACCCAGTATGAGTCGTTGCTGGCCAAGAAGCACACAACCCGGGCAATGTCGACTGGCTCCGCAACACGGCCGAGAGGGGTGATGCCAGCAAGACCGGCTTCCATCTGTTCGACCTCTGTGGGATTTGTTAGCCTTAGGTATACACGAGTCGTTGCAAAGGGGCATCACGTACTCATATCAGGGGTTCCGCCAGGGGCGTACCGCCAAGCGGCGTGGGAGAACATGTCAGACTTGACACCACCGGGAGCAATGGCGTTGACTCGGATGTGCTTGTCGCCCATGTCGGTGCTGAGGGTTCGGACGAACGCCTTGATGGCGTTTTTGCTGCCGGCGTAGAGCGAGTGGTCTTTCGGGCGTCGGGTACCAGCAGCGATGGAAGACATGAGGATGACTGAGCCTTCTCTCTCGAGGTGCTTGTATGCCTGCTGGGCAACGAAAAACTGAGATCGCGTGTTGGTGTTGAAGACCTCGTCGTAGATCTCTGGGGTGACCTCGAGGAGAGGGGTGAAGTCCTCCTTTCCGGAGTTGGACATGACAATGTCGAGACGGCCAAAGGCCTTCTTGCCCTCCTCGAAGAGCTTGATGATGTCCGAGATCACGGTGACGTCGGCTTGGATGGCGACAGCGTCGGAGCCGAGCTTCTTGATCTCCTGGACGACGGCGTTGGCATCGTCGGTGGACTTTCGGTAGTTGATGACGACTTTGGCGCCACGGGCGGCGAACTCAAGAGCGATACCACGGCCGATACCACGGCCGGCACCGGTGACAAGGGCTACCTTGCCCTGGAGAGACGTTGTTGATGCCATACTGCAAGGGAGGGTTGGTCAGCGTAAGTCCTGGCAGAGGGGTCTGTGGTCATGATGCGGTGCCTCTCTATCAGGGGTCGAGGGGACATGCTTGCTCTCCGTGACAGTATCAACTCTCTTCCTCTTCCGGTCAGCAAGGTCAGCAGACATAATGGGCGCTGTTTCCCCCCACACCACTTGTGCTCTTCTCGTGCTTGGATTTCAGGAGAAGAAAAGAAAGAGCTGCTTACCTGAGACTTTACTAGTTTATCTTAACAACAGAGAATGGAAGAATCAGTCTCAGGCAAGGCGTTGAGGTGTCTTTAACAGACCGACTTTTTTCTTCGCGCATGAGTTAGTGCCCCTCTCGGGACTTGGCGCTAGACCGGACATCATGATCGGAGGCCC
>Ga0066648_10000750_pt1 | contig 20237 bp, 40 predicted proteins | sample CryGeyCG12114_NA_FD_59537 | JGI IMG/M metagenome (GOLD analysis project Ga0066648, IMG submission 59537) | Groundwater microbial communities from aquifer - Crystal Geyser CG19_WC_8/21/14_NA | ecosystem: Environmental > Aquatic > Deep subsurface > Groundwater | place: USA: Utah: Grand County... | reverse complement strand
TGATGCTCTTATTTCTAATAGAGAAAGGAAAAAGTATGAAATACCAGTAAATGAAGTTAAAGAATCCAGGAAAGCGGCTTTAGAAAAAATAAAAGGGTTTTTAGATGCTGCTGATATTGAAGGTCAGTTTACCGACCGATCCGGTGAATACTATTCTAATGATAAATTTATAGTTGTATGGAAAGGTAATTACAACAGCATACCATCTGAATTTAGGATTGATAAAACGGATAGCTTTTACGCTTCATATTCAGGGTATAAAGCTATTTATGTTTGTGCTAGTTTGGTTCACGAAAAGCAATTTGAGGGTTATAGCAGCATCGAACGGGCTTTGATTGATGTAGGTATTAAGCTTTGCCCTAATCGAACGGAGAAACAGCAGTTCTTTAACAAATATGCTGTTCCTTATAATGAAAGAATTGCGGCAACCAAAGTAACTAAGTAACTACCCTTAACAACTCAAAATATGCAGAAAGTTAAAAATAAACTCCGGGTTTGCCATTTCCCACAATTAGGTTGTGACGCTTTTATTGTTAACGTTTCCGACGAAGTAGAAGCGAAAAAGATTAGCGATGCTCTAGCTGACCAACACCTTTTTCTTTACAACAATAAGATAATTCCTGATTACTGTAATGTAATAATTGTTGAGATGTGGAACGAACAGGATCAAAAATGGGAGGATTATTATAATGAATCTGAGGGCATGGAATGGAGCGAAATTGAAAATATTTTATCTTAAACACCTACTCCGCTACTAACTAAAATAAATTATGACAAGTACATGGACTGAAATAATTCGAAATAAACGTGGCACATGGCGCTTGTATTATTGGAGTAAGCATAGCTACTATTACCCTTATTATGTAGAATTTTTAGGTTAAATTATGACTGCTAAAGAATTTGTAAAACAGAAATACCCTAATGCACATTTAGACAAACGTTTTATTCCTAGGTCGGGCAATAAAAGTTATTTTGTGATTTTGTCAGATGCACCAACTGAAATTCCAGAAAGATTAGGCGAAGGAATTAGAGAAAGCTGGGCCTGGGCAGAAGCAAAACGGAATATTCAAGCAGCAAAGCAAGATGAGTTACCTTAAATATGCACTCCGCTACTACTCTTAAAGTATCAGAACAATGAACAATCAAGTTGAAATACCCGAAATAGTAAAGAGGGAGTTAAATAATTATATTTTGGATAAGCATTACCGGCGCCATGAAACATCCGGTAGCTTAACAAAAGCTATTATTTTAGATGACTTCTATAAGTTACCCTACGACTTTCAATCCGGAGTTTACAAAGCGTATTTAAGAGAGAAAGGAATAGGCGTGTATGATCAGCCTTATGCAAATCTGCAAGATGCCAGATCATTCGTTTCATTAAAAGATGTACACTTAGATGGTCCGTGGGTAAGTGATAAATTACCATACCAGAAAGCAGAGATAGCCGCTATCAATGCCGGTCTAAAACTCCGGGAACAACAACTATTAGAAAATAAATAGATTATATGTACTACGTATTATTAAATCCAGGAACCAGAGTAGCCGAACTCATAACAGATTTCAATCATTTTCCTAAATCATTCAGTAATTATAAAGATGCATGGGCCGCAGGGGACGAATATTTAAACCGATGTGATTGCTCAGGTTATGAAGTTTTAGGGGTATGTACAGATGATAAGTATCACTTTATTTAAATGTACTATTAGAAGGAAAGTAAATTATGGCAATTGAAAAAACACAAATAGAATTATCCGAAAAAGATTTGCATGAGATACTATGCAAACATTTCGGGTTACAAGAAGATAAAACAGTAATTGATGTTTATAAATACAATGCTGATTTTGGCGATCCAAGAGAACATCCTTATGTAAAAGTTACGGTAACAGGGATTAAGAACTCATGACCTTAAAAGACCTGCAATCCCTACTTACCAACAACACCCTGGAGCTTTGGGATATATTATGGTTACCCTTAATTATACTACTAATTTGGGGTGCTGCTAAGATGGATGATGTTAAAAAGAAGATTAGAAGAAAGTAATGGAAGAATTTGATGTACAAGTTGGTTTGAAAGTATGGGTCAAACCATCAACCGGATTGCGTTCCCGAAAAGAGCCATTTGAAAGTACGATTATCAAGGTGGGTAAAAAATACTTTTATTTAGATGAAAACTCAAATTTTGGTAGAGAATACAAATTTGAGTTAAAGAGCAAGGTAGAAGCTAATAGCAGTAATTACCCCGATAAAGTTTATCCATGTTTACAGGCAATCCAAGATGAGGAAGAACAAAACGAATTATGGGAAAAATTAAGCAAGTTATTTAACTTCTATACTTGTCCTTATTCTTTAAAACAACTAAGACTCATTAATCAAATTATAGAACCGGAAAAAGTAAGCTAAAGAAGATATGAAGAAAGTAATGCAACAGGAAGTCAAAGTAATAATGAACGTCTCTATGGGTTATTTCTCTGTTGCCCGACATACAGGAGGTTGTACCTATCAGGGTAAAGAGTTTATTTACATTCCCCCGGAAGATGCACTTATAAGAAGAGACCTTATTAAAGAGTACAACAAGGCTAAAAAAGAAGGTAAAACATTTACTGAATTTACAGAACTATTGAGCTAATGAGGATATTAACCCCCATTAGCTCTTAATAAAATATATTATGATATACGAAATCCTAACAGTTATAATATTCATTTTATTGCTTTATCCCTTATTCAGTGGTATGTCTTCTTATATAGTTGAATTAACTATACGTAAGCCAAAGTTATTACCAGAGTACGATCCTAAAACATTGCAGCCAGGGGATGTATTTATGATTTATAGTGAAAAGGCAAAGCGAACCGTTAACTTTAAAGTTAAAGCACTATCCTTAGATGGGGTACACATTCTGCTTCTTTTAGATGGTAGCGCTTATATAAAGGATGATTTTGCCACATTTAAGAATCTTGCTGCCAATAATCTAGGTTTTGTTATCATCCAGCGCAATATTCAAATAGAGAATACCAATAAAGGTCAAACGTATATTCAGGATTATACAGTGTAAATAATATGGAAGAGTTTCACCAATTACATTACTTTAAAAAGTCGCAAAACGGTATTTGCGCTGATGATTTTACGAACAAAGAACAACTTGACACTATTAATTTAATGTTTATTTTATCCTTGTCTGACTTATTGAACTTTGATCTTCCATTATCAGGTAAACATGTTGGGCAATACGCATTGGTAACAATGAGCAACAATGACAAATATTACATATGGAGAAATTCCTTTATGTACTTAAAAAACGTGCTAACTTCCAAACCTAGTCAATTCCGAACTTAGTCAATAGTTTAAATCTTATACTTTACCTTACACGTTTTACAAGCTATTAACCCTTTTGTATCTGTAATAACCTTACCCGGTTTAAGCGGGTAGTGGCGCAAATCGTGGAATATCTTACTGGTACCTATTTTCTTGTACTCTGGCTTTACTACCATGTCTGTGCGTTCGATGCCGATAATCTTACGTAGTTCCGGTGCTTGTTCTTTGGTGATGCCGTGCACAAAACCAGAATTATCAAAAGGCATATCTGAATAGGCCAATGTAAATGCCTGCATAAACCCCTCCCCGACCAAAGAATAATACTCCCGTTCGTAGTCCACTTTCTCCCACCAGGAATGATTATCTGGCTTACCGTTGTGCATTAACAGGCTAATTTGCTCCCGCATTTCATCAGTCAGGGGTAAGAAGTAATCGCAAAGGTGGGCCAGCTCTGCTGATACTGTTTCTTGTGCCACTTCCGGATAGTTAACTAAGGCATTATCAATGTAGATATTCCCGGAATAAGGATAGAATACCCCTAAAGTATATTTGCGTCCGTTAATTTCACCTTCGATTAGTTCGGTATCTTCCGGGCCTTTAGGTGTGCCTGTATGTGGCCCGTTATGTGCCCGGACTTTTGCTAATGTTTCGCTGTTTAAATTAGTCCAGCCTATTATAAAATTACCTTCCGGGGCTGTTAAATTGCCCCACGGAAAGAAAATACGACTCAAAGCTGCTTGTACTATAGCAACTTGCTTGGAGCTGCCTCTTAATTCAAATATCATGATAAAATACCCCGCTTTCTAAACCCTACCTGTGGTTTACACTGATAGCAGTTATCCGTACTTAAATCAAACCCATCTGGACTTACCAGCCAATTAACCCGGTCTTGAAACTCTTTTCTGAAATGATTGCGCTTGCCCCATAAGAATTGATTATCCATTGTGGTATAGCGGTTGATTTCGGTACTGTTCATGATGCTTTCTATTAACAACTCTGCCGTTTTAAACCGGGCAGCATAGGCTAGTACCTGGTCGGTAGCATGAATCTGATTATAGTAGTTCTCATAAATCATATTATCCGGCTGGCATCCCACTTGAATATCCAGTACTAGGCCGTTACCTTCCTGCGTTTCGATATTAGGAAAGTAAGGGGTAATCTTCCGGGCCTGGCCCGAACAGGTATAACACATCTTGTTATTGCCTACTAAGAACTCACCTACCGGATAGGAAATAACAATATCCTCTCCGTTTAAAGGAACGACAATCGGTCTTTCCTGAATGTTGGCGTATAACCTTCCTGCGCGGGTGCGTACTTCATATTCTGTACCGTTAATCGTAACTGGTACGGTAGCATCTAAAGAGGTATGCAGCCCAATAGATTTAATACGCACGACGTGCCCTGGCTTTTGGCTGGTTTGAATAACTGTAGTAACGCTTTGCCCCTCATTCAGGGATAAATAACCCCGCGTGGTAGCGCTTCCTAGAACGCCCAGGAACGGCTCACTTTTAAGCTTGTTCATGGTAGCAAGACCGGCGAACAAGGCAGTCTCTAGTTCGCCTATCGCATTATGTCTTGCCCTTGCTGCTTTATCCCACAATGTATTGACAATAGGTAATCCGGTATCAGGATTCAATTCTACGGGTACCTTGTTTAGGTTGAATTCATCCATTTCATCCAGAAACAAACCGGAATCAGATTGGTTAATACGGGCTACCGCTTCATCTAAAGCAAAGGAAAAGGTGTTGTTCACATCATCAACAATGGCACCATTCACCTGCACCTTGCCCCTTGTCAACCCAAAAATATATTGAAAACGTTCTTGTAGCATAAAACTAAAAAAGCCGATACAAATGCACCGGCTTTCTGTTAAAGGTTATTCAAATTAAGCAGCAGCGGCGGCTTTCTGGAAGCCTAACACACTTGAATAAGTTAATTCCGGCGCTTGTAACAGGTCGCCTTTAGTTTGCAGGCGGTAAATACGTACAATATGGTCTCTGCCGTTCACCACTCGACAAACTACTTCTACATATAAGTCATAGTCAATGCCGGTATAAGGAGAGGTTACTACAGAAACAAACTGATCTGCTTTTCGCTCCAAAGGTGCTCTATTGCCGAAACGGGTACGGGTAGTAAAGAATACCGAATTCGAATCTACTAACAAGGTATCGGTATCTACCCCGGCTTTAGCGAAGTTAATAAAATCGAAGTCTATTTTAAATTGATCGTAAATATTGGACTGTGTAATACCGTCTTTTACCTGTCCTGCATCAGAAAGGAATTTAGGTGTCCAAAGGTTTTCACCATTATCAATTAGGTAGTAATTGTTAAGCCTGTTAATAATTGCCGCCTTTGCCAGATAAGCCAGCATGGTTACATTGTAATCTGCTGCTGGAATAATTGTATTTCCGGTAGCATCATCAACTGTATAACCTCCTAAATACTGGTTTACTCCTGCAAAAGAATCTAGTTTAGCTATTACACGTTTAGCGTAACCCTGATCCATGATGCGGAACAAGTCTAGCATGCCTTTAGCCTGTTGTTCCTGAACAGAATATGAATGGGTTTTTGCCAAATCCTCATCTATTTCGAAGTCCTTTTTGAACTCCATAGTAAGTGGAAAGTCTTCGCCGGCGTCGCCTAAAGGTTCCCCGGTCAAATGACAGTTTTCTTCTACGGCTTCATCTTCGCCAGCTACCCCGGTTAACCAGGTAACCTTTACCTTGCCATCGTAATAGTCTTTGTCATTACGGGCAAGCTGCGAGGTAATTGGGTCTAAGGAAGCCGTTTGGTTTTTCTGAATTAATCGTAATCCCGCTATCTGGGGCTGGTACTCTTTCAATATGTTGGCATTAGCCGCCATATTGTCAAGCTTTAATATAATATCGGGTAGTTGAGAGGCATCAAAGGCCATTTTTTTAGGTTTTTAGACGTTAGAAGTATGTTTTTCTTCCCACTCCTTCTGAATTTCATTGCGCTGCTCGATAGTCAAACTTTTATCGGTTAACAGCTTATTTCTTTCTTCCAGAGTGCGAGGCTGAGGGCCATTATACTGCTTTTGTCCTGTTGTCGAGGTGCTGGTTGTTATCCCCGGAGACGACCGGTCTTGTGCGACTTTTGTCTCAAAATTTTCATCCGTAACCTGCTTTACTAGTTTATCAAACCCGAAAGTATTCCCGTAATCGTCTGTTTTTTTGCTGCCATCGGCGTTTAAAACCAGGATGTCTACTACTTTACCCCTATCGTCTTTAATAATTTCGTAATCATAGCCTTCCAGTTTATTTATAAGTAATTCTCTTACCTGGTTTTCGGCTTTTTTAGCGTCTAATGGAAGAAGCGGGTCTAAACCTTTAAATAAAGGTAAGGCACGATCAACAACAGTTTTAAAAGTTTCTTTTTTGGCATCTTCCGCCTCTTTAGCACTCCACTTTGCTTGCCACTCTTTATCGGTTTGCTCTTTAACCAAGCTTACCTCTTTTTCCTTATCGAGATACCACCTGGTTTTTTTCACAAGTTCTTCTGGAAGGTCTTTTAAAGAGATTTGCTTGTTCCTATTCTCTTCTTGATCCTGTTCCGATGAAGTTTCCTTGTTATTTACCTCTAAAACTTCGCTTACAAGTTCGATGCCTTGTTTATCCGATTTAAGCCCAAATTTTTCCTTGATTTCTTTTTCAAAGTCTGTTTTCACCTTTCGTTCGGCTTTTTTATAGCCATCATCAAAGCGTTCTTTAACTTTTACTTTATGCAATTCTAAAATCGGGTTTGCATCTTCGGAATCTTTAAGTAGTTCCATCACCTCATCTTCGGCAACTCCTAACGTGGTCGCCACATACGCCAATAATAATTTCTCCATAACGGATAGTCCAGTTTAATTTTTGTGCTGTTTAGGCTATGACGCCCTAAGTGCCTACCACTACAGCCCCGGTCTCTCCCGGTAGTCAATCCATTCGCTCCTTAGCTGCATCACAATAACCCTTACTATTCAGCTGTTCAGGAAACGCTTTACGCCGCTGGATTTACCGCTCGCATTATGCAATAGTAAGGTTTGGTATTATTTGCCTTCTTCCGGGGCTTTTACTTTAGAAGCTTTAGCTTCTGCCGGGGTGGTATCTTCTTTTTCTAAGGTAAATTTGCTTCTTAGAAAGTAGGTCGGACTTTTAGGGTCTTGCATTTTTTTGAACGTGCCCTGTGGCGCTTCCATCACTTCACCGGTACCAATAGATTTTAATTGTTCGTTAGCCATGTTATTCTTTGTTTGATTTAGCACTATTTTTAACCATAGCCGTTGGAGTTTCGGGCACTTTACCTGCCGGGAACTCTTCTCCTGGGGCTGGTTCTTCCGGGTTACCTTCTGCTTCTTTAGGTTTCCGGGCTTTGGCTTGTTGCCAACCGGGGTTAGACCCTAAAAGCGCATATTGCGTTTTAGTCATTTTTCTGGTCTGCTCTTTACCATTAGGCAAGGTGCGGGTAACCGTTATTTTTTCTTCACCTGTTTGCATATCCTTATAAATCTTTGAATAGGAAAATACATAATATTAACAGGCTATAAGCGGTGTCGTGACCCAAAGTGGCTATTAGAGACCTGAATAGAGGGTATTTGTGGTATTAAGAATGACAGGTTAAGCTATTGAAGCTTGGTTAGGGTTTATCCTCTCTTTTGTGGGGTGGGGTAATAGGAGGTAAGGAGAAAAATAAATATACTATCTAGTGCAAATAAGTTTGCACCCTAACGTATAATGTATTATATTTACTTTATAAAACTATTGGTAGTGCATCAACGCGAAGGATAGTCAAAAATAGGGTGCAAGCCCCCGCGTTTAAACCGTATTCAGTGCGCTTTTCCCGATTTTTGCGGGTCCGAAACTTGCCGACCTGTGCTATGGACGCACGTAAACTATAGGAAAAATCGGATGCAGCCACAGTTTTAAAGCGTAATACTATGCCGCGTAAGAGTGTAGTTCTTTAGTAGCCAAAGAAAACTGAGACACTAATCAAGCTAGATTTAAAAGCCGGAGAAAGCTACTACCCCGTGGGTAAAGACACGTGCAAGGCTTGCCCCTGACAGCGTATTAGGCACGTAAACCGGAACCGCGTAAGTGTTCCGGATTTTTTATTTATAGTTATGCCTGAACTTACTAAAGAAACGCTTTTATCTTTCCTGGAGAACCTGCCAACGGCCCGGCAAATAGAAAAGGAAGCAGGGTTACCGCGTGCATATTTAAGCAAGATAAAATCAGGCAAGAAACCCTTTACAGAAGATACTAAAGCTAAATTACTGCCTGTACTTAAGAAATATAATTTTTAATTTTATGAAAGATCTAAAACCCTATAAGATTCTAATTGACAAAGCAGGAAATGCTGAAGTCTTTATAAATAACGATAAGGGCTATTTACAACCCGGAGATTTAACTCATACTTTTGATAATGAAGATCGCATGGTTGTGTCTTGTTATGCTCAAGATGCAATTGAGGCTAAAGATATAGCGGAAGAACAGCGTTATAAAGCTTTGTTAAAGAACAAGTGGGGTACGGAAAGTTAATGCAGAAGATTGGAATCCAGATAACAACCCCTGAACGAATAAACAAGCTTTTAGAAAAGAATATATGATAAATAATCCCATGATTTATGCAGTTTATGGAGCCTTGTTTGTTTTTATTGTAACAATATGTTGGTTGTTACTATTCAAGGCTATTTTTTACTTTATCAATAAGAAAAACTAAAATGAACAATACACCAACCTTCGATATTGAAAAAGAAAGAGCGGACTTTGAACGGCAAATGCAAGAACACCGGAAGTTTCAGGAAGAAACAGATAAATACATAGCTGAGCAAGAGGTAAGAATGAAGGAATTGGAATCTACTATTCTTAAAAATGCTGTAAGTGATGCTGGTAATAAGCTAATTCATGCCTATAACGTTCTTAAGCTAACAGATACAATCAATGCTACAATAGTACCTGATGAAGATACCTCTGTTAAGTATGAATTAATTTTTAGGAAGATAGTAGATTAATTTAAACTACATGAAAGAAACAAGAATTACGAGAACGGAGCAGGTATCGGAATTAAATGGTGAATATTGGGGTGTTCAATATGAAGATGGGCATAGTATTAGTTATGATTTTGGTCCTATAGAAAACGCTAAATTCAGTTCTTCAGGTAAGCTAACTAAACCGGAATATTTAACCTATTCAGGTAGCGGTGATGTTGAGAAATTAAAGAAGGCTAAAGTAGTTAACCTTATCATCACTACTATTTATCAAATAGAAGATTGAATATGAAAGAAGGAGAAATCCAAAGCATAGACAAAACCATATCCGAAATAAATGCTGCCGCCGAATCTGTAGCGGACGCCCTGAAAGGACGTTTGCAAGCTATCCTGAATCATTTCGAAAACGGGAATGCTTCGATTATGGCCCGTAAAACGGATGTTGCCCCATCTGTTATTTTAAATTACTTTCCTGATAGCAGCAAGCCTACTACTCCTAGCTTTAAAGTGATTGCAAAAATACTTATTGCCTACCCTGATGTTTCGGCGGAGTGGTTGTTACGGGGAGAAGGTGACATGCTGTTAACGCCGGTGTTACCCGAAGAAGAAAAAGAGCAAATAAGGTATAAGGCAGAAAATAGTGTATTGAAGCAGCTTTTAAAGGCGCGGGAGGAACAAATAACTGATCTAAGGTATATTGTATCTATTTTAAAGCAGGGTTCTTAAAAAATCAATAATTATGATTATAGATGAAGACGATTTTTTACCAGAAAGCGAAATGATTAATGCTTTACGAGAATCCGGAGTTGAAATCCGTTCCGTAATGAGAGCATTTGTCCCAGTGGGCTTTGCAGTTACAGAAAATGGTTTCAGACAGCCATATGGATTAGAAGAAATCTCTATACAGGAAGCATATCATAAGCTTAGAAAACTCAACCATGGGGACTATTTTTCTAGTTAATATCTTTATGATAATATTATGAAACAACCAAAGAAAATATTACTTGATACTACCCATCGTAAAAAGGAAAGGGTTAAGCTAAGCCAGTTTATTGCGGCCAGGCTTAATCCTAATGCTGTGGCCGGCTTGCTTGGCAATAATAAAAACCGGGAAAGTAAAGAAAGTTTTAAGGCTAGAAAGAGAATTTCGAAACCCACCCAGTTTAATTTAGAAGATTAAAGCTATGTGTACATTTAACATACCAGATTTAGAAGATTACAGCCCTAAGTTTACAGCTACGGCTTATATGGGCTCCAATTCGCTTGACTTGCCTTCTGCCACTTTAGAAGTTAAACCGGAACATGGGTGCTTTACAACCCACATGCTCAGCAAGTTAGAGTTAAAACATTCAGACGTGCTAAGTTTGTGTAAATCATTTCCCGACATCAATACACTGTTTGAAGCAGCAATGAAGGAATATATTAATGAAAATAAGGATCGGTATATGGTGGAAATGAAAGAATTCGTTAATTGGGAGGGATTTAAAAGGTACAAGGATTTAGGGGAGTTCTACAAAGGTATAGACAGTATAAATGAAGATAATGCTATAAAGAATTTAAGTAAAATGTTTGAACAAACACAGTTACATCATTTTATAAGCAATAATGTAAGAGCTTTTAAAAAGGTTAGATTCTCATTTCTTATAGAAGGTGAACATAAATGGGAGTTCAACGGCATTAGCAGCGTGGATATGTTAATTCCTGCACCACCACAGTGGGATACCGATTATATACCGGAGCCTACATATACCTTTTATCAATCGTAATTATGGAAGAAATACCTAACAAAGGATATACAGTAACCTTTACTGTTCCTAAAAATTCAGAAGAGCAAATTCAAAAAATAAAGGATTTTATAGGTACTTGTGAAACTTACTTTGTAGATGGTGAAGGTTGTTTTTACGTTTTGAAAGGTGATAAGATTGTACCTATTGACATTCCTTTTCAGAGTACTAACCTTTAACCCTTAACTCTCCATCTACTAACTCTAAAAACAAAATGGATAATCCAATTATACCTTCAACTGTCATAACCAGAGAAGATTTTAATAAGTGGTATATGAACAACCCTATTTATAAACATATGCCGCCAATTAATAATTTTCATACTTTCCCTTTTGACTTTAAGATGGGTGTTTATATTTCTTACCTCTGTCAGTTTAGGATAATCCCTTGGATTTCACCGGTTGGAACTATTGACAATGGTAAACTTGTAAGTGTAAAATTCAAAGGAAGGGTAAACTCTGATCACTTAAGCGAATTTGGTAGCCATGTAGGTGAATTCTCAAATGATTACCGCAAAGCAATAACCAACGCTATAATTGAAGGTTTTGAATTGAGAGAACAACAATTATTAGCCCTTAACTAATAGTTCTCCTTTATCATTTAACTCTAAATCATCACGGCGGCGCATAGCTTGTTTATTAGTGAGCCAATTTATTGCGTGACGACAATTCGCGCCCCCTCTATCAATTAACGGATCGTAGCCGCCTTTAGGCTTGCCGTTAAACTTACCTTCTGATTTATTAGTATAGCCTCCGTAAGTGTCTTTTGAGGTTCCAAAAAGCTTTATCTCCTTCCTGGTAAAAACCCTGCCATTGCGAATCCGGCAAAAGTCGCGGGTACCTTCTATAGTACCACCCAAATACAATGCAGCTTGCAGGTCCAGTTTAACAGCAAAGTGTTCCTGAATCATAGCATCAGCCTGGTTGTACGTATCTGTGGCAAACGTACCGTAAAATTTCTGCAAAGAGCCTTGCCCCTCTGTTGGTGAAATCAAATCTTTAAACCCTTGTTTAAACTTTTCCAGCCCTACCCCGCTTACCTGGCTCTTATAAGCGTAGGCTTTTAGTTCCCGTTTAATAGTGGGGTCTTTTACAAACGAATCTAAAAAACCTTCTTCTACTAACTCCCCTTTTTCTGTAAGCCCGAAGCGCTGCAACAGCAAGGTATCAGCTTCTTTCTTAAGGTCAGCGTAGTTTTTAGGGATATCCGATTCAAGTAAGGATCTAAAGTATACGTCATTCTTTTTGCCTACTTGCATGATGTCGTTGGCAAATTGATTGATTACTTTTAAATGATGGTCGCGGGTAAATTTCCGGAAGAGCACATCTATAACGGTCGGATCTTTGCTGATTTGTTCCAGGTTGATCAGGATAACTTCGTAAAGAACACGCTGCAAGCCCGTAACCACCTTCTCTAAGCTTTCTTGTTGCTTAAGCAGGTAGTTCATGCGTTCGGTGGCTAGTTGTTCCTCTCTGGACATTTATATTGATAATTTATGGCTATTTACACCAAAGATTAGCCAACCAATTTATTATCACGCAAGTAATAGTGATAAATATAGCGGCAGTATAAAGCTTCTACATGTGTAGAACCTTGGAGTCTGGCATATCCGTAAAAGAAGCCTAGAACAATACAGGAAACAAATGTTTTCCGTAAAACTCTTCCCAACATCCGGGTGCCTTCTTTATTGAATATTTGATTTTTCATGGTTTTTCAACTTGCGATTTTCATTACGTACTTTCCATTCCCGTATAGCTGCTGCATCTTGAGTAGCTAAAATAGTTTTGAATGTTTCTCTGGCTTTAGTTAAATCTAACATTAATCAATAAAATGCATGTTATATCTTATTTTCTTAATTTCTGCGCGTTTATATTTAGTATGGCTGCATATATGGCAAGAACAGGGTGCACCGTGGCTTCTAAAGGCAAATAACTTGCCCTCTCCTTCTTTTAACCCGTACTTGTCCAGACGCTTTTTATATTTCAGCATCTTAATTTCATGACGGTGTCCTTTATTCATATTTTAGTATAAAAATCAATAGTTTATCTATTTCACTCCATCTTTGCGATTGGTTCTTTTCAAACATATAAAGCGTCAGGGCTATCACTTCTTGCGGCCTACCTTTCCAGGCTAGTTTATTCGCTTCATGCCAAACTATTAATCAATTTCCTTTTTAGAGGTTACCTACTAGTAATGCGTACATAGTTTATTCTTTCGTAAATTTCACGTGTTAAATATTGAATCAAATAGGCGTAAGCTTCATCACTTTTTAAAATAATTAGTTCCATGCCTATTTTCGACATTATAAAGGTTACTGCATGAAAGATTCCATGGTGCAGAACTCCATACTCTTCTGGAGATTTTGGAAAATTTCTTAACCTGATTAACGTCTGATTACTTTCAAACATCACAGCCCTGCCGTTTATCGTATCGCTGTGAAAAAGAGCTAATGTAATATCACTCTCTGAAAGCTCAAGACTCTCCAAAATCCTTATAATTTCGTTTTCAGTTTCTCCAAATGATACCATTACATCAAAAGGATATACTACCAACGGAATGATGAAATTGAGCTTTTTCTTTCTGCTCATAATTAATCTTTTATATAATCTTCATCAACATTCTCAACCTTTTCTTCCTGGTAATCATCTTTCAGCACGTCTTTAGGAGCTGCCAGAAATATAAATAGCGGCAGAATAAGGATTAGGGTGGTAATGATTATTAGGATGGTTAGCATAGTTATTTTATTTGATTGTCCAATGAAACCGGATCAGAATGATAAAGTGGGTTTTCAGGCTCTATAGCGCGCATTATCATTCTTGCTTCTCTATGCTTACCCTCTTTAATTAAATTTTCGGATATTACCTTTGCATATGAACTAACCCTTTGTTTATCATCATTAAGGGCCGCCTCAATGATTTTCTTAACTTGTGTAATCATATATTTAGCTATTTAAAATTTCGTTTGCTAACTCTACTCCTTCTCTTCCATCAAAGGAGTTATGAACGATAAGTAAGCATCCATTCTCCCAACTCTCACTAGGTTTACATTTACACCGGCAATACAGCCCTGTTTCTTTATCCGGGAACAATGGTGTTTCTTCGGTATCGTGTTCCTCTAAATCGTTGACAGGGTAAACGTGGTAAGCTTCCATATAAATTTCTTAATATGAATCCCTACACAGACCTGAACAATTATAAGGGCATGTCTTGCTTGTCTTATAACAGATTCGCTGGTTAATATTCTGATCAACATTTGTAAAGATTGGGTAATTAAGTCCAGCCTCTTTATATGCAGCAATTTGCTTATTCATATAATCTTCCTGTTCCTTATCTTGAGGGTTTAATATAATATTAGCGTTCAACCAACCACAGGCAGTATTATGCATTTTGCTAGGCACTCCACACACCAGGCATTCTGTTCCTTTAAAAGAATTAATGTTCTCCATAACTTATCTATTTTCTATTTTCATAATAACCGGGAGCGCCTACTACTAGCACGGCGTCCATTTGGACACCGCGTAAAACGGGTGGCTAGAGGTAGGATGTTAGATCGTTAAACTTACGAAATAAAGAGATTAAATACTTCTGAATTTCAGAATTTTATAGACACGCAATAACTTTTTTCTTAGCCTATACACATCACTCACTTTTGCAAGGTCTTGAATAGCGCCCCACTCTTTCGGGTCACGCATGGAGGTATTCAAAGTAAAGTAACTAAGGGCTGTGATATACCATTCTAACAACTGAGCATTATGTGGCATTGGTAATTGATGGGCACTAGCCCACACAATCGGGCAGGTTTTATTACCCATTGCTTTACCTACAACATGGTGCGCCAATTCGTGTAGCAGGTTATACTCACCACCGGAAATATAAAGCAGGTTGCCGTGGTATTCGTGATCGGGGTTGACTTGTACCGGGCAATACGTACCATCCGGGTATTTGGTCGTTACTGCTCCGGTTTCGGGGTTATATTCAATAGTGAAGTCAGGAAAGGCGTAGGTATTCATGCTACAACGGTATTTAAGTTTAAAGTTTCTAAATCTTCACTGTCTGTATTCCTAAAGGGAATAGCAATAGCCTCTTTAGGTAACTTAGCTTGTATCTCTTCTACTTTGCGTTTAATTTGCAACCACTGCTTATCATAGGTGAACAAGAAGAAGCCCGGTACTTCGTTTTCCAACTCATCAAAAATAGTATCAGAGTGTGTCCAGAGTATTTCCTCTTCCTTGGTTGCCCGGCCGGTTTCGAATATCCATTTTATATCTTCTACTTCCTTCCCAATAAATGGAGTGAAGCGGGTTTTTACCTTGTACTTCCTGAATTGCGTTTCATCATCAACATACAGTTTAGAAGCAATATCTTTTTCTATTTCCTGAATAACAAAAGCACTGGCTCCGGAATCCTGGGCGTGTTTCAAGTCACCCAGTAGTTCATTTACTGTTTTAAGCTTAAAATCAGCCGGGAATTCATGCACCAGGTTTAACCCTTCACCATTATCGGTAAAAGCGGCAATGAGACGTACCACATGCTTCCAAACCGTAGAGAAATGCTCCGCGAAAGGTTGCAAGGTGTTGTACATTTCGTCTTTATTCTCTATCCGTTCCGTAGCGGTTTGAGCAATGGTGGTTTTAGAAATTACATCAGAGTTGTAGACCGCTTTAATAGCTTTTATTTCCAGCTTATCAATGTAGTCATCTAAGAATTTCAACACGTCGATAGGCGTACCGTTGACATAGGTAACAATGTCGTTTAAAGCAACAACATCTCCTTTTAAAGCATTGCTTTTAGGAAAGTCTACTTCGATAATGTCTTGGGCAGTGGTGCTGACTACCGTTTTCTTGCCAGTGCCGCCACATGCTTGACACGTTCCGCCGTTCGGGTCTTTCCCACTGTTACAGGTCAAGAACCCTTCCCCCGGACAAGGTTCTACGCGCTGAATTTTTTGCGGGTGCACGTGCAAGGCTACAGATAAGTCTAATTCCGATACGGCTTTGATAGACTTTTCAAAGTAAGGCTTGGCGGCGTGAAAAGGATTTACAAAAGTGCGTCCGTTAGTTTCCATATCCAGCTTATACCCTACCCGCATAGCCTGAACCATACCGCCTTTAGGCTGGTACTGTGTTAAGGTGTACTTTTGCCCCTGGTTAAGCCAAAATTCTATACCGGTTTCGGTAAAGGCTGCGTTTGGTTTTACCTGTTCGGTAGTAAACTCTGCATCATCATAGTAGGGGGTATAAACAAGTACATCGTTAGGCAGGTACATTAGGTACCGGAACCCAGGTTTCTTAATTTTGTTCTTTTCAACCACATGAGCTTTTCGAACAATCAACCATTGGGTTTCATTGTTGATAATCTCAAAGTGTATCGCTTCTTTAGCGCTGAACTCAGTCGGATATGGTCTTGCTTTTTCGTACCGGCCATCGAAAGCACTGAACTCTACCGCTAACCAGGCGTTAGGATCGGTAGAACCTAATTGAATGAAACGGGTAGCTAAATATTTATCTAAACTTTCCTTTCCCCAAAAAGCCGCAATTCGATTATTAAGCTCTTCCAGCTTCTTATCAGCTCCACTCTGTCCATCGGGATAGGTTAACTGTTTGCGTACGTTCTCCAGCCTGCCAACCCGGTAAAAAGGGGTAACTAAAGTTTCTGATACAGCCGGTGTAATAGCAACGGTCATGAGCTCCCGCTGTTCAAACATTACAGGGTCTTCCCGGCGAACAAAACGGCGTAACAGCGTATTTATATCTTTACCCGTGATAACTTTGTGGTACCATTCGGCAAGTTCTACTACTCTATCATAGTCGGTATGGCGCAGGTCATCAGCAATAGTTTTCTGTAAGATTAAAAGCGCTTGTTCGGTCGTCATGTATCGGAAGTGTTTCTTTTAATTTACTAACTTTCGTAGATATTTTCGAATAGTGGGACTACTAGGTACCTAAATGCGTCAGATGTGTGACCATATTTTTGGTAACTTTCTTTAGTATCCTTGTCTTTAACCATTGTTTTTAATACCCCGCCGTTAGCATCCTGTTTGGCATACTCCAAATCCTCAATAAGCTTAACACAACTCTCATCTATCTCAACATCTATTCCGTAGGTACCTGCTAACAGGTCGTTCAGAAAGTCGCGACTCTTTAGCAGGTCAGGATGTGAGCGTAGCACCCTATCCGAATAGTTGTTCAGGTACTTGTGTAGCTTCTTAGCGATTACATCGAAGTTGTCACGGTATTGTTTGCTCACTGTTTGCCGGTTGCGGCCGGAGGGGTCTCCGTAGAAGAATAAGCCCCGCATGCGGTGGCCAAACTCAGATTCTAAAGCAGAACATATATCTTCGGTAGTGTTACGGGGAGGCGGTAAGCAATACTCCCGAAAGAACCTAAGCTTTTTACGACCGTCCGGTGCGTTTAAGTCCAGTTGGGCACAAAGCCCCGTCATGTAGGGAATGGCGTTAAAATCTAATGTTAAATGAATGGGCAGACTAGGATCGTAAGATACTTTCTTTACGTGTTTGAGCTTATCGAACTTATGTGCGTATTCACTTCCGGTCTGCACCTTGCCCCACTCCCCTTTAACGTTAACCCGGTAAGAATTAAAGTTTCGGGCTTTAAGTGATTCATATTCTTCAATTAAGTTTTCATCTCTATAGCCGTAAGTACCGCAGGGACTACCAACTATCCAGTAATTATCAGGGTATGTGGTTTTAATCAGGATAATTTTACCATTATCAGATATTTTTATTGATGAATCCGGGGCAGGTAAGGAGCCAAATGCATCAGTATCGGTAAAGGTGTAATTATCTAATACATCGGTTTTAATCCAGGAGGTTTCGCTTACTGGGTTCCACGAAGCGAATAGTTTTTGGCCGGGAATACCTCTAAGGGATAAATTAAACTGTTCGTATTCTTCTTTTTCGAAATGATTTAACTCATCAAGATAAACATACTTGTAAGATTCAATCCCTTTGGCTTTTTCCTCACTATCCAACCCTTTCAGTACTATTTCACTGCCTTTTATGCAGCGATACATAAATAGGAGCGTTTCAAATGCCGCCTTAAGCCGCATACTTTTTATGGCCAGGTTAAAAGACTTTTTAAGCGTAGTCTGAATGGTAGAAGATTCTTTTCTAAAGGCAATGGTATTGTCTCCTTTAACAAAAGCTTCTTTACTTAAGATTTGAGAAATGGAAACTGTTTTGGAAGAAGACTTACCCCCGTAAACAAAAACGGTTCTTATAGTAGGGTCTTTTACAATTTCATTCAGGATAAAGTAAAGCGGGTTAAACCACTTTCTTTTTAACTTTAAGGCGGGCTGTTTTGGCTCACTAATCAACATACTCTTCTTCGTCGGCTTCGGCTCCGAATTTATGCGTGTTGACGTTTTCCGTTTTTTCTCTTAACCCTAAATCCCTGGCTATAATGTTGGCGTTAAAAGCACCCACAACAGCACCTTCGAACTTATGTGTGTAGATTACCCGTTTTATGCGCGATACGATACCGAAAAAATCTTCATAGTTTGGTTTGGTTCCGTAGTTATTAAAAGTATCTTCATCAATATCTAAGAATAAACAAAGACCTGAAATCGTATAAGGTGTTTCGGTCTCACGGTTAACCTTTTTCGCATCCTTCCCTACCCAATCAACTTTAACCCACTTTCTTTTGTCTGTAGCTTCGAAATATTCACAAGCTGCCTCCCATAACACAGTAGGAGAAGAAAAGATTAAATCCCTCCCATGTTTGCTTCTTTCTTTCCAGAACTGGTTAAATTTAGGTGCTGCCATAACTCAATATAAACACAAAAAGCCGCTTTACGGAGCAGCTTTCTATGTAGTTGGGGTGTGTTATGCTAATGGGAAGGGCAACATTTCTTCCATAAAACGTGCGTTCCAGGTGATAGTGCCTTCGTAAGTCATAATACCTGCTTTTTCCCGTGGGATAACTAAATCCGCATCAATAAAAGCTTTTGGTATGCCGGACAAGCCGCCGAAGTAGTTTTTACTCTCCGAAGTACGATACCATGCCGTATAATTACCGCCACATTGGATTTGCCGTACAGCTTCGTGGTTGGCGACGCTTACATCATCAATGCTGAAATTCACGGTAAAATCACGCGGTACTGTTACTTTTCTACCCCCAGATAATACCAAAGGAGCAGCAGCAGTTGAACGAGGTCGGTCGCCGATAACCAATACACGTATAATCTTGGTGTTATCAGTAGCGCCTAAACGGGCAGTCCATTCTGCCAGGTCACCGGTTACGAAAGGATTGCCAGGGATACCGAGGAAAATTTCTGAAATCTCCCCGAACTCTACGGCGGGTACGCATTCATCTTGAATAAATAAGGGCAATACTGCTTCTTCATCAGCACAGCCCAGGGCACAGGTTGGATCCATTTTTTATCTTTAAAGGTTTCTTTAAGATAAAAAATTCTTAAATTCATAAGCGTTTACTCTATGGCACCTAAACAAGGTTGTCCGTCCGAACCTGTTTCTACAGCGTAGATTTGGTTTTCTTCCAGAGTGGATCGACGTGGTATACCGTTCGCTTTTTGCATCTGATACATGAAGCACCCAAATTCATTGTACACCGGGAAATATTCATCTGCGGAGCAAACAGCATTCTCATTTGCATAAGCCTGTTTATTGGCATCGAAATAAGCCTGTGCTTTTAATTGGGCATCAGCCTGGTTAACAGTGCTGGTAAACTGTCCGGCCGCCACAGAGAATAAGACTTGTTCCCCGATATAGCCCGTTGGGCAGTTGTTTCTGGCAACAAAATCCAGGATTTCGGTGTTTTTATACGTCCTAGGAGCCGGTAAAGGGCACATTGCAGTATTCAGCGTGCGATTTGTCCGGGTCTGTCCGTAAGTTCCCGAATCCGGGTTTTGATCTTTTTGCGGGGTTAAGAGGTAGCCGGTAAACTGCCCGTTCTCTACCTCACAGGTACCTGCTGCTGTGTTCGCCCATACCGGTGCGGTGCTGGCTGGCGTACCACAACTGCCCGGCATGTTGCTAAACCCTGAACCTGAAATATCAAGTAAAGGGGTAGTATCGCAGCCGGCCATCGTCACCTCATCTTCTGTAAAATTTATTGTCAGAGATGAGAGGTTAAGACCTCTATTGGGCCATTCGGGTTTAACCTCAACTTTTTTCAC
>Ga0066648_10000749_pt1 | contig 20276 bp, 17 predicted proteins | sample CryGeyCG12114_NA_FD_59537 | JGI IMG/M metagenome (GOLD analysis project Ga0066648, IMG submission 59537) | Groundwater microbial communities from aquifer - Crystal Geyser CG19_WC_8/21/14_NA | ecosystem: Environmental > Aquatic > Deep subsurface > Groundwater | place: USA: Utah: Grand County... | reverse complement strand
GCTAGTGGCGCGCTGGTGGCGCGCTAGTATGTAGTTTCTACACCATCATATGTAACCTCCTAATTAAGGGTGATGAGATCGCCCCAACAACGCCCGCACGGCACACGGCAGCACAGCCCCCAAGCCACCGGAAAAGAAAGCCCCAAGCTCCCTAAACACTGACGTCCCCAGGGCGACCAATCGTCAGAAATGCGGCCGCTTGCAGGAGCTCCAGCTGGCTGCAGCTCTCCTCCTTGGCCAAGACAAACGCCGTGGCTGCGGCAAGCATTGCAAGCGGCCCAGCGGCATGGATCTTGCGGCCCGTATCTGACTTAGAGAGGCGTTATTGAGCTCGAAGGCTGGCTGAGATCACATCATAAGACATGAGATCGGATCGCAACGTCATGCTGCATCAGGTTCATCGTGGACGTTTGTTGGAGGAATGATAATTGGAGCAAAAAGTTATGTACAGGACGGTGACTGCAAAGCCGTCGGTCGCCGCTGAGAAGAAGTAGAAAGTATTCAAAAGCAAATGGCTTGACTTGACTCTGCTGGCCACACGACGAGCAGCTATCTTGCACATCATAAGACACCTGGCTCGTCCATAGATTGAAGTTTCTTTTCCAGTTCGTGTTGATTGTGTCGTATCGTTGTCTATGTACAGGGAGCACAGGCTCTCGACACGCTCAATACTGTTCGTCGACACTTCTGGATGCATATTGTCCGAGGGTAGGATATATGCTGTGCAAGTGGCAGGATGATACCAGCATATCCAGAAGTGCGTATCCGCCCCAGATCCATCCTCACCACCTATTGTAGATGTCTCTTCTTTCGGATGCCATGCAAAATACTGTAACCAACACAAAGATGAAGTTTATAGACGCCGGGCTTACTATGCGCAAGAAAATAAGATCATCCCCAGACCACCTAATCTGACACAACAAATGTGGCCGTACCCGAGGTGACGGCTACCTGAGAGAAGAGTCAGCAAAAGCATTAGACGAGAGGATTGGAATCAACGTACTGTGCAGCCGTCCGAGTTGCAACCTGTTGCACCGCAGAACTGGCCATTCTGGTAGATGCACTTGTCGGATATATCTCCCTGGATCTCGACTGTACCCTGGTACAAGCTGGTAGTAGTTGGTTTGTTCTGAAAGATTGACAGCCATGTCGTGCCATCCTTGTAGCCAACACCAAAGTTGATAGGTGCCCAGTTACCCATGTCCGTGCCAGAAGTGCCCCATTGACAGGCTTCTGAAGCACTCTTGCCAATAGGGTTGAGGTAGTACTGGGCTGAGGTACCCTTACCTTGCCAGGTGTAATATGTAGCTGCGTTAGGGTTGGCGAGCTGATCGGTTTCACCGGACTGGAGCTCGACTGGTATAGTCTCGGACTCGGTACCTGGGTAGTCGGTTCGACAGATGGCAACGACACCGCTGGCGGAGTTCTTCGCCGCAACACCACCTTCTCCAGGAATGCAGAGGTTTGAAGACAAAGCAGAGTTCGTCAAACGTAGCTTGCCACCAGTGCATTGAATGCCGCCGACTGATTGGCCAGTAGAGCCTTGAAGGGAGGGCCATTGCGATTTCTGGTAACCAGGTGGGCAGGCGTATGAGCACATCATGCCTTCTGTGCACGTCTCTCCAGAAACACCAGTGACGATCGAAGTGATAGCACTGGAACCGAATGTGACAGCTTGCAGACCTGACCAACCGCCCATGCCAAGATAATCAAGAGCCACAGCACCATATGAAGAAGGAAATTCTGAGCAGTCGAGTTCTCCATCGGGGAATGCGCTGTCCACGCCTTGACCAGAGCTAGAGCTATTCCATGCGCCCCATGAGCTAGCAGCAGCCGATGCAGCACTGGTGGAAGCAGCGGCATAAGAAGTAGCTGCTGCTGAGGAGGCCTTCCAGGATGAATGCTTCTGGTAGAAAGCCGCGGCCGAGCTAGCAGCCGCGGGGGTGGAAGCTGCAGCACTGCTCGAGGATGCCACAGCAGACACGGATGATGCGGCGGCAGACGTCGAGCAAAGGCCAGCTGGAGCAGCATCGGCCCATTTCAGCCTGTTGTTGGCTACGCCGTTGCACACCTCATCCACGGAGATTGCTTTTCCATCAAGCATGAAAGCGTAGGAGGTGGGACCGGAAATCCAAGCTGTCTCTGTCTGGGTTCGCTTGTTGAGCTCGTGGAGGTGGGCGTGCTGGTGCTTGTGTGGCTGAGCCACCGCGACACTGGCGGTGGTTGCCGCCGTCAAGGCGAGTATCGATGCTTTCATTTTGCGGTTCTATTTACCTTCCACGATGTGTGTTGATCGGGTTTGCGTGGAGTAGTGCTCAACTCGCAGAGTCTCGAAATGTGGTCGTTTGACCTGTGTGACCATGAACGTTAGAATTGGGGTTCAAATGAGTGACATTAGCAAAATGAGTGGACGCTTGCGACCAGCGCTTTCAGCTGCAACTGCTTTCGAAAGAGGTTGGTGAAGGGGCACAAAGGCTGGACAAAGAATCTGCTAATAGACCTGTAAACACATACAAAGCTCGAGGATCATATGATCAAAATTGAGGTCTGTGCTGGAATGCGTCCAAAGCTGGGCTGGTGTTTCTCGTGCTGGCGAGTCTTCGTAAAACGCTGAGTACTGAATGAGCGACGACGTAGCTGGTCAAATGAGTGACGAAATGAGTGTAACGAGAGCAAAACTCTCTGAAAGTTTGATGAGACCAACGACGAGGTGTGCAAAGTGGAAGTGTGTAGTTGGTAAAGGTGATGGCGTGCAGATGAGGTCGGGACTCAAGGGAGATCGAAAGGGGAATTGAGCTGATATGGAGATCGACACAACAGCCAATCACGCTTGCTGGGTTATGATGTCCGGGACCACTCAGAAGGCTTGCGAGCGTTCCTGCCAAGTGCAATTTAACCAAGGCAACGCTAGCCTGGATGATCGGCCTAGATCGCCCACTCAGAGCTACAGAAAGAAAAGGCAGTAGCGCGTCTTTGCACACCCTTGTTCTTGCTTTCCCTATTAGGACAATTGCATTTATGCTGAAACACCTGGTGTTAACCAGCTGTTGCATAATATGTATCAGCTAGACGCCTATTCGAAGCTTCTCACAGACTCAAAGTACTCGTCCAGAAGCCAATCATAGGTACGCCTACGACCGCGCTGCACCTCAGATAAGGCATCGTTCGTAGTGAGAAGATATGGTGTGATGAAACCCGCTCCAAGCAATTCTCTTGGAAATGAAGGGTGGAGCATGCTTTGTCTCCGAGTCAATAGCATGTCGCCCTTTGCTGTTTGTTGCCTCGCCTGTTCTATGCGTACCGTGTAGCGGGATTCGACGTGCTACCCTCATCTCGCTCGATGACGAGTCCCTGGCCAGTTTCTTGCGCCGTCTTTGGCGGACAATAAGCGCATTCGTCTCCTTTGTACGAGGAAGTCAACTAGGCTATCGTTATCACAACCTGGTATCTTCCTACTGTACATCTAGCTTCCTAGCACACATTCCAACCATTGACCACGTGGTCTCATGCACGGACGACTTCCCTTCTAGGCGTCTCTACGGCATAACTTATGTAATCTCATCTGGGTAATTTTTGACCACTCATGGAGGTGATTTTTATCACCCATGGTTACGCCACACGGGATTCGCTGGGATTGTGGGAGTCGCAGTGCCACCTGCCAATCAAGGGACTGAAAGCCATGTACACAAATGCGTTCATTGAGGCTTTCCATAGTATTGAGAGAGCTTCAGCAATCAGTGGTGAATGGCTTTGTGCCCGTCCGAACATTTCATGCGGTCGAGAACGTGTTTGATGCTACATGGTCTGCTGTTATACATGGCACAGCTGTTTTTGCTTCTTCTTGAGTCCGCACAAGCACGGTCTGACTGTGAAACGCGGAAAGTTACGGCCGATGTCTAGGTTGTGGGCGCCGGGCACTTGCATGAAACGCCGATTCCCACTCAATCATGCCATCAGAACGGGTGTTCTAACCTGATTTAGAAAAGCTAATGCCGCATGAGTAATTTGTCACTATTGTAGTTACCCACTCCCCGTGTTTGTACGTCTCTCGCATGGTCGGACTGTCAAGCAACTTGCTTCGCTTGTGTTCTCATAGCCATCGTGTGCACGGAAGATTGGCAAGCCATAGCGCGACAGGGTTCAAGGGATCGGCGCCCTAATGCAAGATTGGGCGCGTCTAGATGACGCCAGCGATCGATCATGGAAGCAAACCCAAACGCGACGCTTGTCTGATCTGCTCCAGGGATAGATGCTTCATCAAGCCGCAGAGAGAAATGAGTACGGTACATTCAGGACAGTGGTCGTCTATGATGCAGCTGGTGCGGGTTGGATGCGGGCCACGTCGTGGACCAAGCAGGCAGAACGCAGGACTTTCCATCTCCTATGTTTATCGAGTCAAATTAAGCCAGAGTCCCTCGCTCACCGCCTAGTAGCTGACATTCCTTCACTGCCAACCGTGGTGAAAGCTGCAGCACCTGGTCTTCGATGCCTGCGGGAAGACTGTCAATTCTCATAGCTGACGGGAGAAATCACAAGAACCACAATAAGGCTTGCCACGATAAGAGCAGCCGCAATCAGACCGATCAATGCCACACTTCCACGACTAGCTGGAAACTTGCCTCGCATGATCCAATACTGCGCTTCGAAATATCGGTGGAATCCAGTAAGTAAGAGCACCATCGAAACGCCGATGAATGTGGCGCCCAGGGGCTTGCCCACGTGCCTCAGCTTTGCCGCTGCGCCTTGATCGGTGACCGATTCATGAACAACTGGCTGATTGAAGCCGTGAATGGAAGGCGCAAGGAGTAGCTGATCTAGCAGTGTTTGACTTGGAGCGGGTGTAGGCAAGGACTGTGCGGCAGACTGGACAAGCTGCTGTAGGAGAGGCACCAGTTCTGGGGGCAGACCATGGCCGAGAAGAGGCGACAATGGTAGCGAGGATGATTGCGGTTCAGGATAAGGCACACTCCTTCGAGTGTTGTTGTTCAAACTCGTGTTTAGGCGGAATAGCTGGGTAATGGCGATACCTATGCTCGCAAAAGCGAGACTCGTTCGCAGCCATGCTAAAAAGGTGCGTTCCAATGCCAGATGGTCTCTGGCGACCGAGCCCTTGTTCTCGAGTGTGACCGAGCCGTACTTCTCCGCTATCCTCTTCAATACGCCCGGCCTTTCTTCGTCAGGCGCTTGGGCATTATCCCGCGATCTTGAGGGTTGACGGCTCTTCTTGTTTCTGGCCGCCGGCTCCTGCTCGGTTGTTGCATATTTCCTATTTGCCTGCCCATCCGCTTGTCTGATCGGCGTGATCTCGTCTGTATCGCCAGAAATCCGACGTCTGGAGGCCGATGAAGGTTCTTCGGATGAAGGTTCTTCGTGCATGTCGTCCCGGAAACGCACACTCGAGGAGCGCTTAGGAGTAATTGAGAGGGTTTCTGTCTCGGGTTCCGGGTTGTCTCTGTGTTCACCCGAGGAGGCACGAGATGAGGATAAGCGAGGTGTAGTCGAGCCGTGTGGCCGCTCCTCAGCTCGAACATCCATGCTGGCTCCTAAGCACAATCACGTAAGCTTAGTGCCTCTATGGTCGAATGGGTGGCCGTAGCGACGAGCCGGAAGGATGAGATATGTCCACGGGTAGGTTCGGCGGTATCGATGCTTGTGTGCTTTCGCATGCTGATCATCGACGGACTTCAAATGCTGTCGAGCCAATGATCAGTCGCGTTGACGCGTTGAAGCTGGCGACATAAACCCTCTCTGATGAGCTTTGTTAACAATATGTCATTTGTAGGAGTATGCCTCTACATAGCTTGTGGTGGAGTGACGGTCGGGGAGTGCTTGCGAGCGTTGGCCTGGGCGTGACGCATGAAGGCACACGAGGGCGGATGGCACCGAAGCCTCGGCAACGTTTTAGTGAACAGCTTTACCCTACCGAAGCCTATTCTTAGTTAAGCTGGATGACTTCATAGGTACGCGAAGTGACTTGTTTTGTATTCCCTGCCGGCACTGTTTGTCAGCATTTCGATACTGATGCCTCACTCCGCGTTTGGCCCATGCTTTCCTGCATGCAGGTACATGTTTAGAGACAACTTGTCCTTCGCGTAATCGTCAAGCCTTTCGTGAAATGGCTCTTGACCATAATGTTCAGCCGGGGCCAAAGGTCGCTAAGCTGTCGCTGAAAGATGGCAGTGCGAACAAGATACCACCTCTAATACCACGTTCACAGCGCAGACCTGAAAATTCGACGGCAGAGCCACCTCCTCAGACTCCCCTCCTGCCTGACCCGCCAGCACTAAGTTTTCTGTCTCCTACAATACCTACGCGCAGGATTTTGTCGCCTGACGATCACGAGAAGTTCCTTCACTCCTCGACGAATCGCCTCATACAAGCGTGGATCTTCGGCCTATGTGACTGTGTCCACGGCAAGAGCGTTGGTGACATTGAAGGCTTGCCTAGGTCGGTCACGCTTCAGAATCTTGACAAAATACTGGATGTCATCGAAGGCCTGCTAGAAGAGTATCCTCCACTTGACACTGGTTCGCGGTTCGGCAATCCTATCTTCCGCAGCTTCCATCGGGCGGTGATCGAAAGAGCAGTAACTCTGCATACAGAGCTCTTTTCGTTACAGCAAAACGTGGCAGAAGAGGTTGCGACTTACCTGCAAAATTGTTTGGGCTCGGACGAAAGACTGGACTACGGCTCAGGCCACGAGCTCAATTTCGCTCTATGGCTTTTGTGTCTTAACAGACTAGATATGTTGCAGCAGAGCGAGTTTCCCATTGTCGCCCTTCACGTATTCCCTCGCTACTGGAGGCTCATGCGCAAGATTCAGAGTACCTACTACCTCGAACCAGCAGGCAGCCACGGTGTTTGGGGGCTTGACGACTACCAGTTCCTCCCGTTCCTGTTTGGTGCTAGTCAGCTTGTTGACCATCCTTATGTCACACCCCGAGCGATTCACAACAGTGTCGTCCTGGACGAGGAAGGAGACAAATACCTCTACCTGGACCAGATTCGTTGGGTCGACAGTGTCAAAACAGTGAAAGGGATCCGGTGGCACAGCCCAATGCTCGATGACATTTCCAGCGCCAAAAGTTGGCAGAAGGTCGAAGATGGTATGAAGAAGATGTTCGTGAAGGAGATCATTGGCAAATTGCCCATCATGCAACATTTCTTGTTCGGCTCTTTGATTCCAGCTGCAGAAGGTATGGGTCAGCTTGACCCGGAAACTCTTCGAATACAAGCAGAGAGGATGAGCCATGTCAAGGAGCACGGCCACGAACCTGACTACTGGGGAGATTGCTGTGGTATCAAGGTGCCCAGCACTGTGGCGGCAGGAGAGGAAATGCGTAAGCGTTTGGGCACTGCTGGAGGGTTGAGACCCATCCCGTTCGACTGAGAGCTATGCCCAAAGCTTGATTCACCACGCAGGTCGTGAGCAGATGCTAAATGTGCCGCCCCAGTTACCGCGGGCAGGCGATGACGGTGTCCATACCCCACGTCCAATGTGGCTTACAGCACCAGCTCTTAAGGAAGACTGTTTCAAGGTAAGAGATCTCTCACTGCACCTGCCCTTGGTCAAGGCCAACTTCGCAACCTGCGATTGCACTTCCTCCACTCATGCTAGAGTCCAGTTCTCCGAAGCCCAAGAAAGAATTATGGGGTTATTGATCTGGTTCACGCCTGAAACATGTTTACCTTGCGGATGGATGCCGTGGCGGTAAGGTAACTGAGCTAATGAGACCGAGTAGCTGGTGGTGAAGCTGACGGCCTTCGAGCAGATGCCTTGACGGCTTCAGAACGATTGTGGTGCAGCATCGTGTTGCAGGGATTTTGGGGGTGGACACCATGGTCCTCGTGGCTTGTCTTTTCGCTGCTGCAGGCCCCAGAAATTGAGATGCTAGCGTTCGATGATGGAGTAGCGCTAATGCACTGGTGCATGAGCTTCGACTGCGGACACAAGCTAAAAAGCAGAGCACAAGCCTCTCCGCTTCCATACGACAAAAGCATTTAGATAGAACAACACAGAATAAATACCATGACCTGAGGTTCACTGCTGTCCTGCTACGAATGAATAGTAGGCTGTTGCCGGGTTGCGCCTGAAACCAGCGTATTGCAGTAACACTTAAGTCCGGCTAGGCCTTGGCTCCGGGGCTGCGTCGCCGGAAGGAACCTGAAGAAGCCTCATCTGGAAAGGATCATTGTCGGATGCGCATCAGCAGATCCAGATCAACCAGACCGACAACTAGGTATTCATTGCTATCATCCCTATCTGAGCCCCAGTATCCTCGCATTGTGTTTCGTGCCTTCCTAGCTGGACGTCGACGATTCTACATCCCTCTTTCGAGCCGACCCTTACTCACCTTCTGCATAGCGTCTACCCAACTTGCCAACGATTACCAGTCTGCGAGTTCATTGATTTTCTAGCAGTGTCAGCAGCGGACCAGAACATCAGGGGTTTTGGCCGACGACTTCGATATCTCTCCACCCCCGTTGAAGCCTCAACTGCGGTATCCGCTGTGTACCCGTAAGACTGCAGAGACGAAGCCTTACACCATCCTACCACAAGACCCCAATCCTTTCACAATCCACTGTTTGGGTTGGTGCCCGGGCCGCAATTGCGACCGCAGACTCACCCAGAGCCGAAACATCCCGTTGCGAAGGCTTGCCAGGAGTTGCCAACTCACCGCCCTTGGTGCAACTAGTCCTGGACGGACACGCCAAACCAGAGCAGGTCATCTAGTCGAAGCGATCAACAAAAGTTCAAGATTCTGTCACACTTCCCGGTGGCTCTGTGCAAGAGGTACCGCAATGTGTGGAAACAAGTAATGGGCCTCGGAGCTGATCCTGGCCCGGATTCCACGTTAAAGAGCAGCAGACAAAGAAGTCCCGAGACCACAATTACCCTTCTGCGAGGTTGCGAGCAGTCGTCCTTTCTCACGCATCGTAGACGGCACAAAGAGCTCTGATTCGATCTCCATCTTGTTCTACTTCACACCAACGAGACTATACCCCGTTCCATCCATTCGAGCAATAAGAATACCTCGAGGTTGGGAAGCACGTCTAAAAGCACACTCTACTGTTGAGTCGGTGAGGAACCGATCCGCATCGTCCTCAACAAGAATTTGGAAGTTTCGGGCAGGTATCAAGTAGTGCCAAGGGTGGCATGCCAGCAAGTTACCCTGCCTGGCAGCATTCCTGAGACCATAACACCCCAAATCGACGTGCCAGAAGTTCCCTAAGTAAGTCCTCTTGCTCATTCTCACTTTCACGAGTACGAATCGTCTGGTGTCTTTTCCGTATCCGTTGCATTAGAAAGACTCTTGTCGCATCCTTGACCATCTGGCCTGAGTCAGTGCTTTGGCCAGCCGAACCTACATTGATCTCCTGCTGGTCTATGTCCTCAGCTACCCTTTCCTATCTTGAAACCACTCTCTTTGCACCAAGGACTGACCAACAAAATGCAGAACTCAACCCGCCACGCCTACCCGCTCTACGCACCTCTTCAGCCTCAGCCTATCGAGCCGCTCCCTAACTGGTCGTGGAACAACAGGGTCGTGGCCTCAAACAAGGGGCCAATGGAGATTGGAGGACTGCTGAGCGGAAATGCTAGGCACAGTGCAAACGGAGACGCACAATTGAGACATCAAATGCACCCAGGCTTGACAATGGAAACACACTTCAACATGCACCACAATGGTGGCATAGGTCACCATGCACAGCAATACCACGTGCCACAATCAGTGACTATGCATTATCCGCACCTGAGTCACAACCCTCACTCTCAAATGATGCAAAGCGAAATTAGTCCTGTCAGTGTCCACAGCCCGTCTGAAATGGGAGACGGTAGTCCAAGACCAAAGGCTGAACCGCTGAAAAGCTTTACATGCACAACCTGTGCCAAAGCCTTTGCGAGACGCAGTGACTTGGCTCGGCATGGTAATTTGATTCGAAGCCCATGCGTGATTTTGGCTGACCTCGAGTTCAGAACGGATCCACAGCGGCGATAGACCTCACAAATGTGACTTCCCAAATTGTGGGAAAGAGTTCATCCAAAGATCAGCCTTGACGGTCCACTCAAGAGTGCATACAGGGGAGAAACCGCACAAGTGCGAGATTTGCAGCAAAGTACGCTGAGGATATTCCTGTGTGTGCCTATACTAACAAAGCATAGAAATTCAGTGACTCGAGCTCTTTGGCGCGACATCGCAGGATACATTCCGGAAAACGACCATACAAATGTCCATTTGCCAACTGCCAGAAGACATTCACCAGAAGAACAACTCTGACGAGGCACCAGGCGCACCATACTGGCCCGCCAGATCAGATCAACGGTTCTCATCCGAGACTCTCGATACCGAGTCAGTCATCTGCCGAGGACATCTATTCAGAGACACGTTCCTCGCGAAACTCAACGGGATCCCCTTCGGACCCTCCTACCATCTCTCCCAACAACGAAGTACCGCCTATGTTGTTGCACCGCCAGTCTCAAGATTTCAAGTATATGCCGCAAAACCAATCCTTACCTCCTCACATGCGCAACGAATATAACATGTCGATGATACACACTCACAACCACAATCCATCGGTCAGTTCTGCTGCCACCACAAGCTACACCTCCGCGCCACAACCACGTTCAAGCTTTACCTCGAACCCAATATCCTACGGCCCTCCTCAACCAATGGAACCACCAGCAAACGGCACAGCAAGCGGCAGCGCGTCCCCACACATGTCAGCTATGGGCTGGGCCTCTCCCACCCACGTTGGCCTACCGAGCCCTACTGCAATGGATTTCAGTGGTTACCCCGATCCGACATACGGTGGTCAACAGATGTTCTTCCCAGGAAGTAGTATGAGGCGACCTCAAAGCACGGAACCCGAGGACTGGAGCCTGCGGTCGAACCGGAATTCAAACAACAACTTCAGTCATATGCAGATGGGCCATGACTGGAATATGCCGATGCCAGAGATAAAGCAGGAGAGAGCATATGCGATGTAGATCCATGCTGAATGGTCTCTCGGTATCATTGCCTCCGGCACAGCTGTTCGCTACGCTGTCGAGACGTGGCGACCTGCTGTTGAACTACAGCCACAAACGTACGAACAGATGCGATTGGCGCTGCAGTAACCGATATCATATATAGGTTGAAGTCAGTGGAAGCTGTATCTACCGTCACCAATACCCGAAACAACACCGGGCTGGATCATCTTTGACAGAGACAAACAGCTCTATCATTTTCGTTTTCGTTTTCAACCGGTGCTCAAACCTGAAGGCAAGGATGCCTTATTGTAATCGTGGGACTACTTCCACGTTCGGCTATCAACCGTGCACAGTTACGGCTTCTCATATGTGCAATGTGATGGATTGCGGGCATGGAGTATGTTGATTTGTCATTGGAAAGATCCTTGCATGAAATGGCTACCGCTGGTTATCAGCATTCGAGATTTGTTTTAAGTGTATGAGGTTCATGAAACGGATCTGCTGAAGGCAAGACTTTCCGACGGCGTTGAAAGTCGATGGTTCACGAGGGACAGGTGGGCAAAAAGGGAGCGGAAGGCGCATCAGAATGTACGGTACAACCTCTGAATCTCGCAATGCCATAACAGCAGATGACGCTGCATGCAGTGCAAGGCAATGCAATATCTGAAAGGGTTCAAGCATGTATGCATTCTGTTCTTACGGCACGTACACGTGTTTAGACACTATGAGACCAACCTCGCATCTTTGACAATGTATTCACCCGCTAGACAGGTCCCGGTGGAATGCAGCATTACAGCCAATCTCAGTAGGCGACTCAGTTACGTCTACACTTATTGACTGGTAAGCTACGAGTGAGACCCCGTTTGGGAAGACCTTTTAAACGACAGATTAGCCGAGATCCTTGACAAGGTGTTGATGTGTGCGTAGTGTGATGGGACGCAGAAATCAGTAAAAAATTAGAGTGTTGTTGTTGCGAAGTTTTGATCTTCATCGACAAAGGTCTTGGGGTTAAAAATGGATCATCATTTTGAGTGTGCGGCGGCTTTTGTAACGGGGGGAGAGGATGGTGACTTACATTGCAGTACATGGTGAGTCGGGTTTTGCTGGTACGGTGTGGGAAGCTATTGGGTGAGCGACAGAGAGAGAGAGAGAGAGAGAGAGAGAGAGTGTGTGTGTGTGTGTGGAAGGTAAGGAAGAAGCGAAGGATGAAGGACTGCGAGACAAATTGGGTTGGGAGGTTTCCAAGTTTCTTGGCAGGAATGTGATTGGTTGGAGAGATATTCTTCATTTGCGCGTTTTGTTCTTATTCTTGTTCTCGTGGGTGCATCGAATGTATCATGTCCATGGTCGAGAGTGTGGTGTCGAGGAAGATTCTTAGTCGAAGAGACCGCCGAAGCCTGTGGGTATGTTAGCATAGTGCAATTGTTAGGTGCTTTTGGGTGTCGCGTACCCTCATCCTCCGACTCCTCCTTCTCCTCTTCCTTCTCCTCCTCCTTGGCAGCAGCTGGCGCAGCAGAGGTGTCAGCTGCAGCGGCGGCGGGAGCAGATGAAGCATAAGCGTCGGGGTTGGCGATTCTGTCCTTAAGCTCGTGGATGGCCTCCCATTCGTAGTCGATTGGAATAGCGGCAGAGATGACCTTCTTGTATGCGTTGATCAGGGAGTGGATGACAGACGGCAGAGTTGGGTAGTTTGTAGCGAGGGAGATGGAGGTGATGGTGGCGATAGCGCTTGCCATGGCCTTCAACAACTGGCTCTCCTCGATGTCCAAAACTTCGGGGCTGAACGTGTTACCCTCCTCGTAGACCTGGACAACCTTCATGCCGTAGGTGAAGGGAGAGATGTTCAACATGTTCAACAATGTTGCCTCGGAAGCACCGACTTTGGCGCCGGCCTCGACGAGCTTGAGATCGGTCGTGATTTCAATGGTACCACGGGCAATCTTGGTGGGAACACCAAGGGCCTGGAAGAAAGAGGTCTTTCCGGGTTCCATGCCAGTGTTGCCGGCTGGGATGTAGACATCAAGTGGGGCGACGGCACCAGCTCGAGCTGGAGCTGCGACCTTGTTGGCGAGGATCTTGTCTCGGGTCTCCTTGAGTTCTCCGTTGGTGAAGATGAAGCCGACGTTGCCTGCACCACGATGTTAGCATGACCATCTCTTGATACCGTTGTATGTGCGCATATGCGCAAACGCACCCTTGACGTGGGGGAGCAGTCGCTCGTATTCAGGGAAGTCGGTAATGAAACCCTTGAGGGCTCTTCGCACCATGGTGTTCTTGCCCATCAAGACGACGGCCTCGCCTCGGAGAGAGGCTCGGATCTCGTGCATCTGCTGCGACGAGACATTGTCGACGCTGACGATGAAGATCGATTTGTACTCGTCGAGCAAGCTCTTCAGCTTCTCGAAGTAAACGGCTTTGGTACCGGTCTTGCCCCCCATGACTTCTTTGAGGATGAAGTTAGGATGTTTAAGGGCAAGTGAATATGTGTGATTTGTGGTTTTAGTAGTCGTGGGTTGTGGTAATCGTGATGGTATCGTCGGTGCGAGGGTACAATTTCGACAAGTGCGCAGCGCACTACCACGTGACTGAAATCTTGGCACTACGGCGTACTTCAGGATGGAATCGACGAATATCTTTGAGGTAGCACGAACCACCACATTTTTGTTGATCGCATTCGCTTCACAGTCCCCAACTTCGATACAGTTAAGGGAGGCCTTCGTATCAGCACTATCGCCGTTGTTTCCTGAGCGCAGATACCATCCATGCACTTCCCCGCGCACAAGCTCTGTGCGATTGATCGGAAGCCAGCCGGTCTTATACTCGCTGCTACAGGGACCTGCATACAGTCATTAACGTTGAACGGAGATCAACCACTAAGTATATGGCCACGCGATCACGTCGAAAGCTCGGGTGGTGAAGAAAGTGGCGACGAAAGTAGACCAGTGAAGAGGCTCAAGCTAGACGATGGAGAAAAGCCAAGTCTAGCACGTGAAGCCTCCGAAGCATCAGAAGCCTCGATAGACATCAAGGTTGAAGGCAGGCCGCGGCAGAAAGGTGAGCGGAGAAAGCCAAAGATACCAGACACGAGTTTGCCTCATATATCGCATCTGATAGCAACTTCTGATGGAGGCCATGCTATAGCTATCACGTCCGAAGACAAGACTGTAAGGGTGTTCAAGGTTTCTGACAGCGGCAAGCTGCAGCTGTTGTCATCCAGGCCTATGCCAAAGAAGTCATGTGCCATCTCTCTAAGCCATGATGAAAAGACAATACTCACAGCGGACAAGTTCGGGGACGTGTACGCACTACCTCTACGTCCAACAGCAGCATATCAGCGCAAGACCGCAACGCCGCAGCCGGACGTAGGCTTCAAGCCATCAGCATCAGAATTAACAGTCCATACGAAAGGGAATCTGGAAGCACTGAAGCAGCAGCAACTACAAAAGCAGAAGCACGCACGCAAAGAAGGGCCAGACTTCGAGCATAAGTTGTTGCTCGGTCATGTGTCGCTACTTACCGATTTGGCCATCGCTACTGGCGAGGTGAATGGGGAAGACCGACCTTTCTTGCTGACGTCGGATCGCGATGAGCACATCCGAGTTTCTAGAGGCATACCACAAACTCATGTTATACACAGCTTCTGTCTAGGCCATACTGAGTTTGTGAGCAAACTTTTCATTGTGCCGTGGGACAGAAAAGTGCTAGTTGCCGGCAATGGCGAGCCGTCTCTGCGGGTCTTTGATTGGCAGAGTGGGCATGAACATACTCGATACGATATACTTGAGCATCTGAAAGACGACATCGAAAGCGTCTTAAGTAGTGAACGGTCGGCTGAGAAGCTTGCTGTCTCCGGAATATGGTCCGTCTCATGTGCTGGTGCGCAGAGCGGAGATGCCAGCAAACATGCCCTAATGGTTGCATTGGAGGCCTTGCCGCTGCTGTTCACCTTCCAAGTGTCGAACTTTGGCCTCCGCCACTTACAGACTCTGAAGCTCGATAGCAATGTCCTGGATGTTGTCCATCTCCGAGAACAGAACGTGGCCGTTGTCAGTCTTGATACCGCGCATTCTCCAGGGTCTTACAAAGACTACTGTAGGGAACCTGTGCCAGCCACAAAAGCCTTCAAGTCTTTCGGTATCGGATGCGGTGAAGTCATGTCCAACACACTACCAGTAGAAGGAGTTTATTTGGAGCCCGGCTCAGATGCGGCACTCAGCCTGGAGCCGATATCCATGGAGACGATCCCAGATAAACGTCAACAAAATGAGACTGAGGCAAGAGCCAAGTACGAGAAGACCTACAGCGTTCTAGGAGAACTCGTTTATGGTCTAGAGAACCTGAGAAAGCGTCGCGGGAAGGCTGCTGAAGATGAGGATGATGCTGCGGACGACGGCGAAGGCGAGCTCGTGGGTGCACCGGACATTGATAAGGCCTCCAAATAGCTTGTGCATTAGTGAACCTGTGATAATGTCAACGCCCTGAGAGTGCTTCCAGATCAATGTAATCAGATGTTTGCTAGGTTCCGTCCAGACAATGTGTCTATGTAACCTGTGTCTTTCATGGCTAATGGCTGACGATATAGCTGACGTAGTTTAGTTGGCATAGGTGTTTTCGCACATCGCATTTGTTGTGGTTCGATACGTTACATTACTTGAACATAGCCTGATGCGTATCGTCTTCAATAGGTAGATCTCGTGCACTTTGCCCTGATGCACTCTTGACCACTATGCAAGAACGATCTGATAATGGTTATTAATAATACAGGCCTACCACTGTCACTGCACTTCCATGGAATCGATCTAGTACACCGACCATGAATCACGGTATAAGATGGGTGGATGGACACAGATCGTCGCAGAATTCGAGAAAAGTATCAACAAAGATCAAAGACTGAAACAAAAGCGTCAAAGATAACGCTTTATCTCTATCGTGATTTTTAAAGCGTCTTCTGCATCTGTGCAGCGCAGCTGCGCAGTTAACGAGCAATTAGTAGCATCCACGACTTAATCTGCCTTTCTCACGGTCTCCATTGTGGTGATGTGACCACCGTCTCGCACCATAGGCGGACCTTCATACGACTTCCTCGCGCCCAAGAACCACCACGCAGCAACGAGAATCGTGAAACCGCCCCAGATCAAGCTAGCGTAGTTCATCGTCGCTGCGTCGACAGGCAGAGCGTATGGGAAGCAGTAGATCACGAACCAGACCATCATGTATACGCATGCGATAGCGTTGAAGATGAAGCCGATGGCGCCTTTCAGATGGAATGGACCGTAGACCTTGATGTTCTTCCGCCCGGTGAGGAGATTGGGCAGAATGGCGGCGATGTAGGACGACGAAGACATGCAGATAAAGGAGCCGACAAAGGCGTTGAACGCTGTGAGACTACCGACGTAGATGGCGCCGAGGATGGTAACTAGTACGGCGGTAGAGACTGTGGCGGTGAATGGCGTGCCGTGCGTTGGGTGGATCTTGCTGAGCTTCAAGGAGAAAGGGGTCGCGCCGTCACGGGAGAGCGCCCAGAGAGTTCTTCCGGAAGTGATGTATAGACCGCAGACACAGATGCCGATACAGATCATTATCAAGGCGAGAAGCCCGATGGCCCCGTTCGGGCTTCCGGTCGCTTGTAGGTAGATTTCTGCTAAGGGGTAGGGCGATGCAAACAGGGCGTCGTAGTCATTGATTGCGTACATGATGGCAATGAGGTAGCTGAAACCTGTAACGAAACCGATGCTCATCTGGCAGGCGATGGCGATGGGTACGTTACGTTGTGGGTAGGGAATTTCCTCGGCAAGATGGCTGCATGACGTGTCAGTGGATTCTACACATGATGCGAACGAGACAAGACTCACGTTGTGGTATCTGGTGTCCCCACAGAGAATGCACCATTCAGCATGCCCGCTACGAAGACGAAGCCATTCGGATATCCTATGTCAGCGCTCCACTCGTTCCATACGAAGGAGGAAGAAGCATGGCCTGGTCCACCTGTTCGGTTGGGCATGACGGTGCTGGAGAAAGGAGTCAGAAGCTGTCACTCAGGTCGAGGGCGAATACTCACACGACAACCATCGTGATAATGAATCCACCCAGGATGAAGAAGATGCCGATGTCGTTAAGATACGGCATAGCTTTGTTGCAGAAGCAGACCGCAGTGCATGCAAGCCATGTGGTGATGATGTAAGTGACGAATACGTGCCATGCTTCCGCCGTGAATTCTGAATTCTTGAGCGCGTACATCTGTACGATTGTGTTCGACTAGCCACATTAGCTACTTGCATCACCACAATCACGCATGATACTCACAAAGATGGAGGTCATGCTCGCAGCACCGAAGACCCAGGCCAAGTAATTCCACCAGCCAGCAAAGAAGCCGATCGGACGACCCCATTTCTTCCCGGGCGTCACAGACGCCCATTGGTAAACACCGGCAGAGGACGGGATGGCAGAAGCAAGCTCAGCGATGCAAGCTGCCACGATCCAGTAGAAGACACTGACAGCCAAGAACTCGTACAGCACACCTGGCGGCCCTCCATTGTAGATAGCAACCAGGATACTACCACCCACAGCAGGCCAGACGTTTCCGACTGTCAATCCCACGCCAGCGAGGGAGAGCAAGTTAAAGTTTCGAGCAACCTCCTGGACGTGACCGGAGGCGTTGAGCTTGTTGTTTGCGCCCGAGTCAGTCTCAGAGACACTAGCTACTGTGTTGTCAACAGACTTTCTGGCCTCTGCTGCTTCCATGGCTGGGCAAGTGAAGAGCAGCTGGGTTGACGGAGTGAAGACGAGCAGCAAGATTAATGACGACTGAAACGAAAAGGGAATCACTCGGAGAAGTCGAAGCTTGCTTTACACAGCAAGAAGTGGCTTATTAGGTATGAGTGAATGCTTGTCGTCTGTCTCTAAACAACTGATCGTTGAACCTTAATATCGCGGCACGGCCCCCTGTCCGTGGCTACTAGTAGCGACGCTATGTGGAGCACATCGATTCTGGGCCGACGCACACATGCAGATCTTTCATGCTTGGATGGCCATACCCAATGAGTACAAGTAGGGTGCTGCCGGTATCTCGAATCTGGAACTGCTGTCTTCCAGCCTTGACCGGCGATGGTCAATCCCCGTGGACTAGCTTGCTGGAAGGACGTATTGTCTTGTAGCATTTGCTGGGATATAGCATTGGCCAAACCCACTATAGACCTGAAGCACATGACTGTCTAATGGTGGGTTGAGCTGGATGGTCGAGCCTCGCCCGAGAGTTCAATACGCCAACGTCAATCACAAATTGAGCAGGTGAAACGGCTAACCACGTTAAGTTTCTGGAGGCAGCCATGTACGCTCGTCGGTTTGCATGGTACGTGGTAGACTTTGCGGCGGGCTCGGACTTGCTCGGCGCAGCTCTGGTATCGAAAAAATCTTCAGGCGATACGAGTACCATGCTGGTGTGTCGCAGAGATCGACAATGTACCACTCCTGCCAAGGCCATTCACCATACGACGAATCTCTGGTTGTAGGCCTAGCTCTCGCCCCGTCAACCCGGGAGAAGGGCATCTTGTATTTTGCTATGAATGTCGAAGTTGTCAGTCAACTACAGCAAGCACCCCCGCCACATACGGCGGCCCTTCTTCATCTTTCGGCCTCCGACTGTGCCGTTCGACCCATGCCGATAGTGACATATCATGATGATCTATGTTTCGAACTCGGAAGTAGCAAGCAACATTATACCCCAGCCTGGAGTTTTTTACAGACGTGCATAAGCGTCGGGGCCTTGCATGTTGAACGAAGCTCCCACACAGTCTTCTCAGAACGGCGCGAAAATGTCTCCTGTCACGATTGGACTCGCTGCTTGCCCACGTCTTTTGGTAACCATTCATGTTCGGACTCAGCCTCACTCTAGTGGACACATCTTAGGACAAGGCATACTGAACAAACGACTCGTACAAGTGGATCACAGCTATCGTGGGAAAGGCTAGTGCGCACGAACACTTCCGTCGTTTTGCAAGAAACGGCGAGGAGACCACAATTGTGCTGCTTGTTTTCGCCAAGGCTGTTTTAAGCCGGGACGACGAATAAATGCTCCATGTGCCCGAAGCCCGTGTTTGTTGTCAAACCGTATCGAGCTGGGGCTGGTAACAGCGTTTAGTCCCAACAAGCAAGACTACCGGTACCAGGTATTGAGGACACTAAGAGAATATCATCGCGACCTATAACTTGGATTCTAGCGGATGGCGAGGCAAGAGTGGGATACCACGTAGGGGAATTCTACCAGTGATATTTGCTGAACCTTATTCGAAGAGGCTAAATGCGGATCTTGGGCCAGACGCTATAAGTAAGCTTACCTTCATAGTGATCCGGTCGTGGATAGCTAGAGATCTCTCACGCTAGTATTGCATTCTAGGTCGTGATACCAAGTATGCAATTTACCTCCATGTGACCTCCAGGTTACCTCCATGGTCGATCGGACTTTCAGCTTCTTTTGGGTGAGGCTGTTGCTCTCCAAGCTTCAACACATTTTGAAGTTCGGGATAAGCCATATGCTCTGGGCACACTAAGTACCGCGAGAGGCGTTCTTCGAACACGCTTCTGGTGCTGCCAACCCATCTTCTTGCGTGGTCATGGATGCATATGCCCCATCGCGCGATTGGGGGCTTTCTCGGTATCTAAGAAACTCAATATCTTGGGTTGATCGACTATCCTTATTGTTCCATCACTGGGTGTGTACCATTTCCTGATCCCGCGCGCTGGTCTCCGCCACGACGAACGATGTTGAGATATGGATCTCTTGCTCGTCTCCAGGGCCACAGTCTGTGAAAAGACAAGGGCACCCACTTCATAATTTGTCCCGGTCTTGAGATTCAATAATAAAAACAAATACAGTGTCTCTTCTTTGCAACACCAGGGTCGGCGCTGAACCAGCACACTGGGACCACGATGTCGGACCCTAATCCTGGGTTCGAGCTGGAGTCATGGTGTTTATATGGTGTTGGTGTTGCTTGTGTCACACTGCGAATGTAAGGAACATCGGGCGACCTTTGTGTAGTCCTACTAACAGACGATCAGTGTCTCACGAATCAGAAGAGCTGGAATAGAGCGGGTGCACCTTGACGACTACTTCGTCGTCTTCGGTCTTCTGACTTATACCCTACTATGCGTCGCTTTCAACCAGATGCTGAAGGGAGCCGGATCAAACCTTATGACGGACGAAGAAATATTGCAACTTACACCAGCGATCAAAGCTGAGCGGGTCAAAGGAAGCAAATGGGTCTTCGTCTCCGAACATGCTATGCTGCTCACAATCTGGAGCATGAAA